>Ga0126381_100000722_pt1 | contig 36408 bp, 36 predicted proteins | sample PanSoiMetPlot_28_FD_96465 | JGI IMG/M metagenome (GOLD analysis project Ga0126381, IMG submission 96465) | Tropical forest soil microbial communities from Panama - MetaG Plot_28 | ecosystem: Environmental > Terrestrial > Soil > Tropical forest > Bulk soil | place: Panama | collected 2016-02-17 | reverse complement strand
CTGTCGCAGTTGCCTCCGATGCGCTGGGTCAATTTCGTGCTTCGCGCCAGCGGGCCTGCCGCTTCACTCATTCCAGGCGTCAAAGCGGCTGTCGACGAAGTGAATCACGATATCACGCTGCAATTCCGCACCCTTGCTCTTCAGGTTGACGAGTCGCTGGGCCGGGAACGGCTTCTGGCAACGCTCTCAGGATTCTTCGGCGCCCTTGCGTTGGGTTTGGCCGTCATCGGGCTCTACGGCGTCATGTCGTACAACGTCGCGCGGCGGCGCAATGAAATCGGCATTCGCATGGCGCTTGGCGCGGAGCAGGCCCGCGTACTCCGCATGGTCCTGGGCGAAGTGGCGATTCTCATTGTGGCCGGCCTGGGGCTTGGATTGGCGATCGCAGTCTCCTCCACGCGCCTCCTTGCCAGTTTCCTTTACCGCCTCGCACCCAACGATCCCACAACTCTGGTCACGGCCTGCGTGGTTCTCGCCGTGTCGGCTGTCGTCGCCGGACTTTTGCCGGCCCGACGCGCCGCAAGTCTGGATCCAATGACGGCTCTACGCGAAGAATAAGCTGTTCCTGGCTAACGGCGTAGGGTTAACGATTCGAGGCCTCTGTGACGATCAGTCGCTGCTGGGCGACAAGGCAGGAGTAATTCCCTTCACCGCTCTGGTCAGTCTCAGGATAGGCGACTTTCCGCCACTCAGAATGGGTGGACACCTGCGATTGCATCCGCCGGAAGGTCGCGTTACCATAATCCCTACGCTAGAGCTAGAGACACCTGATGAATGCTGGAACCGTGAGGTGCTCAATGCGTCCTCCGCTGCTGACCTTGCGCGCTGACGAATATTTTGCCGTAGCTCGGGTGTGTCCGTTTATGGTTCAGGGTGGCGTTCTGGACAAATGGACAGTAAGCCTGTTGCGCGTTCAACTGCGTGCTTTATCCCCAAACAAAACCACCTGACGAAGCCCGTCGCATCCTTTGAGTCGAGGTAGGTTTTTCCAATGCAGGGTCACAGAATTGGTCTGCGGATGCCAAGGAGGCGTGCTTATCAGTTCAGTGGGTCTAGTGGCCGTCGGTTGGGTTCGCCGTTGGCGGCCTTCCCGGCAGGCCCGTACTAGCAGCGATGAGCATCGCGGCGACGTTCGCCCGCCCGGGACAATTCGCGACGCTCATGTAACAGGCAGAGGGTGTGATATCGTTCTTGCAAGCTATTTCTCGACTATCCGCCACCGGGAAGTTGAGAAAGCCTAGGGGACAGTCCTAAAATGCAGCCTAATGATGATCCGAGAAAGAGACCGTTGTTGACGGCCGAACAACTCCAGACTATGCGCAAAGCTTCCAGGCGGCCGAAAAAGGGAACGCCACGCCAGGAGTTCGAGAACCTCTTCCGACACGCACCGTCCGATCAACGTAACGCAGCTGCCCGTCTGGACGAAACGCGATGACCGGCAACGCGACCACTGGACCAGAGTAGCTCCCTCGGGCCCGAAAGCCGCACCCGGCCACACCATGAAGCACGCACCTTTTCCGGCGCGCGTTACCGTACGCGTCCGTCGAGAGCCGACTGCGCCCATCCCGCGCCGATGTCGCGACAGCACGAAGCCGCGCGTTCTGCGCAGCCAATGGCGGCCTCGAAGTGGCGTGGGGCTAGCGCGTGGCGCGGTTCGAGATCCACTTTACCGATAACCGCGTTTTTCCACGATTGTCCGAAGAAGACGCCGTTTATAAACCACGAACTCGACAGTTTCTCCAACTCACCGATTTCGGGCCCCCGTCCGACGACACAGAAATCCGAAATGCCCGTCCGGGACGTACCTTTGAGGATTCGTGCTAACATTTATTAGGGCCAGGTAGCACGTTTCTCATTTTCGTAGCACGAATGAACGGGCGCACGATCCTAATTCAGTAAGGATGTGTCAGGCGCGCTTCATGAAACTGTGACATACCGGCGTTAGAATTTCCACACAGTTTCCGCACGCCATCCAAATCTCAGACCGAGAAGTGCGGAATCCGTGGGACCGCATGTCAACCTTTCCCGAGGGTGCGGTCCCGTCGCCGCAATCTCCACTCACCAGAATGACGGCCAATACAACCCGGCTAGCCCGGAAAGCTCACCGTCGCGGATCGGCCCGAGCCGTGAGGGAAACCGTAGCGCTCAGTTGCCATCCGACAGTTGCACCCATTCGCCGAAATCAATACTCTTGCCCTGTTTCGTTTTGATTTCGACAAAACAGCCTGCTTCGCCACCGGCGGGTTGACTTGCAGAAGATGTATTCAAATCAATTATTTGCGCCTGCCTGTAATAGATCCACGCAAGCTCACTGGACGCTTCACTTTGGTCTAGAGGGGTCGAAGCCCGGTGCGGTGTGTAGTAGAGTGAGCTGCCTTTTGACCGTGCACGTATAACTTGGCCGAGATCCGAGTCTGCTTCCTCGAGCCAGTATAATTAAAAGATAGAAGGCAGAAAGTGAAAAACATTTTCGTCGGTAATTTGGATTTTGCGGCAACCGAATCTTCCGTCCGCTCGCTTTTCGAGCCGTACGGCCAGGTGGACCGTGTGAACATAGTTACGGATCGTGACACGGGCCGCTCCCGCGGTTTTGCGTTCGTCGAAATGGCGAACTCGGCCGAGGCGGACAAGGCGATCGGGGCCCTGAATGGCTTTGACCTGGAAGGTCGGCAGCTCAACGTCAACGAGGCGCGACCCAAACCGCAAGGTGGTGGCCGCGGGTTCGGCGGTGGTGGCTACAATCGGGGTGGGGGCGGCGGGCGTCCGCGCCGCGAGCCCCGCTGGTAGGTTTCGCAGTTCGTGCAACTCGGCGCGAGCCCGGACCGGGCCGATACATAACTAGAGTGAGATCATGCCTGATTCATTTAGCAAGCGGCAAAAGGAAGCACTCCGCCTCGAGAAGCAGCGCGACAAAGCCGCCAAACGGATGCACCGAAAAGAGGCCGCGAGGGGCGGCGAAAAGTCCGAATCCAACCCGCAGGGCGACTCGAATGTTCTTGAAAAGGACGCGCCCGAGTCTCTCACGGAGCTCGAATCGGATCGAAGCCAGGTAAGCCTCCCGGGATCGACTGCTGGCTCGTTGCAGCGCAAGGGGTGAGGCATGGAATTCCGATACATGGGTTTTGATCAAAGCGAAAACGCACGGAAATACCGCTTCGACGGCATCGCAAGGGGCGAACCCATCCGGCACTTCGTCGTAAGCGCAGATCTATCGCTATTCCTGGCGAACCGTGTTGGCATTCAGGAGGGGCCTACGCTGTGCGCGGACAAGTTGACCTCCGACCTAGAGAAGGGCAATAATGGCGCGCACGAGCTGACCGCGGATGACCTGCGCACGCACGCTGAGGCACTGGCAGCCGCCGAGGCGCGCAAAGCGGAAGCGCGCAGGTCCCGTGGCTGACACGGCGCCAGCAACCTCGGGCAGGCTAACTCGCCCTAGAGCGGTGTCTAAGGGTCGGATACGGCTGCACTGCGTTTTACGCCTTTGTGGTCACGCGCCGCCCACCGCAGGACCTGCAAATATCCCAATCTCTCACGAGCCCGAGCCTATCAGCATTCTCAGCCATGCCCTTTTCGTTCAAGAGGGTTCTGGAGATCCTCAACGCGCTTCTGACACATTCGTCACAATAGGGAACTCCAGCATTGTTCTTGAGAAACACCGCCACTGCCCGTTTTCGTGCCGGGTCATTGCCTATGAACCGCATATCACGAATCGTACACTGTACCACAACAACTTCATTGATTGACCCTGGGCGAGCGAGCCAGCCCCGAACAGATTGCAGCATAAGCCGCAAACGAGCCGTGCCGCCCTCGTCGCGCTACTGCTCTAGCGTCTGCCGCACACGTTCTTTGATCACGGCCGGATCCTCGTCTAAAGCAAAACACACCGTGCGGTCGAAGCCGTTCGGCGCGGTGATCAGCAACGCGCACGCTGCCGCGGAACGGATCGCTAGAAATCCACGCCTCGTAGGACGCGCTAAAGTGCTTGCCGCCGGCCTCCACCGCAGCCTGGATACGGTCGCGCCTAGCTAGTGGCCGAAATACCTTTGCACTCGAAAATCGTGACTGGCATAACTCCAGTATCGGCCAGCGCCATCGCTGGCGCCGAGTGACTAGCCGATTCGTCGCGAAAGTAGCCGGCCAGGTCAGCAATGGGCCACTGGTTTCAATCCGCTATAGGCCGTTGAAGAATCCGTCCGGCCTTCGCGGAGGAAATGGAAGCAGCGAAGCCCCGAAGGTCCCGGAACAACTTCACCGGGAACCGGACGGCCAACCAGGAGCGCGTGCGGCTAGCCCGAAAAACTGGCCCGGAGGGTATTCCTCCGAAAGCCTGGTTGGCTCCTCCCACGCTAACGCCGCCGCGGGCCAGTGTCGAGGCGTATGGGGCACGCCACTTTTGGCGTTATCATCAGGGGTGCCATTCCGTTACCGCTTCCGCGAGGAGGCACTGAAGCGCCTTAGCGATTTCCTGGCGAGAAGCCGCGGCAAAGCGTTCTGTGATGAATGCCTCCGCACTGCCTTGAAGTTCACCCGCAGTATGGTGCCCGAGCGGAATCTGTCCGATAATGCGGCGAAGAAGGGGTTTGTCAGGGAACGGGGAACGTGCTCGCAATGCCACAGGACGAGTATGACTACTAGGGCGCCTCACACCTGATGTGCCTGGCTTTCCATTGCACGCCGGGCAGCAGTCGGCGCTGTAATAACCGAATAGGCTCATCAGGAATGTGAACCGGCTTTGACCGCGACCCACATTTGACGCACGCCCCACCCAGCGCCTCAGTACTCTAGTGGATTCTGACTTCGCCACACTGCATACTGCTCCGCGAAGCGGTCGTTGTCTGCATTCCCTTCATGTGTAACGGCGAATTTGATCTCGGCAAGAATCTCTGAGAGATTCCATCTGCCTCGACCATCCTGTATTGCACGGGCTCTGTTATCGATTCGGTGGACGATTTCTTTCTGCGCTTCGTTAGCTGGTTCGGGCTTCATCATGGAGGACATCATAACGGACGACGAGGACAACGGGACGGCAACGTCCGCCGGCCGGGATCCACGGGGCTAGTTAAACTCTCAAAGGTGACAGTACTCTTCGACCGCATTCAACACAATCAGCGCCGGACTCACGACTGACAATGATGCATGGCGACGTGGTGGTCGAACAGCCGTTGCGCGTCCCAGCGAACGCGCGATGGCGCGAGGCGTTGCACGACGCGGCCGGCCGGCAGCGAGAAGGACGAGCAGGCGGAACACGACCCGAAGCTATACGGACTTGCGGTTCACCGTGTGGAACTCCCAGCCCTTGCGGAAGGTGGGTTTGAGGAGTGCCGTGGCCGCGGGATTGTTGACGATACGCATCCTGCCGGCGTCGTATTCCAGTTTGCCTTCATGGCGCAGGGCGATGACGCCGAGCAGCATCCATTCCACGAACGGCGATGCCACATCGAAGTTCGAACAGGCGGGGTCGCCGCCCTTGCACGCACGGATGAAATCGCGCATGTGGCCGGGCGAGCGGGTCAGGACGGGCGGAGGCATTCTGTAATCGTTCATCCTCTCGACCGGGATGAGTCGCGTCACTTCACCGTAAGTGCCGGTGGTGAGCATGCCCTTGTCGCCGATGAAGAGGCTGCCGTCGGGCGGCGGGAAGCGCAGGGGCCCGCTGGCGGCTCTGAGGGCGGCGAACTCCTCGGTGTTAAAGACACGGCCGGGCGAAGGGAACGCATAGCTCACTGGAGCGGACGCCGCAGCACTGTTGCTGCCGTTGCCGCGCGGCAGGCTGGGCGGGTCACCCAGCCATTCGCCCTTGGGAACGCCGGGAATTTGTGGCGCTTCCTTAAGACCGTCGTACCAAAACAGTTTCACAGCCGGCATGTTGCCGTAGGCGGCGAAGTCGAAGCGCAACACCGAGACCTTGGGGAACTGGAGCAGGCTGGTGTCTTCCTTCTTTATGCACTCCACGCTGAGGAGCTTGCGCCGGGAAAGATGGAGCGCCATGTTGGGCGCGCCGAGAATGTGGCAGGCCATGTCGCCGAGGGCGCCGCAGCCGAAATCGTAAAAGCCGCGCCAATTGTGCGGCTGATAGAAGAAGCCGCCGAAACGGTCGGGCTCGGTCTTGCCACCCATGGTGAAGGGCCGTTTCTCGGCGATACCCAGCCAGAGGTCCCAGTCGAGGGTGGAAGGGATTGGGTCCTCTTTGGGAATCTCGGTGATGCCCTGGGGCCAGATGGGGCGGTCGGTCCAGGCGTGGACCTCGCTGACGCTGCCGATGTCGCCGTTCCAAATGATCTCGGCGCACTGCCGCGTGCCCTCGTTGGAGTAGCCCTGGTTGCCCATCTGCGTGGCGACTTTGTACTTCGTGGCGCCTTCGCGCAGTTGGCGCGCCTCCCACACGGTGCGGACCAGGGGCTTCTGCACGTAGACGTGCTTGCCGCGCTCCATGGCCCAGATGGCGGCAGTGGCGTGCATGTGATCGGGCGTGGCCACGATAACGGCATCGATGGTTTTGCCTTCCTTGTCGAGCATACGGCGGAAGTCGCGATAGGTTGGGACGTTGGGATATTTCTTGAAGGTGGGTGCGGCGCGGCGGTCGTCGACATCGGCGAGGGCGACGATGTTCTCGGTGGGCGCGGCGGCGCTGAGGTTCGTAGCGCCCTGGCCACCCGAACCGATGGCCGCGAAGTTCAGTTTTTCGTTGGGGGATTTGTATCCCATCGATTTGAGAGACGCGGAGCTGCCGAATCCGACGGAGGGAACGGCGCCGGCGAGCAGGCTGCCGAAGAAGAAGTACCGCCGCGAGATCATGGGGGTATCGTACCTCTTTGCCACGACGATGTCGAAGCGGCCGCGGTCCGTAATCCTGGGAGGCAGCGTCAACGCTTCAAACCGTCACGTGCCGGAGCTCGAAATGGGCGATATCAGCGGCAGCCCTTCACGCCCGATGCGGAGCGCTCGGCTCGGGCGCGTGCCGGCGTGGGCACTCGCAGCCGCCTCCCGGAGCCTTGGGCGTCGCCCGGCACGAGCACTTCTCGACGTGCCTTGCCGTGCACACGCTCATCGGGAATCGCCCCGCCGATCCCGCTCGCGATCGGCTGGCGCGATCACGCAAATGCGGCTGCGCCTCCCCCGGCGCGCATCGAGCGGCCGCCGAAGTTCGCCGGGGCGGCTGCGCAGTTCCACTCGTCTTGTCGGCGCGCCGTGCAGGCGGATCGCGCTCCCCTCTCGCTTCCGCCCCGTGCCGATCCCGCTGAAGATGGCGCGTGAGGCGGGGCCCGTTGCGCGCCCCTGAATCCATATGGCTGGTAACGTTTTTGTGCCGAATCAGTCGGTAAGCGGCCTACCGAGATGCGGTTCTACTTCAGCGCAACTTTGAAACTACCTCCTGCTTCACCTTGTGGGCCTCTTATTCTCTCGGCGATGCTTAATTCGCTCTCATCGTCTGAGAACGTCACGCGTCGCTCAAACGAAAGAATGACTCCCCGAACTTTCCATTTGGAGTGTTCGACCAGGGTGTCGCCTTGCCATTCGTGCGAGCCGCGATGTTCAATCCGCCTACGCTCATTCGGAACGTTTTGAATGAACCCAGTGCCGCCGCTCCTGGCCGGTGGCGGCGCCTGGCTCATAGACTCCAATTGCGACAGCCTGAATTCGATGCCGGCTACGGCTTGCTTGATAGCTTTGAGCTGCTCGATGCGTGCGGCGAGCGTCTCTCAAGTATTCCATGACCATGAACCCGATGCCGCTTTCCTCGCAGATATCGTGTAGTAGCAGATGTTTGGATGGTTCAGGCTGGAGACGGCCCGTGCCTCGCGTTCGAAGCGCTCGCGAAGTTGCGGATCTTGCGTCAAGTGACCGGGAAGAACTTTGATGGCAACTGTGCGGTCGGACGAGTGTCGCGCGCCCAATACACCTCGCCCATCCCGCCCGCCTCGAGCTGCGAAGCGATCTCGTATGGTCCTAGATGAGTACCCTTTGCAATGGACATGATTGCGCCGGTTCCAGCGATTTCTACCTCATCAGGAGCAAACATACAGTTCCGGTCGGATAATGCGCCATCCGGAAGTGATGGTTGCGGTGGCACTGATCGGGTGGTTGCATTAAGTGGCGTTCCCGTTCATTACCGGAATTTATAGTGGCACCGAACACCATTAATGGACGCTCGCAACGGTGCCGGTAAGTGCCATGATTCTACCGATCACACCGTCGCAGTCTTGCCGGGTCTTTGGCACAGATGCGCAATGTTGTCTAAGAACAATGAGCGTTATGATTCAGAGGAACTCATCCATTCGATTAAGAGTTCTATAACGTCTAGTCCCACAAAAAATCAATTCTGGGCGAAAAATCCGTTTCAAGTGGCGTATAAATCATGTGGAGGCATCTGCATGGCGCTGTAGAGACTGCGTGGGTGACTCCGTATGGAATAGCTGATTCAGTAAATGCCGATGCCTCGAAAACTGCCAAATCGCATGCTGATGCGACGCGCCTGCTCGTTGACACTCAAAACACTGCGCCAAAAAATCGGGATCACTCAGGAGAGGCTGGCGCTCGAATCGAATATCGATCGTGGTTATATGGGCGGACTTGAACGCGGGCTCCATAGCCCAAGCATCGAAACGATCTACAAGCTATTGCCGATTTTCCGCATCACCTTCGTGCAGTTCGCCGAGCAGTACGAGAAGTCCATGCGACGCCTGCGGCGAGAATCGGAGTAGATCAAGCTTTCATTGATGACTTCGAAGCACTGGGGAGCGATATGCCGCCAATAGCTCAGACCCCTGTGCTTCCATTGCCAGATCCGGAACATGTATTGACCCGTGACTGCTGGTAATGTTACCGCACCAAGAATCCGGGTTTTTGTTCATCGCCGACCCTGGCCCAGGGGGAACCAACTGTGAATGGCGCCTTCAATCAAGTTGAACCGCCGCTGGATCGTTGTCTAAGACTTCCGAAGGCGTGCTCGACCATCCCCAGCCACAGGCTAGCTGCAGTATCATCCAGATGCGGAGGTTTTCGAGCGATAACATCTGCAAGTTGAATCTGACCGGCGGATGTATCCTTGTCGCTGATCGCGACAAGAATCTTCACCTTCGGCCGCGATCGCCGCTGTTCATCTGCGAAGGCGACTACTCCAGCAAGACGCGAATCCACAATCAACAGGTCAACTCCGGTGCTCAGTTCGCTCAGCAAAACGCTGGCTTCCGCAGAACTTTTCGCGGGGATCACTTCGCATCCGGCGCCTTGAAGTATTCGTCCGAGCCAAAACACAAATCCCAAATCGCTATCGATAATGAGGACCGTTTTCATGGTCACCTCACTCTCCTATGGCTGCCGTTTCTGGCAATGGGCGCTAGACCGATTCGAGAACTATAGTAATCCGCATAACTGTCCAACGAACACCTTGTCATTCCAGTTATATTGTAAAAATCACCACTGTATATTTCACTCACACAGCAGGGAGATGCAGCGCGCGGCGTACTGTTCCCAAGTCTATATTCAGCTTGGCTAGCGATATGGCGCCAGCTCAGGCCCTCGATTTCACGCATCCGGCTCACTGCCTCAAGATCCGTTGGCGTAAGATCGCTCGGCTTAACTACCGCCCACCGCCAGCGTGACGTCCAGCGTGACGCCCGCATAAGCTGCAGTAAGGTGCGCCGTGCCCCCGTGACCTGCGGTGGCCGCGAAGCTCGCGCTGATGCCGCCCGTGGCTATCGTGACATTACTGGGCACCTGGACTATACGCTGGTTATCGCTGTCCAGCGCCACGTCCACCGCTGCCGTAGCCGCTGCGCTAAGAGCTACCGTGCAGGCGGCCGTATCGCCGGGTTGGAACCGGCCGTTGCTGGGCAGCGTGCAGCTGAAGCCGCTCAATACCGGCGTAGCTGGAAGCGGCGGAGCTGTCCCGCCGACGTGGATGGTGTTGCCGGTGGCCGTGACAGCCTGCGCGGCTCCCAGCGGCGTAGCCCCCAGCGCGGACCCCACGCCTATCTGCACGTCGCCCGTGGCTCCGGACGCCAGGGTGATGTTGGCGGTTGCAACAGTTCCGTCCGCAATGCCGTTCTGGTTCAAGCCCACCAGCAGGCAGATGTAGGCTCCCGTGCCCGCTGGTGCGCACATGACGGCTTTGCCCGCTGCCGTGGCCGCCACACCTGTACTTACAGTGATGGTGGTCACGGCGGCAGTGGGGTAGGAGAGCGTCCACTGCAGTGCAGCGGGTGCTCCACCGCTCACTAATGCCAGGTTCATGCTGACGCTAGTGCCGGGATTACCGCTAGCCGGAGCCAGCATCAGGGTCTGCGCCAAAGCTAATGTAGGGCTAATCACAGGAATCATCCATTTCATTGTTTACTCCTTACTTGAAGTGGGCGCGTAAGGAATTTATTCTGCCCGCGGAAACGGGGGCACTTCTTCCGGCGTGGGGTGCTTGCTCTTTCTCCGCGAACGAGCCTCATGGTTCCGAGGCGCACAACGGACTTCGGCATCCGGACAGACTGCTGATAATAGTGCCGTCGCACTCCGCGATGCACACCTTAGTCGCCTAACGAGCCAGAACACAAATCCCAAATCGCTATCGATAATGAGGACCGTTTTCATGGTCACCAAACTCTCCTATGACTGCCGTTTCTGGCAATGGACGCTAGACCGATTCGAGAACTATAGTAATGCGCATAACTGTCCAACGAACACATTGTCATTCCAGTTATGTTGTAAAAATCACCACTGTATATTTCACTCACACAGCAGGGAGATGCAGCGTTAAGAGTGTCTCGGCGAGGGATGTCACCGGATGGTAAGCAGCTAGGTTTCTTCACTGACGTCTCGCTAAAGAAAATCGAAATTTCTGGATGGCCTCCGCAAACTTTGTCCAGCGTGAGTTTCGGCCATACCGCGCCAGCGCCCCGTTCTGGGCAAAGTCGTCCGTCTCGCGGATGGCCTTCAACCTGGCGGGTCGCCTTCGGTTGTGTGGGTGCGCGGCCTCCGACCCGAAGTCTACGCCTATTTCCGGAAACCGTTAAAAATTTGGCGCTTCCGGAAACTACCCCGCACTAGCGAAATTTATACGGAGGGCATTCGATCCACTATTTAGCTTCAACGGTTGCTACGCCTCACCTTTAGTTTGAAGTGTGGCTTCTGGCGCCTGGCTCAGAGATTCCAATTGCGACACCCTGAACTCGATGCCGGCTACGGCTTGCTTGATGGTTTTGAGCTGCTCGCGGATCTCTTTGACCGTTTTGTTCACGCTCATTGCGGTTTCACGGTATCGCCCGCCATAGCGGTTGTGGTATATATCGCGTGGTACTAACTGTGCCGAAGGTACCGAAGCCACCGAGACGGGCTCAGATCCGGGGCGCCGCTGCCGGAACTTTGCGATCGCTGCGTCTGAAGGCTGGGATTTCCCAGCGACGGGTGGCGCTGAGTCTGGGCATCAACCGGGGGAACACGGCTGCACCGGAGCACGGCCCGCACAAGCCCACTGGGTACACAATCTGCAGGCTGCTCCCGGGCTTGCACGCCACTTTTGTCGGGTTCGGCCAAGGGTTCTCGTTGTGCCTGAAGCCTTGCGCCCCTTCGGCCATGTCCTCGACTTGCTTTTCGAACACTCACACCTACAGAGCGTGGATACCGCGTCCCGAACCACGCACACTCAGGTACTATGCCGACTACCGAATACGAGCGGATGCTTGAAGCCAGTCCCGAGAACACCCCCATGCTGCTCCTTTGGAGCGCTGCGCTGCGCCGTGCGCGCCGCCGTCAGCACATGACGCAGGCGGAGTTGGCGCGACGTGCGGGTCTCGATCGCACCGACATCAGCATGCTGGAGCGCGTGGAAGTCGACGCTACTTTGTCGGTTTGGCTGGATGTTTTAGCGGTACTCGGGATCGAGAGCGTCGTACTGTCCGAAACGGCTTTTAACCAGCGCCAGGCCCGTGATATCCGGCAACCACCCAAACCTCGCGCCGACTCGCCCCCACAAAACTCCCGCCGGCGCTAAGATCGATCTCCCGGCCCTTTCCGCCGAGAAATCGGGCGTTGTATTGGCCGCAGGATGCCGTCGACCTCCCGTGCGAACTCCACGAAGCTAACGTTCAGGTAAGGCAACAGTTTGTAGATAGTTTCGATAGTGGGACTGTGGACCCCGCGTTCAAGTGCACCCATGTACCCCCGATCGATCCCGGATTCCAGCGCCAGCCGCTCCTGGGCCATCCCTGTTTTCAGACGCAACGAGCGGACTGTCTTCCCTAAGGCGCGGCGGATGTCAGCCCGCGCAGGCGGCTTCCCCATATGAGTCTCCACAAATCTGTCCGCCTGCAAAAGTTGCCAGCCTGCAAAAGTTGGAACGATAATACCACGCTTCCACTTGATATGCTTTTAAAAATACACATCCACGCATCCCAAACCATCGCTATCGACCGTCTGGTGTAGCGCGCAGTCTTGCTCTTTCCACCATCCCCGCCTGGCCGCGCCTTTCGGCTTCGTCGGCGAGCTGGCGCAGCCTGTTGGCGTGCGAATTTGGTGTGTTCAAGGCCAGCCAAAGATACGTGAACAGCCGCTTTTCGAGCTCCTCATCCGTCATCTCTGCCCGGACGCGCCGCCATCCCTCGTCTATCATTGATGTCACACTTTCAACTTGGCTTTGCTCTGATTGCCATGACTGCGACAGCATCGACCTCGCAGACGCGCAGCTAGAAGGCTGCGCCGAACTCCTTTCAATGTGGGGTGGAAGTGGGGTGGTGGTTTTTAGAGGGTGTCTGTAAGTTATTGAAAAGTGGTACGCCCGGGCCGATTCGAACGGCCGACCTTTTGCTCCGGAGGCAAACGCTCTATCCAGCTGAGCTACGGGCGCACGCTGGAACACTTCGATTTTACCACCGTGGGTTAGCGCGGAGCGGCCTGCGGAATGGCGGCTTGGAAAATCGGAGGAGAAGTGGGTTGTGCGGCGCCGGTCTCGTCTTCCTGGGTAATGAGCAGCGTTTCCGCTCCGGCCACAGAGGCATTACGGTCCACGTGGATGGCGGAGCCGTCGCGATTCGGGCGGAGCACGCCGGCGGGTGCCGGGTTCTGGCCAGCGCGCTCATACCACACTTCGTAGCCCTTGCCCTTTGGGGCGGACGGGAGGTGGGACGCGAACAGGAGGACGCCGCGTCCGGGGCTCCGGAGCATGCCCAGGGATATGCCGTTGGAATGGAGCGAGAGCGTCGAAGGGTCGGACGCCAGGATGGCGGCTGACTCACGCCATTCGGCGAGTTGCGCGTCGGCCGATTCCAATTGCCGGCGAAGGCGAATCGTCTCGTTCACGTACTGCCGCTCGCGGCCGCTGAAATAGACGGCAGCGGCGAAGCAGAATAAGGCTACGCCGGCCCAAAGAACCGACCAAAGAGAGCCGCCGCGATGGACGTTTTGAGAATTCGTTGGGGAGCTCACGCGTTCCCGTTGTAGCGCAGCGGCGAGTCCGGCGGCAAGCTAAGGAGCGTGTTGGCGTGGTACGATGCTTCTACGGACCATTCCCAAGAGCCGGAGAGGTGGCTGAGTGGTCGAAAGCAGCGGTTTGCTAAACCGTCGTACGGGCCTAAACCTGTACCGGGGGTTCGAATCCCCCCCTCTCCGCCAGAAAAATTCCTTTAAATTAAAAGACTTGGAGAGACCCACTCGTTCCTGTGACTGAAATCGTGGGCTCTACGCCAAAAACGGGGGGCACCCCCGATTCCCAAGATCGTGACCGAATGAATCGATGTCGCTGCACGTCGTGGAGCGGGACTTGCCATCGCTCAAGTGCCGTCTTCGGGTGATCCGCCGACACGCCGAACACTGCCCGGAGACGTCGGAAGCCAACCCAGGCAGGAGTTCGTCGAAGAAGTGCCCCATCGTTTCGGAAATCATGCCGCTCCTTAAAGCGGCCGAGTGTGCTCGCCCGCTGCGAAGCGTCCACTGGCCGTTATGAGCTTCGTCGATAATGTCGTGATTGGTTGAAGGGACCAGGTTGCTCCAGGGCCATCTGCGAACCGAGGCCGGGCTGACTTGAAGCCTTTCGGCCACATCGCCCTCCGTCAATAACCTAGACACTTTGATTCCCTCTCCTGTTCGCACCGCAGCGCGGTGTTTCACGACAATTCTTGTCTACAGCAAATCGGGCGGGGAGGTCAAAACTCGTCCAATAGATTGGCGCGCCGGATTGTGCTTCTCGCGGAGGGACTACCGGAACGGGTTGTGCTGTTCAGTCTCCTCCCACAGTTCGCGTATCTGCGGATGCCGCTGCTGTAGCGCTGAGCCGGACGACTCCGCGTATAGGTCCGTAGATATTTTTTGCCTTGCGTTTGCGCCGCACCGAACAGGTTGCATAGGGAATCAGCTCGAAGGAAATTTTTCGGGCAAGAAACTTCGCAAGCTAATTTAACGCGATGTGAGCCGGCGCGGCAGCTCGCGCTTCAAGTCCGGCCAGAATTCCTTGAGGACATTAGAAGCCGCATCAAAAGCCTAACTGAACAGCGTACCTTCCCATATTATTCCCGACGCTACGGCCATCCGGGTAATAAGCGCACCGTAGATCACTAGACGATCGGTCGTTGGGTGCTACGTGACGCTCCTGAAACTGCAAAGACGAATTCGCCTCGATACCCGGCATCCCAACCGTTCGTGGAAGGTCGACGAAACCTACGTCCGCGTCGTCGGGCAATGGACCTATTTATATGGGGCTGTGGATTCAACCGGTGAGCCATCGACTTCCTCCTCTCGCCCAGGCGCGACGCGGTTTCAGCCAAGCATTTTCTGCAAATGGCCATTTGGCGCGTGGGTGGGATCCGACCGCGAGTAATCAATGTGGACGGGCACGCTGCTTATCCGCAGGCGATCCGGGAGCTCAAGGCCAGTGGGGAACTGAGTCGGCAGGTGCCAACGTCGGCCCAATCCCTACTTAAACCGATTGTCGACGCCCAACAGCGTTTTTCGAGCCAACTTTCTTTAGAACCGGACTTCGCACTGCCGAGGGTTGCCACACCCCGCGTCGCTCCCCATCGCCTGCTTGGAAGTATTCTGCCGAAGGATCATGTTAAGCTACTTGGGATTTCAACTGTTCCCAGGAGAGGCGATGACGGTGTACTGGAGCTTATTCAAGAGGCACGCGATTAGGATGGTGAGTCACTCGCTCTATGTTGTTCCATTCTTGGTCACGCCTTTAATTTTGGCGCAAGGGACATGTGGAAACGTCCAACTGCAACTGACGCCGGATTACAGCTTCGCGATCGGGAGTTCGAGCGGAGGCGGCACCTATACCTTTGCCCTCGGCAGCCAAACGCTTGCGCAGGGGCCGACGACTCAACTTGCGCTTTTTCATTTCGACAACTCGCTCAACAGCACCTCGGGTATTTCGCCCGCACCAACTAGTGGGACCTCATTCGTGCCGGGCAAGTTCGGATCAGCGGTAACAGTTTCGGCGTTTGGAACTCTCAGTTATCCCCAGGCGGGGAATGTGAGTTTTGGGGACGGCACGGTTGAAATGTGGGTGGCTCCTCAGTATTCGGGGACCAACTCCATTTACACCGGGAACCCGGGAACGCCGCAGGCGCAGGTGTTGTTCCACTCCTCCTGGGGTGGGAGCGGCGGCCGCGAGTTGATTCTGGCGATCGCCAATCACGGCGGAGGCCCCTATTTCTATGTCGGCGCCGCGGGCGTCTACGCAGGTTACCCGCAGGTATCGGGGATCACAGCATGGAAAGCGGGAGAGTGGCACCACCTTGCCCTCACATACTCGCCCTCGCACGGCCGACTGCGCCTTTACGTGGATGGAATCCTGGCAAACGAGACGGACGCAAACATCCAATTCCCCGCTGCGATCCCAAGCACATTCACCATTGCGGGAGATGCTTCTGGGCATGAGAGCGCATTTGCCGTGGACGAGGTGCGCATTACAAACAACGAAATGGCGGCGGGCGCGATTGCCTACGACGCAGCCCGCACCGGTCCCTTCGCCGACGATGAAGTGTATCTTTCGCTCTCCGGTGTCGGTCCAGGCCAGTTGAATTACTCGGTGAGCGGATGCGGTTCGGCCGCTTACGCCTTTTCCGGCGTGCCAATCACGAACTTCAGCCCGCCCAGCGGATTGATCACGCCGGGCAGCACAAGCATTCCGCTTACATTTAATACCATCCAGCCAACGACCTGCCGATATTCACTTGGAACCGCACAAAACTACGTCTCGATGCTGCCGCTTGATACCGGACCGCCGACTACGACGCACAGCGTATTCGTAGGTGGAATTTCGACAGATCCACGGGTACTGAACCAGCTTTACGTTCGCTGCGCCTCGAACGCCGACTATCTACAGAGCGCTGTCTACCGCGTCACGGCGGCGCCTGCCGGAGCGTTCCCACGGATCGGCAATATTTGGCTCGGAAATTACGTCAATCAAACCAGACCTGATTTGGCTAAGAAGGTCCAGTTATTTCTTGGCCCGGACGGAATGAGCGCCGCTGATGCGACGGCGCTTCGGGCTGCAAATCCGAACGTGCTGATCGTGTACTCCGTTCAAGTGGATGATGCCTTCGATCTCACACTTCCGGAGCATTACTACTTACACGACACAAGCGGGCGGAGAATTTCCGACTGGCCGTTATCATACATCTACAACATGACGCTCCCGGAGGTGGCGGCCTACGTAGGGCAGCAGGCGTATCTAGTACTTGCTCAGTCTAATTGGGCCTTCGACGGAATTTTCTTCGACAGTTTTTCCACGTCCAAAGCGATCACGATGGTCGACGTCAATGGCAACACTGTGCAGATCGACACCAATGGCGCTGATCAGGCCCAGTTCAGCGCGGCGTGGGCTGCTGGCGAATATCTCGCCGTGAGCACACTTCACAGCATGGTGCCCGGCGCCTACGTCTCGGGTCATGTGTTAGAGGCACCCGCCCAACCAAGGTCCTTAGGAGCGTTTAACGGCACGAGCATCGAATTCTACCCGCAGAGCATCCGGGAAGGCCAGGCGCCATTCTCGCAATTGTGGGACTTGTATCAACCTTGGGTTTCGCAGGCCGTCGCTCCAACGATGACGATGGTTCAGGCCTGCCCTCCCGATCAACTGTCTTACGGTTATGGTTATAAGCCGCTGGACGCACTTCTTCCATCGACGGTCGCTTTTGCTCAAAGCTTCTACCCGAACATGCGTTTCGGCTTGGGACTGACACTGATGGGCAATGGGTTCTTCGGGTTCGATTTCGGCGACGAGGCGCCGCCGGTCACCTGGTGGTACGACGAATACGACTTCAACCTGGGTTATCCGCTCTCTCCTCCGGCGCAGATCGGCACCGGCACAGCGCCAAATCTGCTGATGAACGGAGGCTTCGAGTCCGGTCTCAGCGGGTGGCAATTGAACGTCTCTAACGATGGACAGGGGAAAGCAACTGCGACGCCCGACAGCAGCATTGTGGCCGATGGCAGCGCTTCCGCCCACATCGACATCATCTCGCCAGCAACCGTAAATTGGCACATCGGTTTGGAGCAGGATAATATTGCTTTGACTGCGGGGAAGAACTATCAGGTTCAATTTTGGGCTCGCGCCGATACGCCGCGGACGATTACAGTCTTCTCTCAAGGCGGTGCACCAAATTTCACCAATTATGGGCTCTCAGCGCAGATTGCGATAGGTACGAGTTGGAGCCTCTATTCTGCGTCGTTCACTGCGGCCGCAACGGCGAATGACGGGCGGCTTGAATTCTGGGTTGGTGATGTCGCTGGAAATGTCTGGCTCGACGACGTGGCGCTGTCGGCCGCCCCGCCCGAAGTTTATCGGCGCGATTTTTCGAATGGTATCGTCTTGTTGAACGGCGAGTCGACTCCGCAAACGGTCACACTGGAATCCGGATTTCAGCGATTCAAGGGCACGCAGGCGCCACTTTACCAGTACATCCTGGATGATTCCGATACGAGTTTCAGCAATACGGGCTCCTGGAATACGGTCACTTACAATACCGGCGCCTATTCCGGGGCGGGATCGGGCCCCAATCTTCCGGCTGACCCGCAAAATGCCAACGGCCCCTACTATCACTGCTGGCAAGGAAGCTGTCATGAGCTGGATTCGGGAACCGGTCAGGCACAGTGGAGCCTCAATCTTCCGGCGGACGGCAACTACACAATCCAGGTTTGGTTGCCGGCGCCGCCCAAAGCCGCAGCCTGGACGAAGAGCGCCGTCTACGAGGTGGTAGCGGGTGGGAGTGTGGTGGCCACGACCACAATCGATCAGAGTACAGCTAGCGCCGGCGACGGATTGCATATGATTGGGACCGTCGCCTTGACTGCGGCGAGTGCGCCGTTTCTGCGGGTCCACAATGGCGGCTCTGGCCCCTTAATCGCGGACGCCGTGTATGTGACATCGGCGGCGCTTTATAATGATGGCTCGATGGCGACGCAGGTGACGCTCGGCGCGTTCGACGCGATCTTGCTCCAAAGACAACAACCCGTGCCAGTTCCTACGCTGCAAGTGAACTCCGTTCTGAACGCCGCCAACTACCAGTCAACGATCGCAGCGGGAGGGTTTGTCTCGATCATTGGGACCGGGTTCGGCACTTCGACACGATCATGGAACTCGTCCGATTTTTCTGGCAGCAATCTACCCATTTCACTTGGTGGCGTATCGGTAACAATTAATGGTAAGCCCGCGTACGTAGAGTACATCAGCCCGACCCAGATTAATGCAATTGCTCCCGATGACGACACGATTGGGCAAGTTCAAGTTCAGGTGACGACCTCGCAGGGACCGAGCTATGGCGGAACAGTGCTAAAGGAGCGGCTTTCGCCAGCGTTTTTCACCTACCAGTCTGGAATGAAAAATTACGTGGCAGCGCTACACACGGACGGCACGCTTGTCGGGCCCACTGGACCATCCTCCCGGCCCGCCATTGCTGGCGAGGTCATCGCGATTTATGGTACCGGTTTTGGCGCAACGAGTCCTACAACCCTGACCTCCCAATTGGTTTCACAACCGGCCCCGCTGGCCGCGCCGGCTATTGTTTCGATCGGTGGAGTAAATGCCGTAGTGCAGTGGGCGGGAATTGTATCCACAGGACTCTACCAACTAAATGTGCAGGTACCAAATGTTGGCGCAGGCGACCTACCGATCCAAGTTTCGGTGAGCGGCTTTCAGGGCTCTGCAAACACCTTAGTCACTGTCAGCGGCCAATAGTACGAAAATCGCGAGATTCGATTCCGCTTGATCTCAACAGATCTCTGAGAGTCTCGAAAATCGAAATTAGCGATCGCCCTGCTGAAGTCGCTTCAGGCAAGCTTCCGACAATGGCCCGCATCAGGGGATCTAGCCGGTAGGGCATGGTTCGGTGACGTGAAGGCGAATATCGCGAGTAATCTTTGAGGACGCCGTTTCGTGCCTTTCTCCTTGTGGCGCGTCACTCGCCCAAAGTCCAACTTCCCGGAAGCGACTTTCTGGGCGCGACGATTCCGAGCCAGCGAGTCGGTATAAACTTGAATCCCAGATGCCGCTCTATGTCGGGGCAAAACTCGGCCCGTACGAAATCATTGCCGCTATCGGCAAAGGCGGAATGGGAGAGGTGTGGAAGGCACGCGACACCCGTCTCGATCGTTTTGTCGCAATCAAGTCTTGCGCCGCGGAGTTCAGTGAACGATTCGAGCGAGAGGCCAAAGCCATCGCCGCCCTGAATCACTCGAACATCTGCCAGATCTACGATGTGGGTCCGGACTACATTGTCATGGAATACGTCGAAGGCGCGCCGGTCACGCCGGCCGACACACCGCGCAAACTCATGGATATCGCGGTGCAGATGAGCGACGGCCTCGCCGCCGCTCACGCCGCCGGCATCATCCATCGCGATCTGAAGCCCGACAATGTCCTGATTACGCGCGATGGCCGGGTCAAGATTCTGGATTTCGGCTTGGCCAAGGCCGCGTACAGCGAGATTGGCGTCGATGACGCGACGCGCACGATCTACTCGGACGAGCGGGCCACCACCGATACCGGCACTACGGTTGGCACGGTTGCCTACATGAGCCCCGAGCAGGCGCGTGGGCAGAGGAATCTCACCGCGCAATCCGATCAATTCTCGCTCGGCCTCGTTCTTTACGAACTGGCTTCCGGGAAGCGGGCGTTTCGGCGCGCCACCAGGGCCGAGACCATGACGGCCATTATTCGCGAGGATGCCGAAGCACTGCCGGCCACCGTGCCCGCCCCGCTGCGATGGATCGTCGAACGGCTGCTTCAAAAGGAGCCTGCCGAGCGCTACGATTCCACCAATGACCTCTATCGCGAACTTCGCCAACTGCGCGACCGGCTTTCGGAAACGGTGTCGGCGAGCACGGTTCCGGCGGTTTCGGGCGAGAGGAAGCGGCGCGGGCTGGGAGGAATGGGTCTCCTCGCGGCGGGGATGGCGCTGGGCCTGGCGCTGGCGGCTTTGCTGATCCGTCCGGCGCCGGCGGATTTGTCCAGTTACAAGTTCACCCCTATTTCACGCGACGAGGCCACGGAAAGAAACCCGGCATGGTCCCCTGATGGCAGGAGTATCGCCTACACGGCAGGCGTCCAAGGCGTTGACCAGGTGTTCACGAAAGCCATCGACTCACCAGAAAGATCGCAGCTTACTCACGTAGCCGACACCTGTTCCAACCCCCTCTGGTCTCCGAATGGCTCGACCATCTATTACATTTCCCACGGCGATCTCTGGTCGGTCGGAGCATCGGGAGGCGCGGTGGAGTTAGTGATGGAGAAGGTAGCGTCACTGGCCCAGACCAGGGCATCGGCAGTGGTGGCGCTGCATCCGAATGGGAAAACGGTGGTGTTCCAACGCGATGGCAAAGTTTGGGCCGGTGCGCTCAAGGGTGACCCGCCGCAGGAGCTCACGCCGGTTCCCCGCGGTAACGTTTCCGTGTTTGTTTTTTCCCCGGACGGTTCCCAACTCGCCGCAATTGTCAATCAGGACCTTTGGATTCTGACTTATCCTTCAGGCACTCCCCGCGACCTCCACGGCGCGACCACGAGTGTGAGTTGGTTTCCCGACAATCGTCACGTCCTCGTCTCCGGCGGGAACTTCAACAACACTCTGTCTTTTGTCGACACCGCTGACGGCAGCAGCCGAGTGATTTACCGAGGCACCGATACCTTTCAGGCGGCGGTTTCGCCCGACGGCAAGAAGATTGCCTATGCCGGTGGTGCTGCTGAATGGGATATTTTGGAAGTTTCCTTGCCGGAGGGGCGTGTCCGTACCGTAGTGGGAGGAGGCGGGGTTTCCTGGCAACCGGATTGGGCGCCATCCGGCACTCATTATCTGTATGCGACATTCGTTACCGGAGCCGTCGCGGGCATTGAGGACCGCTACGCCACAGAGGGCTTTTCGCGCCGCATCACCAACGCTCCACCGGGCACCAATACCTATGCCGAGGCGCCGCGTTGGTCTCCGGACGGCACACGATTCCTGTTTGCGCAAGGCCCAGTGGGCCGGCGGCAACTGACGATTGCGAACGCATCCGGCGGGAACTGGACACCGATTGCGGACGGCGTTCTCGCGCACCCCCACGTCTGGTCTCCGGACGGCCGATGGGTGGCTTTCATAAGCGACGCAGGCGGGAAACAGCACTTGGAGAAGATCAAGCCGGCAGCAGGCGCAACTCCAATCGTTCTGGCAAAGGCCGCTCCCGTGGGGACCGGCTATTCGACAATTGAGTGGTCCCCGACTGGGGAGTGGATCCTGTACCCATCGGCCGAGGGCGTGTCGATGATTTCGCCGGATGGCAGCGTAGTCCGCAGACTCACTGCTTTCAATTTCCAGACTTACGCATTCTCCAAGGACGGTAAACAAGTCTACGGCATCTATCGAAATACGCCGGGCCAAGGCCCGCAGTGGCAGCTTCACTCGATCGACGTCAAGGGCGAAACGGACAAGATGATCGCCGCGCTCGATTTCCCCGTTTCCACAAGCACGGCAATCGGATTCAGTATCCATCCGGATGGCAAGCGTTTCCTTACGTCCATAGCGAAGTGGCCCTACGATATTTGGATGCTCGAAGGCTTCGATCCGCCGAGGCCGAAGACCTGGGTCGAGCGATTAGCGCAGCGGTGAGGTGGCGAGTGGGTCGTCGGCAACCTTTCCACGGGCCGACTCAGGGCGCAGGCTCGAGTCCGATTTTGTCGTTTACCGCAGACGCAATTCGTTGCGTGCAACCACACACATCGCGATCAACCTGCTTAAACATTTCCATTCGACGACGCATCCGGCCGCCCATCTGAAGCGCGCCGAAGCCGAGGCCGGATTGCTGGCCGAGCTTGACGACCAAGCGGAAGAGGACAAACGAGGAGGAAGAACCGATATAACAGCACGACATTACTTCATCAGCTCTGCGAGTTTATCTTTGACCGCCGCGCCCCAAATGTCATATCCATTGACTAGCGGGTGCAGGTTGTCCGGGCGAAAGGTATCCGCAAGAAAATATCCCCGCTCGTCCAAGAACCGGGCGCCAATGTCCATGTAAAAGATGTGGCTCTGGTCATCGAGTTTCGAAATGATACGGTTGACTTCAGCGATCTTATCGCGCACGGGGTCGCCGGGCGTGCTTCGCGGGAAGATCCCAAGCAGGAGGATCTTCGCATTAGGAAAGTCCTTCCGCAACTCCAGCACGATAGCCCCGATGCCTTCGGCAATCTCCGGCGCGGTGAACGCGCCTGAATTGTTGGTCCCTATCATCAACATGACGGCTTTAGGCTGGAATCCCTGGCCTTCGCCGTTCTTCAGGCCCCAGAGGACTCCTTGAGTCGTATCGCCGGCGATAGCGAAGTTCGCCGTCTTGATATTGCCGAAATACTTGTCGAACATCGCCTTGTTGGCGTCTCCCTGTACCCACCAGTCGGTGATAGAGTCTCCGTGCAACAACAGGTCGATATCGCCTTTGCTCGCGATTTCGACGAATCCCAGGTGCCGCGGCCCCATTCGCTGCTGCGTTTGCGTATAAGTAGCCGCCACGTTCAGGCGTGGGGGTTGAAGTATCAGGAGCGATTGATACTTTTGAAGCAGCGGCTGGGCCGGCGACTTGTCTGAGGCAATCCACCTCGTCAGCGCGTCATTCACCTGAGCCAACTCTGCCGGCGTTGGGCGGGGGATTGCGACCTCCGGCGGCACTGGTGCCGAGGGACCAATCACAACGGGCGGAAAAGCTCCCCGGCCAGGACCCTGTGGCGCGCCGAGGGCGTTTGCGGCGGGCGGTGTACCCTGACCGTGAACGTAGCCGGCAAATGCCAATAATGCAAGGGAGAGAGGAATCGCGCGGATCATACCAAGATCTCCTTCTTTGATTCGTACCGATGATATGTGATCCCCGTCGACCCGCGCAACGATGGGATTGCTTCGATTCCGAGATCCAAACACAGCATCCTTCATCCCTCAAAGGGGAGCCTCTGTAGGCCGGGTTCGGGGACGCATGTCCCGATAGGGAACGATAAGTCGGCATCGCAATTGGAATCTGAGTGAATCGATCCGTCAAGCCACCGGCGTTTATCGTTCCCTATGCGCGTCAGCCCTAAAATGGCCCGTGAATCAGCAGTTTGGTGATGCCGAGCGCCTTGGGACCCTTCCTCTGCACACGAGTGGCACACTACTGATGCCGAACACGACTGCGGTTCGGACGAACGCGGATGACCACCAGTCAGTCAACATCGGGTTGGCACCGTTGACATTCACCTTGGGAAACGACCGTAGATTGAAAATAAAGAACATGGCGTCTATGGCGGTGCCTGGAGCCCACCCCACCGGCCTTGAACCGCGACCTGCTGATTACGAATTAGTGGTCTAAGCCTACGCTGGGATCCCCGCCCGTAACTTCCTGAGCCGTAATATCTATCATCTGCTGTTCTTCTGGTATGCTTCTGCCTACCGGGCTATTTTGACCATGAAAGTACCGCCTGAAGTACCACCTGCACCGGCAGCTAAACCGAATCAGTGGGTCGTGCTCGCGCAGGTCTGTGGGTGGTCGGGGCAGTCCCGCCCTGCGGGAGGAGCTTTTAGAAATGCCTTTCGTCGTAGCTGTGCGTAAGCCGGCCGAGGCCACGACCAAGGTTGTAGCCTCCAATCAAAAGGCCATCGATGAGCGTTTCATCATGCAAGGATCCTCCCGACCCTAGAACTGCAGATGCAGCCCAAGCTGCAGAATGCGCGATTGATTACCAGAAACCAAGCTTGTGATCTGACCAAAGGTTGCGCTCCCGAACTGGGTATTCGGATTCGCAAAATTCGGATGGTTGAGAATGTTCAATCCCTCTATGCGAAACTGCGTGACAACCCGCTCGGTAATGGAGAAGTTCTTCAGGAACGAAGAGTCCAGGCTGACCATCCCCGGACCTTTACCGAAAGTGCGCCCGGCATCTCCGAAAACATAAGCCGGGGGCGCGGCGAAGGCGCTGACATTGAACCACTCGCCTATCGTCGGAGAGGAGAGATTCGGATTCCCGACCACGTTCGGGCGTTCGGCATCCGAAAAGGAATTCGTCGTGTTGGTGAGCATCACCGGGCTCAACGCCGTCCCAGTGCGCAATTCCGCGATGGCGCCGATCGACCAGCCCCCCGCTACAAAATCGAGCGCTTTGTTTTTGATTGGCAATAGCCGTCCCCGGCCGGCCGGTAGATCGTAAATGGTGCTGAAGACAAGCCGGTGGCGGATGTCGTTTCCAGACCGGCCCCAGTCGTTGGCTTGGTTGTAATAGTTTGAGAAGGCGTCCGTACCCGGGTAAGCAGCTAGCTCGTTCCGCGAATCGATGTTATCCAGCATCTTGGACCAGGTGTAATTGGCTTTAAAAGTCAACCCGGCGGAGTAGCGCTTTTCGATTCCTATATTCAGCCCATCGAATTTCGATGCCCCGATATCAGCGGCGATGATCTGGACATTACTAAACTGCGGGAAGGGGCGAAGGCTTTGCGTATTGCCCGGCCCTAGCAGGTTCGAGGGCACCTGATCGATGCTTTGAGCGTCGGGCGCGGCTAAGTGGTGGCCAAACGTTCCCAGATAGCCGATGTCCAGCAGCAGGTTACCGCGGAATTCCTTTTGGAGATCGAGGCTTGCCTGGTAGATGTAACCATTTTCCCGATTCTGGTTGAAGAACGTGACGGCCGTCGTCGGCTTCGCTCCCACAGGCACCGCGCCATAACCAGGAGTGAGTTGGGCCGTCGTAGGTGACGAAACAGGAGGCATCCCGCTCGCCAGAATAAAGGCAGGAGTGACCCCATTATCCGGAGAAACAAAGGTGCCTTGCGTGCTGAAACCGGTGTCGGCCACGATCGGGGCCGCTTGTTCGTACTCGCCGGCATAAAGGATTCCCCCGCCGCCTCGAATCACCCAATTACTCGTGACCCTGTATGCGAAACCGAGACGCGGACCGAAGTCGTGCAGATCCCAGTTGTGGGCGTACTTACTGACTCCGTCGAGCCCGGAAAAGGTGATGATGCCCGGGGTTCCCGATACCGGGTTGATGGCCGTGGGATTGAAAGAGTTCTGCCGGTTTTCCTCCACCCACCGGGGCTGATCGATATCCCATCGGAGCCCATAATTTAGTGTGAGCTTAGGAGTGATGCGCCAGTCGTCCTGAATGTATGCGGCGTATGCATCTGCATGCGATAACAGCGGGTAAGTGGCTAGTAGACTTCCTTGATCAACCCAACCCAGCTCCAGCGCCGCCAGCGAGCTTCCACTAGCAACATTATTAAATATGAAAGATCCCCCGGCTGAGGGCGAATACCTGTCGAAATTGGAGGAATACCGATATTCGACGCCCATCTTGATGGTGTGCGCGCTACGGACCAGAGTCAGGTTGTCATCCGCCGCATCACTGCGGATCGGCCCCTGCAAGCGCTGCTGCTGTTTCGGATTCCCCATGGTCTGAAATCCGTTCACCACTACCGTCGGGAAGAATGCCTGGTTCACACCGGTCAGACCGATTCCCGCATCGATGTTGGTGTTCGCGCCCGAAGAGATCGAGTATGCTTTCCTACGAGTATAGGTGTACCGGGCTTCATTGATCGCCGTGGGCGAGAAATCGTGATAGTAAGTCCCCGAGGCGTTGTAGTAATGGTATGGCACTGCCACGCCGAATGGATCCGCGGCCCCAACCGGAAAAAGGGGGGCGGTAACCGTTGTGAAGGGTTCACCGAGGAGGCGCACAAAAAACCGGTTGTTGGCGTTAATTTCGTGGTCGATGCGCGCCACATAGTCGTTGACGGTAGTCGTCGCGGGGTCATTCGCATCGAAGTTTCCTTTGCCGGAAGGCGCGCCGGGAACATTCGGTGCCGGGTAGAACAGCGCAAGCTTCGAGCCAACGGAATCCAAACGGTTCGCCGGAATAATATTGTTCGGGAACGGGGTTTCAGTCAGCGGATCTTTCACCACATAATTGTCGGCCGAGAAATTACCCTGGTCTTCAGCCAACGTTGGCACGTTCAACAGTTCGTTCGCCGAAGAGATCTGCCTGCGGCCTTCATAGTTGAAGAAGAAGTGAGTCTTGTCCTTGACAATCGGGCCGCCAGCGCTTGCGCCAAAGAGGTTGTAACGAAGTTCTGGAATAGTCTCCGAAAAGTAAGCCCGCGTGTTCAAATCGTCGTTGCGGAAGTACTCGTAAGCCGAACCGTGAAACTGATTGGTTCCGGACTTCGTAGTCATTTGAATCACGCCGCCGCCGCTGCGCCCCAATTCGGCCGCATAGTTGCTAATCGAAACATTGAATTCCTGCACGGATTCAACTGGGGGATCAAACACCAGAATCGGCTCGCCCAGCGTGAGATTCTGTGCCGTGCCGCCGTCGATCAGGTAATTGGCGTTGTTGCCGCGACCGCCCGCCAAAGCAAAAGTCGCCGAGGATCCCGTGCCATTCGACACCACGAATCCGTTTAGTCTCTGCAATTGCGAAGATCGCCGATCGAGCAGCGGCATATCGACGATGGTCTTGTTCTCGACAACCCCGGTCACGGCGGCCGTTTCGGATTGAAGCAGCGGTACACTCTCTGTTACATTTACGGTCTCGGTTACCAATCCGACCGCCAGTTCCACATCCACCGTGCTGATCTGCCCGGTCTCTACCGCAATGCCCGTGCGGCTCTGCTTCTGAAAACCACCCTTTATCACCGTAAGTTCATAAGTGCCCGGTAGGAGCAAAGGAAAGGTGTAGTAACCTTCCGGACTCGAAATGGCCCCGCGGCGCGCACCGGTTTCGGTTTGGACTAACGTCACTTCCGCTCCGCTCACCGCCGCTTTGGAAGGGTCGGTTACACGCCCGGCGACCTCCGAATTCTGAGCGAATAGAGGCGAAACAATAAGCATGGATACGCCTAAGGCGCAAAGTTTGGATCGTAAGCCCGTGATTGTTAAGGTCCTGTCCCCGTAAATTTAATAGTCTACTTTCTATCCGGGATTTCCATTGTTGACTTCCCAGCCATTCGAACAAGAAGATTATAGAATAAAGCCTGAGCTCTCCGATCTTTGCCGATTGTTTCACTTGATCGCCTCTATTTGTACTGGCTAGCAGTGATGAACAACTGGTTGCGCCCCACCTCTTCGAGGAGCCGCCATCTCTCAAACATGCCCCGCTCTTCAGGCAGTTCCCCGACACCCTTTCGCCCCGCCGCCTGCTTCCGTTCATCGGGTTTTGGTCTGCCAGCGCCTAACTCTACGCTGCTGGCATCGGCAAGGCCGCAATCCGCCGCACCATACTTCCAAATAGCCGGCTACCCAAGTTGTATGGCATCACGTTCAGCCACAGCCGCACTTCGTTCGAGCGGAACCGATGGCAACTCAGTCGGGTCATCTTCACCGCCTGCTTGCCCCCCTTGATCCAGTGCTCCGCCGTGCCCCGCTTGTTGTAGAACCGTGCCACCGCCCGGCTGTCGGTCTCCAGGTTGGTCACAATGAAGCCCACCCGCGGAAACAACTCCCCCAAGTGAAACTCCACCTTGGCCACCACCCGGCGGGCCTTCTGCCAACTCGCTGCCTGGTAAAGGACGCCCTTGTACCAGACCACAGGATTTGTGGCTCGGTCTGCCCACCGGCCGCGTCAACAACTCTGCGATGGCCCGCTCCAAGCCATCGTTGGCCGCGATGCGGATGGCGAGCTTCACGCCACGCTCTTCCAGCGCTTCGTAGATCTCCGGCTTGGCGAAGGCGGCGTCAGCACGCCACTCCAAACCGGCTCATTCTGTCTTTCAACACTCGCGTTCCCCTCCTTAGTGCCGATAGGGCACAGCGAACGAGACCTTTTTCGATGCGATCTTTACGCCATCCACATAGAGCGCGAAGGTCGACATCCGGGTGTTCGAAGTTCCCAGCGCAAGCTGCTGGAATCCGCCGAACACGGAGAAGCTGGCGTTGTTTTGAGCATCGATGGCAATGTGGGTGCCGTTCGCGGACGACATCAGGTCCTGCAGGCAACCCAGTGCCTGCGCCACTCCGTTCGCCCCTGCTGACGTCAGGGTATTGGCTAACGGTAGCGCCCCAAGGGCGGCTGCCCACCACGGACTGAGCCTCGCCATTGGAACCGTGCTGAGGGGAAATGCCAGGCACACCCACGTCGCCGGGTCGCACGTCGCGTAGTCCCATAGGGGAAAGATGGAGCCGGAAAAGTCTCCGCGGGCGCCGTCGGCGGTTATTGTGCTGAGGGAAGCCGTATAGCTTCCCTGGGAAGTCACGCCGGCATCGTTGGTACAGGAAGCCGTCGGATCGATGGAGAGGATGGCCGCCCCGCCGTCTCCCGTTGCCGCGATGTCGAATGGCCCTGCAGAGGGCGCGATGTCGAGGCTGGTCGAGAACCTGCCCGCATACAGCATCAGGCCGAACGAGGTTCCGGGGCCGTTGCTCGGATCGGCCGACGGCGACACGCCGTCGATCGACCCAGTGGCTTTCGGGACGTTCGTGCCTCCCTGGATGCCGATAGTCGTGATGTTGCTTTGCCAGCCTCCGGCCCGCAGATAGAGCCGATCCGTCGCGAGTACAGGAACCGTTACGTCGATCCGGTAGAAACCGGAGAATCCTTGCGCCCGGCGAGCCAGGATCACGTTCGCCCCGCGCTCGCCGAGGTAAACTTCAAAATCCTCCCCCACCCCGGTGGCATAAATGGTTAGGGTGTCGCCTGGTGAGACTGTAGTGGCCGGCAGATTCCCCTCGAAAGCCAGCGCGGGCCCGCTTCCGCTGCCGTCCAACGTGAAAATGGCCGGGGCATACGGCAACAACCGGATGTTGTACGCCTTGCTACTCGCCCCGTCCGACGTGACAATCAGCGGGACTACGGTATTGTCCGGTATAACGAGCCCCTCGGGAATTACCAGGTTGATCTGGGTGGGAGACACATAAAGCAGTTCTGCTGCGACGCCGTTCACGGTCACGCTGACGCCGCCCAGGATGGTGGGTAGCGGAGCCGCGCTGACGCCGAAAGCAGCACCCGCCAGCCCGCTGCCGAAAACCGTCGCCCAGCATCCGGGCGAGATGGCGGCGTCATAAGATGCGGCGTTTAGAACGGTCGAGATAGAAGGCTGCGCAAGGAGGGCCGGCCCAAGCCCGAACAGTCCCAGCATCATCCAAGTGATTTTCATCATTTATACTCCTCCGGCCGGCATCTAGAGGCGCCCGTAAACAGGTCATAGATCTCGGCGCTGCCCGACAGGCCGCCTGTTGGCCCGCCACCAAAGCGTTCAGGAACAGAGTTGCGGCGAAAAAGCTCAATATCGATCTCATGCTTCTCTCCAAACCATGAGTTTCTGCGTGCTCCCCGTTACTGCACCGCGATTGTAACGACGTTGCTCGGGCGGCCGAGATAATTCAACCGAACAGGTATCGCGGGACCGGGAGCGAGACCTTCGGGCACGCGGACGTTGATCTGATTCAACCCTGGGAATCCGGTCGCATTTCCGAAAAAAAGGACGTCGGCGGCGTACCAGCCGATGGTTACCTGGGGCGGAATAACGCTTCCGTCCGCCAGACCTGTGCAGTACACTTCCAGCGCTTCTCCGGCCACAGCGGGGTCGGCAGCCGTAACGAGGTCCTCAGTGCCGGCATGCAGGATCGCGCCTTGCGCTTGCCCGTCGGAGGTTATGGAAAGCAGGACGGGAGCGGGTGTCAAGACATCGGGAGTGTAAAGCTCGGCGAGAGAAGTGGAGCCTCCATTGGAGTAGGAGCCGCCGGCAATCAGCACCCGGCCGTCGTTGAGTAAGGTGGCTGTGTGACAACACCGGCTGGTGAGCATTGCGGGCCCGATACCGAAGGAGCCTGAAACAGGGTCATACAGCTCCGTCGAAGCGATCGCAAAGCCGCCAAACAGGTAGCCGCCGGCGATCAAAACCGTGCCGTTCGGCAACAGAGTAGCCGAGTGCAACGCGTGACCGGTAGACATGCTCCCGCCAGGGCTAAAACTTCCAGTGGAAACGTCGAAGAGTTCTGCGCTTGTGTGAATGCCGGTATCATCTGCGCCGCCGGCCACGAGGACCTTCCCATTCGTGAGCAAGGTCGCTGTAGGCAGGCCGTCGTTGTAGGACGGCGCGACCGGTTTTCCGGTTTGGATGAACGAACCCGTTGCGGGATCGTAAATCTCGGCGGCATCTTCTTCCCACACGATCAAGACCCGGCCGTCCGGCAGCAACGTCGAAGCAGCTCCCTGGCAGTTATTTGTTCCGGAGGGGTCGGTGGCGTAGGTTCCGGCATCGGCGAACGAACCGGCCGTGGGATCGAAGAGTTCCGCATCGGGAACCTGGTAGGTCCCGCCGCTGCCGCCAGAAAGCAAAGTTTTGCCGCTGTTCAGCGTTTGGGCTTCCAAGCACTCGTGACCGTGGATCATCGCGCCGGTGGGCGTGAAGGTCCCGGTGGAAGGATCGTAGATCTCCGCGGTGTTTAGATTTCGGAGGAGGTTATCACCGCTGCCGCTATACCCTCCCGCGATCAATACTCTCCCGTCGCGTAGCAGGCTAGCTGTATGAAAAGAGCGGGGTGTAGTCATGTTGCCCGTGGGGGTAAATGTCCCTGCCGCGGGATCGTAGAGTTCAGCGCTCGCCGTGGGCGAGCTGAAATTCGCCGCGCCCCCCGCGATCAATACCTGGCCATTATTCAGCAGCGTCGCCGTGTGCCAGACACGTGCTGCCGTCATCGCGCCCGTAGCCGTGAACGTGCCTGTGAAGGGTCCGGCGCCGGAAGGTTGCGCGAGCGCCGCGGCTGCGGCGCAAAGCAGAAGCATCAAAGCTGCCTTCATCTCAATTGACTCCAAGCATGACCGTGTTATCCATTGGGCGGTTCCCGTCGCTGGATCATCCTCTCCTCCTATTGCCTTTTGAGGACAACCCTCCACCCCAGAGTCGAACCACCCCGGCTTTTCTCCGTGATTTCGATCGTCAATTCTCTTGAATTCTCTGCTGATTCCCGAATGCGCCATATTGACTCGCCATTCGGACAGACTCGCCGGATCTCGATCGTTCGTTCGTCCCGCCACCTCGACGATTGCGTGCCCGAACAGGCGAAATCCTGAAAGTCGTGGGATGTGCCATCGAGGTACAGGACGCTGCTGAAGCTGGTGCTGCGGCCGTCTGCTTCCAGCCTGTCCAGCGTGAAAACACGCCCTTTAGCGTGCGGCTCGATGCGCACCGTGAAACTGCGAGGCTGATCCGGCCGGCGAACCGCGATCGCGCGCGGTCCATCCTCCACGTTCCGAGTATCGAACCGGACCAGCACGCCGTACTGCAAACCGTCAGAATCAAAATCGTCCGCATGTACTCACCTCACTGCACCGAGATACTGACTTCGTTGCTCGACCTTCCCAGGTAGGACAGGCGCACGGGAACCGCGGAACCGGGTGCAATGCCGTTGGGAACGCGGAAGTTTACCTGGAAGAATCCTGGCCACCCGGGTGCATCGCCGAAACAGAGGATCTGCGCCAGGCTTCCGCCAATGGAGACTTGCGGTGGAATCACGCTTCCCTCACTCAGACCCGAGGTGTACATCGACAAGATCTCTCCGGCGACGGCGGGCATCACCGGAGAAGGGACGAGCCCAGTGGTGGCGTCCCAGATCGCGCCCTGTCCCTGTCCGTCGCCCGATAAGGAGAACAATGCCGGTGGGGGCGCCAATGCACGGGGGTTGTAGAGTTCGGCAATGGAAGAATTGGGGCTTCCAGCAATCAAGACCCGGCCATCGGCGAGAAGTGTGGCCGTTTGGCCCCCGCCGCGGGGGGTAGACATATTTCCTGAAGGCGTAAAAGCGTCACGCGTTGGATCGTAAAGCTCGGTGCTGGCAAGCGTTACATCCCCCGGGCCGTACAAATAGCCCCCGGCCATCAAGACCGTGCCGTCGGGGAGCAAGGTGGCCGTCTGCCCATCCCGGCCTGTTGTCATGGCTCCCGCGGCCGTAAATGCTCCTGTCGAAGGGTCATACAACTCCGCGTTCGCATGGATCCCCGAGTCGTTCCCGCCTCCGGCAAGCAAGACCTTGCCGTTCAGGAGCAGGGTCGCCGTCGGCAGGCCGTCGTTGAAGTCAATCCCGTAAGGAGGGAAGACCTGGGGGGAGCTGAGGTTTGCTGCCGCTGTGAATGAACCGGCAGCCGGATCAAAGATCTCTGCGCTGGCGGTCTCCCACACGATCAGCACCTTGCCATCGGAGAGCACTGTCGAAACGCTTCCTTGGCAAGTGTTACCGCCCGACGTAACGCTGGCGTCTGCTCCCGCGGAAGCGAATGTGCCTCGGGCGGGGTCATAGAGTTCAGCATGGGCGGCGCTGGCGCCGCTGCCGCCAACGATCAAAACCCTGCCGTCGAAAAGCAGGTTGGCTTGCTGGCACACGTGGCCGGAGATCATATTGCCTGTAGCGGCGAAGGTTCCGGTGGAAGGATCGTAGATCTCCGCCGTGTTCGGCGGAATGGCGGGCGGTGGAGTGGAATTGCCCCCCGCGATCACGGGCGGTGGAGTGGAATTGCCCCCCGCGATCAGGACTCTGCCGTCCGGGAGCAGGGTGGCCGTGTGCCACGAGCGAGGGACCGTCATGTCGCCGGTACGGGCAAATGTCCCGCTGACCGGATCATACAGTTCCGCGGTTGCAAGCACCGATTGCGGCGCCAGAAATCCGTATTGCCCCGCGCCGACTAGATTGAAATCCGACTCTCCTCCGGCGATCAAAACCTTCCCGTTGTTGAGAAGTGTGGCCGTGTACCCGTACCGGGGCGTTGTCATGGCGCCGGTTACCGTGAACGTGCCGCCGGATTGCGCCAATGCAATGCCGCTGCTGAGGAGAAACATACTTTTTATGGCTGAGCGCCGCATAACACCCTCCTTTCAGTACCCCTCAAATCTTTTTCCTGATTCTGCCGATCCGCGCAGTGCCCGGTTCGGAGCGCCTACTTACCGCTTGCCTGAACCCCAATCGTGACCGCATTGCTGGGACGGCCCATGTAATTCCACCACACGGGAACGGTCCCACCCGATGCAACTCCAGCAGGCACCAGCACATTCACCTGGTTGAGGCCTGGATAAACGGGCGCATCGCCGAAGAACAGAACTTGAGCAAGACGTCCACCGATTGAGACTTGCGGGGGAATAACTCCGCCTTCACTTAAGCCAGTTAAATAGATCTCGATCGCCTCTCCTACCGATGCCGGATCGCTTGCTGACACTACCCGACTGGTACCGGCGTGCAACACCGCGCCTTGTCCGGAAGCAGCCAGCGAGAGCAACGCCGGCGCGGAACGTACACTTCCCGGATGATATAGTTCCGCCGTGTCGGACGTGGCAAAGCCATAGCCGCTCAGATCCAACGGATTGCCGGTCGGGTAAGTGCCGCCCGTCATCAGAACGGTTCCATCATTGAGTAGCGTCGCGGCATACTCCTGGCGATAGGTCGTAAGATTCCCCACGGGAGAGAAAGAGCCGCTGGCGGGATCATAGACCTGCGCGACCGTGCCGGCGAACCAACCGCCTGCGATCAGGACGGTACCGTCCGAGAGCAGCGTGCCTGTGGGCCGGCAGATTCCGCTGGCCATGTTGCCGGTAGTACGAAAACCCGATGCGGAGTCGTACACCGCCGCCTGTGTGCTCAGAGAATCGCATTCCTGCTCCGCAAGCGAAACCAGTACGCTGCCGTTGACGAGGAGGCTCGATGTGGCTGCGATCATGTTGTCGATGTTCTGCCAGTCGGCGGGCCTGAATGACCCCGTGTTGGGATCGTAGATGTCCGCTATGCCGGGATCGTCACCCTCATCGCCGGGGACGACGAGCACGCTGCCGTCGGCCAGGAGGGTAGCCCTGGGAGTGCATCGGCCGCTTGTCATGTTGCCGGTAAGCTGAAACGTGTTCGTCGCAGGGTCATACAATTCCGCGTTATTCGAACAACTGCTCTGGTCACCTCTCGCGCCACCGGCGAGCAGAACCTTGCCGCTATTCAGCAGCGCCGCGGTCATGCCGCCGGTATTCATTTTTCCTGCCGGGGTGAATGTGCCGGTTGCAGGATCGTAGACGTCGGCCGACCCGCCGCCAGCGATCAGGACGCGGCCGTCAGGAAGCAACGTGGCGGTATGTCTACTTCGGGGCGCACTCATATCTCCGGCGGGCGTGAAAACTCCGACAGATGGATCGTAGATTTCGGCGCTCTTCAGTTGTTCGATAGGCATGGAACCTTGATACTGGTATCCACCGGCAACCAGGACTTTGCCATTGGTCAGCAGGATGGCAGTGTGGCCGGCGCGCGCGGTCGACATGGAACCGGTCAAAGCAAATGTACCCGGTGACTGCGCTACCGCAGTCACGCACAAACTCAGACTCAGAATGATCGTTGAGTACCGCATGATTCCCCCTGTGATCAGTTGCCCGATACCGCAATCCAAACCGCGTCCGCAGTCTGCACGGTCCCCACGTGCACGATTACCGGCACATACCCGCCCGGGCGACTCCACGGGAATCTGAACAGCTAAGGCCGAATCCGTATGCCACATGAATACCTCCGAAAAATGCCTTTACTGCACGTTCAGCGTCACCGCGCTGCTTGGGCGGTCCAGATACGTCAGCCGCACGGAGGCCGCGCCGCCCCCCGAAGCGTTGGCCGGCACGCGCACATTCACCTGGTTCAAACCGGCAAATCCGGGAGCATCGCCGAAGAACAGCACCTCCGCCACCTGCCCGCCAATCGCCACCTGCGGGGGAATCAAGCTCCCTTCGATCAGCCCCGTACAAAAGATCTCCACGGCCTCTCCGGCCACCGCCGGGTTCGCCGCGGACACGACCTGCTGCGTGCTCCCATGCAGGATCGCGCCCTGCCCCGGCGCGCCGCCGGGGGCCGTCAATAACACCGGAGCAGCCCGCACCGATGGCGGTTGATAGAGCTCCGCGGTGGAACTCGGTCCTCCGGTGACCAGAACCTGTCCGCTGCCCAGCAGTGTGGCGCGGTGTTGTTGGTGGGCGGTGATCATTGCGCCCGTCGGCGAAAATGTGCCCGCCACCGGGTCGTACACATCCGCCGTGGGCAAAGGACCGGCGAAGTCATTGAGGCTGCCCACAATCAGAACGCCGCCATCGGAAAGCTGTGATGCGGTCGATCCGCAATGCGGATGCGTTAGGTTCGGTCCGGCGGAGAAAATGCCCGCAGCCGAATCGTAGAAAAGCGTCTGCAACTGATCGCCACACGTTCCGTCCGCATCCTGGAGAGTGAGCAGCACGCTGCCATTTGCCACCAGGTTTGCCGTCGCCGCTACCGCGACCCAATTCGTAAACGTCGTAAACGCGAGGGTCCTAAACGTACCCGCGACCGGGTCATACAGGTCGGCGCTGTCGTAACCCGGGCCATCGCCTCCTGGTGCGAGCAGCACCTGCCCGTTTGCCAATAGTGCCGCCTTGGGCGGTGACTCGGCCGTGGTCATATTCTCGGTGAGGCTGAAGGTTCCGCTCGCGGGGTCGTACAGTTCCGCACTGGCGTCAATGTCAATCGCTCCTCCAGTGACGAGTACCTTCCCGGTGGTCAGCAGCGCGGCAGCGTGGAACGCCCGGCCGATACTCATGTCCCCCGTGGCCGTGAACATTCCAGTCGCAGGGTCATAGATTTCCGCGCTGCTGAGGCTGGACCCCGTCGGCGAGTTGTACCCTCCCGCGATCAGCACCCTGCCATCCGGCAGCCTCGTGGCCGTGTGCCACCGTCGGGCTGTCGCCATGCTGCCGGTCGCTGTGAAAGAGCCCGTCGCCGGGTCGTACAACTCCGCCGTGTTCGTTGGTGGGTACACCACCCCCATTGGCAAGATCGGAACGGCCTCTGCTCCGCCGGTGATCAAAATCCGTCCGTCCAGCAGTAAAGTCGATGTATGGCCCAGCCGTGGCATGGTCATTGAGCCCGTAGCTGAGAACGTACCAACTGTCTGTGCCAGCATAATCTCGCCGCACGCCAGCGCCGTTCCCGATAGCATTAGCCACTGCACGACGCCTCTCAAAT
>Ga0126381_100000721_pt1 | contig 36534 bp, 33 predicted proteins | sample PanSoiMetPlot_28_FD_96465 | JGI IMG/M metagenome (GOLD analysis project Ga0126381, IMG submission 96465) | Tropical forest soil microbial communities from Panama - MetaG Plot_28 | ecosystem: Environmental > Terrestrial > Soil > Tropical forest > Bulk soil | place: Panama | collected 2016-02-17 | reverse complement strand
GTCGAACTGCTCCTCGGTGATCTCCCCGAGCTTGCCGAATTCGTAAACCCCGGCGTTGACCGCCAGCACATCGAGGCGACCGGCTTGTGTCTTGATGGTTGCGCAGATCCGGTCGAGGTCGGCGAGGTTAGAGATATCGCCTTGAACCGCTGCGGCATCCCCGCCGATCACGGCGACTGCCTCATCCAATTGCGATTGACGGCGCCCAACAATAAACACCCGCGCGCCTTCTTGCGCGAACCGCTTGGCGATGCCGAGGCCGATCCCGGCGCTGCCGCCGCTCACGAGCGCGACTTTGCCTGCGAGCTTACTGGTCATCGTGAACCCCTCATTGGGATCAGCTATGGCACGGGCCGAGCCGGCACGTTCGCAAAGAGCTGGCCGAGACCCTCCGCCATCGTCGGGTGCGCGATGACGGCGTCGCGGAGCTTTGCAAATGGCAAGCCCGCCATCATCGCAGTTTGCACCACGGTCATGACCTCACCGGCCTCGGCGCCGATCATCGTGAAGCCGAGGATGCGGTCGTCGCTCCCGACAAGAACCTTCATGAAGCCTTGCGTTTCGTCCGTCGTCTCCGCTCGCAATACAGCGCTGATGGGTAGCTTCGCGACACGCGCGGCCACGCCTTGGCGCTGCGCTTCGCTCTCGCTCAGTCCGACGTGAGCCAGGGGAGGATCCGTGAACATACAGTAGGGGACCAGCCGATCGCGTGTATTGCGGCTGCCGCCGGCGAGATTGTCTCTAATGATCCGAAAATCGTCGTGGGATACGTGCGTGAATTGCGGACTGCCGGCGCATTCGCCCATGGCCCAGACATCAGGCGCGGTTGTCTCGAGCCGCTCATTGACGCGGATATAGCCGTGGGCGTCCAACTCGACGCCGGCCTGTTCGAGCCCCATCCCGGCGGTATTTGCAACGCGCCCCGCCGCGACCAGGAGATCGGTACCCTCGATCCTTTGCTCGCCGATGGTCGTGCGGACAGTAAGACCGACTGCCTCTCCCGATCGGCCGTTCACATTGAGCGTTTCGGCCGCTAGCAGAATTTCGATTCCTTCGTCGCCCAGGATCCGCTGCATTTCGTCAGCGACGTCGGGATCCTCGCGGTACATTAGCTGAGGCCCGTGCTCGATGACAGTCACGCGGCTGCCGAAGCGGCGATAAGCCTGGGCCATTTCGAGACCGACATAACCGCCGCCGACTACGATGAGGTGTGATGGCAAATAGTCGAGTTCGAGAGCCTCGATGTGTGTGAGCGGCCGGGCAGCCTCGAGGCCGGGAACGCTGGGGATTGCCGCGTGCGTTCCGACGTTGAGAAATACCTGGTCGGCCGTCAGCACGCGCGTGCCGCCATCACTTATCCGCACCTCGAGCGTCTTCGGCGCCACAAATCGCCCGGCCCCCATGATCAGTTCGCCGCCGGTTGTTTGGTAGGTGTGCAAATGAAAGGCAATCTCCCCCTCGACCATATTGCGCTTGCGCTGACGAACCTTCGCCATGTCGGTGGTGACGGTGCCGGCGATCATCGTGCCGAACTGCGCGGCGTGCTTCGTCAGATGGGCGACCCGCGCGCTCCAGATCTCATTCTTGCTGGGCAGGCAGGCGATGTTGGGACAGGACCCGCCGATCCACCGGCGCTCGACGACGGCAGTCCGCCGCCCCGATCCGGCCGTGTGCCAAGCCAGTAGCTTGCCGGCCTCTCCACTTCCAAGGATCAAGACTTCATACCGTTCTGCTTGAGACATGGCCTCCCTCCATTAGCCAACGCGATGAGTGCAAAACGCTCGAAGAACAGTGCGATATCCACACTGAATCATGTGGCCCGGCGGCTCGTCAGCCTGTCAAGCACCCAGGCCGAGCCGGCTGGCGGTTTATACGGTCGCGAGCAGCAACGCCGGCGGTGCTTGGCGCAAAGGGCCGCCCGTACTACCTCCTGGCACCTGAAAAGCCTGGCAAGCGGGATAGTCATTGCTTCAGTGGCGAATACCCCTGGACATAAATCCAATCGGACGCTCGCGCCGGCTCATGGCAGGGCAGACAATCCTGTTTGTAATCTGTGGACGTGGTTTTTGACGGGTTGCCAGCGTCGAACCACGACCAGCCCCAACCGTTGCCCCACAGCTTGTTAGCAGGGTGACTATTTTTACTGTCCTTCACCAACACGAACCAGCCCTTCAAGGTCTGCGCATGGCTGACTGTGCCTGTGGTCATTGCGCCGGTAGTCGTCTCAAATACTTCTTTCACCAACACAGAGCCGTCTGTGAAACGGTCGTTCTTTCGGTACGCAGCGGCCGCGCCGGGCGATGCATAGACGACGTGGATCTCCTTTGAACCCGGGCCTTGGTCGGCTGCCACCGCCCAACTGCCCAAAAACTGGTATGCCGTGCGATAATCCCCGGGCACTTGCAAATTGCCGTTCGCGTCGACCACCGCTTCCGATTCCGGACTGGTAGTCGCCGCGGTCACGCGCGGCTGCCGCCAGACACCCAATAAAGCCAGCGGCACCAACCCTGCCACGCCGATGATTTGTATAGTTGTAAGTCGCATGGAGCGCTCCTGCTTGTCAGGAGAATTTCGCAGAGCTGGAAAGTTAATAGTCTAGCACGCGATAGAACTGCGTCCCAACTTGGTCCTTCTTCGCGCTGGCGATATGACAGAAGGCGCATTCCTCCTTTGCCTTTACGGCAGCGGTCGGCGCCTTTAGCTCGGAATGGTGGAAATTGAAGAATCCCCAACCACCGGAGGCGGCGAAGCGCTGGGAATCCTTGACCGTCACGTCGGCGCCGTTGAAAGCGCCAGGGAAATAACCCCGTCCCGAAGGCTCCGTCCGCGAGCCATCGGGGTTCTGCCCGGGCTGTGTGAGCTGCAACTCCTTGAACATGATCGTGCCTTCGGGAAATGCATGAGTTTTTTTGTATATCTCGTATGATCCCGGCTCGATGTAGACATTGTGATATTCAGGGAAGTTGGCCATGCCACCGTTGAGCGCATTGGGGGTCAGCGGCGATCCGACATAGATCCATTCGTGGAAGTTCTTTGGCAAAATCAATTCACCGGCCGCGGTGTACTCGGGCAGATATCGCGATCTGGTAAGCGTGCTTTGATCCGCGGGTGATTGCGCGAATATTGCCGCCGCCGAAACGGTTAAAACCACAAATCCGCCCGCGATCGCTAGCACTGGAGGCCTGTGAGACATATGATTCCTCCCTGTTAACGCTAGGAGATAAATGGCTCGGACACCGGATTCTCGTGCAGCGCCTGGCGAATGACGTACGATCCCCGTGCTGCGTTGCGTGACCGCTCACGATCAAACACACGGGCGGAGTTCTGGGAGACATGCTCCCTCCCTCTTTCATGTTATTTTCTTATTTTCTGCAAACGTGCGCCCGTTGCTCGCTTTGGGGCAGTGCTCAATGTTGCCGTTCCCACGCGAGCGGGTCGTTGGCGAACAGCCCGCCAGGCGGGAAGGTTCCAGAAAATCCCTCTTTTCGTACGCCAGGACCCGTAACACTCCCACGCCCCGCGAAGGTCGCGTACCGATCACAATCGGCGGCGGATAGGTCGGGGCAGAAGAAGCTATCGGACCAACCCTTGGGCAGACTGGTACCGAGGAAAATCTCGACGGCCGTCATTAGTGTCCTCCCCCACTGCAGATTGATCTGCTCGTCGGTCCACTAGCGGGATGGTGCCCACACAGCGGTGTCAGTATTTTTCCTGGCCGCAGGTAATACTCTTGCCACGTCCTGCCTCAGCAAATAGAATGACGCGGAAAAGAGAAAATATCTTTTAGCAGAAAAGCGACATGTTCAGTCATCGCCGGGAAGCCGCCGGCAGATTCGGCCCAGCCATTCGGCATAAATGGAATAATACTGGCGGTGCATATGAACGTAACACATGAGCCCAGGGCCCCGAGAATTCCCATTTTCTTATTCCAGAACCCTAAAAACAAAAGTGCGCCAAACGACCACTCCGAGACCCCCAAAAACCAAGTGGCTCCCCGGATGCCGAAAACCGGGTATAGCCAGGAAATAAGAGGGCCGTTGCTGATATAAGGAACCAATACATCAGCCTCGTACTGAAACCATTTCTGATAACCAAAGAATAAGAATATAATCACCATGGATGCGCGAATTAAATGATAATCAAGGTTCTCCCGGAGAATTCCGAGCCTGACCAACAGGTTTGCGAGCGGGTCGATAAAGCTCCGGGCGGCTGGCGGCCGGATGCCGTCGCTATCGCCAGAGGTCACGTCGAACTTACTAGTGAACTGGTTCATCGGGTTTCTCCGCTTCGAGTTGTTGCGGCGTAAACGCAAAGCACGCGCTGCTTTCTCCCGTACAGTCGAATTACCGCCGGAAAAGAGCTCAGTACGAGGGCCGACAATGCCGAGGATCGGATTCTCACGGCCTCAGGATCGCCACTGCTTTCGGCAATGGCGGTGTTGGCATCGCCGGTTGGATCACGGAAGAGAGTGTGTTGCCATACTGTCCCTCGTGTTCGCGTGTTGCAGCAGTCTAGTCCCGGCGGGATGCGGCACCCTCCGGTCGGGCCGGAACAAATGCCCTGTTCTCTTGGGCTTCGGCGTGACCGATTTATGGCTTGGGGTGGCCGCGGGTAGCAGCCGTTAAAGACTATCGATTATTCCCACTGGGAATGCCCCCTCCGCAGGTGGCTCAACGCGACAATGATCTCGGCTGGCTCCAGCCTCGCGCTGTGATCGGCGTCGAGGTAGGAAAGCACGATAAGGCCGGTTCTATCGTGGACGTAGGTGGCGGGCATCGGTACCACCCAACCGTTCGACCCAGTCTTCGTCGAATTGGCGTAGCCGAGCGCCAGGTAAGCAGACCGGAATTGCTGAGGAATGGTGAAGGCAATGCGATAGCGCGCGGCGATTTCGCATCCGGGATCTCGCAATATAGGAAACGAGGGTTCGCCGTCACTGCCTGGCAACGGTGGCTCGGCTCGAGCCTGCGGCGAAAGAGCGACAAGCGTTGCGCCGAGGCGCTCGATTTCCGGGCGGGCCGCCGCAAGCGCGTTCAATTCGAGGAGGCAGAAGGGGCACCAATCACCCCAGAAAAAACTGATGACGACAGGCCCGCATTCGAGAAGATCCGAAAGGGCAATGAAACCGCCGCGCCGGCATCGGAGCCTGAACAGAGGCGCCGTCTCGCCGGCCTTTACAGCCTTAGCGACGAGGCCGGTTTTAGAGAGCGCCTGGATCGAGCGCCGCGCGGCATCAACCACCTGTGGTTCAACTTTCGCCTCGTATTCGCGACGGCATGCGTCAAGCTGGGCCTTCAACGACATAGAACGGCACCGGACAAGCGAGGCGGAACACCCGGTGCATTTCTCATTCCCGCTGACCTGCGGCACCCTTCTCGTGGTAATATCATCTATTCCGAGGGGGATAACCGTGGACCGCCTGGTTGCGATGGAAGCATTTGTGCGTGTCGTTGATGCCGGCTCGTTCTCCGGTGCGGCCAAGCAACTGCGGCTCGGTCAACCCGCCGTTTCCAAGACGATCGTGCAGCTCGAAGACCGGCTCGGCGTGCGGCTGCTGTTGCGTTCGACGCACGGTCTGACGCCGACTGAAGCAGGCCGGAACTTCTATGAACGCGCCAAAAAGGCCATCGAGGAAGCCGACGAAGCGGAACTTGCGGCACGCGGCGCCGCCGCAACCTTGTCGGGCCGCCTCGCTTCTGCGCTCCCGTCACCTTCACACGCCTCCTCGTCATGCCACGCCTTTCGATCTTTCTCGCCGAGCATCCCTCGCTCGATATCGACATCGTTCTCGACGACCGCGACATTGACCTGGTTGCAGCGGGCATAGACGTGGCGCTGCTGATAGGCCGGCTCGCCGATTCAGCTGTGACCAGCCGCAAGATCGGACAGTGCCAACGGCGCGTGCTCGCTACGCCCGCCTATTTCGCGACCAGGGGTGTGCCGCAAACCCCCGCTGATCTGCTGGCGCATCAGGCCATCGTCTACGAGCAGCGCGATGGCCGCCCAACTTGGGCCTTCCGGCAAGGAACGTCGGAAACCACCATTACCGTGAGCGGCCGCCTGCGGGTCAGCGCGATGGAGGGCGTTCGCGAGGGGGTGCTTGCCGGCCTTGGCTTTGCTGTCGCCTCTGAATGGGCGTTCGCGCCGGAGCTGAAATCCGGAGCGATTCAGGCTGTGCTCACGGACTGGCTATTGCCGCTGGTTGATCTATGGGCAGTGTTTCCGACGGGCCGCCAGGCGAGCGCCAAGGCCCGGGCCTTTGCTAGCTTTGTCGAAAACCAGCTGTCGATCGGCGGATTTAGCGGCTCCGGATCGCGGCAAGACTAGTGGTCGAGGTCAAACTGATGAGTCCCTATTTCGAGCCGCGCTTTGAGATTGCGTCGTCGCTCCGCTCCTCGCAATGACGATGCTCCTCCACTCGGGTCATTGCGAGCGAAGCGAAGCAATCTCGGCACCGCAGATCGGGTATCAAATGTCGGGCCTGCGCCACTAGCAGCGGGATCGAGGAGCGCCATCCAGGCGCGCCGCCAACCTCGGCTCCGGTTGCGGAATCCGCCCGGGACCATACCCTGCTGCGCTATGCAGATCACGATGCCCGTCGTATTGGCCGGTCGTACTGCGCCTCCCTGACCGTACCCCTCTTCGGAAGCGCGTGACAGAAATTCACAACTCTTAATTCCGCGCACGGCTGGATCCGCGGCATTTTCGGGGGAGTAGGGAAGGCTTCGGCCTCTTACGACTTGACTCTGGGAGAAAGTCTTGGCGCTGGATGATTATACCGAGAACCGCACCGCGCTGCTCCTCGTCGACGCCTATAACGACGTATTAAGCGACGGAGGCAAGCTGTGGCCGCAAGTCAAGCCGGTCGCCGAGGCTGTCGACCTGCTGGAGCATCTGCGGGCGCTCGTCGCAGTGGCGCGCCGCGCGGCGATTGTCGTGTTCTACATACCGCACCGGCAGTGGCGCGAAGGCAATTATGACGGCTGGCGTCATCCCGGTCCCTGGCAGACATCGACCGATCGCGAAGCCATCTTCGGCGAAGGCATGTGGGGCGGCGACTGGCATCCGGACCTCACGCCGGAGCCAGGCGACGTCATTATACAGCAGCATTGGGGTCAGAACGGATTTACCAATACCGATCTCGACTTGCAGCTCAAACAACGCGGTATTGAAAAAATCATTGTGGTGGGAGTGCTGGCGAACATCTGCGTCGAGGGGACCGCCCGCTGCGGCGCAGAACTCGGCTATCACGTGACACTGGTGCGGGACGCGACAGCCGCATTCAGCGCCGAGGCGATGCGTGCCGCACACGAAATCGACGCGCCGACCTTCGCGCACGCTGTCCTGACAACCAATGAGCTCATTGCCGTGCTGGCCAAGTCGTGAGCTGCGCCGCCTGCTCTCGGCTACGACAATTGCTGCAACAGGCTTTTCGCCGCCCGAAGGTCCGCCGTCGCGAAGCCTTCGGTAAAGCGTCCGCAAACCGGTTCGAGCAGCTGTCTCGCCTCAGCGACCCGCCGTTGCTTTCTCCACAGCCGCGCAAGGCTTGTGGCCGCCCGCAATTCCCAGGAAAGCGCGCCTTGCCCATGCGCCAGCTCGAGGGCTTGCCTGAAAAGGTCCTCGCTCGCCGCGGCGGCATCTGGCAGGCCCTGTAGTATAATGAGAAGCCCCCCTCTGATGCGCAGTAGCTCCGCCAGATACCAGCGTTCGTCGCGAGCCTCGCAGCGTGCGAGCGTCTCCTCGACCTGCGCCAGCCCCGCCTCGACCTCACCGGCGGCGCCGAGACATACTGCCAGCTCACCGAGCAGGAGCAGGAACCGCGGCAGGAATTTCGCATCGCCGGCGTCTTCGAGCCCGCCGCGCACGACCTGCACTGCGGTGGCGACGTCGCCCTGCTTCGCCGTTACCAACCCATTGAAACAGCTGGCCCAGATGCGCCAGATACGTGGCCCGTACCGGTCCGTGTGTTCGAGCAGCATCGCACCATAGCGCGCGGCTGCATCGACATCGCCCGATAAGTAGGAAATCGGGCACGCCCCCTGACCCAGGACGCTGCACAAGGACAAGGCGTTCCCCACGGTGCGTCCTTCCGCGATATTGTGCTCGACCACGCGCTTGGCTTGGTCGGCCAACCCCTGCAGCCATAAGATGCGGGCCTGGAAATAGTGGGCAGTCACCCGCTGATCGAATTGGAATCGGACAATCCGAGGTTGCTGCGCCAAGGCCGCGTAGCTCGCTAGCATGCGTTCGATATGAAAGCGCGCGTTTTTCTGGTCGCCAAAGTAATGCAGCGCGGTCGCGAGCATGCGGTCGGCCATCATCAGATCGATTGCGTCCGTGGAATCTGCCACCAACGCGGCAAATCGTCGGGCGTATACGAGCGCGGTACGAAGCTCCCCGACGTTGAATTGATCGATGCACAGGCCCCACAGGGCGCGCTGCTGATGCTGTTTGTCGCTGAGCCTTTCCGCCAGCTCGAGCGTGGTGGCCCATGCGGCGCTGGTCTCCCGTGTACGGCCCACACCGTACATCAGCGACCAGCCAAGCGCCGCAGAAAGCTGCATCCGTTGTCGCGCGGTTAGCGCATCGTCGCCTTCAAGAACGGCCAGCGCCCGCTCGACGCGCTCGCGGCACTCACTCATCAGCGACAGTTGGACCCAAAGCGGCACCGCGGCGACGGTCAACGACACGCCGATCTGCGACTCCCCATCCGGAGAAAATGCCCAATCGAGGCCGGCGCGCACGTTGTCGAGGTGCCAGCCGTAGATGGCCAGCCACTCGGCCGGAGACAGCGCCTCGCTATCGGGTTCGGCATGCGCGAACGAGCCGCAATAGTATTCCGCATGGCGACGAGCGACGTGCAATTCGCCGGCGCTCCTCAGCTTTTCGTGGGCGTACACGCGGGTGGTGTCGAGCAGGCGGTAGCGCGGGAGCGCGCTGTGAAGATCGGCGACGACCAGCGATTTGGCGACGAGGTTTCCAATGTGATCGACGACCTCGGATGGCGCAATATCGGCCGCGACGGCAACCGCGGCTTCCAGCGGGAAGTCACCAGCGAACGCGGCGAGGCGACGTAGCAGCGCGCGCTCTGCTTCGGAAAGCAGCTGATAGCTCCAGTCGAGTGCCGCGCCGAGCGTCTGGTGTCGGGGCAGGGCAGTACGCCGGCCGCTCGTCAGAAGCTCAAACCGGTCGCCAAGGTGAGCTGCTAATTCCCGCACGCCGAATACGTCTACGCGTGCCGCAGCCAATTCGAGGGCCAGCGGCACACCGTCGAGCCGACGGCAGATCTCCAGAGCTGCCGGCACGTCGGCGTCGTCTAAGACGAAGCCTTCCGCAGCTGCCGCGGCGCGCTCGTTGAACAGCTGAACTGCCGAGTACTCCAGCGCCTCGGCGGCCGACAGATTGGCCGAGTCCGGCGGAAGCGCCAAAGAGGGTAAGCGGTGCAACCATTCTCCCTCGGCACGCAACGGCTCTCTGCTGGTGACCAGGATGCGGACTTGCGGCGCCGCCTTCAGGACTGCCTCGACCAGCGGCGCTACTGCGCCAATGACATGCTCGCAACTGTCGAGCACGATCAACATCTGCTTGTCGCGCAGCCAAGCGGCCAGCCCGGATATCGGGTTGGCGCCTGACAGAGGGATCCCCAGCAGAGTCCGGAGCGCGCTCGGCACCAGCTCAGGGTCAGATAACGAGGCGAGCCCGACGAACGATGCGCCGTCTGGATACGACGCGCTCACAGTCTCGGCGACGGCTATTGCTACGGTGGTTTTGCCGATCCCACCCGGACCGACAATGGTCAGCAACCGCCGTTGAGGCAACTGCGCGGTCAACGTCGCGATAATATCGGCCCGCCCAACGATTCGGATGAGCGGCACGGGAAGATTGTTAGCGGCGCTCCGTTCGTTCCGTGCAGCAGGCGTCGGCTGCACATGCTCGCGCGTGACCGGTGCGACAAAGGTGTAGCCGCGGCCGGGGTTGTTGGCGATGTAGCGCTTTCCCGCGTGCCCTTCCCCAAGCGCCTTACGCAGCGCCGCAATATGAACACGCAGGGCGCCCTCGTCGACGACCGTATCGGGCCAAGCGCGGGCGATCAGCCGATCCTTGCGGATCGTCTCGCCGGCTCCCTCGACGAGCGCAATCAGGATATCCAGGGCCCGGCTGCCAAGGCGTAGGGGCTTCCCATCCTCGAACAGCACGCGCTGGCCGGGGGCTAGGCGGAACGGCCCGAAAGCGAAGGTCTCTTTATCCACCGGGGAAGCGTCCAGGGCTACTCCCCAATTCATGCAAACAGCGGACGCTTTGGCAAGCGGATAGGGACTTCAGGGAGGAGGGTCTCGGCCGCGACTTTGTGCACGCGCGGCAGCGCACTGGCCACGCAGCGCCGGCTCGTCACCGCGACCGACCGGTCGGCTTACGCAACTTCTCCAACAGGCTTTTCGCCTCTCGCAGGTCTGAGGTCGCATAACCTTCGTTGAAGCGGCTATATACCGACCCCAGCACATCGCGTGCCTCCGCGATGCGATGCTGGTCGTGCAACAGTCGCGAAAGGCTCGTAGCGGCGCGCAGCTCCCAGGACAAGGCGTCTTGCCGCTCAGCCCAACCGAGCGCTTGTCGAAACAGGTCCTCGCCTGTCAGCGAGGCATCAGTGGCGTTCTCCAGTAGAACGAACTCTCCCTTCAGACGCAAAATCTCGGCTAAGCACCACCGCTCCCCTGTGTTATCGATCAGCGTCGAGGTCTCGTCAATCGTTGTGAGCGCCTCGCGAGCCTGCCCGGCGGCAGCCAAACCTTCGGCCAACGCACCACAAAATGCAGGGTAGCGCAAGGCGAACCTGGTTTGGCGAAGATCGTGGCGTGAAGTGCGCAACAACGGCAGTCCATCGCCGACGTCACCGCGCCTAATGCGCAGCACGCCGTCCCAACAGCGGCCCAAGATGTGCCACAGCTCGAGTGAGTGTCTCGCCGAATGGTCGAGAAGCATCCCGATGAACCGATCCGCCGCCGCCAGATCGCCGACATACAGAGCCACCGGGCACGCTGCCTGCGACAGCGCATTACACAGCGAAAGCGCGTGGCCTACGGCGCGAGCATCATCGATGGCGCCGTGCGCACTGCGCACCGCCTGGTCCGGAAACCCCTGAATCCACATGACCTGCGCCAATGTCACTCGGGCCGTCACTCGCTGGTCGAATTGAAACCGGACAAGATGTGATCGCCGTGCCGGGGCTTGGTAACGGGCGAGAACGTCTTCGAGGTGACGCCGCGCATTCGGCTGGTCACCCAAATAATGCAGCGCTGTCCCAATGGTTCGGGTGCCGATCAAGACTATAGACTCGTCGTCTTTGTCGGCGGCGAGGCGAGTAAACCTTTGCGCCAGTACAAGGGCAACTGCGTACTCGCCGCTATAAAGACGATAGACACACAGCCCCCAGAGTGCACGCAACTGGTACTCTAGATCGTCGAGGCTTTCTGCGACCCGCAGGGCATCTGCCCAAACGGCATTAGCTTCCAGCACTGGACCCTTTGCATACGTGAGCGATGCGGCGCGCGCTTCATAGAGCTTCATTTCGCGACGCGGACCGTCCCGTTCTGCAACGTATCCGGCTAGCGCGCGTTCAACTCGCGTCCGGCGCTCGTCTATCAGGGACAATTGCGTCCACAGCGGCACCGAGGCAGCTGTTAGCGCTACGCCGATCGATGTATCGCCGCTCGGCGAAAACGCCCAGTCGAGAGCCGCGCGGATATCGTCGACGCGCCGGCCGTAAGTCGCTAACCACTCATTCGAAGTTCGCGTTTCTAACTCGGCCTCGGCGCGTTCAAAGAGATCGCGATAATATTGGGCGTGGCGCCCTCTGATCTCGTCCAGCTCCCCGCTGTGTGTCAGCTTCACCAACGCGTAGGCGCGAGTCGTGTCGAGCAGGCGGTGATAGGTGAGTTCACCGCTGATGTCTGTTGTCATCAGCGATTTCATCGCGAGATTGGCGGCGCCTTCGAACACATCGGCGATCTCGATCTGGTCGTCTGCGGCGACGGCAGCGGCCGCATCCATCGTGAAGTCGCCCTGGAAAACGGAAAGACGCCCGACGATCAGCTGCTCGGCTCGCGGCAGCAGATCGTAACTCCAGTCCATCGTCGCGCGCAGCGTCTGGTGCCGCGGCAGCGCCGTACGGCGGCCCTTCGTCAGGACGGTGAAGCGTTCGTCGAGGCGCGCCGCCAGCCCCTTAATGCCAAAGACATCGACTTGCGCCGCGGCTAGTTCGAGCGCTAGCGGCATGCCGTCGAGTCTGCGGCAAATCTCTACAACTGCAGGGAGCTCGGCAGAGCCGAGAGACAATCCCTCTACGATCGCCGCTGCGCGCTCAGTGAACAACTCGACGGCCGGATAATGGAGGACATCGTCGGTCGCGAGTTCGGCCGCATCCGGTGGCACGCGCAAAGAGGCCAGCCGGTGCACCCATTCCCCTTCAGCTCGCAGCGGCTCGCGGCTGGTCGCCAAAATACTGACGCGCCGCGCCGCTCGCAAAATCTCTTCCGCGATTTTCGCAGCGGCAGCAATGACATGCTCGCAGCTGTCGAGCATAATCAACGCGTGCTGGTCGCGCAGCCAAGCGGTCAGCCCGGAAACTGGGTTGGCGCCGGATTGCGAGATCCCCAATACTGCTGTGAGAGCGCTCGGCACCAGCTCGGGATCGGCCAGCGAGGAGAGCGCGACGAACCAGACGCCATCCTTGTGGGATGCGCTCAGGCTTTGAGCGACCGCGATCGCCACGGTGGTTTTTCCGACACCACCCGGACCGACGATGGTCAGAAACCGGCGCTGCGAGAGCTGTGTCGCTAAAGCTGCGATGACGTCGTCGCGGCCGAGAATGCGCGTGAGCGGCGCGGGCAAATTGCCCGCCACGGCCGCTTGGTCCGGCACAGCGATCGCCGGCTGCCGCTGCTCCCGTTCCACGGGCGCGACAAAGCTGTATCCGCGGCCCGGGATGTTGGCGATGTATCGCACGCCCCTACGGCCATCACCCAAGGCCTTGCGCAGTGCGGCGACATGGACTCGCAGTGCACCCTCGTCGACCACCGTATCCGGCCAGGTGCGCGCGATCAGCTGCTCCTTTTGGATGGTCGCCCCGGCGCTCTGGACGAGGGCAATCAGGATGTCCAGCGCACGGCTGCCCAAGCGCAACGGCTTTCCGTCCTCGAGCAGCATGCGCTGAGCAGGGATCAGGCGGAATGACCCGAAAGCGAAGCTTTCTTCATCCATCGGGAGATCGTCCTCAAACGGGGCTCCCGATTCATACAAACCGCACCGGCTTTCTGCAAACGCCCCCTCCCTAACCCTCCCCCGCTTGCGGGGAAGGGTGGGGGCCGTTGCGCGTTTCGACCTGCAAATTGCTGCAAAGCCGGCCCTTGCACAATTTTACAACCATTAACGCGACCGATGCGCAACGCTGCACCATATTGCAGGCGCCAAGCCAAAAGGAGGGCCCTAGATGACAATAAATCGGTGCGCAAAGCGCGCCCTCTACCCTCACAACGTGGTGCCGTCTGACGCGAATCCGGCAGGCTTTGCGACGCTCGAATTCGGCCGCTTCCGGCTGCTCTTGCGTCAGCGGCAATTGTTAGCCGACGGCGTGCCGATCGAGTTGGGAACCCGCGCGTTCGAGCTGCTATTGGCCTTGCTGGAGGCCGACGGATCGCTGATCACCAAAGACGAGCTTATGAGCCGCGTCTGGCCAGGCATAGTCGTCGCCGAGGAGAATCTGAAGGTTCAGATCTTCGCCTTGCGCAAGGCTCTCGGTGAAGACCGAGATTTTATCCGCACTGAGTGTGGCCGTGGCTATCGGTTCATCGCGGCAGTCCGCTCGCGAAACGGGCACCAGTCAGCCCCTCAACGGATCCTGCGCCGATCGCGGCACCGTTGGTGCGTCCGACCTGACCCTGGCAGTCGGTTTAGCCCGGCTCACAAGTGGGCTGTCGGATCATTTTGAGATTGATTGCCTCAGCCAGGTGCAAGGGAGAGCAAAGATGACGACCCCGTCTATTCCAACAATCAAGGTTACTGTGCCACCAATATCGTTGCGGAAAGCGGTGGCCTTTGCAGCTGGGCTCGGCCTTAGCATGCTTTCCTATGCCGTCAATGCCAACCCGTCAAGCGGCGGTGCTATCGTGCAGGGCCTCTATGACGCGCTCCTTACCACGATGAAGAGCGGGCAGGTGCTAGGCCAAAGCGGTCGTTTCGCGCAACTGGCGCCGGTTATTCGCCGCAGCTTCGACATCCCCGCGATGGCACGACTGTCAGTCGGCCCGGTTTGGGCCAGTCTGACCGAGGGGCAGCGCCAGCAGGTGACCGAGAGCTACGGACGCTATATCTCGGCAATCTATGCCGACCGCTTTGACAGCTATGCCGGCCAAAAACTGGAGGTGATCGGCGAGCAGCCGGCTCCATCCGGCGTCGTCGTGAAGAGTCAGATCATCAAAGCCAACGGCGAACCGGTCAAAGTCGACTATGTGATGCGCCGCACTGGCGACGACTGGCTGATCTCCGACATCTATCTCGATGGCGCAATCAGCGAGGTGGCCACCCGCCGCTCCGAATTCGCCACCATCCTCAAGACAGCGGGCATTGACGGCCTGATCGCCGCGCTTAACCACAAGGCGGAGATCCTCACGGGGACCATGACAAAGTCATCGTAGTCGCGCCCGGCGGGTCGGCGAGACTGATCGCGCGGAGCCAACAGTGCTGGCGCTCTCCAGCACCTGCTCATGACGAATGTCTTGGTAGAGAGAATAAACATGAACCAGCTCGTCGCGATGGAAGCATTTGTCCGCGTCGTCGATGCCGGCTCGTTCTCCAGTGCGGCCAAGCAACTGCGCCTCGGCCAACCCGCTGTTTCCAAGACGATCGCGCAGCTTGAAGATCGGCTTGGCGTGCGGCTGCTGCTGCGTTCAACCCACGGCCTGATGCGGACCGAAGCGGGCCAGAACTTTTATGAACGAGCCAAACAGTCGATCGCGGCAGCCGAAGAGGCGGAGCTTGCCGTGCGCAGCGCCGCCGCAACCTGCAGCGGGAACATCGCGAAATTCCCGGTTCGACGGGAAAGACCGGGAATTGGCCGACGCCGCGGCGGCTACCGGAACATCCGCCCTTCGGGCGGCAGGCCCAACAGGATCTGGCCGACCGTTTCGAAATGGATCGGGCGGCCTTGGCCCTGCTGCGTGCCGGCGTGGATGTCGCGCAGCCGCCGCTCGAAGGGGTTTTCGTTGAAGATCGCGGTCGCGCCGGCGGCGCTGTAGACGATGACCACGACGTCGCGCGCCGTCTGGATCGCCCAGGTCGCGGCGAGCCGGAGTTGCCAGTGCTTGTCGCGGCCGAAATCGCCCTTCTCCTCGGCCTCCTGCCACATCTCGCGGAGCGTTGTGTGGATGAAGGCGCGCGCCGAGCGCAGTTTCGCCTCGCACTGCGCTACCTCGGACTGGATCACATTGTTCTCACGCAGGGTCTTGCGGGCGCCGCGCGGGATCTTGTCACGCGCCAGCCCGATGAAGGCTTCGAGCGCGCCACGGGCAATGCCGAGCGAGACGTTCGAGAACCCCATCGCATAGACCATGCCGCTGGTAAACCGGTAGAGGAGGCCCGCCTCGCGCCGCTCCGCCTCATTGTCGCGCGACAGGGTGTATTTCTGAGGGACGAAGAGGTCGCTGACCGCATAGCTGTCGCTGCCGGTGCCCCTGAGCCCGATGACGTGCCAATTGTCGATGATCTCGGCGCTCGACTTCGGGAAAAGGACGGTGCGGACAAAGGGGCGGCCGTTGGGGTTGAGGCGCGGCGTGCCGTCCGGCTCGAAGATCGGCACATGCGCGCCGAGCCAGGTGGCGTGCCGGCTGCCGGTGGCAAATCCCCAGCGCCCGGTGACGCGGATGCCGCCTTCGACCGCGACGCCGCGCCCGGCGCCCGGCAGATCTGGCCCCCAAGCGAGGATGCCGTGCGGGGGACCGAAAATCTCGCGCGCGACGGCGGGGTCGAGATAGGGCGCCGACATCGAGCAGCCGGAATTCTGCCCGAGGCACCAGGCGGTCGAGGGCTCGGCCATGGCGATCTCTTCGAGCACCTGGACATAGGTGAGGGGATGCAGCTCGGCGCCACCCAACGAGCGGGGCAACAGCAGGCGGAAGAAACCGCCCTCTACCAGCGCCTCGACGACCCGCTCCGGCAATTCGCGCCGCTCTTCGATCTCGTCGGCGGCCGCGGTCAACAGCGGCGCCAACCGGCGCGCGCGTTCCACATAATCGATGCCGCGCGCCTCGGCGCGGCGCAGGTCGAGTGAGGCAGAGACCATTATTCTTCTCCCGCGATGCCGGCTGCAGGATACATCGGGCGCGGCGCGGGTTGCGACGATTTCCGCGCAGCCCTCCATCTAGCCGAGGGCGCGCCACCAGCGGCGGGTCAGCAGCATGAGGACTATCCCTTCGATGCCGCTCGCCGCGGTCGCCCAGCTCGCGCCGACGAGGCCGGCGAGCAGACCCAAATGGATAAAGCCGATCAGCCCGACGCCGATACAGACCGACAGCACGCCATAAATGCGACTGCGCATCTCGGGCGGCGCCGAAAGATAAACCAGCGTCGCCTGCATAATGCTGAAGCCGGCATTCGCGAAACCCGTCGCCAACAGCACGCTGCCGGCGAGCAGCGGCCGCGATGCCAGCGCGAAGACCGGCAACAGCGACAGGTAGACGAAGACCCCGCCTATGTAGAGCCGCGCAAAGACCGGCGGCTTTGCGAAAAGCGCGATCAACACCGCGCCGCAAAACGCGCCGACCCCGTCCATGCTGGCGAGGAGGCCGATCCCGACGGCGCCGAGCGAGAGATTGTCCTGGCCGATCACCGGGATCATGCTCGTGAACGGCCAGCCGAAGGTGTTGTAGATGACGGTGATGACAAGCGTGCCGACGAGCCGCCGGTCGCGCCGCACCAGCATGACGCCTTCGATCATGCGTTCGAGAACGCTGGCTGCGGCCGACAGCCGGACGGGATTGCGGTGGCGGACCCGCAGCGCGGCCATGAGGGCGAGGAGGTAACAGGCGACGCTGACCGCAAACGCGCCGCCGATGCCGAAGGTCGCCAGCAATATGCCGCCGAGGGTGGGGCCGAGCATGCGGCTGGCATTATTGGCGCCGACATCGATCGACATCGCGGCGCTCATCCGCTCCAGCCCGACGGCCTCGCCGATCATTGTGCGACGCACCGGGTTGTCCGTCGTCCAGGTGATCCCGTTGACGAAGCTCGCGAGCGCGACATGCCAGACTTCGAGCGCATCCATCCAGGCGAGCAGCGCCAGCGTCAGCGAGCTCAGCAGCATCGAAAGGATGACGAGGATGAGCGCGCTGCGCCGCTCGATCCGCTCCGCCAGAGCGCCGATAAGCGCGCCGAACAGCGCCATCGGCAGCATCCGCAGCATCGTCAGCAATGCGACGATAAAGGGCGAGCCGGTGCGCTGATACGCAAACACCGCGACCGCCAGCATCTCGAGCCAGCGGACCGCGAAGACGATGACACCGACCAGCCAAAGCCGCCGGAAATCCGGCTCGCCAAGTAGCCATGCGCGACGAGCGGCTGTGTATGCGACTATGGTCATGATTGACGCAAAGCTAGCCTGACAAATATGGCCGGAACCGGGGCCGTCTGTGCAATTCAGCTATGCGTGGCGGCGACGCCGTCGGCCGCGCGGAATTGAAGCATCGCCGTGGCGGCAATCCTACGCCAAGATCGGCGTTTGCCAGGGAGAGTGACGCGCAGGTCCTGGGTATCGGAAGGGTTTAGCGCCTGCGTCGCTCTCTGTCCGGAGGGATCGAAAGCCACAGAGAGACGCAATGTCGGCAGAAATCGAACTGAAGCTTGCGGCTCGACCGGCCGATCTGCCGGCGCTGAAGCGTGCGCTTGCCGCAATCACCCCGGGTGCGGTCAGCTCTGAGGAAAGGCTGATCAGTACCTACTACGACACTCCGGATCTCGCGTTGCGGCGGCAGGGCCTAACACTGCGGGTGCGCGAGCAAGGGGGCCGATTTATTCAGACCGTCAAAGCGGAGGACGCTGCTGGAGCGGGGATAATGTCGCGCGGCGAATGGGAGGATGCGCTGGCCGAGAACCAGCCGGACCCCAACGCAGCACAAAGCGGTCGGCACTTGCCGCGGAGCACGGTAGGCGACCTGCGCCCACTGTTCGTCACCGATGTAACCCGCACTGCCATAGACATTGAGCCGGTCGCGCGAACGCGGGTAGAGGCGGCGATCGACGAAGGCGAGATCCGCCCGGCGAACGGCGCGGCGAGCGAGCCGATCAGCGAAATCGAGCTTGAACTCAGGGTGGGAGAACCCGCAGCGCTTTATGATCTCGCGCTGCAGCTGAGCGGGGCGGCTCCGGTCCGCCCCGAGACGCGTCCCAAAGCGGAGCGGGGTTACCGCCTTGCGGCGGGCGAGTCAGCCACGCCCGCCGTCTTTCATGCAGAACCCGTCGGCCTCGATCCTGGGATGGCGGCTGCGGCGGCGCTGCAGGCGATCGGCCGTAATTGTCTCGTCCAGCTGATGCGCAACGAGCCCGCGGTGCTCGCTGCAGAGCCGGAGGGCGTTCATCAGATGCGGGTTGCGCTGCGCCGCTTCCGTTCCGCGGTTTCCTCGCTCAAAAATATACTCGCGCCCGACGATCGCTGCTGGTTGCAAGAGGAGCTGGGCTGGCTGGCCCGCGCGTTCGGCGCAGCACGCAATCTCGATGTCTTTGCGACGGAACTGTTGCCGAGCGCACGCGCCGGGCTTGCCGACAGGCCGGGGTGGGAGGAACTCGGCACGGCGCTCGATCGATTGCGCACATGTGCTTACGACCGCGTCCGGGAGGTCATCCTTTCCGATCGGTATACGACGGCGATGCTGCGCCTATTGCGCTGGCTGGAGGCCGGTGGCCGCACGTCGAGGGACGCGAGCATCCCTGCGGCTCCTCCGGTCGCCGAGCTCGCGCCGCACATCCTCGACCGGCGCCTGCGCAAAGTCCGGCGCCGCAGCAAAGGATTTAGCGGGTTGTCCCAGCCGCAACGCCACAAGCTGCGGATCGCAACAAAGAAACTCCGCTACACGGTCGAGGTGTTCGGGAATCTATACGATCATCAGGCGCTGTCGCCGTTTGCGAGGACGCTGAGGCGACTGCAGGACGATCTCGGCTATGCAAACGACGTTCGGGTCGCACATGAATTCGTGCCGGAGTTGTTCGCCCACGTGAAACCGGGCAGCCCCGCGATTCGCGCTTGGATCGATGTGTTGGAATGGCACGATCAGATCCTTGCTGGGCGCGAGCGCAAGCTCCGCAAGCATCTACGGCGGCTCAACGACAGTAGCCCCTTTTGGCAGGTTTAGTCGGCGGCTATCCCCGTGGGCATCGGGCAGGTCACCCCGGTGCCGCCGAGGCCGCAGTAACCGTGAGGGTTCTTTGCGAGGTACTGCTGGTGATAGCCCTCCGCGAAATAAAGCGGCGGAGCGTCTCGGATCTCGGTTGTGATTTTGCCGAAACCAGCGGCGTCGAGCCTATGCTGATAAGCCTCGCGCGAGGCTTCCGCGGCGGCGCGCTGCTGCGGCGAGAAAGTATAGATGGCCGAGCGGTATTGCGTCCCGATGTCGTTGCCCTGCCTCATGCCTTGGGTCGGATCGTGGCTTTCCCAGAAGAGCTTTAAGAGGGCCTCGTAGCTGGTGACCTTCGGGTCATAGACGACCAGCACCGCCTCGGTGTGTCCCGTGAGGCCGCTGCAAACCTCCTCGTACGTCGCGTTTGGTGTCGACCCCCCGGCATAGCCGACTGCGGTAACCCAAACTCCTGGTGCCTGCCAAAAGACACGCTCGGCACCCCAAAAGCAGCCGAGCCCGAATATCGCCTTTTTCATGCCGTCGGGGTATGGCCCGACGAGCGGATGGCGGTTGACGAAATGGCGCTCCGGGACCGGCATCGGTTCGGCACGCCCCGGCAAGCAGTCCCCCGGCGCCGGAACGGCGAGCTTTTCGCGCGTAAACGGCCACATCTTGGATATTCCTCGATTCGATTCTTGATCGGCAGGTTGCATGTAGGCAAGAAACGCGACAGTGCCAACGCTCGGCGCCTGATCTTGTCAAAAAAGGTCTTATTCGGCCCCGCGCGGCACGACCAAAGATTCCGGCATGCGCGATTTTCTGCTTTCTGCGGTAGGATGGATTACCCGATTTAGGGAGTCCCGCCGAAATGATGCGCCGCTGTCTTCTGACTACCCTCTTCGTCCTGATCGCCAACGCGACGTCCGCGGCTCCGCCGCCGGTAAACCCTGCGGATGCCGTCGCCTTTATGAACCAGCTCTGGAGCCGCGCTGCCGAATTGCTCAACAACAAAGCCGACCCTGCGATGCGGCAGGCGCGGTTTCGGCAGCTGTTCCATGAAGATTTCGACTGCGATGGCATCGCCCGGTTTGTTCTCGGCCGCTATTGGCGGAGCGCAAGCGCAGAGGAGCGGGGGGAGTTTACGAAACTTTTCGAGGATTATGTCGTATTCGTGTATACAGCGCGGCTCGCTAATTTTGGCGGCCAAACCTTCAAGATTCGCGGAAGCCGAAGCGATGGTGACGGGGTTATCGTGTCGACCGACGTCGCCACCCCAGGCAGCACCACGCCTCTGCGACTTGACTGGCGGCTCGTCAACGACAATGGCGCCTACAAGATCAACGACATCGTCGTCGAGGGTGTGAGCATGACGGCCACCCAGCGTTCCGAATTCGCCTCGGTGGTCCAGCGCAATGGCGGCCATGTGCGGGATCTGATCGCGCTGATGCGGGAGAAGACGGCAAGCGCTACGCATTAGCCTTGCATGGTGTTTTATCTCGACGAGGAACGCGTCCGCGATCTGCTGCATTGGGATCAGTTGATCTCGACGATGGAGAATGCCCTCGCCGCTTTTTCGCTCGGGCGCGTGCTCCAGCCGGTCCGCAATATGCTGACTATCGAGGAGGGAAGGCGCTATCTCGGCATCATGCCGGCGGTTGCGGATGACGCGATGGGCGCCAAACTGGTGAGCTTTTACCCGGGTAACGCCGGAACGGGCGTGGCGACCCATCTTGCAATGATCGTGCTGTTTCGCGCTGACACTGGCGAACCGCTGGCGGTGATGGACGGACGTCTCGTCACAGAGATGCGCACAGCGGCCGTCTCGGCGGCCGTTACGAAGCTCGTGTCGGCTCCGGCCAGTCGCGTACTGGCCTTGCTCGGCAGCGGCGTACAGGCGGAGGCTCATTTGCACGCTCTCTCGCGGGTTCGCAGTTTCGACGAGATCCGCGTGTGGAGCCGCACCCCCGAGCACGCCGATCTCTTTGCTCAGAGACACAGCGCCGCAGCGATGACTGCAGAAGCGGCGGTGCGCGGGGCGGATGTGATCGTGACGGCCACCAACGCGCTTCAGCCGATTCTCAGGGGCGCCTGGCTCAAATCCGGAGCGCATGTGAATTCCGTAGGTTCACCGCGCCCCAATTGGCGGGAGTTAGACGACGCAGCGATGCGCAATACGCTGATCGTCGATTCGCGAGAGGCGGTCCTCAAGGAGTCGGGAGATGTGATCCTTTCCGGGGCCGAGATTTACGCCGAGGCCGGCGAGATCTTTGCCGGGACGAAACCCGCCCCCGTCGCCGCGACTACCGTGTTCAAGTCGGTCGGAATGGCGATCGAGGATATTGCCGCGGCAAAGCTCGTCTACGACGCCGTGTCGCATGACGCTACGGTCTGAGGTCGTTCAGTCCCCAGTCGTAACGGTCACCGGAAATCCGATCGATAGAGACGAGCGCGGCCGCAAGCTCGGGGCGCCCATACCGCCTCAGGTGATCGATCACACCCCGCTCGGTGCCGCCGAAATCGCTCTGGTACCACACATATATCGAGGAAACGGTCAGCCTTCCTCCGGTGACCGCGGCGCCGCGAGGATCGTTGATGTAGTCCCGCGCACCCTTTTCCAGAAGGGCTTCGAGGTTGGCTGCAGTAAAGGCCGCCGACTGCAGGTTGGGGCAGCCCAGCGCGGCGCAGTTGACCGCGTAATGGATGCGCGGATCACGCCAAATCGGGCGCAGAATGCGGTGCTCGATATCGTCGAGGCTAAGGGCCTCGCCCTCGATCACGATCACCTTTTTGCCCCACGGTCCGGACGCGAATAGTCCCGGCGAGATGTCGAGATCCCTGATGCTCGACACGGGGTAGTGGTCGAGAACGAGCTTCACCGTGAGCTCATTATAAAGGTCTGCCCAAAAGGCAAATTGCTCGCGCCGGCTGTAGCTGCCGATCGGCAGACGCGCGAGCCGCGCCAGGTCGGCGGCCAGGGCATCGCGGTCAGGGGCGCTCACTCGACCATAAGGAAGCCGCGCGATGCCATCGGAGCCCACTTTGACATAGGTTTGCAGAAAGCGATCCCATATGCTGTGATCAATGCTCGCGGCGGAGGCGTCGTCATGTGTCTGCCACTTCGCCCAGAGTTCGGCGCTCGGCGCCGCTCCCGCCGGCAGCGACCAGGCCAATACCAAGACGACGATAATTTTGCGCATCGCAGGTTTCGCGATTATTGGGCTTCGGGCAAAGCCGGTATTGAGAAGCGCTGCTCGATTAGATCTGAGTCATCAAAGTGCCGGCGCCCGAGAAATGCAGTGGCATGCCTGCCCCATTGGCGCATTGCGCCGGTATCGGCGACGCCGGTCGGCCAGAACAACAGACGCTCACCGCGTTCGGTGCCCGTAATGATCCCGTCGGGACCGAAGGCGCTGCGGGTTGTGCCGTCGATCGTCGGCAGCGCGCGCAGTTCGTCTTCCTCGGCGAAGCCATAGGCGATGCCGCGGCTGCCAGTATCAAAACGCAGACCGTGGAGGTAATGCGAGCCGCTGGAAGTCTGCAATACAATGCGGCGTTCCGGGCCAACCGCCGGCAATGTCGCAGGCACAAGAGCCCACTCGATGCCGGGTTGCGGAGATGGCTTCACTTTTGCCCGGGCGGTCGGAAAGAACATATGATAGCAGCCGCACGGATGTATCGAATCATAAACGAGCGGGCTGCCGTTACTGTCGAGGGTCACCCGAAAGATCAGCCCATCGAGCTTGCCCGCCAGTAGATCAACAGAATCTGCATGTGGCCGCTCGGGAAACCAGATCGTGTAGATCAGCTGAACCAACACGCGGTCGCGATAGCGTGTGAAGGCGAGGCGTCGATAAACCGTCGGGCGCGCGACGTCGACTTCCGGCGTCAACCCAGTTCCCCACGTCAACGGTCCGAAACGATCGTATTGGCCAGAGGTGCTTATCTCGAATATCGGAGCGAAGGTTCGGAACAGCCGCTCGCGGTCCGCGATGCTGAATTGCGGAATGCCCAGGCGATCCCTAGCCGTTCGCGTAAAGATCACTTGGATTTGGGTTGCGTCGGCCGGCTTTTCGCCGGGTTCGTATCTGGTCGCGGTATCGTTTTCGGGATCGCTTGCCACGGTACGCCAGAACATCGTCACGGTCTCGTTCTGCCAGTGGGCAATTCCGATCGAAAATGGGAGGGTAGCGAGCGGGTAGAGGCCGAGAATCCGGTTGCGCTCGATATATTCGTCCGGCACCGCCGCCTGCGCAATGAGGGCGGTCTTTTGAGAGGATTTTGATAGATCGGTTCGGCTGAGTTCAGCGGCGCATGCGTTGGTTTTTACGATTGCAGCAGTGCTGTCCGACACTCCGAGAGGTCGGAGATAGGCGAAAGGCAAGTTGCGCAATTCGTAAACGCGCGCCTTTTCGTCAAGAAGCCTCAGGTGATTTAGCCACACTGCAAAAGTCGCAGGATCGCCGCTCACCTCTTTGCGAAAAGAGGCCAAAAAGCGGTCCGACCGCAGGTATGGAAATCCGCTTATCCTATGGCTGCCGGCATCGCGTGTGCCCGCCCGATCCACCGTCTCATCAAGGCGCGCAAACCATCCGGTGCAATCCTCGGCGTGCGGCGGTTCGGCGGCAGCGCTGCCGGCAAGGAGAACGGCCGCTGCTAGGAGGCCGGCGCAAAGCGAAAGGTTCATCACCGCCGCGTTACTCGGGGCGGCTCGCTGATTGAGTTGTGCGGCGGCGTTCGATTTCCCGGATCATGCCGAGGAATTCATCTGCGACGGCATTACGCAGCCCGGGAGCCGTAAGAAAAAATGGCAGCGAGATCTCAGGCTCGATGACGCCGCGCCAGCGCAGCACGAACTCGTCGGGAGTGTCGTAGACAGTCCCGATCTGATATGCGCCGGACAATTGGCGGAGATTGCCGTTCAGTATTCTGACGCCGATCGTTGCGGGATAATGCTCCTCGGACTCGACGGTGACGGTGATCGGATAGCTGAAAAAGAAAACGCTCGCCTCCCCCGTCTGTTCGACGATAGCAGTGTTGCCGCGCCGCTCGAGCACATGACTTTGTTTCATGCCCGGAATGAACTCTGCCAGATGGTCGTAATCAGTCAGCGTTCGCCAGATCAGTGGCAGGGAAGCGCGGAGTGTTGCATGGGCATCGACTGCCAAAGCGTTCCCGCGGCGCTGTGCTTCGACTGCGACGTCTTGCGCGGCGCGCACGCCCTGCACCAAAACGATGGCGGTGAGCGCAACAGTGATGACCGTCTGGCGCACCCGCGTGGCGAGATTGGTGAGCCTAGAATATGAAGCCATTTGGCACGCGTCCCGTTCAAGAGACTCGGGAGAGCCGGTTTTATTCCGCCCGTTGCGGCAGCGGGGCTGCTTGACCCAGCCGGACGGGTGCGGAACATTTGTTCGAGTTGACCTGCGCCGGAACACCATGCCACGGCAGGATAATGCGAGAGATGGGCGTAGCGGCAAAGATTTGCGGTCTGTCGACCGAAGAGACGATAACTGAAGCAATCGCGGGCGGTGCAGCTTATCTGGGGTTTGTGTTCTACCCGCGAAGTCCGCGTGCCGTGAGCCCGCAGCAAGCCGGCCAGCTCTGCGCCATCATCCCCCCGGGGATCGCACGGGTGGGGCTCTTTGTCGATGCCGATGACCGGACGATCGAGGCTGCGCTCGAAGCCGCGCCCCTCGATATCCTGCAGTTTCATGGGGCTGAGACGCCCGAGCGGGTTGAAGCCGCGAGGCTGCGCTTCGGCCGGAAGGTGATGAAGGCTGTCGCCATCGCTGGTTTTGAGGATCTGCTCGGTGCTGCTCGCTACGAAGATATCGCAGATCTGCTTTTGTTCGATGCAAAGCCGCCGCGCCGAGGCGATGCACTACCCGGAGGAAATGGCCTGGCCTTTGATTGGCGCCTGATCGCGAATCGATCCTGGCGCTGTCCTTGGATGCTTTCCGGCGGTCTGACCGCGGAGCTGTTGCCCGAGGCGGTTCGTGTTTCAGGCGCAGCTGCGGTCGACGTCTCCTCCGGCGTCGAAAGCCGCCCCGGGGTCAAGGACCCTGCGAAAATCCGCGCCTTCCTCGCGGCGGCCCACGCGCTTTAGTTCACCACGGAGACACGAAGGACACGGGGGGCATCGCCTTTTTCTCTGTGCTCTCCGTGCCTCCGTGGTGCATCTTGCCGGTCGCGAGAGGAGGATTGATGCAGGTTCCCAATACCTTCCGCGGCGGCCCAGACGAGCGCGGCCATTTCGGCATCTATGGCGGGCGGTTTGTCGCCGAGACCCTGATGCCGCTGATCCTGTCGGTCGAGGCGGCGTATGCCGAGGCCCGCAGCGACCCGGGCTTTCAGGCCGAGCTCGATTCTCACCTCGAACATTATGTCGGCCGTCCAAGCCCACTCTATTTCGCGGAGCGGCTGACCCGACACTTCGGCGGCGCCAAGCTCTATCTGAAGCGTGACGAGCTCAACCACACCGGCGCTCACAAGATCAATAATTGTCTAGGGCAGGTCTTGGTGGCGCGACGCATGAACAAGCGCCGCATCATCGCGGAGACCGGCGCCGGCCAGCACGGTGTTGCGACCGCGACGGCATGCGCGCTCTTCGATTTGCCCTGCGTCGTCTATATGGGCGCAACCGACATCGAGCGGCAAAAGCCCAATCTTTTTCGCATGAAATTACTCGGCGCCGAGGTCGTGCCAGTACACTCGGGGACGGCGACTCTGAAGGACGCGATGAACGAGGCGCTGCGCGACTGGGTCGCCAATGTCGACGACACCTTTTATGTCATCGGGACGGTCGCCGGCCCGCATCCCTATCCGATGATGGTCCGCGACTTCCAGTCGGTGATCGGGCACGAGACACGGGCGCAGCTCGAAAAGGCGGAAGGCCGGTTGCCCGATACTTTGGTCGCCTGCATTGGCGGCGGTTCCAATGCAATGGGGCTGTTCCATCCGTTTCTCGATGAGCCGAATGTCGCGATGATCGGCGTCGAAGCGGGCGGGCACGGCATCGAGACCGGATTGCACGCAGCTTCATTGACCGGCGGCGCACCCGGCGTCCTGCACGGCAACCGCACCTACCTGCTGCAGGATGACGACGGGCAGATCCGTGACGCGCATTCGATTTCGGCCGGCCTCGATTATCCCGGCATCGGCCCTGAGCACGCCTGGCTGCACGAACTTGGGCGCGTGCAATACGTCTCGATCACCGACCGCGAGGCCTTGGACGCCTTCCAGCTGGCGAGCCGGCTCGAAGGCATCATCCCGGCGCTGGAGCCGGCGCATGCACTGGCGCATGTCGCGAAGATCGCACCGACCCTGCCGCGCGACCACCTCATCGTCATGAACATGTGCGGTCGCGGCGACAAGGACATCTTCGCGGTCGCCGAGCATCTCGGGGTGAAGTTGTAATGAGCCGCATCGCGCAGCGGTTCGCGGCGCTGCGAGAGGAGGGGCGGGCTGCGCTCATCACCTATTTAACCGCCGGAGATCCAGACCCCGATACCTCCGTCGAGCTGCTCGCCGGTCTCGCCGCGGCGGGCGCTGATCTGATCGAGATTGGCATGCCGTTCTCCGACCCGATGGCCGACGGCCCGGTGATCCAGGAAGCGGGGCAGAGGGCACTGAAGCAGGGGATGACGTTGCGCCGCACTCTGGACATGGTGCGCGAATTGCGCCGCGCCGACGACGCGACCCCGATTGTGCTTATGGGCTATTACAACCCGGTCTACCGTTACGGTCCCGAGGCGTTCGCGCGCGACGCGGTTGGCGCCGGGGTCGATGGGGTCATCGTCGTCGATCTGCCTCCCGAGGAGGAGGCCGAGCTGGCCGGTCCGGCGCGTGCGGCCGGCCTCGACATCATCCGCCTCGCCACCCCGACCAGCGACGACCGGCGTCTGAAGCGTATCGTCGAGCATGCCAGCGGTTTTATTTACTACGTCGCAATCGCGGGGATCACCGGCACTCGATCGGCCGATTCCGCGGAGATCTCCGCTGCGGTCAGCTGCCTGCGCCGCTTCACCCCATTGCCGATCGCGGTCGGCTTCGGCATCCGCACCCCGGAACAGGCCGCCGCTGTCGCGCGCGCCGCAGACGCCGCGGTCGTCGGATCCGCGCTCGTCCAGCGTCTCGCCCTCAACCTCGATTCCCATGGCCGCGCCAAGCGCGGCCTTGTGGATGCGATCCTCGCCGACGTCGAGGCAGTGGCTGCGGGCGTGCGCAGTGTGCGGAAGTAGGAATAAAGATTAATGAGACCTGGCCTGTTACCCAAACAACCGACCTGTCACGTTGGCGCAAAATCGCCAGTTCAGCGGCGGGACACCGCCGTGGGAAGCGCAACGATGGGTCGAATATGCCGTTCCCTACGGGAAGGGGCTCTTATTCTCACGCCGCGTTGCAAAACTAGCGACGATAGAGGAAACGAAAAGCGCGCTGAGGCACCTGGAAAAACAGCTCCAGGATCGATATGACCCCCCGCTGTGTAATGATACCCTGGCTGGCTGCAAATTGCGAGATGAGTGGTTGAAGAGGTACGGCTGGCCGATCGTGGTTAGGAAACGTGCGGTTATGACGACCATCAAGACCCGTATCCATGTTGCACCTGATGGCACGCTCACCGGCCAGGCGGCCGGTCTTCCACCGGGGGAGCATGAGGCCGAGATAATCGTTTTAGGAAGTGGGAAGCCGGCAACCAGGCCAAGTGCCAACGCACTCCTTGCCCGGGTTCGCGCAATTCAGCAAGAAGTGGCACGACTGCCCGTGCTCGACAATCGAAGCCCGGATCAAATCATCGGCTATAACGAGCACGGCCATCTCGACTGATGGTGATTGACAGCTCGGCACTTATCGCATTGCTGCTCGGTGAACCGGAGACCGACGCTTTCGTTGCGGCGATAGCAGCTTCATCAAACCGATCGATCAGCGCACCGACCTATCTGGAGACCGCAATCGTTATGCACGCTCGCTCGGGGCCGCAAGCGCAGGAGAAGCTGGACCGATTGCTCTCCGAGCTATCCGCGGAGATTGTGCCTTTCACCTATGAGCACGCCCTGCTGGCCCTCGCGGCCTACCGGCGATATGGAAAGGGTAGCGGCCATCCCGCTGGATTGAACTTCGGCGACTGCTTCACATACGCGCTCGCGAAGCTCCGTGACGAACCCGTTCTGTTCAAAGGTAACGACTTCTCGCACACCGATCTGCAGATTGCCGCAACCCTGTAGTTTTGCGCTCAGCGCTCGATTTATTGTTTAGGGGGAGGAAGCATGTTTAGGAGGCGTGCAAAGAAATCAAGTGTTGCGGTAATCGCCGCAACCGTCCTGATCATCATTGCAGTTGCCGATCGGGTCCGAGCGGAGGCGCCGTTGGGACAGCCCGTCACGATCGGCCTCAGTATGCCCTTGACCGGCGGGCTTGCCGTGAATGGTACCTCGGGGCTGTTGGCGATGCAGATCTGGGCCGAGGACACGAACAAGAGCGGCGGGCTGCTCGGCCGGCCGGTGAAGCTCGTCTATTACGACGACCAGACCAACCCGTCGCTGGTGCCCGGCATCTACACCAAGCTGCTCGATGTCGACAAGGTCGATCTCGTCGTTTCGGCCTATGGCACCAATGTGACGGCGCCGGCGCTGCCGGTCGTCATTGCGCACAACAAGACGTTCATGGGTCTCTTCGCAATGGACGTCAATGAGGAGTTCCACTACCCGAAATATTTCTCGATGCTCCCTGTGGGGCCCGATCCGCGGGCTGCGATCTCAGAAGGGTTCTTCGAGATCGTCAAGGCCAATAAGGACAGGCTCGGCCTCAACACAATCGCGCTTGCGGTCGATGACGGCGAGGCGACGCGCAACACCGCCGATGGCGCTCGGGCGAACATCAAGAAAACGGGGCTCAGCGTCGTCTACGACAAGACCTACCCGCCGACGACGACCGACTTCAGCCCGATCATCCGCGCCATTCAGGCAACCAGCCCCGATATCGTGTACATCGCATCCTATCCGCCGGACAGCGTCGGGCTGATCCGCGCGATGCACGAGATCGGCCTCAATACGAAAGTGTGTTGCGGAACGATGACCGGGCCGCAGAGCACTTCGATCAAGACCTCACTGGGCCCGATGCTCAACGGGATCATCACCTTTGATTTCTGGCTGCCCGCCCCGAAGTTGCGGTTCGCCGGCGTCATGGAGTTTCTGCAGCGCTACCAGGAGCAGGCGGCCGGCAAGGGCGTCGACCCGCTCGGCTATTACTTGGCACCGTGGGCCTATGCCGATCTGCAGGTTCTGGGCGAGGCTGTCGAAGCGACCAAGAGCCTCGACCAGGACAAGATTGCGGACTACATCCGCGGCCACACCTTCAAGACCGTCATCGGCGATGTTGAGTTCGGCGAAAAGGGCGAGTGGAAAAAGGCCCGCCTGATGACCGTGCAGTTCCAGAACATCGCCGGCGCCAGCATCGAGGACTTCCGCGACGGCAAGGGCGAGGTCGTGTTGTGGCCTGACGAATACAAAGCCGGCGAGCCGATCCTGCCTTATTCGTCAGTCAAGCATTGAATTACACCACAACGCCACAGCGGACACGGAGAGGGAGTGCTGTCATTGCGAGGAGCATCGCGACGAAGCAATCTTGACCAGCATTGGCGCTGAATGAGCAGAGATTGCTTCGCTGCGCTCGCAATGACGATCTGCTCTCTTTACGCTCCGTGTCTCTGTGGTGAGGCTCAATCAGCCACGCCTTCGACGCGGAAGATCTCTTCGAGCTGCGGGCTCATCGGCAGATCGAGCGTCTCGCCGGTCGGCAAGCGCTGCTGAAACCACTTGTTGTAGAGCTGCACGAGCTCGCGGCTCTGCGCGAGCCGGCTGAAGGTGCGGTCGACGACCGCCGCGAAATCGGGGTCGTCTTTGCGGTACATCAACCCATAGGGGTCGTAAGACAGGTATTCGCCGACAACGTGGTACTGCTCGCCGCCCTCGGTCGTCGCGATCAGGCCATAGAGCAGCACGTCGTCGGTCGCGAATGCGTCGGCCTTGCCCTCTCGTAGCAGCGAGAAGGATTCGGCGTGATCCTTGCCGGTGATCAGCTTGATGCCGAGCTGCTGCTTGTCGGAGATCGCGCGCACCGCCGCCTCGTTCGTGGTGCCCGCCGTCACGACGACGGTCTTGTCGCGCAGATCCCGGTAGGACGTGATCGCGGAGGCGCGGGCTACCAGCAGCTTGGTGCCGGCGACGAAAAAGATCGGCGAGAAGGCCGCCTGCTTTTTCCGCTCGAAATTGGCGGTGGTGGAGCCGCATTCGAGGTCGATCTCGCCCGACCGCACCACCGGGATGCGGGTCTCGGAGGTGACTTTCTTATAGGCGACGGCGATCTCAACCCCTTCGAGTTCCTGCGAGATCTCGTCGACGACCGCATTGCATAGATCGATCGAATAGCCGATCGGCGCGCCGGGCCTGTTGACGTAGGAGAACGGGATCGAGCTCTCGCGATAACCGAGAATCACCGCCTTGGCATCTTTGATTTTCTTCAGGGTCCCGGTCAGCTCCTGAGCCTCGGCGCCTGCGATCAACAGCAACGGCCCCGCCAGGACTGCGGCGAGCAGGAAGCGCGGCATCACGCCGCCTGCGCTTCCGCCGGAATGCCGATCGTTTCGGCCGTCTCCCCCTCCCAGCGGCCGATGACCGCGGTCGCAAGGCTGTTGCCGATGACGTTGGTGGCGGTGCGGCCCATATCGAGGAACTGGTCGATGCCGATAATCAACAGCAGCCCCGCCTCGGGCAGGTTGAATGTCACCAACGTCGCGGCAATGACAACGAGCGAGGCGCGCGGCACGCCCGCCATGCCCTTGCTGGTCAGCATCAGCACGAGGAGCATCGTAATCTGTTGCGTGAGCGACAGCGGGATGTTGTAGGCCTGGGAAATGAAGATCACCGCAAAGGTGCAATACATCATCGAGCCGTCGAGGTTGAACGAGTAGCCCATCGGCAACACAAAGCTGATGATCTTCTTGCTGACCGGCAATTTTTCGAGTTGCGCCATCGTCACCGGGTAGGCGGCCTCGCTGCTCGCCGTGCTGAAGCCCAACAGGAACGGCTCGCGGATCAATGAGATCAGCCGAAATACATTGCGGCCGAGGAACAACAGCCCGGCGCTGATCAGCACCAGCCACAGCACGCCGAGGCTGAAGTAAAACTGGACCAGATATTTGCCATAAGTCACCAGGATGCCGATCCCCTGTGTCGTGACCGTCGCCGCCATTGCCGCAAATACGGCGATCGGCGCCAGCGCCATGATGTAGCCGGTGATCGTCAGGATGACATGCGAGGTCTCATCGATGATCTTGATAACCCCCGCGGCGCGCTCGCCGAGCGCGGCGGCGGCGACGCCGAAGAACAGCGAGAAGACGACGATCTGCAGGATCTCGTTATTGGCCATCGCCTCGACCGCGCTTTTCGGCACGAGGTGAGTGACGAAATCCTTGAAGGACAACGAGGCCGCATTGAGGTTGGTCGCGGCGGTGGCGTCCGGGAGCGGCAGGTTGAGATTATCGCCCGGGCGCAGGATGTTGACCATGATGAGGCCGAGCAGCAGCGAGATCAGCGAGGCGCTGACAAACCACAGCATCGCTTTGCCGCCGATCCGGCCGACCGATTTGGTGTCGCCCATATGCGCCACCCCGACGACCAGGGTCGTGAAGACGAGCGGCGCGATGATCATTTTTATCAGGCGCAGGAAGATGTCGGTGAACAGCGAGATGTAGCCGGCGATCGTCTTTGCGGTCTGTGGATCGGGCCACAGCTGGTGGCAGGCATAGCCGACCCCGATGCCGAGCAGCATCCCGATAAAGATGATCGTCGTCAGTCGTTGCGCACGCATGCTGACCCCCGTGGCCGAGGCACCAGCATGCGTCATTGCGCGGTGTAAGAAAACCGTCATGCGCTCAACCGTTATCGCGTTAGCGAGGCCATGATGCAGACCGGCAAAAATATTGACCCCGTGCCCGCCCCCGGGCGGCGGCCGGCCCTCGCGGGCGTCCCGGGGGTGATCCGGGCACCCTCGCTTTTTTGAGCAAAGTCAAAGACGTGGATGGCCGGGTCGAGCCCGGCCAAGGGGTCATTGCTCGGGGCGGCCGGTATGACGCGGAGCAGACTAGCGAAGCCGAAGCCGGAAGCGGGGAGGGTGGTCGGGCTGGGTGGTGACGATTGCGATCGGGATGACCGGCTCGCCGTCGGCGCGCTCGATATGGAATGTCTGTATCAGGCTGGCGAGCACCAGGGTCGCCTCGGTCAATGCGAACTGCGCGCCGACGCAAACGCGCGGCCCAATGCCGAACGGCATGTAGGCGAAACGATCAGGCGGCGGCGCGCCGGGCAGGAAGCGGTTCGGGTCGAAAACCTCGGGCTCAGCCCATAGCCGCCGGTGACGGTGCAGCACCCAGGGAGCGATGAACACCACCGCACCGGCCGGCACCGCAATACCGCCGGCATTATCGGCCCGGCGCGCCTGGCGGACGAGCGTGAATGCCGGCGGGTAGAGGCGCATCGTCTCGTGGATGACAGCGCGCGTGTAGACCAGTTTCGGGAGCACCTCGGCGGCGCTCTCCGGGCCGAGATCGAGCGTTGAGACTTCAGCCGCAAGTCGGTCTTGGACATCGGGTGCACCAGTGAGGAGATAGAGCGCCCAAAACATCGCAGCCGCGGTTGTCTCGTGCCCAGCGGTGATCAATGTTGCGACCTGATCCAATAGCCGCTCGCCAGAAAATCCAGCGCCGGTCTCGGGATCGCGAGCGGTCAATAAGAGGTCGAACAGATCGCTCGGCGCAGTCCCGGGCGTCATGGCGCGGCGTTCGGCGATGATTTGTCCGATCAGCTCCTTCCAGCGTCGCCGGACCGGCCGACGCGCGAAATCGCGCGGGGTCGGGATCGCGCGTGGCAGCAGCAGATCCAGCAGACTCGGCCGGCCGAGGTGCTCGGCATAACCCATGATCAATTCGCGTAGCGCCGTGCCCTGCCGGTCCATTGCCACGGAAAACATCGATCGGCCGGCGATTTCCAACGCGAGAAACTGCATCTCGGTGCGGAGATCGACGAAGGGTTGGCGCGCCGCCGAGAGCTTGCCGACGAGCGTGCCGGTCGCTTGCGCAACGTGGCGCGCGAGCATCGGCATCGTCCGCGGCGCCAATGCCGGCGCGACGGTGCGGCGCTGAAATCTCCAGTCCTCCCCTTCGCTCAGCAGCAATCCGTTACCAAGCAGCGGCCGCAGCATGCGGATCGTCGCCGCTGTCCGGCGGTAATTCTGCGGATTGTCGACGAGGATGTGCTGGATGCCGGCGGGGCGATTGAGAATGATTTGCCGTCGGCTAAAGAACCGGCGGACTACAACCTCCTGTTCGAACGCCTGCGGCGGAAATGCCAGCAGCGCGTTCTGCCCCATCGCCCGGGCAATGCCGCGGCCCGAGGCCGCCGCCCGCGCGCGAGGCGCCGGCGCGACCACAGCCTGCGCTTCGCCGATCGTCCGCATCCCGCACCTCGCCGATCCTGATCCTGAAGAAGATCGGGATGGGCCGCTCTTTTCCAAGCCATGCGGCCCCCGAATATCAAGCGCCGGCAGGCGGCCGGCCCGCTCCGCGCTTTTTCGGGATGAACTTTGTTGCCGACCCAACGCTCGGCCTAATCGAACCGCTCGTCCGACAGCTCGGGGATCGTTTCGTATTCCTCGGGCTGAATTTCGTGCGCGTCAGCGTTCGCCAAGCTGTTGCCGATAGTGCCCTTTTTCGCGGTCATTGCGCGCGCTCATCCCATCGTTTCGAACTCGATCCGGTGCGCTTCGGTGACCCGTTTGGAAGCATCCAGAATTTCCAACGAGACCAAATCGCCATCCGCGTCATAGTCGAGAATGACGCCCGGCTTATCCTCATCGCTCTCAGCCACCACAGCATGAGGCTTTAGGATGATGCTTAGCGTATCGGTTCTCGCGTCATAAGCGGCTTTCATTGGTTATGCCCTCCAATACTTTCCGATGCGGCTCGTCCGATAGACCGTGACGACCTCCGCAGGATCGCGGTCGATATCGACAAACACGCGCAGCAGATAGGTCTTGCCGGCAAAGGCGATCCTCGACTACAGCACGTCGCGGCCCGATCGGGCCGCATGTCGTTGCTCGGGTGCCGCGAGGACGCGATGCACAAACTCCTGCGCAATGCCGCGGCGTTGCAGTTCCAGTGCTGCATGGGGCGTAATGACATAGAGCGTTATCGGCTCCGCCATTACCTTTATATATTTACAAAACCTCGGCGGGTTGAGCTTTTTTTGGTGGTTACGTTAAGGCAATAATGTGCCGCCAGGGGCGTTGCCGCGATCTCATTACGATGTGATGCTCATCGAAGCAGCGGCCGTAGCATCGCGCTGTCACCAGGGCCGGTAAGTGCTGGGATTGTCAACAGCGTGTCGGGCCCTGTCACGCTGGCTAGGCACGGCCCGAAGCCGCCTGGGCCCAAGCCCAAGGCGGCGGCGCAAGCGCCCGCGCGTCGGCCGTCCGCATCCCGCACCTCGCCGAACCGATCCCGAAAAGATCGGGATCGGCCCCTTTTTCCAAGCGATAGGGCGCGCGAATATCGGATCCCGGCCTCCAGCCCGACCTCGCGCGCGGCCTCCAAGTAGCTATCTATCTGAAGGCGGCACACTAACGGGGCAGCTCGCCGAATGGCGATTGACACTCTCGCCTACGCCGTCGGGGCTCGACCGCAAGGCTGCCGAGGCCTATGCGGAGGCGTTGGCGAAGCATGTGCTGCCGGAACTGGCAACGGAACAGGACCTCGAGGTCTCGATCGAACGGCCAGCTTTTTGATGAAATCGAGGCCAAGATCGGCATCTAACGCCTGGATGTTCTTCTTGCGCCGGCGGTCGGAAATGCCGGTGATTGTCGTGACTTTGGCGTAAATTCTGCGAGCCGAGCAGGTCGTGCCCTACTTTCGCGACGGGTGGCACATGCGGGATGACCGGGCGGCCCGAGGGGTGGCGAAGGTGTTGCGCGGCGAAATCATCACCGATCAGGACCTGTTCACGCCCGACGAGCTTCGACGCGCCCCGTATTTTAACGAGTGCATATATGCGGTGGGATTGCGATGGTTTGCCGGCATCGGCTTCTGGGCCGGATCGGCTTGCTGGGCGCTGTCACTGCAAAGGACGGCGCAAGACGGCCCCTTCGAGCCAGAGGACAAGCGCCTCCTTGCCGAGCTTTCGCCGCGGCTGGGCGAGGCGGCGACGCTATCGACGGCGGTCGGGCGGTCGGTGTTGGCGAGCATGACCAACGCTCTCAATCTGGTGCGTCGGCCGGCGCTCGTGCTCGACCGAATGGGGGTTGTACTCGATTGGAACAGCGCGGCGGAGGGGCTATTCGACGATGCGATCCGGGTCGTCAATCGACGGCTGATGCTGGCGGGCCGGGCGGCGCGCGCCGCGCTTGACCAGCTCCTCGATCGCATGCGCGCGACGCCTGACGCGGGGAGCCTTCCGGCGGTGCCGATCGTGGTGCAGCGGGAGGGCAAGCGGCCGGTGCTGATCCGCGTGCTGCCGATCCCCGGCGCGGCAAAGAGCCCGTTCCTTGGAGCCCGCGTGCTGCTGACCTTCGCCGATCTCGGGCCGAAGCCCGGCCCCGATCCCCGCTTACTGGCATCGCTGTTCGGCCTGACGGCCGCCGAAGCGAGGCTCGCCTCGCGGATCGCGGCGGGTGCAGCACTCGACGACATCGCCGTACAGCTCGGCATTTCCCGCGAGACCGCCCGCAACCAGCTGAAGGCGGTGTTCGCTAAGACCGAAACGCATCGGCACGCCGAGCTGGTTGCGCTGCTGTCGCAACTGCCAGCGGCATTGGGCCAAGAGTAGCTCCGCGCGACGGCTCTTCGCCGCTGAGCTTCGGGCTGGACGCGCCGCATAAACGGCCAAGTTCTGTGGTACAAGCGAGCTGATTGGTTACGATTATGCTTTATCGCATTTCGACAGGGCTGAGAGATGGGCATCCTTCGGCGTAATTCCCGTAAATCCCGGTTCGGCGGCTTTAATTCCCGATTTGTTTTAGTATCTCAACACGCCGAAAATTACTGCGCCCTGTCAGTGGCTTATCCGTCGTTGCTGTTTCACTAATTTGCGCCAGCTACGCGCTAGCT
>Ga0126381_100000720_pt1 | contig 36643 bp, 47 predicted proteins | sample PanSoiMetPlot_28_FD_96465 | JGI IMG/M metagenome (GOLD analysis project Ga0126381, IMG submission 96465) | Tropical forest soil microbial communities from Panama - MetaG Plot_28 | ecosystem: Environmental > Terrestrial > Soil > Tropical forest > Bulk soil | place: Panama | collected 2016-02-17 | reverse complement strand
CACTGGACCATCCAGTTGGCCTACGCTAAATAATCACTGTGGTTCAGTTATTTATCAAAAAACTGCTGGTCAAGATGGAATAGATTTAGGTGTAGCTGCTACTCAGGCTGCACCTTATTTTGTACGAGATTTAATGATTTTAGGACCAGGCTCAGGTGTGTCTAGCGGCATTGCTATGGGTAAGCCAGGTAGCTTTGGCACTCCTGCTAGTCACCTAGAAAATATATTGATAGCTGATTTTGCTGTTGGACTTCAGCTGAACAACACTGAAGATAGTGGATTCTATGATTTACGTACTAGAGGTTGTTCTAATGGTATCGTAGCTTCAACTTTGCCATCTAATCAAAATAACTTCTATAATCTTGAATGTAATACTGATACTCAATGTGTAAATTGGCAGTCAAGTGGTGACACTAATAATTTTTTCGGTGGTTTAGTTCAAAATGCTACACTAGCTGGATTCATATTTGGTGCTGGAATTCAGAATAGCTCTATTATAGGATTCCATTTTGAAAATACCTCAATGACTAATGACGGTATCCAGATAAATGGTTCATCTGCTAATGGCACCAGTAATGTTATCACTGGTAACAGGTTTGCTGATGCTGCATCGTCTACTGATATTCATTTGACTGGTAGTCAAGCAATATTCAATACTGTATCTTCTAATTTTGCTTCTAAAGGTATAACTGAAGACGGCGGAGCAGGTAAGAATATATTTATAAATAATCGTGGTGGAACTTTCGCATTAGCTGGTACCAGTATTCATCTTAATAATTCCGGCGACCAAACTACCTTTACACCGTTTTTCAGTATGTCATCTACTCCTGTAGCTAATTGTCCAGGTATCACTGGCGGTGGTGGAGCTTGCAATAAGGAAGGTGCATTATGCGCAGTAACTGATAATTCTACTGCCTGTGCCTTTGGTTCCACCATAGCAAGTGGTGGCACTCATCATGGATTAGCCTACTGTGATGGAGCTAATTACGTTCAACTGTCCTGTCGTTAATGAAACCATTGTTCCCATTCGTCTCCTAAAATAGCTGCACCAATGCTGTGCTTCTCTTGGAGTTTAGTTAGTATACGGTCTTCGATAGTATTCTCAGTGATTAAATCAATATAGGTCGCTTTATTAACCTGGCCGATACGATGTAATCGGTCTTCGGATTGAATTCGATGTTCCAGGTTAAATGAATTATTAAAATAAATTGCATAAGAGGCTTCAGCTAAAGTAAGACCAAAACGTGCCGTAGCTGGATGAGCCACGATTACTTGAAGTTTACCTTGGTGGAATAGTTCTATATCACGATTACGGTCGGACATATTAACTTTGCCATAAATAATACCAAAAGGAATTTTAGCTCTTAATAATAAATTTTCTAGCATACGAATATTGCCAATATAACAGGACCAGATAATAACTTGTCTATCAGCAATTTCATTTTGTAATATTTCCAGTAAAGTTGAATATTTATTACAATCAACAAATGACATAGCAGATATAATTAATCCATTAGCTATTTGGTGAAGTTTTTCTAATTGAACTAAAATAGTTGAAGCAAAAGTTTCTTTACCTGAACCTTTAATTAGTGCATAGCCTTCATCTCGCATTTGTCGGTACATTAATTGCTGCTCTTCAGTCATTTCAACATAGCGGCGGGTATGAATTTTATCAGGTAAATCTAGACAGTCCTTCTTTAATATTCGACTGGAATATGGCTCAATCAAAGCCTGTAGTTTGTCAATATTCTTAGGTCCAATTGAAATAGTTACACGATTATCTAGTTTACGTGTAATACAGAACTCATTACGAAATGAATAAAATGATTTATGTCCAGTTATACCTGATTTAAGAAATTCCAATTGAGTATATAAATCTTCTGGTGACTTTAATACTGGAAAACCAGAGAGAATTCTTTTGTAATTAGCTAAGTGACTAAGAGCTAGGATTTGTTTAGTTCGTTTAGCTCGAGGTGATTTAATTGTAGTGGATTCATCTATGAACCATGCGGTAGGCAAAATAGAACATATTCGATGAGCAAGGTGATATATTTTGGTATGTGAGAAAGCTTCAATATTAGCGATAAAAACTAATAATCGAGTTTTGGTTACTTGGGTCAGATAGCTACCTATAATTGTAGAATCTTCTCGACCAATACCTCCAATCCACTGAATAAGTCTGAAATCTACATCCATATAGTACTTAAATAATGTATCGACCCATACTGGTTTCAGTACCGTCTTAGGAGCGGTAATAATTAATGCTTTAATCTTTTTTTGTTGGTATAGATACTTAGCTGACTCCAAAGCCAGAATAGTCTTACCTGTACCAGTCTCTAAGAAAAAAGCATAAACCTGCTTATCCCTAGATAAATTAAACACCATGGACTGGTGGTCATATAACTTTATCCCTGGACTCTGCCGTATATTTTTACTATGATTTCCCATTGTTTCATACTCAAAAAAGTTTCTTTACCATATTTCTGCCAACGCTTGTAATTATCATCAGCAAAATCTTTTTCCCACTGGTTAAGCTTCTCGTGGTTATTGTTGATGCATTCCAGCATCTCTTCTAATTCTTCATTCTGGTCATCAGTTAGAGTCATATTGAAATTTTAATCTCCTTTTTCTTTTTAACTTCAGTTGACATAAGTTCGTAAGCTAATAAATCAGCTGTAGTTGGAGTTTTAACTATTACGTAACCCCATTGTCGTAAACAATATCTAGTAAACCCATCTGGTCCATAAGCAATTGTTCTATTGAGCATTTGCTGTGTCATGTTCCTCCATTTCTTCACATCTACTGAAGATACTTGCCTAGATAAATGCTTTATTTTTCTTACCATGTTTCTTCTCCTTCTTTGGCTTAATAAACCCAATTATCATATTATTGGGATTAGGAGTACTAGACATCTTCTTAAATAATCGTTCTGGTGTAAGTTTAGCTTTAGGATGTACTGGCATTTGGTTCCTTTCGTCTATCTTAATTTTCATCCACACTGCATCCAGTTTAAACCTGGTTTCATATCCACCCGTACTGGAAAGTCTAGCTCAAAAGCATCCTCCATTATTACCTGGATATCCAAGTCAACCTCCTGGTTAATTTGGTCTTCAGTTAATTCATACAACAATTCATCATGCACCTGTAATAGTGGCACTAGGCCAAGTTGCTCATGTATATTAATCATAGCTTGTTTAGTTTGGTCAGCCGCACTACCCTGAATCAGGTGATTAAATGAATCATTAGCACTAGCACGATTAAACTGTAATCGACGACCACCTATGGTTCTAATCCAACCACGACCATTAGCTATAGTTAAACAATGGTCCTTTAGTGGTTTCAACCACTTAACTGTGTCTATAAACTGCATTAAATATTGAACTGACTGCTTCATATCTATGTGCATCATACGAGACAGTTTTTCTGGTCCCATATTATAGCAGGTAGCTAGGGTAATAGTCTTAGCTGGGAAGCGTTCAATATTCATTGAATTTTGGATTGGTTGGTAGAAATCAGCGTCAGGACTAGTATATAAATCTCTCCACTTCTGTATATCAGATAGATTAAGTTTCGATGCGTAATGCAGCATCAATATTGGTTCTTGTTGTTTGTAATCGAACTTGACTAGTATTTTGCTATCATCAGGTATAAAAGCAGACCGTAATAAATTACCTTCAGAACTTCGGTGAGGTATCTGTTGAACATTAGGATGACCAGAACTGAATCGACCAGTAATAGTGCCACCATACTCACTACGACCATTAAAGAAATCTGGATGTATCCTTTCATTCTTGATATAATTCCTAATACCAACACAAAAGGTATTAATCAGCCGATGTAATTTCCTTGCCGTATGTAATGCAATTACCTTAGGGTCGGTTATCGATTCTAAGAACCAAGTAGGAAAGGAGGCAAAACCACTGGTATGACGTTTGGTAGGCTTAGTACGTGGATAACTTATACCTAGCCGGTTGAATAGCTCAACTATCCTAGCATTAGCCCATATATCATCGATTCCACATAAACCTAACTGATAATTTAATAAACGAGTAAATTCTCCCTGTAGCGCTCCTAATTGTATTTCATTAATCCTAATTCCCTTATGCTTCATTTTGACTAGGATTGGAATTAAAGCAAATTCTCTATTAGCTGCATCACTATTACGATGGGTAGCTAAGCGGTCATCTAGTTTAGCTGTTAACTCTACGTCTTGACAACAATACTGAGCCACGGTATTAATTGGTAAATCAGGTAACTTCTTAGGGTCAATAGGAATTTTCATGCCTAATCCCATCGTCTTAGATAAATAATCTAGACTATATGAGCTACTGGTATTATGGTCTAACTGAGCCATGATAAGTGTATCACGTATCTTACCGGCATGATTGAATCCCATACTGTGATTAAGCCAGCCGATATCGTAAGGAGCGTAATGGCATACAATATCCACAGTAGCAGGAATGCTGCGGAGATAAGTACGGACTGCATCATTGTCGTAGTTAACTTCTCGGCGATGGCGAAGCGGATAATACTGCGCTGGCTCATTATCAAGCTTAATCCCAATACCAAGTATATATCCCAGGTCATAAATATAACTTACACCTTTATCTAACAATAGCGGGTCGTAGGTTTCGATATCAATTACGATACGTTTAGCCTGGTCAGTTCTGGTGAATTGCCCTAGCATCAAATAGCTCCTTCCAACGGGTATCAGCTACATCCCTATAATATCGACTACTTAAAATAATATAGTAATAAATATTAGCACATTGACGACTAATAAGTGTTACTTCTCCTATTTCCCTAAATGTCAGATTAAACCGTGTTCGTAATAGATAGATAAGAATCTGAGTATTAATCAAAATTTCACCGTGAACCTTTACTGAACGACTATCTTTAACTTCATACTCAACCACGTAGAAAGATATTACATCAAGATAATTCATAGAAGAATTCTGTTCGAGGCTCGAGAATGTAGAGTTTTGACTTCGGTCGAGTAAGTCCGACATACCAAACTCTCCTTTCTGCATCAGTGTCGATTTGTTCATAAGTCGCTGGAGATACATCACTAAGTATAATCACGTTATCAGCTTCTGCCCCTTTTGCACCGTGAATCGTTGAAGCTAAAATATTAAATTTGTTTCGTTCATTCCACTTTTGGTCTTGATTTAACCACGTCCAACTGAAACCTACTTCATCATATTCTCGCATCAATTCTTTAATCAGGTAATTATTCCGACCTAATACCAAATAAGACTCAGCAGGATTAAATTCAGGCAACTGGTTAATATACTCAATATTACTCTGTAATTCTCTCAACGTCATTGAAGGATGAACCTGCCATTGAGCCAACTGAAATATATCTTGTGGTATTCTATACTGTACCTGTAGTGTTTCTTTATCACATTCTTGTTCCAAGTCTAAATATTCTTTACGGTCTACTCCTGCCCATTCAAATATCATCTGGTCTCCATCACCAGCAAAGATGGTATTAGTAGAACGATGAAATAACATAAATATAAACTGTAATTGTAATGGAGTCAAATCTTGAATCTCATCCACGCATAACAGGTCAAACTTAGGTGGGATTATGGTAGACTGAATGACATTATAAATCATGTCATTGAAATCAAATAATCCTTCTTCAATCTTGAACTGAAGATAGCTTCGTAACATACCTGATTCAAACATATCGGGTTCTTTCAGTTTAGATTTAGCAATCATTAGGTTACGATATTCAATATCATCTTCAGTCAAACCAAAGCTCAGACCATCTTCAAAAGATGAATTACGAAAAGTGAATTCATAACCATACTTACTGCCATATCTAAGTAAATCACTGTGCTTCAATACCTGGTTAGCCTTTAGTCCTAACAACTCAAAGCACATTGAATGAATCGTCCTAACCCACTTTAAATCTTTCTCGGGATAGTATTCTTTGAGTCGTTGTTTAGCCTCGTTAGCTGCCCGACGAGTAAATGAGACTAAGGCAAAATTACTTGGTTTTAGTTCGAGGATTTTTTGTACCAATCGGTAAGTCTTGCCGGTGCCTGGTGCTCCGATTAACAATGTCGGCCGCATTTCTTGACTCCTTTATCCTACTGTATAATGCATTTAATTCATCAGTGACATTTTCAAGTACAACTAATTGTGCCTGTAAAGTGTCAATTCTCTCACGTACCTCTTTAATTAATTTATCCCATTCATCCACTACACTACCTCTTCCTTAGCCTGTTTCTCTTTGATTAATTCTTCCAGTTCACCGTCAACATGAACCGCGGTAAAACGATAAGAACGCTTGTTATCCAGTGTTTTACTTACACTGGTGGCTCCTCCACGATTCTTCAGGAACCATACAATTTTATTCTTAGCTGCTTCTATCTTACGAAATCGAACATAACTCAGGAACGCTTCCAATTTAAATCTTACCGAATGACTTTCCTCATGATACCAAACACGGTTTAACATAATATCATCACGGTTAGATGTAAGACGAGTCGTAACGAATGAAGTAAAGGTCATTTTAAGTTCATCCAAAGTAAACATACTTTCTTCACGAACTTCAATCGCTTTACTCACCTGAGCTTGAAGCCATGCTTGCCATTGTTCAATATTAATTTTAGGTAAGACAATATTAAGATTATTAAGACATTTAACACCGAATCTACGTGGGTCGTATAATTCTTCAGTAGTTAACTCTAATCGACCACCTTCTACATCTAGTACCCATAAAGCATCATCACCAACTATCTTGGTAATTGAATTAACGATTGGTAAGCTACTAGCATTAGATATGCCAAATTTCCTAGTTCGACACAATGGAGCATTGCAGAATGATACCAAGGGTTCCTGATTACACTGATAATTGTACTCCTTCTTATTTAGTGACTTAATTACTTCATCAACTTCTTTATCCGATAGTGGTTTACTAAATAAGTGTTTATTATATTTACGCAGTACATCTTGCCATTCTTCAGGGTCAGCTTTCTTACAATAAATACCAACATTGAATAGAGAAATATTCCTGGTATGTTCAGGGAAGCCATTGATACTCATCACCTGAAGGCATGGTGGTCCGTGTTCAATTGGACTAGCTGCATAATCAAATGAGCCTGGTTCATTAAAGAACTTAGCTTCTACACGTTTACCCTCAACATAGTTAATAAAGTCAAATAAATTTAATTCGTTCACCTTACCCTCCACTTTATTATTAAAAACAATTCCACATCGCCTTTCGCCAAAGTATGGCATATTAAGCCAATTACCTACATCACCTTGATTAGGGTTTATCTTTTCCTGCTTAGGAAATACCTCACAATTACCGAAACCTAAAAAGCTACTCATATTAACTAAATATCTTCGCATTACCTTGGCTGGTATCCGGTCTTTACAAAATATAAATAACCATAAACCACCTGATTTACTGCGACAGGCTACTAATGGAGTAGATTTAAGCCGTTCTAATACCTCACCTTGGTCTAACTCATAATCATCAACATCAATAACACCCCAAAAACAATCATTGCCTTCACTGATTGGAATGATACCAATAGACGGTGAAGTACCGTTGAGATGACGTAGCCACAATTCATCAGTAACCTGGTTACGATAAGTAGCACATCGACCAATTATCTTTTTACCTTCTCGTCCTTCTTCAGTAAACTCTCCGTAAGCATACTGTGAACCCTGAAAGAACCGATGCATGATTGTCGCTTGATTTATGTCCGCCACGTTCCCTCTCCACCTTATAATACTTCTTCACTTCCAGCACTATCACCATTTCCTCCGTTATCAAGGAAATCAATCATTTGTTTAGGTAAGAAGTCTATCATTGCCTGATGAGCTTCTTTAGCCTGGTTATATAGCTGAAGGTCGGTTAGTTGAGAATCCCAATCAACCTTCCAACCATACCAAGTACCTTTAGGATTATTCTGACTGATTACTGAAAGTTTATAGATATAGGAATACATCACCAGCTTTTGAGCCTGCATAATAGTATTCCAACGTCTAGCCTGTTTATTTTGCGTAGACTTAAGTGAAAGAATAACCTTATCCCAGGCTTCTTCTTGTAACATGCACAGGTAATAATAAGTCTGAACAATCTGATTACCATTAGACCGAAACAATCTACCAGTAGCAGCATCTTGATGAATGTCTTTAGGTGTATTAGTTACACCGTAATCAGCTATCTTACCACCGCCAGCTTCACGTGGCTTCCATTCAACATTTCTAACCTTCATACGAATTGGAATCAAGTGAACTTCGCGGTAACAAATACCTGATTTAGCCGAAAAGATTCTACCTGGTCGGGCTTCAGAATTGTACTTCTCATTACCCTCTTGCAGTTCGGGACTGTTAGCTTGTAAGATACTAAGTAAAGGCATCTGGAAGTCTTGTGAACCAAGTTCTTCCATACCCTGTCCGACATTAACTTCAAACTCTATTTCTTTCTTCTCGTCTACCATGTTCCTCTCCTAGTCTGAAGGCTGCCAAGCAAACTGATACTAAGCAGCCCGCAGATTGCCTAGAATCAGTTAGGGGTTAAAGGTGATTTAATTCACTTCTATCACGATAAACAGCTAATGAATATATTGTTTGACCTATATTTTCTTTATCTTTTTCTTTATGGACTACTCCTAATTCAACTAACTTACTCACGGCTGAATAAACACAATTGGTAGTAATCTCAGCTAGTGTGGCTATCTCTTTAACTCGCATCTTACCACCGTGTTCAGACATTACTCTAACCACAATTTGTTGAGTCTTACCTTTACCGGCAGAATTAGACCTAACATTACCCTGCATACGGTCCGATTTAGGTATGGCTCGCTGAGGTACTCCTACTTCACTGAATATAATCTTCTTTAAATTAATTGCCTTCTCCATCAACTGTTCAATCTGACGCTGACAATCATACCAATCTGTCAATGCTTCATCTCTAGTCATCATAATGCTCCTCAATAAATTTAACAAGGTTATTCAGTGTACTATTAATATTATCGACATATGGGTCATCAAATCCTAACTCATTATTTTCTATGAGTTGCTTTATCCACATATCTCGATAAGTTTCAACACCTAAAATTAAGTCATCTCTAGTCATTTCAATCTCCTACTTAACTGCGGCTACACGGCCAATCCAGTTCTGGAACAGTTCCAAAGGTAACGGTGTATTAGCCTCAGACTGCTCTTTGAACCACGACTCTAGAGTCTTCCAGTGAATGTCCTTGTGGGTATATTCGTAACCAATTCCATTTACCTCACAAGCCTGTTTGAGGAACATTACTACCGCTGGGTCACGAGTCCAGACGGCAAACATGGACTGGACCAGCCCAGCAAATCCATGTGTTTGCAGCCATTCATAGAATAACTCTGTCCGTTTGGCGTCAATAGTTTTGCCATCCGGCATTTTAGCCAAGCGAGCCTCATATTTATTCGATACTTTTATTGAACCTCCACTCGACAACTCTACTGAACTGAAGCCTAATTCCAACATGGCATCAGGTATCGTAATACGTTCTAGTTCATAACGTTTAGACTTAATCTCGGCTAATTCAGTCTCTAACTGTTTAATTTTAGCCAAGGCTTCACGATGCTGCTGTGCTAACTGCTCTAATTCTTTAATATAAGGTGGCATTGTTCTACTTTTTCTATCAATAATTCCTAAGTCTAAAGTATCGGAATGTTCACCTGGCATAAGGCAAACTATTCTTCATTTTCTTGACGTTATCGAAACTGGTAATTACTTCCCAATCAGAAGCGTTACCATTATTCGTCTCGAGCTTACGAATTTGTACCGTTCCACTATACTCAAAGTGCAAGGTAATTACCTTAACCGAATCAGTAACTGGAATATCAATCAACGTCTCGTTAGGACGGTGGGTTTCTTCGCTAGTTGAATAATCAAATAGATTTCTAAACCTAGGCATGTTTCGTCTCCTCTATCATGTAGATAACGGTTCCTACCACACCAACTAGACTATCAAAAAACCATACCATACCATCATATTCTAAGCTATACTTATTCCCTCCTTTAATTATTTCCTGAGTCACCGTAAACACCATGCCACCAGCACGACGGTGCTGCCGATGCCATGATATTTGCAGTGAACTCAATGGATAATCATCTACTTTGGTCTCGACCCAACACGATACACCCTGGTAACAGATATATATATCAGGAATACCCTGTTGGGTATAATTAGATTCCATTCGACATAGTTGAGAATCCTCATCTAACTGTAATCGAAACTCGTTAACTAAATTATGACTAAATATTGTTTCAGGTTTCACTTGGCTAACCGTGGGTCATCAGAAGCTATACATAAACCTTCTTCTACAACATCCATTATTCTTCTATTATTATTAGTAGGTTTATCTTCATATATTTTAACTTCGGTTTTTCTCATTTCTGTAGCCTCCATATCACATTCTACAGCATGGTCAAATATTCCCCATTGCTGCCATTGGCTGATAGGCATACGAAGATTAAGATAATATCCATTTGATTTATCAAAAGGCATCATCAAATACCAACCTACTGAAGCTATCACTAAGCCCTTCTTCCAATTCATTTTACTATCTCCCAAAATTCATCTTCTTTCAAAGCCCTAAATGACATGTTACAACCATCCGACATAAGCCTTTGATGTCGTGGAAAAGCCATCCGCATAGAGGATGAAGTTAACTTATCAAACACATCCGGTTGAGCTATATGGCATAGCGTAATCACAGATTGAGCATGAAACAGGATGTCTCCATTATGCCTGAATATCAAGACGAAGTGTCCAGCAGCCACTTTAACTGGCTTGCGTTCAATCACTTTGGTTTGCTTGAAATAATATCTCAAAGCATCCTGTTCAAGCATGACTATGACTCCAATGCGTTACGAATAGCCAGCTTAGCTGCCTGTTTCGGCGTAGTCTGTTGGCTATAAAGAGAAAAATAATCAATATCTGGTAAAGTAGTTGAATCAAATAATTGTTTGGTTAGAATCCTAATCTGATAATTAACAATTTCTTTCCACTGTTCAAATGACATTCTTTTCATGTAATCTCCTTATATACCTGGCATAACTGAATATAAACAATAGCTAAATGACCCGCACACTCACTGCATTCGTTAGTGAACCTCCTACAATTCATAATTTCTAGTACCTGCTCTCTGATAAACTCTACACGAGACCGCAAGTCAATCAGAACTTCCTCCACTAAAGTCTTTCTCCTCAATCCTCTGAGCCGGTTGACCGTCGTAATTCCTCCAAAATGCCTGTTGAACATTAAATATCCGTTGTTTAATCATTTCTATATCTCTTTCATTAAATATTTGTACATTATGATTTATAATAAACTGTTTAGTTGAAATATAGGCTAGTAAATGCAGCTTCTTAGCATCAATACAGATTTTACATCTATCACAAGCTGCCCATTTGCCACCAGTTGATTCTAATTTCAATGAACCAGTAGTCTTAACCAGTATAGTTGATGGCGAGTTAGGATGTGATTGTAATACCACATTACTCGTACCAGGTTTAGCTGGTGGGGTATACTCCATCACATCGTCTTTAGCCGCATACCACCAAACAGGCTTACGTTTGTAATTGACACAGAAGTCACACACTAGCTGGTCAGATTTCTTTTCGATGATTGTTTTCATATTTCAATATCTCCCAGTTTTAGACTAAAATGAATCTCCTAAATCATACATTTGAAATCTGTTTTTGTTTTCGCATTTTGCGAAAGCTGCGCCCTGTCATATGTCAAGTAAACAATGCCGTGAGCATTTTAACATAATTGTAAAAATGTTGTCAATAGGTAATCTTTACAATCAACCATGTAAATTTTACATAGTCGAAACGTTTTTTCAAACCAACTCTGACCAAAAGCGAAACTAAAGCGAACACTGGCACCTTTTTCAAATCAAAACCGACCAAAAGCGAATGAAAAGCGAACAGACGGTGAGCAAACGGTGAAATGATCTATAAGACGCTAATAGACGTTTAGCCACTGACCGAATGACGGTAGCGGTTAGCAAGCAAGCGTTTGGTAGGATTGCAAATTGCAATGGTACGGAATATGCATTGCCGTCCATTCTCATAATGAGAACTGGCACGTTCTTTGATTGCGAATAATTCGCTATATAGTGCTATGGTGAGCTAATAGACGCATTCGCATTTTATAGATGCTAGGCTAGTCTATCAGATGTATTCGCAACTTATAAGACACATTTCGCATAATGCGCGACCAGGCTGGAGTTATAGCGTCCAATAGCTCAACCTAACGCCCAATAGGCTATGGTACGCGGTATGCAATACATAGTGTCTGATTGCAAACAACGAAACAGGAGATACCGCGCCTATCGATTAACCTTATCCTAGCTTTGTTGGACGTGCCTGAAATGCGTCAAGAGTACGGTGTGGATACTTACTGACCATACCTTATGGAAAGCCGCATAGTAGAAGCACTAGCGCATTACCGCAACAAAGCCGTATACATAGTAATGGACAATCAGCCGGTAGGATACGCTATCGGTAACAGCTAACTAGGCTCTGCATGGCCTAACGTTGAACATGCGAACACGGATGAATCCACTGGAGGATACAAATAGGATTGGTAGAACCTTATAGATTAACTCTGTAACAGCGCGCGAACTTGTGTAGTCTATGCAAGAATCGTGCCAATAGGGATTACTGTGATAATTCATGACTACTAGAGAAGTTTTAGGAGTACTTATTACTAAAACATTTGGTGCGTCCGCTACCAGTGAACGTCCTGAACGTTGGAGTCAGGTTAGCGGTAACTGGTATAAACTTGACAACACCTTTATTGTAGTGTTTGAGGACGATTTTCCTGAATGTCATGGCCAACATCTACACGGTCCATCTATTGGCATATTTGAAAATGACACTAAACGGACCATTCAGCCATGCGACATAATCAGGTTAATCCAGTACCTGTGTTTCGATTATTCACGGCCTAATAGGAATTAGGAGATTATGACAATGAGTAGTGAGATACATCTAACAGTTAAAGAGCGTAGCCAACAGAAGAATTCAGTAGTGTACGAATTCGATTGCGGCTGTGATGCGGTAGTTGATAGCAGTGATGGCTATGTCTTTCTCTGTATAAGCTGCCGTTTGCACATGAACTATGACCGGAGAACACGGTTAGAGGCTACCCGAGAAGCAATTGACGATTACGGCCTGACCGGCTATCCAGTGTGTAGTGTGTGTCGTGAACGTCATCCTTCAGACGACCGTCACCCTTGCGAATAGGAGATTTAGGTTAGCATCCTGTTACAAGGTGCTAACCATACTCCCAATACAGGAATTAGGAATTAGGAATTATAAGCCATCATGCCAGATACTAGGATTTATCCTTCAGTGAAGGAAATCATACAGGCTAAAATCGATGCTAAAGCAGCCTTGGAGGCTAAAGAGGCTAAGCTGCTAGCTGATAAACAGCAGAGTGCAACATTGCCAGTGATAGGTAATGGTATAGCAGAGACAACAGGAAAACAGGAGACTAATATGCCGGAAACTACCGAAACGCGGGCTAGTGCGATGATGGACCGTCTAAAGAATGCTCAGTCATCCGCTCAAGTGATAGAGGCTATGAAGCAGGCTGAACAAGCCAAGGCTGACGAGAGTAAGCCGGTTAGTAAAGCGGACGGTACTAAGAGTGCTGGTAATGGTTCGACTGGTAGTAAGCTGGTTGAACCTAGGCAGTTTACTATGGTTCACTCTCACATGGGACAGACTGATAGCTTTGTGGTCAATATGAATTTGGTTGACCTGATTGGCTATGCCGGCTTTGAGAGAAGCTTATATTCCACTGAAGACGGTAAGCCACTGTCCGAAAAGCAGCTTAAAGAGAAATCATTCCTTGAGCGTTTCCAACGGCAGCTAGACAGTGATAGGGTGCGAGATATCGCTCGATACCTGGTAGATAGTCCACTACACTACTTCCCACCATTAATCTGTGTGCCGAGTAGAGTCGAACTGCACGACAGCCTAGTAGAGAAAGCTAAGGCAAGTGCTAATGGTAGCCACCAGGTTGAGCTTAGTGCTAGCTCAATACTGGCGATTGATGGACAGCATAGACTGGCAGGAATTAAACGAGCACTGGAGGAAATGCTTAATGTTCAGCGTATCGCTCTTAACGCTGAAATGAATCGACTACAGTCTACGCCAATTTTTAAAGCTGATGGTGAGACTGAAGAAGACCGTAACCGTGATATCCGGTTAGTAGAACGACAGATTGTTGAACACGATAACAAAGAGGCTAGCCTGCGAGCTGAGAGTATGCCGGTAGTTATCGTAGCGATATCGCCAGACGATTTAGAGACTAGACAGCAACTGTTTTCGGATATCAACAAGACGCCTAGGAAAGTAAGCAAAGCGATAGCGACACTGTATGACCATGTTGATAAAGCTACAGTGTTAGCCAAGTACTGTGCTGGACTGACCACCTCACAATTTGGTGACGGTCATACTGGCCTAGAGACTCTGGTTAACTTAGAGGGTATCACTCCTAAGAAGACCGAGAGTAAACCAGTTACTTTGACTAACCTAGCTAGTATGATTCAACCAGAGAAAGGTATGACTAGCCTAGTCAATGCTTTCAGTGAACGTAAGCTAGAACTGGAAGAAGTCGGTCAGTTGGTTAGTACCGTAATCTATAACCTACCTAGAATCAGAGAGTTGATAGCTGGCAGTAAGTACAGTGAAGTAGCTGGCCGGTATGTCTGCTATAATTCAGTGTTTTATAAAGGTATGGGTAGGATGATTGACGCTTTAGTTGCTGAGGTTGACCGTAAGAAGAAAGATGAGCAGGACTATTCAGGTATAGTTGCGACGGTCGAACGGTTAATGGTGTCAATGAGTCAAAGTGAAGGCTGGAGTGTTGACGATGAGTTGTGGACTGATAGTACGGTAGATGGCAAGCCTGCTCCAGTAGTGAATAGTGCTGGTAAAGTAGAGAATAAAATCACTACGGTGCGGTGGATGGGAACTTTGCTGTTGCGTGAAGCTAAGCGTCTCCGTGGAGATTCAGTAGGTGGTGAGGATGATATGATGGCGGATGACTGATGGCGGAGAGTTAGACTAGCTAGTCGAATAGTTAGTCGATAGTCAATAATAACTCGACTAGTTAGCCGGCACAGGTTAGCTAGTCGAGTTTAACTTTTTGTGTTTGTAAGGTAGGAGTGAATCAGGTTATGAAGCTTAACAATGATTTCAGAACCAGTCTAGAAATCAAGAAAGGTTGGTGGATTGAGGAACGAGCTACTGTTCCTTGCATCCTCCCAGCAGACGGCCTATTGGCCGTATTCAGGCTAGTAGATGTCGAACTTCTGCTCGATTCTAATTATCCCTGGGTCAAGGAAAGATATCGCAAAGTTTGGTTCTTCAACGGCTCCAAGGACAGGGAAATCGCTGAATCTAGTAATGATCGGGTATATGCTAATCCTCAAATTCTTTGGCGACATTACCTTAGCCTGTAGGAACAAGTATGAAACTTAGAAAGGGTCTGCCTGAAGATTTTCACATTGATATGCGTGGTGGTAAGAGGCGTACTAAGAGGCGAATTAGGTTAGACAGGTACTATCGAATGAGTAAATTAGACTTATTAAACCTCCCAGAGGCGTTAGATAAGCCTATAAAGAAGTCTAAAAAGAAGTTTTCTACTTGACATATGACATACTGCCGAGGGCGCAAAGCCTGTAGTAAACAGGCTGTAGGAAAAGTGACCTATAAAAAAACGCTATCAATGTTCCCCCCGTTACCTGTGATACTGCATTATCCATGCCGAAAATAAGCCTTATACTCATTGATTTATCTTGGTGGCACGATTTATGCACCTTCCCACACTTACAAGGGCGATTTTCGTTGGCACGATGTGTGATAACGCCCAGATGCGTCTTAAAGGTGGGCATGAACCTTGCAGTGGTAACAGGTGGTTACACCGCGCGACATGCAGCGACATGCAGCGACATAAGGAACACTTGGCACGCTTGCATAGTACTACACTTTTTCGAGGCGCCCTTGGTGTACACTTTGATGGTACACTTATTGCTATATTAGCAAGAATCGTGCCAGACATCATCCTATGCAAGAATCGTGCCAACTGCTTATTTTCTCTTGGCATGGTGCTTGCAATTAGCCGGCTAGCTGTATGCAAGCTAGGCCAAATTGTAAATCAAGCATCGTGCCAATTGCAAAATGAAAACTAGTATGGCATAGATACTGCTAGCTAGCATGACACGTGCCAGTAATTACGTAGTATCCATGCGGCATTTTAGTTTGGCATGACATTTGCCGGCCGGCTAACCCATATGGGTTAACGTTTTGGGTTGGCATGTAGCATGCTTATTGCAGGATTCGTGCCCGTACACCAAAAACATGCAAGTTCCATGCCAAAAATTCAGACATAACTTCCATCCGTCCCCCATCACTCATCCAAAATCCAAAGTCACCCATCCAGCAGAATCAAAGTAATTCTTTATTCAGTAACCTTCTAACCAGCACCTGCGTCTCAGCTTGAACCTTAGACTGTTTCATCTCTTTTTTCTTAGTCGTACTCTGTTTAGCTTTAAACTTATCAATTTCAGCAGCTAACCTGGATATCCGAGAGAACTCATCTAATTCAAACTTCTCAGTTTCCTCTTGCCAGTGAACAGTCCGATGACAGCTATGGCAAACCCAAATCACATTAAGCCAATTCTCTGGTCTATATGAAGTATGATGACCAGATAAAACCCTAACCTGGTTACATACTTGACACTTGACAGGCTTTATTAACCTGCCTTCTTTAACTGCCAGTCTAACAGCATATCGCATTCTACCATAATCATAATCAGACATTCCATGCGGCATGATTCTTGCATCCTATAGAATTGTATTTCCTACCTATATTGACACATTTGTATCGCCCTGTCAATATGCTACTGAGGGCGAAGCTATGTATGTCGTCTGTCAAGTGGAAGATTATTCGATAGAATAAATCGAACCATTCTGAAGGCGAGTAGCCTGAAGAATCTAGGATTATAATCATGCCACGCTCTAAACTAGCTAAATTATTACTGGAAGAACAATCCCAGGTGGAAACCGGCACCGATAATGCTTACAACATTACCAAATTTGGTGTCGAACAACTAACCAACCTGATGTCCACCCTGCAAGACCAACTACATACCTGGGACCCCAATCTCACCAACTATAATCCATTGTTCGAGATAGCCAAGATAGCATTTCTATCTGACAGTGAAGCTATCAAACTGAAAGCCCACAGCGAGATAGCTAAATATGGCTACCCGCAAGTACGTAGCCTGGAAGTCCAAGCTAAGCAGGATAAAAATATCACACTTAAAATTGAACTAGCCGACTATGCACGCTCACGTACCCTGGACTCAGCCGAAATCGAAGAGATAGAAGCTGAAGACGTGGATGAAGCGGGTCGAGATGCAATGGAAAGCTATAACGAGATGGTCATGCGTCAGGCTACGACCGAAGGTCGTAAGCTCTGATAAATTACTGGAGTCTACGACGTTATTAAAGCAAACTCAAATTAAAGGTAGAGATCTTTAAATTGATTATTAATACGCTAAAAGCGTTATTAATGCAGACTAATAAACCTGGAAGAGAACTTTAAGTTGGTTAGATTCCTATGTCCATCCTTCATTTATTAGCCTGGAACCTGGACATCTGTGATGTGGCACTGTTGTTTAGTGTAGGTGGATTTCTTCTAGCAGTAATAGCACTATACCTGGAACATAAGAATAAGCTAGCTATACTGGCAGACCGATTAAGGTGAAAGAGTTATATAATATCGTTATACCTGGTTTTCAAAGTATTTATAACTAATGGATATAACTATACAGCTTCCATTTGAATATACTCCCCGAAGCTATCAAAGGGAAGTATTTGAAGCCTGGAATCGTGGCTATAGGAGATTCATCAGTGTTTGGCATAGGAGAAGTGGCAAAGATAAAACCTGGTTGAATTTCACTATCTGCCGGATGCTGGAAAGGGTCGGGATGTATTGGTATGTACTACCAACCTACGAGCAGGCTCGATTAATCATCTGGGAGGGCATGGGTTCAGGTATCAACGAAGGGTTTCCATTTATCGAACACTTCCCTGAACAGTTGGTGGAGTACAAGAATGACCAGAGGTTGGAAATTGGGCTGGTTAATGGCTCAATCTTCCGCTTGATAGGCTCAGACCATGTTGACAGGATTGTTGGAGCCAATCCAGTCGGAGTGGTATACTCAGAGTTTAGCCTACAATTTCCTTCAGCCTGGGAATTCATCCGACCGATACTCACCGAAAATAAAGGTTGGGCAGCTTTCATCTTTACTCCTAGAGGTCGTAATCATGCATTCTCTCTATGGGAGAAAGCCCACGGAGCTAAAGGGTGGTTCGTAAGCACCAAGACGGTCGAAGATACCAAAAGAGACAGTGAAGAGGAACTAGAGGCACTCGCACCAAATACTCCACCTGAACCCGTCGTATCGGAGTCTATGCTGGATGAAGAGCGCAAATCCGGCATGGATGAGGACTTGGTGCAGCAGGAATACTACTGTAGCTTTGTCGGCTTCAGGGAAGGTTCATATTATGGCCGAATAATAGCTGAACTGTACCAAGCCAACAGGATACGCGAAGTCAGCTGGGACCCTAAGTATGCAGTATTCACGGGCTGGGATTTAGGCATAGCCGACCAGTGTGCCATATGGTTTGCTCAAAAGGTTGGGCGGGAAGTCTTCCTGATTGATTACTATATCAATAACAGTCAGGGTTTGCAGCACTATATTAAAATCTGCAAAGACAAGCCCTATGTCTACAGTAATCATTATGCACCACATGATATTGAAACCCGAGAGTTTACTAGTGGACGGTCGAGAAGAGAGATAGCACGAGATTTAGGGATACACTTTAAGACTACGCCACGTTTATCGGTAGCTGAAGGCATTGATTATACTAGGACCATACTGCCACGGTGCTATTTTGACAAGGTGAAATGTGACCTTGGTATCCGTGCCCTAATCAACTATCATAAGGATTTCAATAATAAATTACTGGATTTCAAGCGCAATCCAGTCCACGATAAGTGGTCACATGGTGCGGATGCGTTCAGATACCTAGCTTTTGGGGTGGAATCGGAAATTGATGAACGCTTCCAGGTTACTGAATATCAGCGAGATTTCAATCCACTGGATACCAGTCATTCACCAGCCAATGATTTCATGTATCCAGGAGTCACTCCGCAATATATCGACCAAATTGGTCGTGGACTAACTGAAGGTCGGCTGGATAGATTCCAATCGGGCAGTCAACTATATACTACTAGACCTCTCTGGGTAGTGAGGGAGGATGAGGTGCCAGATGAAATCTAGCCGGATATACCTATTACTGGTTGTCATATTACTTATACTAGCTACAGCTGTGCTAGCTCAACAGGGACCGATGGGACCACAGGGAGTTCAAGGTCCACCAGGTATGACGGGACCACAGGGAACGGTAGGTCCACAGGGTCCACAAGGTAACACCGGACCACCTGGACCTCAAGGGAGTACAGGTCCACCAGGTCCACCAGGTCCACCTGGTAGCGGAGGTGGTTCGGCTAACCTGCCACAGTTCATTTATGCTCAGCCGTTTATCCAGTCGAACCCCACTGACCCGCTTCATGCAGCGTTTAAGCAGTGTCCAGCCCAAAACTGGTCATCAGGGATGTCGATTAGTGTTGGTACCACACAGATAACCGATACCAATGGAAATATTGAAGTTGGAAGAACAGCTGGAACTGCATCATCAGGCATTCATCCAGCCTGGAACCCGAATTACTTGGGAATCACTGCCGATGGCACAGGTAGCTGGATTAACATCAGACTTGGCGTGGTTTCATCTACGCCGTGTATTGTTGTTGCCACCCCAGGTAACTATCCCTCTCCTACTCCTCTGTTTGTCGGAGTTGGTGGACCAAATGCAACTCAAGAGTTAATGCTCTACCCTGGAGCCAAGGTTTCGTTCGTTGGCACTGGTAAAGGAGCCGCAGGCATTGTAGTAGCTAACAAAGGTTCGGTGATTGGCTCTAATAGTCAAAATGGTGGCTCAGTTACAGGTAGGTTGGGCACCTTAGATGCTGTGGTTGAGTCATGGTCAGGCTTTACTAATTCAGCTTTGGGCATTACCAACACTAGCACACCCAATATGGATGTGCAAGGTATCTATATTGGAGCTGGTGGAGCGACCGTTAATAAAGCGGTACTATGGGTAGCTGGAGTCGAAGGACAGGGTAGTTTTCAGAATCTTAGTGTTGCACTAGGGGGAGCTAACCAGACCGCTATCCTAGTTGATGATACCAATCAACAGTGGAATGCTTTATTATTTCATAATGTTTGGATATTGGGCAACCACCTAACCGGACTGAACGGGATTGGCTATGATATTGAATGCAATCAAAATTCATCAGGTGGAAGTCAATCTCTTCAAATCATTGGTGGTGCCATTGTTGATTTTGCTGGGACTACACCTGTATGGCTTAAAGTCAACGGGACCGCTGCCGGTCCTTGTAAATCTGTGCTTGATTTGGGTACCTATTTTGAGACTAGTAATCAAACTCCTGGCACGGGAATTGGTATCAGTTTAAATTATGCTACAGACTTTGAAGCTTATGGAATTGAATTAAATGGTGGACCACGATTAGCTCAAGCGGTCAATATTACCGGAGATGGCATGGTTACTGTTAAAGGCTTTTGCTATGCCAATGCCTGTGGCAATGGAACTCAGGTGATTAATAATCACATTACGAATAAAATTGTCACTGGCAATGGTGCATTCACCTATGATTATACACCGACTAGTGGGGCTAATATTCCTCCAGTAATTGATGGAGCACGACCACAATGACATTTGCACAATTACCTGGTTCACCTAAGGTACGTGACTCTTATGATATCACCGATAGTAAGACTGCCACACCTGGAGTGATTGAAGTTGGTGGTGGAGTACTGCTATGCACGGTTCATTGGAATGGTCAATATTGGATAGATATTCCGGCTAATTATCCATATGTACCAGTGTCTCCGATTCAACCTAACACTGGTCTGTTGCAGTACACCGTAGCACAGTTACCAAGTTATTCACAAACGATATTATCTGATACACCAGCAGGCTATTGGCGGCTAGGTGAGGCATCGGGTAACTTTGCCGATAGTTCAGGTAACGGTAATACAGCGACAGCTACGTTTACTGGTACCTATAATATAGCTGGTAGCATTATTGATGATAGCAACGGTGCCATGACTCAAACTGCTGCTACGTCAAGAGCTGTGGTAGCAGCTAATGCATCGTTACCGGCTGGTGACATCATCACGGTTGAGTTTGCCTTTAAGCGGGTTACTCTGAGTACTGCACAAATAGTCATACAGGGCACTGGTACAGGTGCTATTCAGATACAGTTTGCTGCGGCTAATATAATTCAATGCACGGCTGCTGGTGTAGGTACGTTCCTACAGACCACAAGCACTTACACTGATACCAATTGGCATCTATTTCAGATGACCAAGAACGGTGCTGACTCTCACATCTATATTGATGGAGTGGAGCAGGTTGTTACTCGAAATACATTCACTTTAACACCGTCTACTACAGCACTGACCTTGTTTTGTAATTCTGGACTTAATGGTGGCTTCTTAGGCTCACTCGATGAATTTGCCGTATATAATTCATCTTTGTCAACTGCACGACTAGCTGCACATTATAATCAGTGGATAGCTAAGAAAAACGGCAGTATGGCTTATGCTACTGATGGCACACCAGCGAGCAACCCTGTTACTGGGGGTAGTAGCGGAGTTACTGTAACTTACACTCAAGGACACTGGGCAGCAGTTTTATAATATGGGCATATTATTTAGTAAGCCAAGGATTCCCGTTCCACCACTGCCACCGCCACCAGCTCCTGTGCAGAATACTCTGTTGAACTCAGAACTGAGTCAACTTGGTAGGAGACAAGGCTTAGTTGCAGCTATGTTTGGCTATAAACCGTCTTCGGGTACTTCAATAAGCAGCAAGATGACTGGTACTAAGACACGTACAGGAGAATAAATCATGGAACGTAAGCAAGACGGACAACATTACAGTGACCATTATTACAACCCTGGTACTGAATCAGGTATGAAATCTACTGTCTCTGGACCAGCACGAGTTGGGCATGCAAGTGGAGGCGAAACTGCGTCGAGCACGCCTAAGCCTGCTAGAGATTGTATGGTCAATACAACCACCGGCTCCGCTGGTCCAAAGGCAGTAGGTGAAATTACTAGCGGGGACGATAAATGAAACTGGATCAAGAGTGTTCTAGACTTAGATTACTGTTAAAAAGTTTAGAGCCACAAATTAAGCAGTTGCATCATCATATTGATGCTGGTGCAGTTGAAGAAATTCATGCAAATATACAACTGGCACTAAGACATGTTGAAGATGCAACAATGAGATTAGGTAAAGTTATTCAAGCTTATGATGGTGGTAAATCAGTTTACGATGATAAAGATAAACTGAGAGCAGAAGGACAAGATTAGTTCGTAACCAGTGTCAAAGAGTGCTGAAGGAATGGCAGTAGAAGAAGAACGCATACAAGATTTGCTGTATCAATATACCCAATTACTTGGAGTACAGCAAATTTGGTGGATGGAGTGGCAGGAGCTTGCCGATTATATCTTACCACGAAAGAACTCTATTGCTGTACAGCGTATTCCTGGTTACAAGCGTACTCAGCGCTTATTTGATTCCACTGCACCACACGATATGGAGCTTCTGGCTAGTGCTATTCACGGGACTCTCACTCCTAGTTTTACTAAGTAGTTTGCTCTTGAAATAATTGATGAAGATTTACAAAAAGATTATGCAGTGCGAACTTGGCTTGATGCAGTAAATAATCGAATGCGAATTGAAATTAATAAATCTAATTTTAATGCAGAAGGTCATGAACTTTACATAGATATGTGTTGCTTTGGTACTGGATGTTTATATGAAGAAGAAGCTAAAGAAAAAGGCTGGTGGGGTGGACTTAGATTTAGCTCAGTCTCAATTCAAAAATTCGTTGTTGCTGAAGGACCAGACAACCGAGTTGACACGGTATTTAGGACGATTCCAATGTCCACCCATGCAATTAAGGCAAAATGGCCGTCAACGATTCCACAAGAAGTGGTAGAGTGTCCAAAGCCAGATGAACTGTGGGAAGTAATTCATGCTGTTGTACCTAAACAAAGTGGAAATAACCAAGATTATCGATGGGAATCCACATACATACTCAATAAAACCCGCACCATCCTTTCTACCAAGGGTTATTATGAATTTCCTTTTATGGTGCCACGATGGACAAAATATGCCGATGAAACTTACGGACGGGGACCAAGTCACACTGCATTGCCGGATATTAGGACACTCAATAAAATTGTAGAGATGGAATTGAGGAATTTGGCAAAGAATGTTGACCCACCGTTAGGAGTGGTTAGTGGTGAAGTAATTGGTCCAGCTCGAATGATTCCTGGTGGTATCACCATGTTAAAGTCTGGTCGTGAATCATTGTTCCCAATTGATACTACAGGTAAATATGAAGTAGTCAATCTAAAGAAAGAGGAATTGAAGCAGTCAATACATGGTATGTATTATATCGACCAGTTGCAACTACAAACTGGACCGCAAATGACTGCAACTGAGGTTAATGTTAGATATGAAACTATGCAGCGGGTGCTTGGTCCTACTTTGGGACGGATTGATACTGAATTTGCAACTCCGCTTATTGACCGTACTTTCAAGATTATGTACCGAGCAGGGTTATTTAACCCGCTACCTGGAGCGTTGGTTCAAGCGCTTAGAACGAAACCACTCGGACTTCGTATCCAATATGAAGGTCCACTTGCACGAGCACAACGAAGCTCTGATTTAACTGCCACTGACCAATTTATTCAGGGTTTAGAGCCAATCGCTAAACTCCATCCTGATGTAATCGATGTGATTGATTTTGATGAGCTTGCTCGTTACCGTGCTTCAGTGCTTGGTATTCCTTCAGATATTATCCGAGATGCTAAACAGTTGGATGTAATTCGTCAACAAAAACAGCAAGCGATGGAGCAGGAAAAACAGAACCAAGAGGCTATGCAAGTTACTCAGGGAGCTAAGAACCTGTCTCCAGCAGTTCGTTCAATTAGTCAAAAGCCTCAATCAGGCAGTCCACTAGAACAATTGCAAGGAGGAGCACAAGGTGGCAGAGCCTAAAGAAACGCGGAAACAAATGTCAGATGATATTAAACTAGTAGTGGTAATGTTAAAAGCCCATAACGACTTTCTCAAAGCTCTACTAGCTGTACCATCAATTCCTATTCCTTTTGAACAGCATAGTAAATTTATGGAAGATTTAGATGCTATTCATAAGATGATTGATGAGATTATTAGCCAATGAATGGTGTGGATGAATATGAAATTTTATTGGCAAATTATTATTCGGCCTTTAAGACTTCTCCACAAGGCCAAATGGTACTAAAGGATTTAGAAAGTAAATTTTATCGTGCTACATTTATGACTAGAAGTTTTGATAATACTAACATTCTTTTGAATGTTGGTGCGAGAGAAGTTATCGTCTATATTTTGAGCAAGATTGAAGAGTTTGAACTGAACCAGAGGAGTAGAAATGGCGGATAATAATGGTGATTGGAGAGCATCATTACCACCTGAACTTCAGGCTAATGAGTCTTTGACCAGATTTAAAGATGTAGGTGGTTTGGTTAAATCCTACATTGACATGGAGAAGTTTGTTTCTTCTACTGGTCGAGTACCAAAAGACGATTCAGATACGGAATCGTGGAATAGTTATTATAAGCATTGGGGCAGACCGGAGAAACCCGAATATAAGTTACCTGACTTACCTAAAGAATACCAACTGGATGATGAGTTTAAAGGGAACATCCAGAAGTTTGCTCACGATATGGGGTTGAACCAGAAGCAGTTCAACCAGATGATTAACTGGGGTTTACAGCAGTCTCAAGGTATATTTGAATCCCAGCAGAAGTTACGTGCTAGTGAACTGAATGATTTGAAATCCGAATGGGGATTTCGCTATGATACCAACCGAGATAGGGCACATAAAACTGTGGCTATGTTGGTTAATTATCAACGTGACCATCCATTCGTCAAATGGCTCGAATCGACCGGCAATGACGATAACCCTACTGTCCTTAGATTCTTTCACGACTTGTCAAACCGTCTCGGAGAAGACAACTTCGTTGATGAACAGTCAAGAAAAGAAGCTGGAGACCGAGATACAGCGGCTAAAAGAATTCGTGAAATAATGGCTGATACTACTGGTCCATATTTCAAGGAAGGTGACATACGGCATAAAGACGCGGTTGAAGAGATGGCTCGACTTTATGCTTTAGCTTATCCAGAGGAATAATCGTGGCTACGGTAACACTCACCTATATTTGTGACATGTGTTTGAGTTTTAATTGTAACCTGCTCAATACAGCAGTAAATAACACCGTAACTGCTAATGCACTCTATCAATGTATGAACTGTGGTCATCAATTTTATCGGCGAATAACAAATTTGCCGGTTCCAGGCTCATATACTGCAAATTTTTAGGAGTAACTATGGCTGCGGTAACTTGGTACTGCTATTATTGTGGCACTCAAATGACTCTGTTGAATGACCCTGCACAGTTTTATGGCTGTAATTACTGTGGTGCTCGTAATTGGGCACCAGCAGCTAATATTGATACAACGCCAAATGTGGGAGTAATGAAAAGTGAACTGCACGCAATGCAATCGACCCATGCTGCAACTCGGGAGTAGTAGCATGTATTATTGCCCCTATTGTGGCTATCAAGCATTGTTACAGGCTAATGTGATGAATCCTGGTGGACCAGTAGTTTCAGTTCAAGTGATGAACGGTGAGCCATGATGAAGTGTACTATTTGTAATCGTTTATCTATTTTGTGGGGTTCAAATCTATACCAGTGTCCTTATTGTGGACATGCCGAAGTAAAACGTGCCGGAGTAGTAGTTGCACAAACTGCATCGGGAGTAATCTCAGTGCCGAAGCAATCGCATCCTAAGCATGAGTGATTTATGCCACTTTCAGGGACTGGTCAAAGTATTTTAAATGCTTTTATCCAGGAGTACGGCTCCTCAAAGGGTAAATCCGTATTCTACGCGAAAGAAAATAAAGACGCTAAGTTTGCTCGATTAGTCAAGCATGGTAAAAAGAAGAAGAAACGGAGAACCTGAGGCGGGGACCGTTTGACTTAATCGCTTTAACCTATGGCTCCTGAAAGGGACAAAGCCGTGATAGGACATTACCGGAGGTCAATGTGTCCTTCACGATTACTCAGGCATTCGTTCAACAATATAGGAATAACGTTATACACCTTTCTCAACAGAAAGGTAGTCGCTTACGTTCGACAGTTCGTACTACGCCTAATATCGTTGGACTAAATTACTATTACGAAAGAATCGGTGCGACTGCGGTTCAAGTTAAACAGTCCCGTCATTCTCCTACTCCACTCATTTCGACTCCTCACTCTAGACGTAGGGTGTCAATGAACACCTATCAGTGGGGTGATTTAGTCGATAATGACGATAAGCTAAAGATTCTAATCAATCCTGAATCTGAGTATGCTATTGCTGCCCAAAATGCTTTTGGTCGGGTAACTGACGATATTATTATCGCAGCGATGTTTGGTACTGCCCTTAGTGGACCTGACGGTGCTACTGGTGTAACTTTGCCGTCCACTGGTGGACCGTTAACCACTGGCCAGTATGTGGCTAACACAGCCATTGCCAACGATTTGACCATCAATAATGGTCCAACTGGTGGCACTAATGATGCTTCAACCTTATCACCACAAAGGTTACGACAGATTAAGTATCTGTTTGATGCTCAAGATGTTGACCCTGATGAGGAACGATTCATCTTGGTTAGTCCAGCTAACCTAAAGAATCTATTGACCTTTGTTCAAGTAACCAGTGCAGACTACAACACGGTTAAGGCATTGGCTGAAGGTGCAGTTGATACCTACATGGGATTTAAGTTTATTATGTCCAATCGTATCCCTGTAGTTAATACTGCATCAGCACTAGGTATTACCTATGCACCAATTGGTGGTGTATCGACTGCTGGTAATCGTATGGTAGTTGCTTGGGCACGAGCAGGTATTGGTTATGCACTCCAGGAAGATGTATTGACTGAGATAGCGAAACGACCCGATATGTCTTTCTCTACCCAAATCTATATGGAAATGGTTATGGGTGCTACTCGAATTGAAGAGCCTAAAGTCGTCGTGGCTCCAGTGGCGGAGGTGTAATCATGCCAAGCTGGATTAGTGACCAAATCAACACGATTTATTCTGGTGTACTTGGTGGTACTGCGACTGCTGGTATAGCTGGCGGTCCAGTATTTCCACGTGCAACTGAAGTTCGTGGCATCTTTAAAGTCTACCGCTTTACGGTAGAAAATGCAGCTTTAAACCCACTACCTGGCGGTGCTTCTGGTGTAATGGCTGCGGGTGATACGTTAGTATTAGCCTGGCTAAATCCTACTGAGAGAATTTATTTCGGTCGGCTATATTTTAATGCTTGGACGGCTGGTTTGACTCTTTCAGTCGGCAAGTTAGATAAGAACAATGCAGCTAATACCGATGCAGTGCATTATAAGGCTGCTACTTCAGTAGCGGCGGCTGGTAGTTATGACCTTGACACCAACATGACCGAACAGGTTGGTGCTGACCCACTTGGCGACCAGACTACTGGTAACTTGATTCCGATGTTTGGTTCAGATAAAATCTGGATTACAGCTACTGTGGCTGGCGGTACACCTGCTGCTGGTGCAACCTTAACAGGTTTCATCATGGTAGTTGAAGAAGGTAATTAATCATTCTTGCTGTTATGTGGTCCGGCAAGAAAATCTAAAAAGGAGGCAGACCTATGGAGCGCAATAAACGCGGACGTAAACGTGGTGGTCGTCACGCACGTTATTAGTCCGTAGCGGATTCACCGCATTCCCCACACTAGGGAAGGAGAAAGAAGAGTTATTCCATCTCTAACTCGTGCAAACTTTCTTCTTCCCTAAAGGATAATTTATGGGTGCTGGATTTCCTCCACCACATTATCCAGGTCAAATCAGTGGTTCTGAAGGCACTAGGATTGCTGAGACTGATATTGATATAGTCAATACTGCTTTAATCCAGTTAGGGCAGACACCAATTACTGCATTTGGTCAAAATTCTGGTACTGGTTTAATTCTACAAGCATCATATAATCGAAGTCGTGACGACCTGTTACGTCGGCAACCGTGGAATTTTGCTCGTTCATGGTCAGCTTTGGCATCGTTGACTGATGTACCTTTGAATATGGATATTATTCCAACGGCAAGTGATGGACCTGGCTTAGTAACTTATAGTCATGCCTATCAGTTACCGATTGACTGTATTCGTGTATTTCGATTCTCACCTAAAGATGCCCATTGGAGAATTGTCGGTAGGCGAATTTATACTGATGCAGTACCACCATCTACTGTTGGAGTATTATTGGGACTGGAACCATCTAACAGTAATGGTTCAGACAATGTGCCAACTCAAGGTACTATTGGTTCTCCTGTTACTGTTGGCTTGGAATATATCAGTCGAATTACTGACCCTGACCGTTGGGATACTACTTTTCGTCAAGCTTTCGTATTTAAGTTAATGAAGGAAATGGCCTTTGGCATTACTGGCCTGATGCAAGCGTACCAAATGGCTAAAACTGAATATGATGACATAATGAAAGATGCAGCTTCACTTAACGGTATTGAGAATTGGCCTGACCCATTTTGGGATTCTGACCTTAATTCAGTGCGTTACGGATATATCGGGGTCACAATTGAAGGTTACTGATGCCTAAAACTGAATTAATACGGAATAGTTTCACAGGTGGTGAAATCAGTCCTTTCCTATTGGGAAGGTCTGATATGGCTAAGTACCACAATGGCTGTGAATCTATTATTAATTTCTTTGTTCGTGTTGAAGGTGGAATTCAGAAACGTTGGGGTACTCGATATATTATCGATACGACTGGACCTGATAGACTTATTCCTTTTTCCTTCAGTGCAACTGCCAAATATATTCTTGAATTCGGTAATAATTTAATTCAGTTCTATTTCAATGATGGACAAATCCAGTTACCAGCGCCACCACCAAATGTGCCTTATCAAGTAGGTACACCTTACGCTACTTCTGAATTATGGGATATTCATTATGTACAGAACTACAGCACTATGTACCTGTGCCATCCGAATCATCCGCCAGCTAAGCTGGTCAGATTATCTGATACCAATTGGCAATATATCCCATTAACTTTTTACTCACCGCCAGCTATCCAGGCTGACCAAGACGTGGGTACTGCCAAGGGAGCTAATATTACAATAACCGGCGGAGATATAGTTACAGCTAGTAGTCCTGTATTTATTGATGGTGATATAGGTAAAGCTGTCATAGCTGGTACTGGTATTGGCTTCATTAACGGCTATGGTCCAAGTGATACTACTGCAACTGATGGGGGCACCGGAGCTACATTACACACTCAGGTAGTCACTACTGTAACTAGTGCTTTTGATACTACTAGTTATGCTCATGGTAGTTGGTTCTTACGTGGTGGACCTAATGCTTTCTTTTCACCAGGTAGTTTCGATGGTACAGGAACTCCACCTAAAAATCTTTGGTCAGGTAGAGGACCACAAGGTTTTGGTGGCGGATTCCAAGTACGCAGTACCACGGCACATCCAACTGACCATTCCTGGCAGCGTAGTACAGGTTCCGCGTATGTAGACGTACAGTATAACGATGGATTCACTGATGCCTTTCGCCAAATTGACAATGGGTTATTTGTCAACTTTGATGGCGGCTATGCACAAATAGTCAATGTCCTTAATTCAACTACGGTCAATGTTAATATAATAAATATAACTACTGTCACTGAGCAAAATGCCTGGGGTAATCCTTTAGTTGCTCCGGCACCACCTGGTAGTTGGTGGTTAGAAGCTTCGGCCTTTGGTCCAGGTAACTATCCTCATGCGGTAACTCTATATGGTGATAGATTATATTTTGCTGGCACGATGGGAAGTAATCCCAATACTGTATGGGGTAGCAATGTTGGTGATTATGAAAATTTCGCTCTTGGCTCCTTAGCTGATGAGGGAGTCAGATTTACTATTAACAGTGGCACTTTTGAACATATTCATTGGATGACGGTGTTTCAAGGCAGTATTGTAGCGGGTGGAGTTGAGAACGAATATATCATCAATGGTGGAGCTGGTCAACAGATTATTAGTTCCGGTGCTCCTATCACTCCACAGAACATTAACGTCATTACTCAATCAAGCTACGGCGTAGCATCCATTCAACCATTATTGGTAGATAATGATTTAATCTTTATTCAGAAAGCTAAGCTGAATGCTTACCAGTTTGCTTTTAATGCTGTTACTAGTTCATTCGGTAGCCGTGACTTGAATGTACTTAACTCTTTCATAGCTGATGTTGGCTTTAAAGAGTTTACCTATCAGAAACGACCATTCAAGATTCTTTGGTTTGTTGATTTAGCTGGTGACTTGATTGGTTTGACCTATGACAAAGATAACGATGTGTGGGCATGGCATCGACACCAAACTGGAACCGACACTAACGACAAAGTAATTAGTGCGGCTACTATAACAGTTAATCAAGGTACAACTGATGAAACTTGGTTATTGGTACAGCGGCAACGAGAATCAGCTACTCGCTGGTCGATTGAAATATTGACCAGTTACATGAATGTTGATTGTGGACTGTATAATTCATTTAGCAGTCCTGTATCTAGTGTTTCTGGCTTTGGCTATTTAACTGGTAGACCAGTGACAGGAACAGTGGACGGTATGGTGTTACCTACCATAACTATGTCAGGGACTGGTATCTATACATTTCCGCCAGGTTTAACAGGTAAAGTTGTTCAATTAGGCTTAGCCTATACCTCAACTGCTGTGACAACTAGACCTGAGCCACGAGCTACAATCCAGGGACTGTATAAACGGTGGCTGAAGTTATGGGCTAGGTTATACTACACTGTAGGCTTGTTTATCAATGGTCAAGAAGTATATTTCATGAATCTAGATACAACGTTAATGGTTGGTAATCCCGCTGTAACTGGTGACGTACAAGTGAATAACTTGGGTTTTGACCGTGATGGACGAATAGTATTGGTGCAGTCCTACCCATTACCAGCACACATCTTAGGGGTATTTGGACCAATTGAAGTCGGTGAAGTATGACATTTAGACAGTATCTTAAGGGAGACTTGTTCCAGGTAATAGATAAAGATGCTGTGGTTAAATTTGAAGTTCCCTTTATCGATGATATAGATGAATCATTATCCTGGACTGCTACTAACGGTAATTTTTTCGTATTAGGCTGTGGTGGCTTTAGACGATATTGGTCAGGTGTATTTGAAGCCTGGTTAGCCGTTAAATCATCGGATATAGCTTATCAACATAAAATTCAAATGGTAAGGTTTATTAAACAGCGATTTAAAGAGCTATCTGCTCATAGAATTCAGGCTACAATTAGCTCCAAGAGAATAGTTGATATTGACTTCATTCAGTATCTTGGATTTCAGCGTGAAGGTATGCTACGGAAATATGGTCCAGATAAATCGGATTACTATCTCTATGCACTGGTGAAATAATGTCATTTTTAACGGTATTATCAACAGCCTTATCAAAAGTTACGCCATCAGCTTCAACCGTAATGGCTGGTGGTACGTTTGGATTAGGTACAGCAGCATCAGTAATTCAGGGACTTGCCCAATATAATCAAGGTCAATTTGCTAAAGAAGTAGCTGGCCGACAGGCTGGAGCTTTAACTATCCAAGCTCAACAGGTTCAACAACAAGCTGGAGCACAGATAGCTGAACAAGATTACAAAGCAGCACATATTATATCTTCAATGAGAGCAGGTACAGGTGCTTCAGGTATAACTGAAGAAGGTTCACCTGCTACTGTAGAAGCTACTTCGGTTGATGAAGCTCGGTTGAATGATATGTATGCCAAGTATGCGGCTAACATACAGTCAACTAACCTTTATTATCAAGGGCAGATTGATGTAGGTGAAGCTCAGCAAGAAGCTCAAGCAGCAACTATGGGTGCAATTGTTACTGGAACCACCGGAGCAATTTCATCTGGCATTGATGCCTGGGCTTTGCATTCTAGAACTAATTCATATGGTTTAACCCCTGGTAATCCCTAGTGGCTGAACTTGAAATAGCTCCTGAGCACCGACAATTCGTTGGTCCCTCTCCGTCGTTTCCATCCTCTACTCCGGTACAGGAAGAAATACAGCGGTCTGCCCAACAGACTGATGCTACGTTACATCGAGCTAGCACGTTGTTAGCTGCTATTATGAAACAACGTGAATCGTTAGCTGGAGACCAGGCTCAGTTAGATTTCGCGAACCAGGTTGATGCTTTAGAAACTAATCTTATCAATATCCAAGATATACCGACTCGAAGTCGGATGTATACAGAGGGTGTTAATAGTATTGTCGATGGATTGAATAAACAATATCCAGGTATGTCTCCAACAGTAGCTAAAACTATTGGAGTAGCTGCTTCACACTATAAGCGTCAATACTACTTGAAGGGTGTTACTGACCTAACTCACCAACATGCGGCTGATTTTAAGGCTTACCTTAAAAATCTCAGCAAGACTGCTGCTTTAGCTAAATCAGATGCCGAAAGCCATGCCCTGTTAAAGAATGGATTGGATGCAATTGACCGTGAAGCTCAGTCGGGGTTAATCTCTCCTAATGAAGCAGCACTTGCTAAAACTACTTTCCTGCACGACACTAAATTAGAACAGGCTAATTATTTACTTGAACAGGCTACTCATCCAGTTAATCCTAATTTACAGTCTGAACAAGCTTTAATGAATTTAACACCGGAGAACTCTGGTTTACACCCGCAAGAGTTGCAGAATTTAAATGAGAAATTACTGCATTATCAAAACCAGGTATTAATGAAGGGTAATCAGGAATATACCCAAAGACAAGCTCAAAATTATGATAGACTGGTAAAAGGTCAACAGACTCCTCAACAATTTATTAAGAATGGTGGTTCACCAGAGAAAGCTAAAACAGTGGTATCAGGCTTTGTACCAAGCCCTGAGGTTGATACTGGTATCGTGGATAATTTTGTTGCTGACATGCATACAATTACTAACCTGCATGATTTAGCTGATTGGGAGGCTCATAAGCTAGATACAGCTACGATGACTCCAACAACTAGGGCAGCGATTAAAAATGAAGTTGACCAATATAAGAAAGAGCTTGGCACTGTTAGCGGCAAAGAAGACGTTGACCTAGCAAGTAGATATCGAGAAGAATTTGCTACTTTAGACCCTGACTTTGGTACTTCATACGATGAAAATAAACAGCTATATATTGATTCAGAGAACGAATTAAAGGCATCGCTCAAAACAGCTAAAGATATATCAGAGAAATATAAAATACTAAACGACAGTTTGCAGTCTATCTATAAACATTTTGCTCCTGATATTGATGCAATGGCTAAGGCATTTGTTCGTCGTGGCCGACCAATACCTCCACAAATAAAACAGATGCTGAAGAAGGTTCAACCATATCTACCCAAGGAATCAACTGCACCAACGACAACTCCAACACCTAAGCTAATACCTAAGCCAACACCTGAAGCTACTGGACCAACACCTTCGGCCGAACCAATTCCAGCACCTGAACCGACTCCAGGTGCATACGCTACACCACCAGGATTTAAAGGTGAATATATAGATGGTCATCCAATAGGTTATCTAGGACACGGTAGTGCACCACCTACTATAGAAAGTGCAGGTGGCACTAAAATAATATCCGACGAACCCACAGCAGTTCCAACAGTCCATATAACCCCTACAGTTCATATCCACAATGCACCAACTGAAATACATAATGCACCAGCAGGTGGTGGAGCTGAAATTAAACCAATGGTAGGTGGTGAACCTGAAGCTGAGATGAGAGCCGAACCGACCCCAGGCTATACTGAAGAAGATGAATTAAAATGAGTGAAGCTGACGACCACTACCTACAAGCTAGTGAATTAGCCAGTAATCAGCGTAAAGGTTTGACTGAAGATGAATCTTTATCTCAGGCTTACCAAGAGCAAGGTATTAAAGGATTTATTACTAAACCCCTGTCCTTTAACGAACAGTTATTCATTTACAGCTTAATGGCTTTTCCAGGAACTACTGTAGGTGCAACTGCTGGTGGTTGGTTATTAAGGAAATCAGCAGAATTTTTGGCTCCTAATCATCCAACCATCCAAGATGTTGCTGATTTTGCTGGTAACATGTTAGGTGGTGCCGCAGGTTCTGTTGGTAGTATAGAAACTCTGATAGATTTAGCTAAAGGTGAAGAGCCAAATGCAATAGATGCAGTTAGGAAGGCTCTAAAGAATAAAGAGATTAGACGTGATGCAATTAAATCAATGCAGGAAGCTACTGATAGAGCTGAGTCTATTGCAAAGAAAATTCTCCAAGCATCAACTGAAGACGCGTTAAAAGATAAAATTAGTATGTATGATAGAGCGGTATTTCATTTAAAGAATCCACAGATGGCATTGATTAATGCTCAGTTACTGAATCCTCGAATAGTTCTATCTAAAGCTATTACTGACGCTTTGAATGCTCAGGTACAAACTCTATTTCGTGCCATCGGGGTCGGTATGGAATATGGCACTAGAGCTGGTATTAATACTTTAGTTGCTTCTGTACGTGGACAACAAGAGGCTTTGAAAGATGGTTTTAAATATCTTGCTAGAAGCATGTGGGAAGATGAGCCAGTATTTCAACAAGAGTTTTTAGGTCAGTTTGAAAAGAATGCTGGATTCGCTATGGAGCAGTATCCAGACCAGCTCTATAGCAGTGCTTTTCGTTATCTTGGTGCCTTAGGTGGACTTGGCCGTCGTTCAATTACCGCCATCGACCAGTTTAGTAAAACACTGGCCTTTCGTGCCGCTTCACGAATGATTACCTATCAGGAAGGTTTATCTGAAGCTGAACGAATGGGGCTTAAAAGCTGGGGAACTATCGACCATTTTGCTACACAGTATTCTGAACACCAAATGGCACATATGTCTGATGCAATGTTTGACCGTGTAACTCATCTAATGCACAGCTACACTTTTACTGACACTACTAAGCTGACCAAGGCAATGTCCAGCTTTGCCAATGTAAATCCTATTCTTAGAATTGCTTTACCCTATACCCGTACACCAGTTAACCTAATGACCGAAGGATTATTTCTTAGTCCTTTGGCTCCGATAACAGGAGCATTTTGGCGTGGTGTTCGTGGTGCTGATGCAGTTGAACAAGATATAGCAATGGCTAAGTGGGCACTCGGCTCACTAACCTGGGGTGTCTTAGGTCATTATGTAGCAAACGGAACCCTGGTAGGTAATGGACCACAAGGACCAGGTAGACAGTATTGGCCTTATCGACATCGACCTAATTCATGGCGTATGGGTGAGCACTCCTATGGATTCAATCACCTGGGACCATTTGGTGATACCTTAGCCCATGTTGCTGATGCTTGGGAAACCTATTACATGACCAATGACCCTAATGTTCAGCATAAATTAGCCCAGGCTGGAATCAAACTATCAGCCGAGATAATTCAGAACAATGATTACATGGAATTCTTTACTAACCTGGTTCATGCTTCTGATGGAATTGCTCGTGGTAATACTAAAGCACTCACCGAGTTTCTCGGTCGTGAATCAACTGGATTCTTACCTGCTCCAGTTAGAATGTTAGACCATGTAATATCACCAGGAGAACATCAGGCACAGACCCAAATAGAAGAGATGAAGCAAAACATCCCCTTCTATTCGGCTACTTTGCCATATAAGCGTGACCAATGGGGTGAGATAGTCTATCCACCAACGGCTGGTACGGCTGGAGATTTATTATCCGCACCTATTCGTGCTTATAACGAACTTAGTCCAGTACCAATCTATCGAAACCAACAACTAGACCCGGTGGAGATTGAGCATTATCGTCTTGGTATAGCTCACCGTGATGTACCTAACTTCATTTATAAACGTGGAGATGATACAGTACCATTGACTCCACAAGTCCAAGATGAATGGCGGCAGTTGATGGGTAATCAGGTAACTGATGGCTATGGTCGCAATCAACATGATGCTTTAGAGGACACTATAAACAGTCCAAGTTACCAGAATCAAGATGATTTTATTAAAAAGAAAAGATTAGATGATGTTCACAGCCAATATTTTCACCGAGCTAGAGCACAGATTTTTAAGAATTATCCTGATATCCATGCTGATGTAAATGCCGCTCGACACATTCATCCTGACCCGGTTGAAATTGACCCTGTATGGAAGGCACGGGTATTAGCAGAACATTCCGGTGAGAATGCCGGTGAAATACCAACGGGAACCAAATGAGTGTAACATCAATAACTTCATCTCAACTCTATCTAGCAGATGGTTCAACTACAACTTTTCCTTTTCTTAATTATTTCATCAACCAGCAGGATTTACTGGTTCAAAGCATAGATGGAGT
>Ga0126381_100000719_pt1 | contig 36655 bp, 30 predicted proteins | sample PanSoiMetPlot_28_FD_96465 | JGI IMG/M metagenome (GOLD analysis project Ga0126381, IMG submission 96465) | Tropical forest soil microbial communities from Panama - MetaG Plot_28 | ecosystem: Environmental > Terrestrial > Soil > Tropical forest > Bulk soil | place: Panama | collected 2016-02-17 | reverse complement strand
GCAGCCGCCTGCTCTTTCTCGAGTTCGTCGTGCAGGGCGAGTTGCTGCGCGGCCTTCGCTGAATCGCCGGTTCGCTGGTATGCGACACCCAGTCGGTAGTGCGCGTCACTGAGTTGCGGGTTGGCCGCGATTGCATCTTCGTAAAAAGAAATCGCCTGCGCGAAGTCCCGCTGCTCTGAGTGGATATTGCCAAGCTGTAGAAAGGCTTCGCCGTATTGCGGGTCAAGGGAGATCGCTTCTGTGAGCAGGCTCTGCACCTGCTGCAGGTTTTCGGAATTTCCTGAGGCCTTCAGCCGCTTTGAGATGGCCATTGCATAGTAATACTTCGCGCGGGCATCTTTGGGTTGTAGCTGGGTGTATCGCAACAGTTTCGACTCCACGCACGGCAGCGGATCAGGTGCAGCGATGTCAATTTTGCCCAGGAAAATGTACGGAGCCGGATCCGCTGAATTTAAATCGGAAGCCTCACAGAGCTTTGCTGCGGCCTCACTGTACTTCGCACTGGCAAAGAGAGCTGCACCCAGTGCGGCCAGCATTCGGGCTGATTTCGGATACGCCTCCGATCCCTTTTTGAAAACTTCGGCAGCCGGCCACACGGCCCTGTGCAATAGCAGTTCTGAACCCCACGCGAAGTAGTTCTGTTCACTAGGATCGAGGCGCGCGGCTTGCTCAAACTCACGCACAGACGCGAGCGAGTCGCCCATCTGCTCGTCGAGAGCGCCCACCACTCGATGCAGATCGGCGTTGTTATCCGAACCGATCAGCTTTTGGATGTGCTCGCGAGCCTTCGTGTAGTCTCCAGTTTCTTTGTAGGCCACGGCGAGTTCGTACTCGTTGCGATGATTGGAGGGATCGATTTGGTATGCCGCTTCAAGCGACGGAATGGCCTCGCGATAGCTTCCTTTGTTGAAACAGAACTCACCCAACTGGTGATTCGCTTCGAAACTGCCCGGCGCCTCGGTAGCGGCATTTCGCAACTTCGCCTCTGTTGCACCGCCGACGTTCGCGCTGGATGCATTCGACCCTACCGATTCTTCATCCGACTTGAGCGTGGCTGTGTCGCGCGCCAATCCCTCACTGGTTCGCAGGTTCACATCTGACCCATGTCCGCCCACTGCGGTCCAGTCAGTTATGCCGGCCACCGTGAAATTCGGCTTGTCGGCGAATGCCATGGTGTCGGGGGGCTGCTGCGGATTTGCACTCGCATCTGTCCGGCTTTTTGACTCTTGGAGAATCAGGGTGACTGGTTCATGGCCGGTATTCGAAACAGAAACAGTGAGAGGCCGGCTGCGCAGGTCCGCTTTTTCCGCGCTGATAACACAGTTGCCCGACCGGACCGCAGAGAACAGAAATGCACCGTCTGCAGTGGTGGTCACCACAATTGAGCCGCCATCCTGCTCAAGGTGAACGAATGCACCGACCACTGGTTTATCGGTCGAATCCCGCACAGTGCCACGAACGGTGATTCCGACGGGTTGCGGCGAAGAACCTGTTTGTGCGATCGCCATGGTCACCATGGCCATGAAAAACGCGATAGACCTTTTTAAACTGAAGCTACTTCTTGCCGTTAAGCGAAACACCATGAAATACAACCCATTCCAGATAGGACGTGACGTCATTGCTGTCGGAATTTTACTCTGTCGCTCACGCGGTTGGAGTGTGCCTGGCACTGGCTCTCTCGACCTATACTGAATATCAATGTTGTGCAAACTCAACCGCCGCGTGGGCCCGCGGATCATTCATTCGTTTTCCGTCGGCGTGCTCATCGTTGGGTTGCAAATTCAGGCCGGCGGGCAGAACACCTCGCCTTACAACCAGGGAAAAGCTGCCTTCGCTGCTCACCATTGGACAGACGCCGCCTCATTGATGGCGCGAGCTGCGGAGCAGGATTCCGGTGCTAGCGATGCCTTGCTCTACCAAGGGAAGGCCCTCGTCAATCTCGAACGCTTCGCTGAGGCTGACACCGTTCTTACTCGGTATTCCAAGCTTCATCCGAACTCTGCCGACGCGCTCTTCATGCTCGGCTTTGTTCAGCATCGCGAGAACAAGCCTCGTGAATCCCTCACGACCTATACTGCGGCAGCGCGTATTGCTACGCCAAAGGCCGACGATCTGAAGATCGTGGGACTCGACTACGTTCTGCTCAACGACTATCCCGATGCCATTCACTGGCTGGAAAAAGCGGTGGAGTTTGCGCCGGGAAACGCAAGCGCCTGGTACAGCCTTGGCCGTTGTTACTACACGCAGAGCAGTTTCCGCGATGCTGAGCGAGCCTTCCAGAAAGTGCTCGCGCTGGACCCCAAGGACGCGAAGGCGGCCGAAAATCTTGCACTTGCCTTCGAGGCCGAAAATCGCACCGCAGACGCCGATCACGCATTCGCGATGGCTGTGACTTTCGCCGGAGACACACCACACTCGGACGAGTGGCCGTATCTGAACTATGGGAGCTTTTTGCTCGATCACGACCGCGCCGCCGAAGCAGTGCCGCTATTACAGAAGGCGGTTGCGATTGCACCCAAATGCGTCGCCTGTCATGAAAAGCTGGGCCGCGCACTAGCCTCAACCGGGGACAAGAAATCTGGAATTGCAGAGCTCGAGCGAGCGGCAGCGCTTAGTCCGAGCGAAGCAAAGCTGCACTATGAGCTTGGTCTGGCTTACCGCAGCGCCGGAATGCCCGATCGTGCAAAGGCGGAATTTGCTGCAAGCGAAAAGCTCTACGGGACAAAATCAAAAGAGCCGGAATAGAACTTCCCAAAAGCTGCCTTACATCGAAGGTTTGGGAATCGGCTGGCTGAGCGGCAGAGGTCTCCCAAAATCCGGCGTCCCGTCCGCATTCCATTTGAAGGGCTGCGCGCGCGGCGACCTGAGGCTTCCGCAACCCTGGCCCGGAGCGGAGTTCGCGTGGTAGAGAATCCAGTCTTCCTTGCCGTCAGGAGATTTGAAAAACGTATTATGCCCGGGCCCGTAGACAGAAGCCTCCGGTGACTGCCAGAAGACAGGATTTAAAGACTTCTTCCACGAAGCGGGATCAAGAAGATTGCTGTCCGCCGACGCAATTAACATGCCGAGTTCGTAGTAATCAGTCCAGCAACCGCTGGCGGAATAGATCAGCATGATCCTTCCGTCGTGCTGCAAGGCCTCTGGGCCCTCGTTCACATCGACGTGAGGAATCGCGTCAATCCGGTTCTTCACCGTTAGATCTCCCACCTTCTCCCAAGGAAATTCCGGCGACGAAATCACAACAGGCTTACTGCCGAGCGTCCATGGATTTTTCAACAACGCGATGAAGATCCTCTGTACGCCATTGGCCGGTCCATCCCACCCGGACCAGACGACATAAGCTTTATCCCTGTTCTCGAAGACGGACGGGTCGATTGCCCAGCGGTCTTCGGGGCCGCTCAACTTCCCTTTCATCTCCCATGTTCCGTCGCGCGGATCGGGCGACGGGTTCTCGAGCACCCACACACGATGCGAGTCATTCGATCCGGCATCGGCGGCAAAGTAGATGTACCACTTGTTGTCGAGGCGATGCAGTTCCGGCGCCCAGATCTCATGCGAGTATGGACCCGATTTTGGAGGCGTCCACACGATCTTCTTCTCGGCATTCTTCAGATCGGTGATGTCCTTCGTCTTCCAGATCGTCAGGTTCTTACCGGTGGTGTTCATGTAGTAGTAGACGCCGTTCCAGGCGATCACCCATGGATCGGGACCGCTCGGCAGCAGAGGATTGGTGAAGGTCTGGTCTCCGCTTTGTACGCTGGTCTGGGTGTGGCCGCTTAACGGAGAAATCAAGGAAATCGTAATCAATCCAGCAGCGTATACCGACCTCAACCGAATCATCACATCAACCTTGAGGAGCATGCTCTCGATGTAAAAAAGCAGAGGAGTCAACGAGACCCTCTGCGGAGGGTACACAAGAATTTGAACGGGCCAGCCGTTTTAAGGGCCCGTTCGTGGCCAGCGTTAGAAGTTAACTCGTCCGTTGATCTAAACATTGTGAGGCGTGTTCACCAGATTGTTTGGCACGCCGAAGACGTTGTTGTTGGGCCCGGGTCTCTCCTGAGATGCCATTCCGGTGATGTAATCGATTTCAGAATTCTTCTTATGCTGCTTGCGCGACGATAGTGAGCCTATAGAGCGGAACTAACGTCGCGCATGGGAAAGATGCACCAACGGTCGCTAGTTCAGATGGACCAAATAACAGTAATTGGGAGTGGTCTGAAATTTAAGCGCCAAAAACGGGCGCTGGAGATACTAATTTGTGAGGTCGATGATTCCCTGCTGGACCGCGACGGAAACAGCTTCTGTTCTGTCAGCAGCCTCCAGCTTCTCAAGGATGCTGTTGACGTGATTCCGGGCAGTGTTGCCGCTGATCTGAAACACAGCACCGATCTGCTTGTTCGTCAGTCCTTTAGCGAGCATCTCAAGTATCTCGAGTTCGCGAGCGGTCAATTCCGGGCGCGACATGCGTTGTGCGAGCCGCGCGGCGATCCGCGGCGGAATCTGACGCTTGCCCTGATGCACGGCGCGAATCGCTGCGACCATTTCCTGCTGCATCGTGCTTTTAAGCAAGTAACCGTGCGCGCCCGCCTGCACAGCGCGATAGATATCCTCGTCAGTTTCGAAGCTAGTGAGCACGATCACGCGCGGCGGTTTTGAATACGAGTGCAATGCTCGCAACAGATCAATCCCGTTCATACCGGGCATACGCAGATCCATCAACAACACGTCCGGAGTGGTGCGAGTTATCAGCGCGAGCGCTTCTTCACCATTGGAGGCAGCGCCAACTACCTCGAATCCGGCCTGCGTGCCCAGCATGGAAGTCAGTCCCGTGCGGACTACCGGGTGATCATCGACGATAAGAATACGGATCTTTGCGGAGTTTTCTCTTTGCATCTGTAGTAGCTTCCTTCGCAAACTGCCAAAGGTAGTAGTCGGGCTTCAGCCATCCGAGCCTGGACGGCAGTGGAGCGACAACCGAGATCTGCGTCCCGCGTCCCAGATTACTTGATATACGCAGGACTCCGGAAATGCCGTCCGCGCGTTTCCGCATTCCAGTCAGACCGAAGCCGCGCAGATCGTCGCCTTGGTTGAAGCCGACACCGTTGTCATCGATCAGCATGTTGACGGAATCATTCGTATACCTGACGTGGATGTGCAGCACAGATGGCTTTCCATGCCGAATTGCATTGGCGATTGCCTCTTGTCCGATCCGGAACAGCGCATCTTTCACCGCATATGGCGTGGAAGTATCCTCACCGGAAATGGTGAGACGCACACTGACCGATCCGTGCTCGACCATCCTGCACGCAAAGGCGTTGAGAGCGGAGTGGAGAGTTTCAGACTCGAGAAACTCGCGCCGCAACGTCAACAAGCTTCGTCGCGCCTCTTCGTGGCTATGCCGAACCAGGTCACATGCTAGATCGAGTTGCTGATTGATCCCGGGAAGGTCTTCAGGAATGCTGTTGCTGATTGCCTGCAACTGAAAGCCGATGCCGACAAAGCTCTGAGCCAGCGTGTCGTGCATGTCATGAGCAATCCGCTCACGCTCTTCGACAATCGCCTGCAAACGCAGATGCCTTGCATGCAGGTAGAGCATGTAAGCGAGCAGAGCCAGCGTCATCGTGACCAGTCCGATGATTACCAGGTTGCGGCCACTCCACCAGGGAGGACCTGCGAGCTCTTCCACATCGTCGCTGGAGGCAATCAGTAAGACAAACGGTGTAAGGTTGTGCGTGAACTGTGGGTCGACCACGCAAACACCGCGCAGACGAAGAACGCTTTGAGTATTCAAGTGGCGCAAAATGGCATCGCCGCGGCTTGGATTTACGATCGCCCGAAATGACTGGCCGTTTGCCTTCATCGCAAGCAGGAGAGTGTTGGCGGGGCCCTTGTCCTTGTTCGACAGAATGCCATCGACCTCGATGAACCTAGCGTCGAAGGCCCCAGTCGCTGCCTGGTTCGCGGTTACGGCAATTGGCGGAGCGGGAGCGTGAGCCCACAGCAGACGGATGGTTGCATCGCGCAACACGCAACTGAAGTCGTGCACTTCGACTTCTCCCGAAACCTCGACTTCATCGCCAACCTTCAGGCTCGGCTCGCTGGAGCTGAGAACAGCCACGCCTCCAGTGGCATCCTCCACATAGAGCTGCGGTCGTGTCAGAATGACGGTGCCGCGAACGGTAGCGTGTCTTCCCATGGTTCGGATCATGCGCAGACTGCCGATGCTTCCCACATCAGCCGCAGGTTCCGTGCTTTTGTCCGCAGCACGATCTGCCGTTTGTTCTCCAGCCCCGGCGGCACTTTGGCGTTCAGTACGGGCACGGCGCTGGAACACTGGCTCATCGACCGCGTACGGGAGATCCCGCGGCGCATGATAGGAACCAGCCTGCACCAACGCTGTGGCGGCGCCGGTCAACGGCAGTACGGCAAGGTTTTTCCATGCTCCACCTGACGAGTGGGAGCGAAGGCCGATACGTCCTCGAGTCAGGCAATTCTTATCGGTATATGAAACGACCTGTAGACTTCCGTTCGGAATCTCATTGGCATATGCGGTGATCTGGCAGTCGTGCACTGCTCCGGTCAAGTGATACCAGCGAAGAGCGTGCACGCCGCCAGGCATTGGTGTCGCAGCCAGTTCGATCCAGCCATGATCGGCAAAGCCGATAATCAGGTTTCCGTCATTGTTGCGGAGACCGACATAGTAACCATGGTAAGAATCGACCCCCTGCTCTTCGTCGCTCGATCGCAGGATCAGGCCGGCGTCACCAGGGCTTCCAAGCAGCTGCACATCCGCACTGAAGGAGTAGTCTTTCCAGTCCGGTGATCCGGTCATCAACTTTGCCCCACGCTCGTCAGAGTCATTGCGCATAGCGCCATCAGCGATCTGCCAGGTTCCGCCAAATGCCGTCCACTCGTCCGCCTGACCGGTGGCGAAAGAATCGCGGTACGGTAGCTTCCATGAGTGGCTGTTGCGGACGTAGAACAAACCGGCTCCGATTGCGCTGATCGCGACCGCTATCAGGATTCCTGCGCCGAGACGCCCGCGAAGCCAGCGGGGTGCTCTCAACTTCCGCTCCAGTTCATCGTCAGCATGCGTTGCACTTCGGGTGTATTGAGATTCTCCCGGGTAACCAGCTTTGGATTCAGCTTGATCTCGGCGGGCACCTTTTCCCCGCGCCTTTGCGCTGCTATGAGCTGAATGGCGCGATATCCCATTTCGTAAGTGTTCTCAACGATGATCGAATCAATCTCGCCTGTCACTAATGGAGGAATCAGTTCCTGTTCGCACGCCACCAGCTTGATCCTGCCAAGTCGACGAGTATTCTCCAGCGCAATGAACGCACCGCGGGTAGCAGAGGAATTCAAAGCCAGAATTGCATCGATTTGGGGATTTCTGATCAGCACATCGTCTGTGATTTCCTGGGCCTCTGTGATGTTGAAGCCGCCCGTTCGTTCGTCCGCAATTTTGATGCGCGGAAAGTTTGCTGTGAGGTCTGCTTCGAACGCATGTGCGCGATGGACGATTCCAGTGACGTCCGGATCGATTCCGAGAATGGCAACAGAACCCTCACCGTGCAGTATCGAACCGATTCTTTCGGCTGCCAGCCGGCCGGTCTCATCTTCATCGTTGAGGATGTAGGAAAGTTTTCCGCCTGGCGGAATTGCCAGAGGAGAACTGATCACTACCGTAGGAATACCGCGTGCGACCACATCGCGTACGGGAACCATGAGCGCCAGAGCCTGGTCGGGGGCGAGTACCAACCCCTCTGCCCCCCGATCGATCGCTTGTTTGATGAGGGCAATCTGCCGGTCGACGTCGTCTTCGCTGGTGGGAGCATTCCAGTAGATATTGAAGCCGGCTCGCTTCGCAGACGACTCAGCACCAGCGTGCTCGGCCTCCCAAAGGATCAATGCCGTCGTTCGCGGTATGACAGCAATTGTCGGATGACGCGAAGAGCGGCAACTCGTCATCGCGGTGAGGCAAACAGCGACCGCAAGGCTCGCTGCAATCCTGCTTTTTGGGAGGTGGAATTTGATCCAATCTACTTGGAGGGCCATCCCTGTCGGCGCATTCGTAATCAAATGGCCCATGTTGAATATCATTCGCAGGACGACGCTTAACCGTCAACTGCACTCAGCCTTAACAGCAAGGCTCAACGAGTCAATTCAGTCACGTCAGAATCACCGGCAATCAATGCCCTTTCCGCCATATCGAGAAACAGCCCGTGTTCGACGACGCCAATAATCTCCGTGATAGAGGCCGCCAGCTTGTATGGATCGTCGATCTCGCCGCCTGCGCAATCAAGAATCAGGTTCCCTTCGTCAGTAATGTAGTCCTGGCCCGCAGGGGTCTTCCTCACTCTCGGCGACATGCCCAGCTGCTGCAGTCTCCTTGCGACCAGCGGCGACGCCATCGGAATCACTTCTACCGGTAAGGGAAATTTGCCCAGTCGATCCACAAGCTTGCTCGAATCCGCCACGATAATGAATCGCTTCGAAGCGCTCGCGACAATCTTCTCACGCAAAAGCGCACCGCCTCCACCTTTGATGAGCTGAAGCTGATGCGTAACTTCGTCCGCGCCGTCGATCGCAACGTCGATCACCGGACAGGCATGAAAATCAGTAATAGGAATCGAAAGAGATTCCGCCAAAGCTTCGCTCGCTTTGGACGAAGCAATGCCGCGAACCTTCAAGCCCTGTCTCACGCGCTCGCCCAGCAGTTTAATGAAGTGCGTTGCCGTAGTGCCAGATCCTAGCCCCACAACCATGCCATCCTCAATGAATTCGAGGCTTCTCTGCGCAGCAAGTTCCTTCGCCTGATCGACGTTCTGCATAGCAAGGATCTTAGATTACACCGTTTAAAATTAATAGTTCTGCTAAACACCGCAAGGCCATAGGCGTGCGAAAGCAATCGGCGGCCTCTCCCTAATGTCGCCTGTATGAGACCGGTTAAGGCCACTCATTCAGAGGCTCATGGTGGCCACTGTGTCCCGGTTCGCGTAATTCCATTCAACAGGATCCCTCTAAGAGGTACCGCAGCGTCTCCTTGTACCATGGAAGAAGGTAATCAGTTGAGATTATGCCAAACCAGATGGCCACTGATATTTCGCGACCGAAGTTGCAAAATCTCGCTGAGCGAATCAACTCGCCACATCTCGATGCAAAAAGGGTCTCACTCCTCGACGTGTTAATCGTTCTGGCGGAGCGCAAAAAAAGCATTCTCCTGATTACTATTGCAGTTACGGCGCTTGCGGCGATCGTTTCGCTTTTGCTTCCTAAACGCTACACAGCAACAGTAACGCTCCTTCCGCCGGCACAGAATGCGTCTTTCGCTGCCTCGTCTACTTTGCCGCTGGGCAGCAGCCTTGGGGGAATGGCTTCGCTCGCCGGCGGCAGTTTGGGACTTAAGAATCCCATAGATATGCTCGTGGCGATGTTGCAAAGTCGTGTTGTGGGCGACGCGTTGATCCAGCGCTTCGGATTAATGCAGGAATACCACGCGCACTATCTGTCAGATGCCCGAAAGGCACTCGATCAACACGTCTCCATTAAAGGAAACGGACTCGACGGTCTGATTTACATCTCTGTGGAGGATGCTGACGCGATCGAGCTGCCGAAGTCGCCAATGGTTATGTCGATGAGCTCCGCCAACTGTCTGCACATCTTGCGATCGGGGAAGCAGCGCAACGAAGACTTTTCTTCGAACAGGAGCTAGGGCGCGCCAATGAGAACCTTGCCACTGCTGAAGACGCGCTGAAACATGCCGAACAGAAAACAGGTTTGATTCAGTTCGATAGCCAAGCGAGGGCGTTGATGCAGTCTGCCGCGTCTCTTCGCGCACAGATTGCCGCTAAACAGGTGCAGATCGACTCCATGCGCACTTTTGCAACAACAGAAAACGCGCAGCTCATACAGGTTCAGAGCGAGCTGGATGGATTGAAAACCCAACTGGCAAAGTTGGCTGGCTCAGGAGATGGCAGCGGCGAAGATCTAATCGTGCCCAAAGGTCAAATATCTGAAGCTGGACTCCAGTACCTGCGAAAGCTTCGTGATGTTAAGTACTACGAAACGATCTTCAACCTCCTCGCTCGACAATTTGAGACGGCAAAACTCGACGAGGCCCGGCACGGAGCATTGATTCAGGTGATAGACCCCGCAATCGTGCCGGATAAGCGTTCCTTCCCGAAACGGACACTCATCGTTCTGGGAGCTCTGATAGGTGGCTTCATGCTCACTGCTTTTTGGGCACGCCTTCAAGAAGGGCTCGAGCGTGCACGTTTGGATTCAACGATGAGCGAGAAATTCTCCACTCTGGCGCGTGCGCTCTCTTCGGTGCGAATGATCTAGAGCGCAGCGAGTTTGTCGGGGGCTCTCTCAAAAGAGAGAGTGCGTGAGAGTTCTCCGCTTTGTAAGGAAGTTCAGATCTTCCCGAACAGGGCGATCCTGCAATTCATGAGCTTGCGGCGGAACACAGTTTCCGGTTATTCGTTTCATAGGTTTAGAAGGGGCGATGTTATTCTGATTCCGATGCAACCGCACATTGGGCTCGCATGATGCGCGCTGGCGGTTTCGCGACACACGATCCCGTGGCTGCATATTCCGAGATGGATCAACAGTATGCGGGCCGGAGACGCTATTCGAGAATGCTCGAGGCGGGCGTCTCGGCACTGCTTGGCAAAGGCGCCGTTCTTGTTGTTAACCTAATCTCAATCCCCATTGCTGTTCGATATCTTGGCCCCGTGCAATTTGGCATCTGGGCAACGATCACAACATCGCTGTCTCTGCTTCTTGTACTGGACTTGGGAATCGCAAATACTTTAACGAATTTGATATCGGAAGCCTACGCACTCGAAGACAAATCGCTGGCCCACACTTACTCCGCCACAGCGTTTTGGCTAATGCTTGCAATGGCCGCGGGGCTTGCATTTGCCGGTTGGGTCATCTGGCCGTTTGTGAATTGGAACCACGTCTTCCATGTGGACACCCTCCCTGAGACAGTCATATCCCGGTCCGTCGCAATTGCCTGTGGTGTCTTCCTGATCGGACTGCCTGCGGGGTTGGCAGCCAAGTTATTGGGCGGCTATCAGGAATTGCGTAACTCCAACATCTTTGCCGCCGTGGGAAGCATCGGCGGTCTGCTCGGAGTGGTGCTTGTTGCGCGCTTGAATGGAGGTTTGCCGATGCTGGTGGGCGCCTCCGCCGGCGCACTTGTCCTCGCGAATGCCGTGTGCTTGCTCTGGATCTGGCTAAATCACAAACCGTGGCTCAGGCCTTGGCCGGGCAGCGTCAAGTCCTTCGCGGCTCGTCGGCTTCTCCGCACAGGAAGTGAATTCTTTCTACTCCAACTATCGAGCTTGGTTGTTTTTAATAGCGATAACGTAGTCATTGCGCACTTCCTCGGTCCCGCTGAAGTGACGCCCTACAATATCACCTGGAGACTGATGGGCTACGCTGCAGTTTTGCAAACTCTTATTTTTCCGGCAGTTTGGCCTGCATATACCGAAGCTCAAACACGCGGTGAAAGTGTCTGGGTTCGCAAAGCGTTTTGGCGGCTGATGAGACTTACCACGGTCGCGACCGGGGCTTTTTGTGTTGTTTTTCTAGTCTTCGGACGCACCATCATTCGCCACTGGGCTGGAGCTGCGGCGGTCCCCAGGCAGTCTTTGGTTGTCACGATGTGTGCTTGGGTGATGATCAGTACAGTTATGAACAACGAAGCGTGTCTGCTTGCAGCGACTAGCCAAATTCGACTTCAGGCATTCCTTGGCATCCTGGCGGCCATTGTCAACCTGGGCCTCACTATATGGCTTGTCCAAAGAATTGGCTCTGTCGGAGTGATTCTCGCAACCGTAGTCTCCTACATCGTGGTTGTGGTCGGTCCACAGACGTGGAAGACGCTCCAAGTGTTGAAGACATCCGCTCCACAAATGGTTAAAGCGCCTGAGTTTCCCGAAATCAGCACGGATTTCTAACGTTAGCATTTCGCCACTATGATCTTGAGAGGGAGGCTTACGAATTTCTGGATTAGCGTTGAGAGATTCCGACAACATAATGAATGCTGCAACGTCTACGACTCGATCCGCCCTTCAAAAGCTGTTGAGGAGTAATTGATTTCAAAACTGTGCAGTCTGTGGGCTGCCGACAAAGGTATGAATACTCTCGAAATGAGCCGTATTTCGGTTGCCCTCGCTCAATGGACATTCGATGCAACAAACAAGTTAAGCTACCGATCTGTTCATGCAAGCCGGCCGGAAAGATTGCTAGCACACCTCGGGAAAATGGTACTTGCGCCTTTAGTCAATAAGTTTGGTGCACGCGAAGTTGTGTCTGCCTCTTTGTTCGGAAGAACTCTATTGATGCCCGCTGAACACCCACTTCCTGCAACCATGGCGAGATTCCCTCAATACAACAGCCCTTTGTTGTTGGCAGTTGATGCGATAGCTGCGCAAACAGTTTCGCCGGTATCGATCATCGATGTCGGTGCCAATGTAGGAGACACCGTGGCGATGATCGAGCAACACCGCCCCGGTTTCAGTTCTTTCCTCTGCATTGAAGCGGACAGTAGGCTCGCTGAGCTTTGCAGCCTCAATCATGCAGATAACCCTCGCGTTATCGTAAAGCGCTGCTTCATAGGGGAGGAGGAGGGGGCCGCAGTGTGGTTACATGATGACGGTCGGGCAAACCCCTCAACGAAGCTGGCATTAACAGACCAAATGTCAGATCCCTCAAATTATGACCGACTCACCCGCATGGATAAAGCCGCATCCGAATTTGTCGAAAAGACGGGCAATCTCAGTATGATCAAAGTAGATACCGAGGGATACGATTTCTCGGTGCTACGTTCCGGTCCAAATCTTTTGAGAGAATACCAGCCCTCAATTCTTTTCGAATGGTTTCCCAAACTTTTGGAGGGTCTAAACGAGCCTGTCTGGAGCGGATTCGAATATCTGGGCTTGTTTGGATATCGTCATTTTGTGTTTTTTACAAATCGAGGAGATTTTTATTGCAAGATTTCTGATCCAGATCGCCTCTTCCTCCGCAGTTTGGCCAGTGTGGCCTTGAGAGATTCGGGGGTCGGCTATTTTGATGTCTTTGCATCTACGCAAGTGGCGATTTGTGAACACCTTGTGGAGGCGAGTATCGAATTGATGAGCAACACGCCGGCTCCGAACAATTCTCACGTCCCCTTGCAGAAGTAGCGCCACGGAGGATTCGATTGAAGATGAGCCGGATGCGACATGTCCTCACAACGGTAATCTATAGTCCTCTTGCGCCTCTCAGCGTAACATCCTTGGGTCGGCTGTTACGCATCATGGGCTGGCTACCTGAACGACCCGTTTCGGGGAGATCCGTCCGCCGTGTTCTCGTCATACAGCCACACAACAGTCTCGGTGATCATGTGCTCTCTGTTCCATTCCTGCATGAGATTCATCGCTTGTGGCCGCAAGCGGAGATCGATCTCATAGTCGGCAATGCGATGACAGAGCTTTTCACGAATATCCCGTTCGTGCATCGAGTTATTGGATACACTCCCTCAAAATTGCCACGCCCTTTGACTCGCTATCAGGACACCGTTCAATTGGCTCTCCTATGCCATCGAAATCTCACATCCCAATATGACGTTGCCCTGGACCCGCGGTGGGATTCAGATGTTTATGCGTATTTATCCCGGGCTGCGTGCTTTTTCTCCGGTGCCTCGCTTCGATTTGCTTATTCAGGAGCAGTGGACGCAAGAGATCCCGATTTGGACCGATTTTTGACCAGAGCAGCAACCGGGGGATCTCATGAGCACGAAGTGATTCGAAAAATGAGGCTTTTTGAACGCCTTGGGTTAAGCAGTCGGCACGTCGAAGATCGAGAGCAATTGCAGACCAGCGATGTTCTGCGGGAGGTTGCTGCTGCTGGACGGAGCGAGGTTCTGCAAATTCTTCAAACAGCCGGATTTCACGAGGGCACACGGTACGGAGTTCTTGCTCCTTCCGCGAGTGCAGAAAAAAAGATTTGGCCGATCGAACTCTTGAGTAAAGTTGTGCAAGCACTCTCGGCCAAGGCGGGTCTTCGGTTCTTCGCAGTTGGATCCGCCCGAGAGGCAGAAAGGTGTGAACGGCTGGCTCACATGAACCCTGGAATTGTGACGTCATTAGCCGGACAGACTGGAGTTCCGCACTTGTGCGCGATTCTCTCGGACTCCGCGTTATTCATCGGTAATGATTCTGGGCCAGCGCACATTTCGGGAATGCTGGGGAGAAATACTGTGGTCGTCTCACCGTTTCCAGCGGAATTTAATGGAATCGATCACGTGCTTGCTCCGAGCCGATTTCGACCATGTGGCCCTTTGGTGCGAGTAGTACAACCTCAGCACCCCTTGGCGCCATGTCGTCATTCTTGCGAGTTCGATGAGCCCCATTGCGTCGCACAGGTACAAACCCGGGAGGTCCTGGTTCCTTGCCTGGAATTACTAGCAGAAGCAGCGGGCGCTGAAAGCGGAGAAGTAATATGTTCCAGAAAAGAATGATCAAGAAAACACTTCGACCTTTTAAATCCTGGCTCGTCGGAAGCACGAACGCCCATTTGGCGAACAGCTTCCAGTTGCTCGGGCGTATGGCAAGTTGGCAGGTCCGCTCTATGAGCGTGATCTCCTCCCTTCAAGATGTCGAATTCAAAGTGAGCTCTCAATGGGGAGAAGATGGAATCATCGATTGGCTAGTAGAACGGGCTCAAATACCTCCAAAATTGCAGACATTCATTGAGTTCGGAGTAGAGGATTACAGAGAGGCCAATACTCGGTTTTTGCTGCAAAACCGTAACTGGCGTGGACTCATTATGGATGGCAGTGAAGCGATGGTCGAAGCGCTCAGAGCGGATTCGCTAGCGTGGAAGCACGATATTATCGCTCGTCCGGCGTTCATTACCCGCGAGAATATCAATGACTTGATCTCAGCGTCCGGGTTTAGAGGTGAAGTCGGACTGTTGAGCATTGATTTGGATGGAAATGATTACTGGGTGTGGGAGTCGATCGATCTAATTCAGCCGATCATTTGCATCTGTGAATATAACGCTGTGTTCGGCAATATCCATCCTATAAGCATCCCATATGATCCTGTGTTTGATCGGAAAAAAGCTCATCATAGTTACCTTTATTTCGGTGCGTCGATTGTGGCGTTACAGTCATTGGCACGAAGTAAGGGATATCGCTTTGTAGGTACCACGTCCGCTGCGAATGATGCTTTTTTTGTCCGCGAAGATTATGCCGCCCGATTCTTCGATCAGTCAATAAATCAAATCCAAGCTCTGCCCTCTCTGTTCCGTGAGTCAAGAGATGAACTGGGACAGCTAGACTATGTTGGTGGTTCAGAACGTTTTAAGTCTATCTCCCATCTTCCGGTGGTCAATGTTGAAACGGGGATAATCGCAAGACTTGGAGATCTAAATTCAGTTTACAGTTCGGACTGGCTTGAAATGATGTCTCATGGCTCAAATGAAGACGTGCGTCAAAGAAATCGCTCAACGACAGCGCTGGAAGGCGCCAAAGCGTAGAACAATAGAACAGATGATCGAAGACGACGTACTCATCTCCGTTGACCAACAGTAGGAAGGGGAGGCGGTGGCAACCGAGTTCTGGAGGATTCTGCGGCGCTCACTTGGAGCGTGGAAACGGCAGATTTTGTTGCAAAGGCCTTGTGGCCTGCGAAGATTGGGCAAGCGATCCGTTGTTAAGTGGCCAAGGAAATTAGTGGGCCGCGAATCGATTCAAATCGGCGATGGCGCCTACATACTCTCGAACAGTCTCATCCTAGCAGTCTCGCGATATGCCGGAAAAAGGCATCACCCCTCCATACGAATTGGGAATGGCGTCTATATTGGACGGCACGTATACCTAACCGCAATGAAAGAGATCTCGATAGGAGATAGTTGCGTTTTGAGCGAACATGTCTACATTACCGACCTGAGTCACGGATTCGACCCGACTCGTGGTCCAATCATGTCCCAAGATATCGAGAGCAAAGGACCTGTGCAGATAGGCGCCAATTGCTTTCTGGGTTACAGAACCGCTGTGATGCCCGGAGTAACTCTTGGCGACTGGTGCATTGTGGGCGCCAACTCAGTCGTGACCCAATCGTTTCCTGCCTATTCGATGATTGCTGGTGCACCTGCACAGCTGATCAAGATCTATTCGCGTGAGCTAGGAAAATGGGTGCCTCCAGATAAAATGGAGCAGTAGGGAGAAAGTTTTGAAGGAACGAGTTCTTATTACGGGAGGCGCGGGATTTATCGGTTCCCGCCTGGCCCGGAGCTTGCTCATCCGCGGATACGAGGTATCGATACTCGATAATTTTAGCTCACAGATTCATGGTGCTCAGGGTGAGCTTCCGCCTGACCTTGCTAGCTCCGTTCAGATCTTTCGTGGTGATGTTCGCGACAAAGGACTTTGCGAGTATGCATTTGACCGACAAAACGTCATTGTCCATTTGGCGGCAGAGACCGGCACCGGACAATCGATGTACAGTATTCGGCACTACAGTGAGGTAAATGTCGGCGGCACCGCAAACCTCATTGAACTTCTTCTCACGGGGCGCTATCCGGTTAAGAGTTTCGTTGTGGCATCGTCGCGAGCCGTCTACGGTGAAGGTGCAGCGCAATGTCTCGAACATGGGAGCGTTTTTCCCGCAGCGCGCACGAGAGTTGCTATGGAAGCAGGCGACTTTGAGCCCAAGTGCCCGCATTGTGGCCGTAGCACGGCGATGATCCCCACACCGGAAGAAGCGCCGTTTCGACCATCATCGTTCTACGGGTTGACGAAGCAGATCCAGGAGCAAATGGTCCTGATGTACGCTGCTGCCTTGGGTATCAACGGCTTTGCCTTGCGATATCAGAATGTCTATGGGCCGGGACAATCGCTCAGAAATCCCTACACAGGAATTCTCGCAATTTTCTCAAACCAAGCTCGCACCAACGAGCCCATCTACATTTTCGAGGATGGGCAGCAGAGTCGCGATTTTGTTTACGTCGATGATGTCGTGGAAGCGACTGTCCGCTGCGTTGAGGCGCCCGCACTGGAACCTTGCGCTCTTAATGTCGGTACGGGACGCGCGGTTACAGTACGCGACGTCGTGCAACAGCTAACTGTCTATTTTTCGGGCAATTCCGAAGTCTCGATCACCGGCGCATTCCGCGAGGGTGATATCAGGCACAATTGCGCCTCGATCGAGAAGCTGCGTAAAACCTTGGGGTTTGTGCCGCAACGACAGTTCCAACACGGTCTCGAGGAGTTTCTCGCCTGGGTTACTGACCAACATGTCGAAGAGAGAGGTTACGAGCGCTCGCTCGCAGAACTGCGCTCCAAAGGATTGATTCATGGATAGGGAAGAGAGAGTGGGCATAGTCACCGTGACGTTTAATAGCGCCAAGGTGCTTCCGGATTTCCTTCGCTGTATCACAGAGCAGACATATCGGAACTTTCTCCTTTACGCGGTCGACAATGCGTCGACCGACAATTCGGTTGGGCTTCTTCGCACATTTCCAGACCAACGTCTGCAGATCATTCCAAACTCCGAGAACAAGGGGGTTGCAGAGGGCAATAATCAGGGCATACGGGCTGCGCTTGAGGCCGGCTGCGGTTCCGTCCTGCTAATAAATAACGACACCGAATTCGGCCCCATGCTAATCGCTCAGCTCCTTGGCGCGCTTGATGACGATCACGTGAGTATGGTCTGTCCAAAGATGCTCTATTTTGACGAACCAAACCGAATCTGGGCTGCAGGGGGAGAATTTCAGCCATGGTGCGGTTACCGGGTTGTTCACCTAGGTGATGGACAGTTGGATGAAGGGCAGTACGATCGCGGCCGGCTCGTCACTTACACTCCCACTTGCTGCGTGCTTATACGAAAAAGGGTCTTCGAAACAATCGGCCTTATGGATCCTCGTTACTTTGTGTACGCAGACGATACCGATTTCATGTTTCGGGCGATGCGGCATAGGATTACTCTCTGGTATCTCCCTGAATGTTGCCTTTGGCACAAGGTCAGTTCGATGACAGGTGGAGATAGCACCCCATTTGCGATTCGTTATATGACGCGGAACAGGATCTACTTCTATAGAAAAAACTTTTCCACGGTCACGGCGGCCGTGTGGATACTGCTTTACATAGTTCATCTTTCAATACGATATTTTCGGGGCATTGATTCAGCCACAACGTGGAAAGCTAAGCGGCAGGCCGTACACGAGGGACTCGCGATGATAGCGTCGAGCTTAAGCTGAAGATGCCGATGAGAGACGCTCGCCAATGGCTGATCTTCAGTTTCATTTGCCTGATGCCCTTTCAAGACACGATCCTTCAGATCACGCCTCTGCAGCGTCTTGGATCAAGCTTCGCGGTACTGCCGTTGATGCTGCTCATATTTCTGGAGATCGCTCAGCGCCTGATTCGCCTTGATCTTGTATTTCCACGCTTCCTGGTTGTTATGGCAGTCTATGCCGTTCTGATCTCATTAATGGGGATTGTGGTTTTCGGCCCTGGCACAGGCGGCCTGGGACTAGCGTGGCAAGCCGTCAAACTCGCCATCGATTCTATGCTGGTGCTTTACGTGATTTTCGGCATCGATTATTCCGATCGACGCTTGGTGGGGCTTGCGGTTCAGATCGCATTCTTCATAACTATCATGGGGATTTTGGTCAACGACTTCACTATTTTTGGACTTAGCGGGCTAACTAATAGTGCTGTTTTTCACCAGACGATCGTTCTTGATGTCTATGACAATCGCTGGCGTGGATTGACTAAAGAGCCGAGCGTGCTGGCACCGCTCTTGATGGGAATGGGCCTCCTTTGTGCACACTTTGCCGTAGAAGGTTGGATGAAGAAAACCTACTGGTTCCTGGCGCTCATACTTACCGCGCTAGGAGGTTCAAAGGGGGGAATCATTTGCATGCTGCTGATTCTCTTGTTTATTTTCATGTTGCGGGCCAAGGCGAGCCTCCTCCAAGCCGTTGCTCTAGTCTTGCTTATCTCTCCGATCGCCTATCTTGCCGTCAACTTTCTCTTGCCGCAATTTGGTGCCGATGCGCTCAGGGCTTCGAACTCAATAGCGACCCGTTTGACGATGCAAATTGTCGCTGGCCTGATCCTCATTCATTACCCGTTGGGCATCGGTTTCGGCGCGATGTTTCCAGCGATTGGAAAATTTCTCTCGCAAGGAATGTCCGTTGCGCAGTCACTGGTACCGTTTCCTCTCTCCTTCGAAGAAGTTACTCAATATCTCACCGATCCCCAGGACGCGGGCGCAAAGAGCCTGGCTGCCAATTTCGTAATCTATTTTGGATTTCCATTCGTCATTTGCGCATTCATCGCCTGCTTCCGACTCACCCGGCAACTCTACCGACTTGGTTTTGTCGCACTTCTCGCTTGTGTTCTCTTCATGCTCTTCCAGCTCTGCACAAGCGTTGATTCGCTAGCCTACTACAACATTTACTTACCGTTTGGAATAGCCGTTTACGAGATCCGGAGACATGCGAATTCTACAGGTAATGCATGATGTTCCATTTCCTCCCCGGGGGGGAGGACGAGTGGACATGTGGGGTCGCCTTCGCACCCTCGTCGGATTGGGCCACGAAGTGGATGTACTGGTTGCCGTTTGGGAAACCCCGGACCGTGATGTTATCCGGGAGATTAGGAAGTATGCTGCTGAGGTTATCTTCTCCTTCCGGAGACCGATGTGGAAGGGACTACTGGGCACTCAGCCATGCCAAATCAATTCTCGTGAATCGCTCGCTTCAGTTCGGCTTCCATGTGCTTATGATTCGGTGTTGCTTGACGGCGACGCGGTCGGAGCGATTCTTAAGAACCCCTATCTTCACGCTAAGCGCAAAGTGGTACGGACACACAACTGGGAATCGAACTACCACCAGGAACGTAGCCTAATAGCGGGCGCTTCCCGGCTAGTGAAATTTTATGACCAGATCGAGGCTCGCCGATATCCGTCTTATTCCAACCACCTTTTCGATCTCTGCGATGCTGTCTGGTGGGTTTCAGTCGACGAATTGCGGGATGCTTGTAAGGCCAGACCCTCGCTGAAGCAAAAGAGCCATTGGCTACCTCACTTTCACGATATTTCACGCATGCGGCCCTATGCTTCCTCCTCGAACTGCACCGTTCTCTTTGTCGGAGCGCTTAGCTCCCTGCAGAATATTGAGGCAATCCTGTGGTATCTAGATCAAATCCATCCGAAATTAGTTGATCTTCCCGAATATAGGTTCGTAGTGGCGGGCGGAACTGATAATCGGAGACTCCCTCCAAGCATCGAAAGAATAGCTAGCGATCCGCATTGCCAGCTACTTAAAGACGTGGCGGATCTTACGTCTGTCTATGCGTCGGCGCGCATATTTGTAAATCCTGTGTTGCACGGATCCGGTATCAATTCCAAGACGATACATGCTATCTCGGACGGTTTGCCCGTAGTTACAACAACTCCGGGCTATCGCGGAACGGGGCTGAAGCCCACTCTCCATCTCCTCGTTGAAGACGAACCTGGCCGGATGGCAGAGGCGCTCCGCGCAGTCCTTGAAGGCAAGGTCGACGCACAAGCGATGGTACTCAACGCGCAGCAATTTTTAACAAACCATTATGATCACCGAAAGTGCTTAGAATCGCTGTTCGCTGATCCCGACCCAAGAATCGGTCGGCGGAGATCCTGCGATGGTTGATCAGGCGCGCAAGAGATAATCCATGACAGCCTTTGTATAAATACTGCCGGCACGCTCCCATGAATGGTTTTCGATGATATATCGACGCGCAAGAGTACGGACTGCGCTATATGCCCCTGGATCAGCAGCGATCTTCTGAATTAATTCGGCGAATTGGCCTGGCTCATCTGCAATTAGAAACTCGCGCCCGTCTTCTGCATTTTCCAGCGCTCTGGCAGGCGGAGAAGTGAGGATACACAGGCTTCCAACGGCCATTGCCTCGAGCACCTTGTTCTGGATGCCCCTGCCGAGTTGCATGGGGGCGACGACCGCTAGAGCGCCGTGCAGGGCAGGATAGGGATCTTCGACAAAACCCAGAACTCTCACCCTGGGGCCCGTCAGCGCCATGATACGCGCGGGCGGATTGGCGCCGATAACAGCGAGCTGAATTGCATCAGGTAGGAGGGGCATTACATGAGAGATGAACCACTCTACCGCCGTCATGTTTGGTAAGGAATCCATCTTGCCCAGGAAGACCAGCGTGTTGGAGAAATTCGAGTCCGAAACTGGTTCCCTCTCAAGCAAACTGGGTTTAACGCCGTGCGGAATCAGTGTCAACTTGGAGGAGGCATTATATGAATTCAGCTCCTCCGGATTGAACAGAAAGCTATGATCGAAAGTATCGACCACATGACGTTCATAGCGAGCGATCAAGGGTTGATCGAGCAAACAGTACAACGCAATCGGAGACAATTTACGCGCTTTCATAAGATGCGAATAGTAACTGCCATTGTTATCTCCGATGTCGCAGAACTTAGGAATGGTTAGATCTTCTGCATATGGGGCGGTCCGTATAATGTTGCAGAAGATGCCATCATGACGTTTGGCAAGTTTGCTGATTTGGTCAGCCACGTCCTTGAAGTAATAGAGGCTGGCTTGCAGCGGAACTGGAAGGCGCACCGGCCAAGAGACAACGTTACGCATAAAATCGAAGCCGGACTTCTGCCAAAAATGTAGCTTTCCAAATTGTTCAAGGTAGGTCTTGCCTTCGACAGGAAGCGGCTCACTTCCAGTGCAAACAATGGTGAGGTCGAACGTCTTATGCAATTCCGGAATTAGATAAAAGTTCTTAAGGCGATCACCGCCAATGGGCGGGTAGGGAGGACGGGAGCAAACGAATAGCAATTTCGGTTTTCTAGAAGTCAACATTGTTTGGGATGGCTTTGAGTCCTATACTGTCTATGTTAACGTGGCCGTGCGTTGCTTATACGAAGTGAGATCATCTCCTGCTGGTCGGGATGCAATTTCCGGTGACCAAGAGAACGAAGTCTTGTCCATGACAGACGTGAAGTATATTGCGTCGGATTTAGCGGATGCATTCACTATCGATGTTGAGGACTGGTTCCACATCCTCGAGGTCGCCGACACTCCACAATTCGCAGACTGGGACGCAATGCCGTCGCGTGTGGAATCGAATTTCCATAAGCTAATCGATCTGCTGGCTAGCCACGAGGTGAAGGCCACGTGTTTCACACTTGGTTGGATAGCAAGGCGCTTTCCAGCGATGCTACGGAGAGCTGCCGAACAAGGCCATGAGATGGCTAGCCACGGATTCGGACATCAGGTTTTACATGTTCTTACGCGCGAACAAATGCGGGAGGACATCCGATCAGCAAAGGCTGCAATTGAAGATGCGATAGGGGTGCAGGTCCGCGGGTATCGAGCTCCTGGCTTTTCCGTCACGCACAGGACGCCATGGGTATTCGAAGAGATTGCCGACGCCGGTTATCTGTTCGACAGTTCGATCTTTCCTGGAAAACATGGCCACGGCGGATTGCCGGACGCACCATGCCATCCGTTTGTAATCACAACTCAACATGGCAATTTGATTGAATTTCCGATGAGTGTCGTAAAGACACCGGTCGGTCCTTTTTGCTTCTTTGGCGGCGGCTACTTGCGGCTGTTTCCGTATCTCATGATCAATACCATGGCCAAACGAGTTCGCCGAAGTGGGCGGGGAATCATCTGGTATATCCATCCGCGCGAAATCGATCCGAAACATCCGCGACTGCAGATGCCCCTTGGCCGGCAGTTTCGTTCTTACGTGAATCTGCGCGGTACCCCGAAAAAACTCAGCCGCATACTGGGCTCCTCCTCCCGGTTTTGCACCTTGGGAGAAATCGCTGAACGCCTCATGACAGTGGAAGTTCTTAAAGAGTCGATCGTTACCGCTAAGGGATGAGGGCAGCCAACTTGGCGACACTCGTGGCCTGCGCGATAGCCTCCATTCCGAGTTCAACCCCGAAACGCTCCTCAAATGCCATGCAAATTCGCAGTTGAGCTAACGAATCCCAGGAAGAGAAGTTGTCTGCTGAGGTTTCAAGGCGTATTTCGGTCTCTGGTACGTTCAAAACCGCGGCTACCAAAGAAACAATCGCGAGAACTCTCTTATCGTCCATTCATCACCTTTTCATAAAGTCGCCGACCCTCGTATTCGGCGAGGACGACGAATCCGTGACTGTCGTAAAAACTTGCAACCTGTTGATTCTTAGGTGTCGATATGAACTCTCCGACTATTCGCCCGCAGCCACGAGACCTCAAGAGCTCACATGCTTTATCAAGAAGACGATCCTCCACGTGCCTGCCAATCACGCGACAGCTCATGAGAAGAGAATCGATTCTGCATTCTTTGTAATTGAGGATCACGAGCCCCACTGCGCCTTCAAAGCCAAATCGATCGGAGTATTCCAAGAGAACAACGGCATGGGCTGGACTGTTCAGAAAGAACTCGATCTCGGGAATTTGATACCGCCTGGTAGTTAAATTGAACTGGTTTGTCTTTTGTGTCAGCTGCGCAATTCGCGCCACTTGATCTCCCGGGTCCACCTGTAACTTGCATTCGATTCGGAGATTCTCAAGAAATGCGTCGAGATCAAGTGAAACGGAGAGTTGTCGACGCTCTTCGTTGGCCCGGTATTGCTCAGTTTTCCTGACATCTTCGCTTGTAATGCGGGTCTTGCCAAAGTAAGTTGGGGCTACTTCGCGAAGAAACCAAGGCGACAACTCCTCGACGCGAGCGGGAAACTCCGGAACCGCTACCTCGGGTAGCGAGGTTACGACAAGCTCCCGCTCGGCAGGATTGTCATCGATGAATACCAGGCTGTTTACACCTAGGTTAAGTGTTGCAGCAATTTCCAAGATATTGCACGGCTTTGGCTCCCAATTGGCGCGAATGCAAGCGAAGTCCTCGCGCTGCAACACCATCATCGGATTTTTCTGGAAAACCTCGTCGATATCGGCGGCATTGTTCTTACTAGCGATGGCCAACAAGACGCCTGTCTTGCGGAGCGCCCTAAGAACACGTTGAAAGTCGCGAAAACACCAGCCCTTTCCGTCATTAGACAAATCGATTCCGAGTGGCCCCACTTCCCCGACAATACCACCCCACAGAGTGTTGTCCAGATCGAGGATCAGAACCTTGCGACACTGACTGGAGTATGCACGCACTGCCTGTTGCACGCGGTTTGCGAGGACGCGAAGCATCTGGTTGCTGTAGCGGATTCGGCCCATGTACCAAAAGGCGTTTGAAAGCAGTGCTTGTTCACCATAGAGCCGGAACAGCAATTCGATATCGATGACAATCAAGTTGGAGTGCTTCTTTGTAAGTTGGAGAAGTCGTTCATTCAAATGGTTTTCTAAAGACCGCAGCGATGCTTCGTGTGTGAGATCGGCGAAATTCAGCCAACGAGCAGAACTGACGCAAAAAGTATTTGTGATGACGACCTTCCCCGCCTGCGCTAGGCAGAACAACTCAAGTGCCTCGAGGTAAAACTCGCATTGCTCCGGTGTACCTTCGCCATACAGCGCTTCACCGAGCAATGAATCTGTGTCGTAGAGACACAAGATGTGGCTGTATTCCGGCGACTGAGCCAATGAAGAGGGATTGCTGAGATCTAGTATCAGGCTATTGAACTCTCCCACCGTGACGTCCCACGGATTCAGAAACTGCACGAGTGGCTGCATGTTGATGTTGCTCAGCAGCAACACTTTCATTCGATCTCCTTAACTGTCCTGTGGACCGGTCGTATCGGAATGTTGCCTACCTTCGTCCGGGGTCGCCGGACCGCTGAGTGCCACGCACTCTAGATCACATCACTATCCCCGAGAGCGATGTACATGGTCTGTTGATTGAAATCGAAAGCTGGTGTGGTAATCCACTCTGCATAGACAGTTGCCTTTCTTGGCAGCAGGCGCGCAGGTACCGAGAAGAACGGCAATCTCCTCAACGAAGAAAGAGGATTAAGAGCTGCGTTTCCCATCGTCATCGCCATATGGACTCTATTGGTCAGGGCACCTGCCAGCGGTTCACTCAACGCGTTCATCCATGCACGCGAAGACACTTGGGGTAGCCCGAAAGCATCGACAATGAAAAGACAATCAAGCCCATCGTAGATTGTTCGGCGTGTTACCAGATAGCCGACGAGTTGGCCGTCTTGGCGCAGGAAAACTATCTCGTATTGAAACACGGGGCTGCGGCGATATCGCCAGTCCAGGTATCCCGGTGTACGATGGCCTGTCGCACGATTGCCGTCGGTGCTGTTTGTTGTAAGAGCCTCCAGTTCCGCGGAATTTGGCCAACTGCGATCAACCTGAACGAGACCGCCTATGCGGTGCGCGCCGTTGAGCATATGAACGACGGCTTGCCAAGACATATCGAACGTCGTCTGAAGAGGCCCAGTCCGCAATTTGCCCAATGATTCAGCTATAGTTGCGGGGCGAAGCGGGGCAACCAGCACATTCAAGTCGAAGCATTTCTGCATCTTCCAAAAATTGTCCCAGACTGCCGCGCCCGCGGGATTCGGCGCCATGATCAGATAGAAATCGAAACCGGTGAGATTCTTAAGCCCCTGAACGAGTTTTAGGAGCGCCATCATACCCCGCACTTTTGGATGGACCAACAAATCCACCACGTGTCCGCTTTTGTAGAGCTTTCCTCGATACTGGAAGGTGCGAACGAGAGCAACCATGCGCCCTACAAGGCACCCGCCGTCGTAGAGATGAATTCCCACTGACGGACCCTGCGGGTTGTCGAGAAATTTCCAGCGTAAATGAGCGGGATCTGAAACCGCAGCGGAATCCCCATACTCACTGCGGGACAGTTCTACGTATGGCTGTATGTGTTCATCGCCGAGGCGGTCCACACTTACTTCGAGATTCAATCGCGGCTCGATCCTTTTACCCTAAACAGATCCAAGACTCCCTTTCTTACCCTCACGCCGCGCACGACTACTTAAGCCTCAGCAAAGTATCTGTGCTGGCGCCACAATTACCGGGAATTACGGTCAGCGCTCCTGCCGGCAGCGATCCCGCGGTTGTGCAGCGATAGACCACATTCGAGCCGTCTCCGACCTTTAGCGGCTGGGAAAGAACGGTTGGTGAACCAGACGGATTGAAAGTGGCTATTCGGTTCGCGTTTCCATCAAGCACTGAGAGCGAACCCGTCATGTCAACGACCTGATAGTTTTCGTCGGAGCCGACGAAAAACAGGCCAGCATTTTTAAGAACGAAGCTCTTCAGGCCAAAGGCATATGTTGGATAGGCGAAGCTGTTGTTAAAAAAACCAAACCCGTTTGGACGAGAAGGCATATTTCCGCCGATACTCGCAATCTGGTCGTAAAGTTCCACGATGCCCGTAGTGGATGCATTGGTGTTGTACACAGCTGTCGACTGACTAGGAGTGCTGTAAAAGTTGCCGGGGCCGATGTATGCGTAGCCGTTGAAGGAGGAATCCAGATTGACGGGGTATGCGGGCATTCCGCTGGGGTTGACGAAATAGTCGTCGTGAACCGAGAGAATGCCGTTTGCCACGTTCCAGTCGATAAACTGGCCTCCTGTACTTTTGCCGCAGGATTCGATATGTGCAGCATCGATCCAGGCGTTCATCTGCTGATTACCGTTGGCCGTAAATGTCAAGCAACTTGACTCGGTGCCTGTCGATGGCGGGAGATCATTTGCGATCGACCCGCCGAAGATCTTGATCTCGCCTGCTGACGCACCCCCGCCTGCATATAGCTGACCGTAGTTTGATCCATTCTTACCGTTGGAGTTCAACTTGACAGAATATAGGTTTACCTGGGAAGGGGCGGTGGTAGTCGTGTCGGGTGCCTGATACCAGCCGTAGCCGCCGTTCAGTTCAGCTGCGCAGCTATAGCAATCGACGTGGTAGACGTTATCTTCTAGGTGAACACCATCACCATAGAAACCTTGGAAAGTGACATGATCTAGAGTGATGCCGACGTTGGAGAAAGAGGCGGCTCCAGGAGAAGCATACAAACCATGCCCCGCTGTTGCGGCAACACCCAACTGTAACGGTCCTACGAAGCGGACGTTAGCGATCCTCACGGCGTAAGCATTGTTTGATCCTGGCGCCAGAGCGATGAAATTGCTGCTCGTTCCGTAGTAATTCCAGACGACTGCTCCTCCGGTATTGTCGGCGTAAGCACCGATGCCCCCTGCTCCCTCGATCGCGCTGTACTTGCTCATGGTGATCGTGCAAACGCCATAGAGATTCTGGCCTTGCCCACCGATGGTTGTTCCGGCACCAAGTTTGAGCACCGTATACGGGGGCAGGGTAAAACTGGTCTTGCAGTTTTGTGTGGCGGGGCCGGCGATGGCTGTGGCGTCGATGGTACCGCCTGTGGGGGGCAAACTGTTGACACAGTTTGTGATTTCCTCCCCAAAGTCTTCGCTCGGATTGTTTGGAATCTGACAGAGCGCCTGCGCGAACCCAAGTCTGGCGAAAAGCAGGGCACAAACGGCCAATGATGTGACTCTTACTCTCATGAATTGATGGTCTCGGAATGCCCTGCGCCGCCGCCTAACGTAATTTTCTCATTCCCCTCTCGGCGTGCGCAATTCCCTGAAGCGCTGGGTGCATTCAGAATCAGTCCTGTTATGCTTGATACCGACTCGCGCGTGCAACTCAGCCTATACAGCGTTGCTGTCCAGATCCAACATTTCTCTTGGACCCTCTCGTTCAAGATCTGCAGGCTTTTGTTGACGGGCTTTTCACGACGGACTTTGACGAGGGAATTTAGCTGAATGAAGTCTCTTTTAGTTGTGTTACTTATAGGTTTGACTCCGGAAGCAACAATCTCAGGACAAGCAAAGAAGACAGCGATTTCTTTACCCTCCCAGCACTACACGACGGGCGTTGGCGTCACCGGGGTGTTTCAACTCGGTAATTGTACTGGGTCGGATTTGACAGTGGATTGGGGCCAAAAGATCATGAATTGCCAATCCCTTCTCGGCCCTGGCGGGGGTACTATCGACGCTTCAAACTTCGCTGGACCCCAGACTTGCACAACCAATATTGTGCTGCAACCACAGGTGGCGCTGAGGATTTACAGCGGGACGCACATCAGCGGAACCTGCACCATCACGATGAATTCCGATGACTCAATCGAGGGCGTGGGCGCAACCGGCATGTATGTGGACCCCATCTCATCGATCACTTGGACCTACACGGGCAGGGCTGGCAACTTCGTCAATATCGCTCCCAATGCTTACAGCGTGAGGCTCGCAAACCTCGAGTTCAACGGCAACCCGTCGGGTGCTTCAGGGCACGGCCTGTTTGCGTCGCCTGGCCCCAGTTACACCCCTTCGAATATCGGAATTACGCTCGATCACGTCACCTTCCGACAATTTGCCCAAGATGGCATTCACCTGGAAGACAACGTTTATATGGTGGACTGCATTCGCTGTGCAGCAACCGAAAATAAACGATATGGCTGGTTCCAAGGCCCAGTGAACTCCATCGTTAGTCCCAATCAGATTGACATCTTCTCAGGCCGCTTCAACCGCAACTACGTGGCGCAGGTATATGGACAGGGAGGCACCTCTGCAGCCCAGTTCCACATGTGGGGTGGCAGCATCTCTTCAGAGCTTTATCCCTCGGGACAGAGTTACTGTGCGCAGTTTGAGGCGGGAAATAACCAACAGATAAATGCTTTCTTTAACAATGTGCATTTTGAAAGCTGCGGGGGGACGTCTGGAGGCGGTGCCTTCATCCGATGGAATGCGCTGAATGGGCAGCTTGTCGTTCGTGACAGTTACTTTGTTATACCGATCGGCACGGTTGATGATGTGCTGCTTGGGCCACAATTTGGTGGATCCGCGGTGATCGGCCCAGGCAATTCGCTGGTGACGAATTCCGGCGGTTACTTCATCAACAACGAAAGCTCGATTCTGACGTCGAATGTTCTGATCTATGACCCCGTTAGTGAGTCGAACGTTAAGAACCCGGCAGCAAACTTGGTTTTTGTGAATCCACCTAATATCTCAGCTCATTTGGCTCCGGGTGGATGGGAAGATACGCTGGAAAACGCTCGACTGCACTTCGCGGATGCGACTGCTGGAGGATCAGACTATTACCTGGGAAATAACCAGGGAACTTTCTCCATCACTGACGGCCAGGGCAATCCGCTTCTTCAAGCTGCGGGTGGCGTGGTAAAAACGCCCGCGCCATTTGAAGTGGGACACCATGTTAATATGCCGGGATCTTCCACTGATTTCGCAGGCACAATCACATTGGAGAATACAACCTCAGGCGCCTACACGTTTTCCGTTCCCTTCTACAACAATCCGGTGTGTCTGGTCACACCGACAGGCGGCGCCGGATCCAATTGGTCCTACAACGCGAACGCGCAAGGCCTTTACATCTTCGCGGCTGCTCCGATTACAGCAAACTTCAAATACATTTGCGTGGGAGCGCCTAACTAGCAACCCCAAAATCGAGCACCGCAGGGAGTTCGGCCTGCTGACGACTAAGCGGCGCTGGGAATCTGCAATATACTTATCCAGAAACCAAGGACTTTCGATGTTCATCCGTTCTCGCGCGCCGTTAAGGCTCGGCCTTGCGGGTGGGGGTACAGATGTTTCCCCATACTGCGATCAATTTGGCGGCGCAATTCTCAATGCCACCATCGGTCACTATGCATATGCTTCCGTTGAACCGCTAGACAAGCCCGTGGTTCAGTTCACTTCCTGCGATCAGAATCAGAGCGGTGAATACGAGTCGACAACTCAATTGGAGCCGGACGGCAAGCTCGATCTGCTGAAATTCGTTCACAATCATGCTGTTCGCGAATTCCACCATAACGGGCCCTTGAACGTTCGACTGTCGACGCGACTGGACGTTCCCTCCGGATCAGGCCTGGGTGGATCTTCGACTCTTGTTGTAGCGGCGCTAAAGGCTTATGCCGAGTTGCTGAATTTCCCGCTGGACGATTACGAATTAGCACGGCGGGCGCACAAGATCGAACGCGAGGAGGCTGGACTCCGGGGTGGACGCCAAGATCAGTATTCCGCTGCATTCGGCGGCTTCAATTTCATGGAATTCGGCGGCAACGGACGCGTGCTGGTGAATCCTTTGCGGATTAAAGAGAGCGTCGTGAGCGAGCTCGAAGCCTCCCTACTGCTTTACTACACAGGGGAGTCGCGGGCGTCTGCCGATATCATCGAGGAGCAATCGAAAAACGTCGAGATCCAGAATCGAGACGCGATCGAAGCGATGCACCAGATCAAGCAGGAAGCATTGCGGATGAAAGAAGCGCTTCTGCGCGGTGATTTCCGTTTGCTGCATGACGTTCTGCGCTCCAGCTGGGAAGCTAAAAAACGCATGGCAAGCCACATCGTCAACGAGAGGATCGAAGAACTTTATTCTCGCGCCCTGAAGGCTGGCGCGTACTGTGCGCGCATCTCCGGTGCCGGCGGCGGCGGCTTCATGATCTTTCTCGCTGATCCAATGCGCAAGATCCGGGTCGCCGACGAACTTCGCAATTGTGAAGACACCGGTATCATTTACGGATGCCACTTCACAGGCGTCGGTGCGCAAGCCTGGCGTGTCAAAGAACCGACGACAGACAGCTAAGTGAAGCGGGCGGCGTTCAAAGATGTCGGCGAGAGCCTCGCCGACCCTCCCCGGTCAGTACGGGTAAAGAAGGACCTGGTGGCCAACCTGGAAGACAACGTCCGAGCCCGAGACAGCTGCAACGCCATTTGAGGTACGGGCCGCGGAAGGCGCTTGCCATACCAGGGAACCGTCCGTGAGCGAATAGATGCTGCCGGTTCCTCCGTATCTACCGGCCTGATCGAACCCGAGATCAAAGACGAGGTTGCCGGGCAGGAACTGCGGATTATTGATCGCTGGAATCGCGTCGGCCGGATAAGAGATCAGCTCTTTGCCGTCCGGGCTGTAGACGCCAATGCCAGTGAATACTGCGCCCTTGTCGGTGTACTTCCAGTTCTGCACAAATATGTGCCCGTTGTCGATCCAGCCAGCGGCATATCCCGGCACTGCGGTTACGAGAGTTCCATTCTGGTAAATGTCACATGTCATCGGAGGGTCCACGGCAAGAGAGTCCGTTTGAACCGAGAAGAAGCTCCCATCCGGTGAAAGAGCCGGCGGGTTCGGGATAAGCGCGGGAGCACTCGTTCCGGACCAGATAACCGGTGTCCCCGAAATTCCCGTTACTTGTAGCGGATCGTCTGTCGCGATGACCTTGCCGGAACCGGAAAGATTGAAAGGCGTTGAGTGTGGGAAACTGAAATTACTGATCACGTTCAACAAGGGAAGCGAATAAAAGTTGAGACAGTGCCATTTGTTGCAGGGTCACCACCTCCGACTCCCAGTACGGAGCCATCTGATGAGAGCGCCAACTGGCCCGCCTGGAATTTAATGGTGCTCTTTACAGTGTGGGCCGAGGGATCCATTAGCAAAGTTTGTCCATTGGAAGCCGCTAGCGCAACCAGATTCGGAGTGGCGACAATGCTATCGATCATGCCGTAGCCGAAAGAGCGTTCCGTGGCTGACAAACTCGGCCCATCCATGATAGCGCCGCTGCGGTCGAACACCCATTGAGCGATCGAGCTCGCCGCAAAGACTCCCGCAGCTCGATTCGGATAGGTATGAACCACATTCGGCGTGGCCCCTGAGAGGTCGAGCAAAGTTAATGAAGTGGAAGTGAACGGCGGTGGTTCAACCTGCGCCAATAGAACCGTCCCAGATACTTCGGCCGACACAGAACCAGCTAAACTGTATGCCGATGAACTTCCGCCGATCGGGTAGATGTCCAGATCAAAGTGATCGACAACGATCCAATTCCCCGTACCGATGATGCTTGTTGTTGTATTGGACACGGAAATAGTGCCCTGTTGCACGCCTGCGTTGGAATACGCAAGGTAGGTGTTGGCGACCTTGGTCAGGAAGTGGCCGCCGTCGAGGAACCACGAGAAAAATGTCCCATTGAAAGTGGGGCTGACGGTCGAGCTTCCACTTGGAACGGTGACCGTTTCAATCACGTTTGCTCCCGCCGCTCCCAGAGCGATCTGCACCTGACCGGGCGCCGCGAATGCTACCGCAGCGTGATAATCGCCGCTGTGCGTGAGAACCGTTTGCCCGGACGTAGAATAGACGGTCAGTCCAGTTGTCGAACCGGTGCAGAGATAACTACCATCTGTCGCCAGCATCCACCATGCGGCTGCCGGAATCGTGGACAGGGCGCTGCCATCGCTGGCGGAAAGAACATTGATGCCGGTCGATGTTTGTACGACCGCAACCTGCCCCGCCAGAGCGATCTCTCCTTGAGCTGATGGCTGATCTGTGAAAGGTGAGGTTACGGTTGTCGTTAACGCGCCGTCCCCACTCGTGATGATCTTGCCGGATGCGTAATCCCAGAGGTTCCAGTGGCCCGTCCCATCCTCGCTGAGGATGCGATCTCCCGTGGTGTAAAGACCGGCAAGAGCGGAGCCGTGCCCCAGTTCCAAAAGGAGCGACGACGTTTGCGTCACGGTGATGGTGACCTGTGCGGTCGTTGAGTCGGTAGGGTTCGAGGCGGTGACCGCGTAGGTCGTCTGGGGCGATCCGCTTGTAGGTGTTCCGGAAATATCACCCGTTGCTGTGTCAAAGCTGCGAACTCACGAACTCACCCCTAGGTTGCACAACCGGACAAAAACGACAAATTTAACGAAGGAGGCAACGCGACTGCTGATGACACGGCCTAACTTAGGGCCGTGCAAATGGTGCCATGACGGTCGACACGTGTCAATCTCTAAGTGGGTGCGATGATATGTGTATAACAGTCTGTCAGAATTAGTTAATGGAAGCTATTATCCTCGCTGGCGGTCTTGGCACACGCCTCGCATCGAGATTGCATCAGGTCCCCAAGTCCATGGCACCGATTGCAGGCCGGCCGTTCCTCGAAATCTTGCTCGATAACCTTATCGCCGGCGGTTGCGGCCATATCATCCTCTCAGTTGGTCATTTGCGGGATGTGATCGTTCAGCGGTTCGGGAACCGCTACCGCGGCGTGCGGATTGATTACGCGGTTGAAGAGTCGCCACTTGGCACCGGCGGTGCAGTCCGCTTGGCTCTTGACCAAGCACACGAATCTTCTATTCTCGTTCTCAACGGTGATACGTACCTTGAAGCAGATCTGTCGGCGCTAGTCGAGTTTCATAAGTTGGCTGGCCGCCCTCTCACCATAGCTGCGGTCCTGGTCGACAACACTGCACGTTATGGCGGTGTACTCATCGAAGAGCAGTACATCAGCGGTTTTGTCGAGAAGGGTCGCACTGGTCCAGGCTGGATTAATGGTGGCCTCTATATAATCGACAAGAACTTTAGCTGGCACTCGGACTTGCCTGCGCGATTTTCGTTTGAAACGGACGTACTTGTTCCGTTCCTCTCAGAAATCCAACCGGCAGCATTTTGCTGCAAGGGGTATTTCCTCGACATTGGCATTCCGGAAGACCTGGACCGCGCACAAGTAGAGCTTGGCCGCTCACAGAGGATTACATCCTTCTAACTGCGCAAGAGATCCAGTTAGTTCAGGAAACTACCGCACCTGCTTGAGCGTTTTCCAGCTCGCATACACGCGCTTCGACATAATCGCAAAGCATGTGCCCACAAAGGATGTGGCCCTCCTGAATGCGCGGCGTTTCGCTTGAGGGAATCTTCAGGGTCACATCGGCGATACTAGCCATTGCTCCTCCACTTCTTCCCGTAAACGCAATGGTCTGTACGCCAATTCCTTGAGCTGCCTCAAGTGCGAGGCAAACGTTCCGGCTATTTCCTGAAGTCGAAATTCCCACGACCAGATCTCCGGCTCGGCAGAATGCCTCGACTTGCCGTCGGAAGACATGGTCGTAGCCATAATCGTTGCCGATCGCGGTCAAAATCGAAGTGTTCGTAGTCAATGCCAATGATGGCAACGCACGACGCTCTCTTGCAAATCTGCCAACCAGCTCTGCGGCAATATGCTGCGAATCGGCAGCGCTGCCCCCGTTTCCGCACCAGAAAATTTTTTGGCCGCCCATAATGGTTCGGCTCATCATTTCTGCAATCCGCCCGAGTGTAGGCAACAATTCACGCAAACTCTCAATTACGCGAATATGTTCTCGAATCGCACTCTCAAACTCCGTCGACATACCTCTTCCTTTGGTTTACTTCGGACTTTCAATTGTAGACTCGTTGCCAGCCGCTGTGTCGGTTGCCCTGTTGCTTCCTGGTCGAACACCCAGCATGGGATTCCCGCAATGGTCGAAGAAGCCGCGAGATAATTTTTTGTCCGTATCTTCGGAAACTCAACAGTTGCAAGAAGGGTGCCGCAGGTGTGATTACGACAGGTCCTCCGGAGAGAGGTTGCTTACAGAATCTGCTCATGACGGACCGCCAGTCGTGATGCAAATGGTGGACGCGGTAGGAATCGAACCTACAACCTGTCGATTAAGAGTCGAATGCTCTGCCAGTTGAGCTACGCGTCCGAGGGTACGCCGATGCCGGCGATTTTCGCGGAATTACTGTGATGGGAGCGCGTGCGTTTTTCTCACGCGCCTTAGAAAATATACCACAATTTATCGGCTTTTTTGGATTCAGGAAGAAGGTTTGGTGGTTGGTCTTCAGAACGAGAAGGACAACCCGCCTTCGACAGCGCGAGACGCCTGCGCGAAGTAAAGAACGCTGCCATCGCTGGTCACAAATGGCCGATACCCTTGTGCAAGCAGGTTGCTCACATCGATCAGCGCTTCCATTCCGTTGGGCAGGATTCCCTTGCAGCGGATTGGCTGCCGGAGATAGAAGCTGAGATAAGGATTGTTCCGATTTGCATTGAACGGATCGATCGGGGTGACAGTTCCCGATGGCTGCCATCGATACGTAGCTTGCCATTGCGTGCCGGCGCGCTGCAGCTTTCCGCCGAATCCAGCGGAAACCATCTCTGAGCGGCGCGGCCGCAGGCTGAGCAGGCCATCTTCAAGAGTCACCGGGATCGGATGTGTGTCCATCACCAGCGCATTTCCGGTGCCCATGCCGATCGATAGCCACATATCGTCCGGCAGCATTTCTCTGAGCTCGGCAACCGCTCCGGTGCTGCTGAAATTCTGCCCCATCACCTTGAGCGAACCAGTCGATGAGTCATACAGGATGTCGCCACTCTTCCAGTCGCCCTCGGAGATCACGCCACCGCCATTTACCACCGGATGCGCGATGCTGTCATGAAACGCCGTCACACGCACGCGCAGATTGCCGGAACGATCGGCCATGGTTAGCTCCTGATGCAGTCCCCGCTGCAGCATCAGCTGGCCGTCTCGCTGCACAACCGCCGGGCGCAGCGTCCCAGCGCGATCAATGGCGTCCGCCTCTTGCATTCCCGGAGCAGTAGCGACGCGGTACGAAACCGAAGCATCGCCGGCATGAACGCGGAACGCTGCAAAGGGATGATTGGCAATCTCTGTCGAGCCCAAGTGTACGGCCTCGATCTCGTTGCCAAACTCAGCATCGACTGTCTCCATGAGCGTCATCGTCTCAGCCACGCGCAGGATCATCGCCTGCATGCCTTGCACATCCGGACTACCTGCAATCTCAGGACGATCGACAAATGCACCGACGGTACGCAGTGTCCGGCCTGGCGCGAGTTGCTGCTCGTATCCGATCGTGGTGTTGAGCGCCGTATCCTCTGACTGGCTCAGATCGGCACGAAGAATGAGCTGGTGGGAGTCATCGTTCGACCGCCGCATCTCGAAGCCGTGATGGACACCGCCATCGCCAAAGCCGCTCTCTCCACCGCGAATAGTCACACGTGCCTTGAGCGCCGGGTTCTGGCCTTCGGCCTCGGTCACTACGACCAAGGGACCATCCTCTAACATGCGCAGCAGTGGCCGGTTGGCTGAAAGACGCAGCGTCCATGTCCAGTCATCCTGAGGCTCGTCGGCTGAACGCGGTTGCGCCGGGAGCCATCGGAAGGCCTCATACAGTGTGTTCAGAGTCAGATTCACTACCATTCGTGAACTGGCTGTGATGTGCAGATTTTCCCGCAGTGTCGGCAGGAAGAGGGAGCCGGTTGCCTTTACCCCGTAAACGCCGGGAAGGACGCGCGCCAGCTCATAGTGACCGTGATCATCGGTGAAGGTCTGTGCAATGACAGATAGATCGGGCCGTATCAACTCGACCAGCGCGCCGACCTGAGGTGTACCCTTGACGTCGCGCACCACGCCACTGACCGCGCCGTCATTGAGGGCGTAGGCGGGAAGCGAGAGCACTGCAACGAGCAGCGCAAGAACGGGAGCGACGTTGGACAACTTTCGATTCACTGATTCAGTCGTTTAATGCTGCCTGGCCCATTCTCCAAATAATGGCTCGGAACTACTGCTCTGCGGCAGTATTTTCCACGTTTTGCCTACTCTACGGTGAAGGGGGCCGACTGCGCAATTTCCTGTTTCGACACGCTGTCATTCACCTGTCTTTTGACAAGGTACTTCCCGGGCTGAAGGCTTGCAAGTGGCAAACTCTTTTCCATTGTGACCTGATCAGAGTTGGCACTCAGGCTCTTCGAGTTCTCTGACGTATCAAGCAGCGTTTTGTTAGACGCCGTATCAATAATTTGATACGTAATCGTTGCCGAATTCTGCTTGCTCTTCT
>Ga0126381_100000717_pt1 | contig 36708 bp, 40 predicted proteins | sample PanSoiMetPlot_28_FD_96465 | JGI IMG/M metagenome (GOLD analysis project Ga0126381, IMG submission 96465) | Tropical forest soil microbial communities from Panama - MetaG Plot_28 | ecosystem: Environmental > Terrestrial > Soil > Tropical forest > Bulk soil | place: Panama | collected 2016-02-17 | reverse complement strand
TCCTCGTCCAAGTAGCGTCGGATCCAAAATGTTTTCGCCCATGGCTGAGCCTTGGATATACCAGCCCCCCGGGCAGCCGACGCCGTGCAGCCCTTGCAAACGTTGGTTCCATCCCTTGGGTGGCGTGAAGGGGGTTGGCGAAGCTTCGCTCGTCGGATCGTGTAAAACGGCGTTCTGGTAAATGCCGCGATCCATGGTGCCCGTTTCGACACGCACGACGAACGGCATCGTGACGCCTTTGTCGGTCCTCGTCATGGCCACATCCGTTGGAAGCGAGGTTGTACTGGGCATCGGCTTCAACGCCCCACCGGCGGTCGACCTGTAGACATATTGAATGTTGGTGGGCGCTGAGCAGTCGTCAGTACTAATCGGCCCTGGCGTGAGCGTCGTGCCGTCGGGAAGCTTGAAGCTCTGCGTCTGACAGATGAACGGCTCCTGGCGCGGTCCGGAGAAGATCGGACCCGTGATGGGGTAGTTGACAAGCGTCAGTTGCTCCGCCGGCTGCCCCTTGCCATTGGGATTGGTGAATACCTCCAAGGCGTTGGCACCGAGCTTGAGCCCGCTCACCAGCCCGGTAAAGCTACGCCCAGCTTGATCGGCATGAAACGTCGCCGTGATGTCTTGCCCGTTCAGTTTGATGACGATATGGCTCAGCGGAAAATCACCGGGGGCGTCAACCCGCACTAGTGCGTCGCCGCCGCTCACCATGTCGGGGCGGGAAGATAGCGTGGTGATGGTTGGCCCGCTCGCCGCGAAAGTCGGCGTGATGGCCGCCGCAATGATGCCACTCCAGAATAACGTTATCGCCCACTTCCAATTCAGGCCCATGGCTTCTCCTCCTTCATGCACGAAAATGACGAAAATATTTTGCGCATTTACCCGATGCGCTGTCTGATCAATCGAGGCTTACAAAAGTGGATTGGCGGGTATCGGAATGCTACGTTTGAGCTGCCAATTCACGCTCACTGTGGCCATACCTTGAAGCGTTACCTGCACACGGTAAGCGGTCGCGGGACGATACACCGCGCCTACGTAAGCAATTCCGCAGTCGTCAACAAAATGACAATTTCCGGAAAGAATTCGCAAGAACTTATCTAATCGACGTTGTGCGGGGGGACGAAACGTTCGGCGCTGAGTGCGTTCATCGCCGCGATGTGGGCTTTTGGGGATAGTGGGACCGACCGCTACGGATCGACTCGAGTCGATCGGTTACCTGCCTTGGGCCGCTTTGACCGGACGTTTCGCGAAGTTCGCTGACCGGCCCAGGTCCCGTCGCTAGACGCCGAACTCAAAACGTGCCCGGACGGGCATTCGAGCCTCCCCCGATCGCGCACCGACAGCCAACCGCTCCGTCGCCAATGGCGCTATTTCGCGACGAATGGGCGCGGTTCGTCGCCGCCTCGTTGACTTGAATCGCCGGGGTTGACTAACGTGCGACTCTGACCGCAACCCGTTGTGGCGTCTAGCAATAGACCTCGATTCTTGGTGCCCGGCCGCGGGGTTCCGGTCGCAATTATCCACAGGGGGAACGATGATGAACAAGTGCAACGCACTCCGGCTTCTTGCAACTCTCGTGTTGTTTGGCGTGCTGTCGCTAGGCTCGGTAGTGGTGTACGGACAGGACAAACCTTACACAGAGGGCTCTGTCTGGGGCATCACAATGGTTCGAGTAAAGCCTGGGATGCTCGATGTCTACATGCGTGACGTTCTTCCGTTGCGCAAGAAGATCGACGATGAGGCGAAGAAGCAGGGACTGATTCTTTCGACCCACATCCTGAGTGGAAGCGCCTCGGGGAGAGATGACTTCGACGTGATGTTCTTGACCGAATTCAAGAACTGGGCCGCGTTTGACGGAATCAGTGCAAAGTACGACGTGATTGCGAGCAAAATCGTTGGCTCCGAAGAAAAGCAGGTTCAGCTAATGACAAAGCGGACGGAGGTCCGTGAAATCACGGGTGAGAAGACCATGCAAGAATTGATAATCAAGTAGGTGGGTATCGATGTCCGGACCCGCTCTTATCTTCGAGCCAAAGCTCTGCGGTTTGCGAGCTAAGAGTGGGTCGCGTCCCGAGATGCCATGGGCTGCAGTCAACTGCACGAAATGATCCCTCAGGAGATTCGTCCATGAAGCAATTGCACCTCAGATTCGGGCTCAAAGTATGGCTGCTGGCGGTGGGATTTTCCGTTCCTGCCCTGGCTCAGCAGCCGGACGATGCCGCGATTCGCCAAGTGCAGGTGTTGCAGGCCGCCGCATGGAATCAGCACGACGCACGGGCCTACGCCAACCTGTTCGCCGAAGACGGAGATGCGGTGAACGTGGTCGGTTGGTGGTGGAGGGGACGCCCTGAAATTGAGCGCAAAATCCGCGAAGGCTTCGAGCTCGTCTTCGCCCAAAGCACGCTCACGATCACTGACGTTGAGGTGAGGTTTCTCAGTCCGACAATGGCGGTCGCCCACGTACGCTGGACGATGGTGGGCGCGAAGACTCCACCCAACATGCCTGAACCTCGCGAGGGAATTCAATTGCAGATTCTGACAAAGCAGGCTAGTGGCTGGTTGATTGCCAGCTTCCAGAATACGAACAGCATCACCGTGTCACCATTGCCCAAGGGATTTCCTCCAGTAACCTGTCATCACTGTGTTGCTTCATCGTAGGTTACCGGACTGCACCATCGAAAGTCCGCTTGGCGTTCGCGCCGCGTGGACCATCCTGGGCCAGGACCGATCGCCTGCCCTACGCCGGATCCCATGATTGAACAACAGGGATGAAACAAATGAAACAAGATTGACTTCCGGTGAAATTCGCCGCCGACCTATGCTCGATAGACTATGCGGTCGATGATTGAAAGGAGCTTGTTCAGATGTCTCGGTTTAAGCACTCACTTTCCATGTCGGATCGAATTGCCATCGTGGCCGTAATAACAGCTGTAGTCGCCGAGTTCGGCGCCATTGCCGTTGACGCAAGATCGACTGTTTCCCAGATCGATCCGAGCGCAACCGTTCGCACCCATTCAAGCCGGCCAGACGGAGGCACGATCGAAAAGTACTGCAGGTTTTTTTTTACGTGAGCTAGCAGAACCAATCGCTGCGTTCCAGGAGCAGCTGAATGTGGCTACCTCGCTGTGCACAACGCTGCGGCTAATACGCCGATCATACGTCGATCGGCGCAGCGACCGCGATCTCACATCTTCAGTCGATAACCGGTCTTGAAGATCCAGGAGACGATCCCCAGAAAGACCCCGAGAAACACGATGGTCATTGCGAGGCTCACGCCGACGCTGACGTCGGCGATCCCGTAGAAGCTCCAGCGAAAGCCGCTCACCAGGTAAACGACTGGATTAAACAAGGTGACCGTCTGCCAGATCGGAGGCAGCATGCTGATGGAATAGAAGCTCCCACCGAGAAACGTCAGCGGCGTCACGATCAGAAGTGGAACAACCTGGAGCTTCTCGAAGCCATCCGCCCAGATGCCGATGATGAAGCCGAGCAGACTGAAGGTCCACGCGGTCAGGATGAGAAACAGGATCATCCAGATTGGATGGTCCACCCTGAGCGGCACGAATAATCCTGCAGTCGCCAAAATGATCAACCCCAGGATGATTGACTTTGTCGCCGCGGCGCCGACGTAGCTCAAGACGATCTCGAGATACGACACCGGTGCCGAAAGCAGCTCGTAGATCGTGCCGGTGAAACGCGGAAAGTAGATCCCGAACGAGGCATTGGTGATGCTCTGCGTCAGGAGTGACAGCATGATCAACCCGGGAACAAGGAACGCACCGTAGCTCACGCCCTCGACGTGCTGAATGCGCGTCCCGATCGCCGCGCCGAATACGACGAAATACAGGGAGGTCGAAATCACAGGCGAGACAATGCTCTGCATGAGCGTGCGGCGCGTGCGGGCCATCTCGAATTTGTAGATCGCCCGGACTGCATAGATGTTCATTTCGTTTCCCGAACCAAGCTGACGAAGATGTCTTCAAGCGAGCTCTGCGTCGTGTGGAGATCCTTGAACTTGATGCCCGCAACCTCGACGTCCTTAAGGAGCTTCACGATGTCTGCACGCTTGCTTTCGCTGTCGTAGGTGTAGATCAACTCCGTGCCTGCGTTCCCGAGCTCGAGGCCGTAGCCATCAAGCTCATGCGGGACGCTTGTCAGCGCGTGGTGAAGCTGCAGCGTCAGCTGCTTCTTGCCAAGCTTGCGCATCAGCTCGATTTTGTCTTCCACCAGGACGATCTCGCCTTTGCTGATTACGCCGATGCGGTCGGCCATCTCCTCGGCTTCGTCGATGTAGTGCGTGGTCAGGATGATGGTGACGCCGCTCTGCTTGAGCTGGCGCACGAGATCCCACATGTCGCGTCGCAGATTGACATCGACGCCTGCGGTTGGCTCATCGAGGAATAGGATTTGAGGCTCGTGCGACAACGCTTTGGCAATGAGCAGCCGGCGCTTCATGCCGCCGGACAGCGTCATCACCCTGTCGTCCTTCTTGTCCCACAGCGATAGCTGTCTGAGGACCTTCTCGACGTAGCTTGGGTCGGGCGCCCTGCCAAAGAGCCCGCGACTGAACGAGACCGTCCCCCAGACCGATTCGAAGGCGTCGGTCGTTAGCTCTTGCGGTACCAGACCGATCAACGAGCGCGCGACACGGTAGTCACGGACGATGTCGTGGCCTGCGACGCGAACGACGCCCTCAGTGGGATTGACGATGCCGCAGATGATGCTGATCAGGGTCGTCTTCCCGGCGCCGTTCGGACCGAGGAGCGCGAAAATCTCGCCTCCACGTATTTCCAGGTCAACCCGGCGCAGCGCCTGAAAGCCGGATGCGTATGTTTTAGAGAGACTGGCAACAGAAACAACAGCAGTCATCGAAGGTAAGTATTTCAAATAACATTCGTATCATGCCTTGTTTCCCGCCGAGTGAGTGCACGCCTTGGGCGATCGCAGAACAGTGCTTGACATGCAAGCTTTTACTTGCCTATACTTCAGGCAAGCGATTACTTGCCTGTTGCCTTCGATGGCCGAGCACCTCTATGACGACGATCTGCTATTCAAGGCTCTGGCCGACCCCAGCCGGCGCAAGCTGCTGGACCTGCTGCACGCCCACGACGGCCGCACACTCAACGATCTCTGCGAACACCTGGATATGACGCGGCAGGGCGTGACGCAACATCTCGACCTGCTGGAGGCGGCGAACCTGGTTGCCACCGTGCGGCGCGGCCGCGAAAAGTTGCACTTCCTCAATCCGGTACCGCTGCAGCAGATCTACGAGCGCTGGATTGCCAAGTTCGAAAAGCCGCGCCTCAAGGCGCTTTCGGACCTCAAACGACGACTGGAGAAAGCCAATGGCTAGATCGACCTTTGTCTACGTGACTTACATCCGCACCACGCCCGAAAAACTGTGGTCAGCGCTGACCGACGTGGAGTTCATAAAGCAGTACTGGTTTGGCATGCACTGCGAAAGCCAGTGGACGGCGGGATCCTCGTGGAAGATGGTGTCGGGCGACGGTGTCGTTTACGACACGGGCGAGATCGTCGAGGCCGAGCCGCCACGGCGCTTGCGAATCCGCTGGCAGCACCAGAACAAGCCCGAGCTCAAGGCCGAAGGCGAGTCGCTGTGCACGATGGAACTGGAACCCAGTGGAACGGCGGTTAAGCTCTCCATCACCCACAGCATCGAGCGCGAACCCTCGAAATTAATCGAGGCGGTGTCCGGCGGCTGGCCCAAGGTCATTTCCAACCTGAAATCCCTGCTGGAGACCGGCTCCATCGCTCTGCAGGACCCGTACCCAACCGGCAATCCCTACGGCCGCCGCTGACGCCCTATCGAGAGCCCCCACACTGGAAGGAGTAACCATGGTAAAGGTCATTTTTGGAAGCCACTCGTCGGTTATTGTTCCGCAGCAAGATCGAGACAGCATTCGCAAATTCTATTGTGATGTCCTAGGCGGGAAAATCACGAAAGCGGATCCCGAAAGAGACTTCATTCGCTTGGGAGATGATTTCTACATCGCGTTTCTCTACGGGGATGTCACTGATGAGAGCGAGTTCCTGCGAAGTGCGAGATCTGTCTGGCTGGAAATCAAGTCCGACAACGTGGAAGAAATGACCCGGAGAATTCTCGCTTTCGGTGTCACGAAGCTCGAGGTACCGGACCCCCACTTGTACTTCCAGGCTCCGGGAGGTCAATGCTTCCGGTTAGTCGGAATCGACGAGGATCTCTCCTTTTATGAGGGGGCGCGAGAAGGTCCGAACGTGGCAAAGATAAAGGAGGCCCTCAAAAGAATATCTCCCTGATCTCCGTCGAGCCAATCCGACGGAGATACGCAAGACCAGTCCTCGCAATCGCATTAGTTCCAAGTATCAAAATGGGACCCTGGAGAAAGAAGCGCGAATGGTTGTCAAAGCGATCGTGATCGTGGCAACGCTCTTTATGGTCTCGCCGCTTACGGCTCGCGAGAGCGCCGACACGCTAACCTGCGGACAAACAGAGAAGGTTGCTTTTACCGCCTGGACGCCCTGGTGGTTCTTCATCAGGCCTGCGGATAGGCCACCGCCGCCGGGCGCCGTGTTGGCTCCCGAGGCAAAGATGACCGATGGAGTCATCTTGCGAGGCATCATGGTGCCAGCGTTGGAAGCACGCGCGCGGCGAAGAGCTTTGCTGGTGCTCTATGGAAACCTGGCTTACTCAGACCTCTTTTATCAAGCTTTGAAGCAACTGAATGTCTTCGATCCCGGGTATGACACGTTTATCTACGACTATCGCGGCTACTGGCGATCGGATGGGAGCCCCCTGCTCCGCGCCATCGTTGACGATGTCGGGGAATTGGTTGGTACTTTGGCGGGGCGCTACGATGAGATACGAATCTACGGCACTTCCCTTGGGGCGCTCATCGCTAGTCGCACTGCGGCAGAAAACAAGAAGATTACCTCGATATTCTTGGATGGCATCGTTTCACGACTGGCGGACCTATCTAAAGACTGTCCGAAAGGACGCCTCGACCCCGTCGACATGAGTGAGACGACCTGCAAGAAGGTCACTTTGCTTATAGGGAGATACGACTCTCTATTTCGTCCCGAGGACGCCGAGGCATTTATCGAACGGATGAAGAGTTGCGGCAACCTGCACGTTGATGAGCGCACTGATCTAGGCCACCCGTTCAGTGAAGGCCTCAACGATCGTGATCGGGCATCCACGATTCGCGCAGGAATAATTCGTGAATGGCTTGCCAGCGACTAGGTCGACCAGACGACAAGCAACTCGCAAGCCAGGCAGCGCGATGGGAGTTCTTAGGAGCCTACGACGACACCGATACGCGCGCGCCTAAGCGCTGGGCGTCTCGGACGGCTTTGCCGTTGGCGCGGAGGGTTATCGGCTAACTGATCGAATCCCTGATGTTTGGCGCCCTCGCCAGTGGAACGCCATTGCCAGTGTTATGGAGACGATTAGGCTCACGAGGACTACCCTGATCAGCCCTAGTGTCGAGAGTAGGAATCGGTGCCGTGTCGTGTAGGCTCCGAGCAAAGTAAAACCAAGCCAGTAACCGCCGAACACGCTGGCGGTCTCAACGATCATGTAGTAGAGCGTGCGGACGGCACAAGACCGTCGGCGCAGTGCGCCATTAAGTACCCAGTTACAAAGCAGGTAGCGGAACTGGATTCCATAGCCGATGCAGTTGGTCAAGACGAAATTGACCCAAACGCCCCGAACCAAAGACGTCCCATCGTGGCAAAGCGGCGCCGCGGCCAGACTGTACAAGCCTGAAATCGCCGTGTTACACAACAGGGTGTAAAGGAGGTCGCGTGGAACGGATGGCTTGAATGTTCGGAAAAACTTGATTGCCTCTAGTGGATGCCCCAGTCGCTCACAACGAGCGGTTCCCCAACGCCTGGGAGCTTTGGTCTTGCCCACAATCGCCTCCGCTGGATCGGTCAGCTTGACCGGACACCGCGTGCATAGCCTTTGCCGAGTTTCGAGGCAATTGTTGAAATGTTCGCGAGAGTGCGCCAGTGGCCCGCGATGAACCTGTGTAATCCAGCGGTAAAGCGCGGTTACCAAAGCGCCAACTGCTGTTGCGATCTTTGGCCGGTACGCGAAGCCAGCTATCACGGCGTTTCTTCTAATCCGGCGAATGAATACTAAGCGCCTCGGACGCCAGGGGTCAGTGCGCCTTGTTCTGAACGATGGCGTTTAGCCTGGCTCCATGCCATTTTTCCTAATGATCGGCGCTGCAGCCGGAGATTTGAGGTGCATGACGAGCGCCTTGGCGGCAACAGGCTCCTTCGCGCTGATGCAGATGCCGCCCGAGAATACGGTGATCTGCTGAACATCAGGAGATAGCGGGCCCAGATAGTCGATGCCGGTGGCGTGAACGAGCTCGCTGACCTGCTGAAAACCGATTTCGGCCTCGCCGCGAGCGACCATCTCGGCTACCGACCCACCGGAGGGCGGTTGCTTGAGCTTCGGTTTCAACTCGTTCGCAATGCCCATCCGCTGAAACAGACCATCGAGGTATACCCCGCTCGGGCCCGTCGAATACGCGATTGACTTGGCCGAGAGGAGGGTGCGCTTCAACGCCTCCCCGGAGCTAATGTCGGGCCTTTGCACACCCGCTCGTACTGCCACGCCTACCCCTGATTTCATCAGATCGACACGGCTACCGGGCTCGATCTTGCCAAGACTAATCAACTCGTCGATCGAGTTCGATCCGAGGATGACTAGGTCCACTGTCTCTCCAGCCTTCACGCGCTTCATGATGTCGGCGGTACCGGACCAGAGAGTCACGACCTTGTCATTGCTCATCTTCTCGAACTCGGGAACGAGCTCCTGGTAACTCTCCTTGACGGCCACCGACGCGATTACCTTGATTTCCGCCGAGCGCACCATGCCCGCAAGCATGAATGCGGCCACCCCTGCCGCGACGGCTGTGCCAGCGCTTAAGCTCCTTCGCATGACGTCTCCCTCACCGGTGGGGCTGCATCTCCGGTTGTATTCAGACACCTCACAATGCACCGCGTCGACCTTGTCGACAAGAACCTGTCCGAACTATGCCTCGGCATACGCTGTCCATGTCGGCAATGAGGAAGGCGAGGGAAAGGACCAGCGGACTTCTGCGCCGATAGGGAGTTCTATGCGAACCGTGTTGTTTGCTCTGGTCGTGGCCACTGCTGCCGCTCATGGTCAATCCGCCCCGGACGGCGAGGCGCTGTACAAACAGCATTGCGCCACCTGTCACGACGCCGGCGTGCCGCGCGCCGCTGCTCGCAGCGTGCTGGAAAAGCTCTCTTCCGACAGCATTCGCACCACGCTCGAAGCGGGCAGCATGGTCCAACAGGCAGCTAAGCTTCAGCCGGCACAGAAAGACGCCATTATTGCCTACCTGACCCGCGACTCGCTGTCGCAGCCGGCAGTTGCGGTGAATTCGCAGTGCGCGCCGGAGAAGCAAACGTACTCTGCGACGCTCCGCACGCCTCATTGGACCGGCTGGGGTAATGATGTAACCCAGCATCGCTTCCAGTCGAGCGAGCAGGCACAGCTGACGTCCGACCAGGTATCGCGGCTGAAACTCAAGTGGGCCTTCGGCTATCCCAACGCGCAGACTGCGGCGGCGCAGCCGGCGATCGTGAATGGACGTCTCTTCGTCGCCAGCGCCAATGGCAATGTGTATGCGCTCGATGCCGCGACCGGCTGCACTTACTGGACCTACAACGCCGGATTCCCAGTGCGCACCGCGATCAGTGTCGATGAAAAGACCAATACGCTGTACTTCGGCGACAAGCGTACCGGCGTTCACGCGGTCAATGCCGTGACCGGCAAGGGCATGTGGAAGACGCGGCTCGACGAGAATCCCATTGTAACCATCACCGGCGCGCCGACATTGGCTGGCGGCGTGCTGTACGTGCCGATGACGGCCATCGAAGATGCTGCCGCGGCCAATCCGCGATACGAATGCTGCAAGCTGCGCGGCACGCTCGCCGCACTCGACGCTGCCACCGGCCAGGTGCTCTGGAAGAGCAGCACCATCACCGATGAACTCAAACCCATTCGCAAGAACAGCCTGGGCGTGCAGCTATGGGGCCCCGCCGGTGCGGGCATCTGGTCATCGCCCACCGTGGACGTGAAGAAACAACGCGTGTACGTGACCACCGCCAACAGCACCACCGATCCGGTCGCGGCAACATCAGACGCGATCATTGCCTTCGACATGGAAAGCGGAAAAATCCTGTGGTCGTATCAGGGCACGGCCAACGACGGCTACAACTTGGGCTGCGATCTTCCGGATCCGTATCGCACCAACTGCCCCAGCACCAATGGACCGGACTTCGACTTTGGTTCGTCGGCAATCCTGGTGGAACTGGCTCAAGGTCACCGCGCACTGATCGCGGGACAGAAATCCGCCGTGGTGCATGCCATCGATCCTGACGCCAATGGAAAGGTCCTGTGGAAAAAGCAGATCGGCAAGGGCGGAAAAGTCGGCGGCGTGCAATGGGGGCCCGCCACCGACGGCAAGACCGTGTACGTGGCGCTGTCCGATGCGCAGCTACGCGTTGCACCTCCGGGCACACCGGGCGCACAGGCGGCACTCGGTCGCAGCTTCATATTTGATCCGAAGGTTGGCGGCGGACTGTTTGCGCTCGATGCAGCTACCGGCGAGACACTTTGGCATACACCGCATCCGGGATGCCCAAGCGACCGACCCGGCTGCAGCCCGGGACAGTCTGCTGCGGTGACGGTCATTCCTGGCGTGGTGTTCTCGGGCGATATCGGTGGCATCCTGCGTGCCTATGACGCCAAGACGGGCCGCATCATCTGGGATACCGACACCAAGCAGGAATTCAAGACCGTCAACGGCGTCGCCGCGCATGGCGGCTCTCTGAACGGACCCGGCCCCGTCATTGTCGGCGGCATGCTGTACGTCAATTCCGGCTACGTGCACATTGGCACGGCACCGGGCAATGTCCTGTTGGCGTATTCGGTGGATGGGGAGTAAGGTCGCTGACAGAAATCGGGCGTTCATTGCTTTTTCCGCGTCCTCGCGAGTCCAAGCAGCGCTTGCTGGTTGTGGCACTTCCTTGGCGCAGCGTTGTCCGACGCTGGGCCCCGGTGCGAACGGAACGGCTGAAGCGCGGCCTGCTACACTATGGTGGATCGAACAAACCGGGGTTTGGCATTAAGCCCAACTCGTTACGACAGGAGAAGGAACAATGCGACGCGCAATGTTAAGTGTAGTGGCGGCCGGACTGATCGCGGGATCGGCGGGAATGGCGCAAGCGGACGGGATCAAAGTGGGGACCCTGCATTGCGATGAGGCAGGTGGGTGGGGACTGGTCTTTAGCTCCTCGAGGGATCTCAAGTGTGTTTTCAGCCCTGCCGACAAAGCGGTGAAGTCTGAGCACTACACCGGGGCGATAAAGAAGTACGGCGTAGACCTTGGGTTCGTAGACGGCGCCGTGCTTCTGTGGGCGGTGGTGTCGTCGGATGGCAAGACTCAACCGGGCGCCCTCGCAGGCTCCTATGGCGGAGTTGGGGCGGCAGCGGCCTGGGCGGGCGGGCTTGGCGCGAACGTCCTCGTCGGCGGGTCGAACAAGGGCTACGCGCTGCAGCCACTCAATATTGAAGGGATCAATGGGCTGAACGTCGCCGCCGGGGTCGTTGAGGTCGAACTGAAAGCTGCCAAATAATCGCTCGGCGCGCTTGCCTTCACAGGCAACTAGCGCCTCCGTGAACCGGGATCGAGAATCGGGCCGCTTGCTGACGTCCCTGAGGCGGGCTCCGATTAATCGCCGGCCGCCTTGATCCAGTCGACTGCCTGCACGCGGCCGATCAACTGTGGTTTGCCCGACGCATCGACGCGGAAGATCGACGCTTCGCCTTCCTTGACTTCGAACCAGTCCTTGCCGAGCGCGTCCAGGATATTCGGCTTGTGAGTGACGATGAGCGTGTTCTTGCCGGCTGGAGGCGCTGTAGCGATCATCTTCTTCAGCGCTTCGGCGCGGCGGTCGTTCTCGATCGGCGTGACCACCAGCCCGCCTTCGGTTACGTCGAAAGTCGCAGTGACTGGGCCTCCGCCGATCAATTTCCCCGTCTCGACGGCACGATCGAACTTGCTGGTGTAGACCGTCCCGAGCGGAATGCCGAGCTTCTTGAATGATTCGCCGACCTGCCTCGCCTGCTGCCGCCCTTGCTCGCTGAGCAAGCGCTGCTTGGCGATATTGTCCGGATTCAGCGGATCGGTGTCGGCCTGATCGCGGTTGGTCGCGCCGTGGCGCATCACGATCACGTAGCCACCCTTTTTCAATTCCGCGGCGACCGCTTTCGCATCCGTCATCTGGGCCTGGGCCGATGCCGCGACGGCGGCGAGCATGGCCACCCAAATGAACCGCAACCCGCGCTTCATTCTCCCTCCTCGTATGCGCGCAGGGATGCCCCGGACTCACTGAGCAGATAGCTGTCGCACCGCACCTATCCAGTCCTCGAGGTGGTAACTTCTGACGATCTTCGCATCCTTGATGGTATGGAGGTCGATAGACATAACCCGGAAACTCCCGCCACCTGATTGTGTTCCAAGGAAAGCCCCGGCGGGCGTGCCCGAGGCTTCACCACGGACGATCACGCGGTCACCCGATATCAACAGCTCTTTGATTTCCCATTTCAGGTCCGGGACCGTCTTCTGAAGACCGACAATCGCCGGGCCGACTTGATCCCGCCGCTTGCAAACATCGTTGCCGCCGCATGACATCCAGTCCGGCGAAGTAGCTACATTAATTAGCGCGATCACGTCGTTGCCCGCGTTGAGCGCCTTGTAGAAGGGGGCAATTACCTGGTGCGCCTGTTCCGCGGTCAACGCGTGCTCCTCAGTGTCAGCAGGCGAAGCCGAAGCAACACTGCCAAATGCGAGGAACATTACGAACGGGAGTAGAAACATTGACTTTCCTTTCGGTTCTGGCAGTGCCGCATGAAGCATAGCGAGGACCCGCTGTAAGCAGACTTCACAGACAGTTCATTTTTGTTTCATTCGTTTCTTCCCGCTCGAAACGTTCATGATGTAATGCCCTCTTCCGAGCGGCCCGCATATATCACGCGGCTGCACGCCGCTGCCGCAGACCCGCACAGGTCAACCCTGACTCCTGCCCGCCTCGTGCAGAGTCAGGATGTCGCGAATCGCGCGATTGACCGGAGTCGGCACCGCAACGGCCTCGCCTCGCCGCACGACGTCTCCGCTCAACCCTTCAACCTCCAGGCGGTGTCCGCGCTCGAGGTCGTTGTGCATCGACGAGGTCATGGTCGCCGGCAATGTGTCGCCGAATGCCAGACGATCGTCGGCATAGTCTTTCGGTAGTTGCACCCCTTCGGCACGAGCGACGGCGACCACTTCGCGCATCGCATCGTGCAGGAACGCTCGCGTGCGCGGATTCGCGCGGATTGGCCCGATAGGCTTGCGTATGGTGGTGGTCGTGCCTGACAGTGCGACCAGGAAAACGAATTTCTCCCAGACGGTACGGCGGATGTCGCTGCTTATCTCCGCATCGATACCGGCTCTTCGGCACGCTTCCAGGAATGTCTCGGCGCGCGCCGAGCGTTTGCCGTCGTACTCGCCGAATACAATTTTCTGCATGGTGCCCGAGTGGCGAATCACTCCTGGCTCGGCGATTTGCGCAGCGATGTAGCAAACGCCTCCCATCACTGCGGACGAGCCGAGAACCTCGCGCAGAATGTCGTCCTTGCGCACGCCGTTCTGCAGCGACACAACCGCAGTCTCGCGTCCGATCAACGGCACGATGGCCTTCGCCGCCGCTTCGGTGTCCCACAGCTTGACACCGAAGAGAACCAGATCTACCGGACCGATTTCCGCGGGAGCTTCCGTCACGCGCGGGGCCGGAAGGTGCATGTCGCCGAGCGAGCTTTCGATCTTGAGCCCCCTTTGGCGCATGGCTTCGAGATGCCTGCCACGCGCGATAAAGCTCACATCCGACCCGCCCAAGGCAAGCCGCGCACCGAAATAGCCGCCCACACCGCCTGTTCCCATCACCGCAATTCGCATCGGGACTCCCAATCGTCGATCAAGCCTGATTGAGTATATATTCAAAGGCCGCGGTCAACGCACGGGCCACAGGATCGTCGATAGTACGCACACGACTCGCCTTTGCGGATCTGAGCCGCGGGCGAAAATGCAGCAGGACATACACGGAGCACAAACATGGCAGCTGAAATCGCAGTGGTTGTCGGTGTCGGGCCTGGACTCGGTTGGGCTTTGACGGAGCGATTCGCGCAAGGGGGCATGGAGGTGGTCGCGGCGGCGCGCAATCCGGCCAGACTGAGCGCGCACATGAAAACCGGTGCCAACGTGCGACTGAAGGCGTGCGATGCAGCGCAGGCTGCGTCCGTTGCCAACCTGTTTGCCAGTGTGGAGAAGGAGCTAGGAAGTCCGAAGCTCGTCGTGTTCAATGCCGGCACATTCATGCGTGGCGGGATTCTCGATCTCACTCCCGAATCCTTCGAGCAATGCTGGCGCGTCGGCTGTTTCGGCGGATTCCTTGTCGGTCAGGAGGCGGCGCGGCTCATGGTCACGGCAGGCGCCGGCACTATCATCTTCACAGGCGCGACTGCATCATTGCGCGGAAGTGCCGGCTTCGCCAATCTTGCCGTGCCCAAGTTCGGATTGCGTGCACTCGCGCAATCGATGGCGCGCGAACTCGGTCCCAAGGGCGTGCATGTCGCGCACGTCATCATCGACGGGCAGATCGAATCGGAGCGCAATCGCGATCTCGTCGAAGAGCGGGCTCGCGCGGCCTTCCTGCCTCCGAGCGCGATTGCCGAATCCTATTATCAGCTCCACCTACAGCCGCGCGGCGCGTGGACGCACGAACTCGACTTGAGGCCCTGGGCTGAGAAGTTCTAAGCGTGTCCCAGAACATCTACGACGACCCGAGCTTCTTCGAAGGATACAGTCGGCTGCAGCGCTCCAGGCTCGGCCTGGCCGGCGCTCCGGAATGGCCTGTGCTCCAGGCCATGTTGCCTTCGATGGCGGGATTGCGTGTATTGGATCTCGGCTGCGGCTTCGGATGGTTCGCTCGCTGGGTCCGCCAAGCCGGCGCGGTTTCGGTCGTCGGCGTAGATCTGTCCGAACGGATGCTCTTGCGTGCCCGCGCCGAAACGTCCGATGCCGTCATTACGTACCTTCGGGCGAATATCGAGCATTTGACTCTTCCCGCATCTTCGTTCGACCTGGTTTACAGCTCGCTGACATTGCACTACGTCGAAGACCTGTCGAAGCTGCTGCGTACGCTCCACGCTAGCCTTTCGCCAAACGGTCGATTCGTTTTCTCGGTGGAGCACCCCATCTTTTCGGCACCGCTCGAGCAGAAGTGGCAGGTTCTCGCGTCCGGGTCCAAGATCTGGCCGCTCAACTCGTATCTGGTCGAAGGGCAGCGAGTAACCGACTGGATTACCCCAGGAGTCACCAAGCAACATCGCACGATCGCCGCTTACGTCAACGGGCTGATCGACGCAGGGTTCCGTCTGCTACGCCTCGAGGAATGGGGTCCAAGCGAGGCGCAGATTCAAGAACACCCCGAGTGGGCAGATGAAATACACCGCCCGCCCTTCCTGCTGATGTCGGCACAGGCCTAGGGTACGAAGCTTCGCGACGACTACGATCCGGAAATTCCCAAGCAACGCTGCGGGCCTTTTACCTTCGCCCGCAGCCTCTCGCGCCACCGATTCAATAGTTTTCCAAGCATCTTGCGGGGCCTGTGCACCAGGTCATACACGCGGACAGTTTGCGAGAGATCGGTTCGCACCAGCCATTCCGGATGCGCAACAACACACCTTGCGTCCTCCAGCCCCGCCATCCAAAGTTCGTTGACTGTCGCCCGAGAGAACTCGTGGTCCTTTGTCGACCCGGTGAAGCTGTGGCGCCTATTGATCAAATGCACTACATCGATATGCCCAGATCTGCTTGCAGCTTTCAACATCCTGACATCGGGATCCGCCTTGAGACGCCCCGGGAGTTTTTCCAGTAAGCGGCGAAGCGCTCCCCGCTGACGCTGGACCTCGCGTACATGGGTGACATCGAAGCGAGCCTTGCTCGAGTACATGAGGTCTTTGTGCCGCTCCATGACTTGGTCGAGGTTTTTCGGTAATTCACCTTCGGCGCTGAACAAGTCCACTTGCACGATGAGGACGTTAGTTGGCGGCGAATGGTCGACAGCGTACCAAAGCGGTGTATTCGACACGATGCCGCCATCCCAGTAACACTCGCCGTCGATCTCGATGGGAGCAAACGCGGGGGGCAACGCAGCGCTTGCCAGCACATGCTCCGTGCCAACTCGGGTGTGCAGATTATCGAAATAAATTGCGCCACCGGTACGCACGTTGACTGCACCGACGCTGAGGCGCACTTCGCGCCGGCTTATGAGGTCGAAATTAACGAGCCTTCCCAAGGTCGTCCGGAGCGGATCGAGGTCGTACACGCTCAGCGCGCCCGATGTGCCTTCGGGCATAAACGCTGGAGGCGGCAGGCGCGGAGAAAAAAGACCCGGCACGCCAACCACGGATCCCAGAGTGGCGCTTGCGCGACCGAGGCCTTGATGCAATATGCTGAAGAGTGGATGCGCGGTGACGGACACGCCCGAAGACACAAGGTCCCAGAAGGCGCGCAGGCGCGGGATGCGCTGCTCGGGTAGATTGCCGGCAATCAGAGCGCCGTTGATGGCACCCATCGACACGCCGGTGATCCAGTCAGGCAAACAGCCTGCCTCGGTCATGCCCTCGAACACCCCTGCCTGGTAGGCGCCGAGTGCCCCGCCGCCCTGCAGCGCCAGGATGACGCAATCGTATGGGACTCGGGCGCGACTTAGATTCATTGCCCAGGCCTAGCTTGTTCTTATGCGGCGATGACGGGCTCGGCCCGCGGCCCCATCTTTGCGCCGGCGATCGAAGTTATCTTCAACCGCTCGTGGTTGGGAAGCGCGATCTCGCACCACTCTGCTGCACGTGTGTCTAGAGCTGCGGCAATCGTCACCGCTTCCGAGAGAACGATCCGAGCACTGTTTAAGTTGTCATGGTGGGCGGCAAGTTGACGCGCGACATTCATCGTCGTGCCTATGACCGTGAGGGTTCGCGCCGCGTTGTCGCCTGTTTCACCGACAGCGGCCAACCCCGTGTGCAAATAGATAGCAAAATCGGTCGCCCAGCCAAGTTCTTGCTTTAGTCGATCACTGAGGACGCGCAAGCGTCGATCCACTTCCGCGGCTGCGGCGAGCGCTTGTTTGCTGGCCTCCTTCGCTCCGACTTCGAAACCGAAGACCGCAGTCACGCCATCTTCCGAGAAGTGGATCGGAATCCCCCCTTGCTTGCGCGCAATGTCCCCAATGGTTTCGTTATAGCGGCCGAGAAGGTACATGAGGTCTTGCGGGAGCAAGGTATGCGGTGAAGCCGTCCACCGAAAGCCGACTAGCATCACGGCGATTTCGCGCTCAACTGCCTCATTTCTACGCTCACGCAGGGGTGACGGTGTGGCCGCGATCAGCGGAATCACGGAGACATTGCCCTGTGGTCGTAGTTGACATGCGAGCCGCGTGCTTTTGGGAGCATGAATGCGATTGAGGGTGTCGAGTTCGTTTTGAGCTGGTGGCGGGCAGTTATCGCTGCCGGCGACGATGCGCACCCGACAGGTCGAGCATCGGGCCCGACCGCCGCACATCGAGAGATGCGGAATACGGTGGCTCCGACTTGCCTCGAGTACGGTCCAGCCACGCGGCACTTGCACGACGTGTCCGGGGTAGGTGATCGAGATCAACGTCCCCCGAAGACTTTCGATAGCGCTGCGACTCACTCGCGCGACAAACACGGCGCCGATCAATGCGAAGTACAGAACAAGCATGCCGTTGCTTGTCCGCGCCAACTTCTCTGTCTGCATTGCGTCGAGACTCAAGACGTTTGCACTGAACCACGCAGGGTCTTGCGCCAGTATCGAGACCTCTTTCAGCATTGCCAGGAATCCCAGGGTCGCGAGCACGGGCAGCAATAACGCGGCGCCAAACAGGATCAGACGCAGACGTCGGAACCACTCTCGGTGGCCAAACGCAAAATTGAGCCCCATGCAACCATGCAGCCATCCGGGGACCAACAACGCCATCTGTCGGCATTCACGATTCGAGTGCCAGAGCATCCAGACGATTCGGGCATAGTCCGGCTGAGCACCATATGCTTCGAAAGCCAGCCGCGTGGTGACGGCGTGGGCGATCAGCAAAGTCGGAATCCCGAACCCGAGCGCAATCCGCAGCAACTCGCTTGGCGGCATGCGCAAGGTTCGATGTTCGTACAGCGCTACGAACGCCAGCGTAATGTGGATAGCGGCGCCACCATACAAGAGCACGGTGCCTGGCAGACTGTGCCACGCGGCGACCGCCAACCGTAAGCCTCGTTCGGCCGCCGCGAGCGAAATCAACCCGAGTGCATGATTGGTGAGATGGGCAGCAACATAAGTGAACAGAATCACGCCTGAAGCAAGGCGCAAGTGCTGCCGAGTCAAGCGCAACCGGCTTAACTGCATCGCGATGGAAGCACGGTTGATCACTGGACGCACCCGAGCTCAAGCTACTGCTTGTGTACATGCACGACACCGGTCATGAACGGATGCACGGTGCAGATGTAACCGAAGTCACCTTCGCTGGCGAAGGTATGCTCGAACTTGTCGTCGGTATCCAAACCCTTTGAGACGAAGCTCTTGTCGTTACTGGTCACGGTATGCGGCGTTTGGTCGTGATTGGTCCATACGACTTTAGTGCCGGGGGCAACGGTGATCTCCTTCGGACCGTAGGCGAACTTTGCAATATCGATATCGACCGTCGATGTCGAGGGCGCCGCGATCGCGAAAATCGCAGGCGTCACCAAGGCTGCGCAGAAAACCAGTACGAGGGCGGTGCGAGGGGGAAAGCGCCGGCCAGCATTGCGGAAGAAAGTGTGGTTCATGGGATGTCCTCATTTGTGAGCAATCTGTGAAATCGTGGCAAATGCAAATCAGCTCGCGAGTGGAGTATCGATCAGCGCAAGTTGATGCCGACCGGGTACGACGCTGACTTGGCGCGTGCCGAGCAGCTTGCCAAGCTCGCCGGCCGGTACCGTCACCGGACCAGGCTCGCCGATGCCTTCCTGTCCGGGTGTGGGCAGCGGGTATGCGAGCGACATTGCGGTGTGCAGGGCAATGTTTCCCTCGACCTTCTGCAGCACCTGATGGATGTGCCCGTTGAGCACAGTGACCGACCCGAACGGACGTAACAGCGCCAGGGCCTGCGCGGAATCGGCCGTGCCCCAGCCCCAAGGCTCCCATATCGTCCAAAGCGGAATGTGCGCGAGCACGACGATCGGCGTCGAACGCGGCAGGGGCGCGAGATCGTTCTTCAGCCAGGCAAGTTGTTCGTCGCCAAGCGCCGCCAGCGTGCCCATCTTGAAGTTGAGCACATTGTTCAACGCCACGAAGTGCACGCCGCCCTGATCGAAGGCATACCAGGATTTGCCATTGCCATCGTGATCGAAAAACTTGAGGTAGCCGTTGACGCCTTCATCGATCGTGTCGTGTTCGCCAGGAATCGTGTGCACTCGATCTACATGTATTTCCTGCAGCAACTCACGCGCCTTAGCGAATTCTTCGGGTTTCGACAAGTGGCTCACATCGCCGGTGTGCACGACGAAGGCGGGCATCTGCGGCAACGCGTTGATGTCTGCGATCGCGTGGCGCAGGCTCCCGACGACGTCGGGGTTGGCTTCCTTGCGAAAACCGATGTGCGTATCGCTGATCTGCACGAAAGTCAGCGCATTCGTCGCAGTTCCTAGTGGCGTGTCTCCCCGCGTGGCGCCAAGCGCGCGTGGCACACCGCCGGTAACCGTCCATATAACGGCGGCGCCGGTCCAGGCGGCGAGACAGCTCAACGCTCTACGGCGGGCGGGATTGTGGGTGGGTTGGGTCGGCTTGTACGTGCTCATTGGATGTTCCTTCAGGTGATTGGCGGGAATGCCTCTACCCGCCTATATCTACTGGCGCGATATTTATTCCGCGTGAGCTTGGTTGCTCAAGGCGAGCAAGGGCCGCGCCAGACGGCCCACTGCTCTTTCACGTCCTGTTGCGAGCCTGGATGACATCACTGGTTGGTGACCGCTTGCGCGCCACTTGCCGGGTGGAAGAATCGTGCCAACCTGGCTGAGAAGGTTTCGCTTTTCGTGCTCTGCGCGACGTTGGCCTGCTCGCTTGGCTCGACGTACCCTGACCCGTTCGGAAGTCGCCACCTGGAGACCGAGGAGGACGACAACGCCATGAGCTCACCCTCGGTCAGGCCATTGGGATGGTTCTGACGCCACGACGGATCCGTGGGCGCACTTGCGAAAACTGGCCGGTTGAGTTGCGACGCAAATACAGATAAGTCGGACGACGAGAGCGCCTGCATTTCGCGCTCTGTCAGGCCATTCGGGTGGCTCTGGCGCCATGATGGATCCGCGGGGACCTTGCTAAAGACAGGTCCGGTGAAACGTCCAGGATCGCCACGACCGTGCCCACCATTGAAGTACTTGTACGAATCTCCGGTAAACGGACTCATGCTGCTGTCGTCGGCCAACGCAACAGTGGACGCGCCAAGCGCAAGGGCTGTTGCGATTACCAATTGCTTAACAAGTGAAGGCGGTTTGCGAAACATGGGTTGCTCCTTTGAAGGCTGCTGCGGTTAAGAAAAATGTTCTGGTGCAGAGCGCGACATAACGCTTCTACCAGCGTCGTCGGCATTGATAATGAAGTCCTGCCGGCGATAGCGATCGCGCGTCGCGGAATGGCAGACCTTGCACCGTGATCGGTAGCTTCCACTGCCATCGGTGACGTGCGTTCGCATACCCCTCAAACCGCAGCAGGGCGGCGTTTATGCCCTCGGGAATAACAGGACTTTGTCGCAGGTAATGTTGCTGGCCTTCTTCAGCGCGCGGATGGAGGGAGAAAGCATCGGCAAGGCGACGATGTGATCTAGCGGCGCTGCCTTTGCTCTGTATCGCGCATCGCGCGAGATTATTCCCGGCGGAATAGAAGGACACCCTCTTGGGTCAGTCAGTTAAGCCGCTCTTGCATGCGGTGAACTGATGCCTGGAGATGAAAGTGAACTGCAGACAAGCTGAACCCCTGATCAGCGCATTTGCCGACGGTGAAATCGATGCGCCGCGGGGATACGCGATCGAAAAACATCTGCTCTGCTGCGCCGGTTGTGCGGCCATGCTTCACGGCATCCTGGCGCTGCGCTTACGGCTTCGCGCTGAGCTGCCCTATTTTGTTGCGTCGCCAGCGTTGCAGGCACGGGTTCGCGCGACACTCGGCGCCGTCAGGGCATCCGCACCGTCTCGGTTGCGCCCTGCGGGCGATCGCTGGCGCTGGCTTAGCGGGGGCGTGCTCGCCGGCTGCACGGCGAGCGTGTTCGCGTGGATGGTCGGAACGACGGTTCTCGCGTGGCGCGCAAACGAAGACTTCGCAGTCGCGGCGGTTGCGGCACACACGCGTGCGACGCTCGGCGACCATTTAATCGAGGTGGCATCATCGGACCGGCACACGGTCAAGCCATGGCTGTCCGCCCGGCTCGACTATTCACCGCCCGTGCAGGACCTGGCCAACGAAGGATTCACGCTGATCGGAGGCCGGCTCGACTATGTGCAGCGACGCAACATTGCGACGCTTGTTTACCGCTACCACCAACACACGATCGATGTATTCGTGCGGCCGGACATGTCACTTACATCGAGGTCGGAGCTGAGGTCGGTGCGTGGATTCAACGTCGTGCATGCGAGCGGCCGAGGCATGGACTGGGTTGCGGTGTCCGATGCCGAGCCCGCTGTGGTGTCGGGGTTTGTCCAGCGGCTTACGCACGAAGACGTCTCCCGACCGAGCCTCGACGCTATTGACGGGCATCGTTGAGCGCACGCTCCTGGGCCGCCTCCCATGGCATCCCATTCTTTGGGGCGAGACCTTGGCGGTCCGCAATGCGCTGGAGCGCCTGGCGAGCACGCGAGAGGCGCGACATGACCGTTCCTATTGGGACGTCCATGATCCTTGCGATTTCCTTATAGGAGAGCGCCTCCACTTCGCGCAAGATGAGGCATTCTCGCCAGGTGACTGGAAGCGCGTTGAGCGCGTCGTCCAGCGCCGCCAGATCCTGGCGCCGGGCCAGCGCGGCCTCGGGACCGGAGCTCGAATCGAGTACGTCTGCCTCTGCTCCGTCTTCATCGGCCGGACTCATCTCGCTGATTAGTGAAACTTCCATTCGCTGCCGCTGGGTCTTGAGTGTCGAGTAGGCGGCGTTGCGGACGATCTGCAGCAACCACGGCCGTCCGGACCCGCCACGAAAGGCCGTGAAGTATCTCCAGGCGCGCTCGTAAGCGTCCTGCACAACGTCCTCGGCGATCGACGGGTCGCGAACCAACCATCGTGCCAAGTTGTAGGCGGCGTCGAGGTGGGGAAGCATCATCTGCTCAAAATCGCCATGGCGACCCTGGTTTTTCATTGGCGCCTCCAAAACGAACGCTGATCGCGTTGTGGTAGCACTATGATCAGATCGGGATGCACCGCAATGGACGGTCAATCCTTTCTCGCTGGAATTTGGGTACCCTCACAAGCCCAACAGAATCAATAGTCTCTGGGAATGAGTCCTCTGCCGCGCGACGCCGTGCGGACGCTCTTCACTAGCCACACTGGCCGCAGGCTTAGCCTTGGAATACGATTAGCTCAACCACGCAGGTTAGGCCGATCAGGGGACGGCAAAAGCTTCGAGCTTCAAGCCAGCTCGTGTCCGCTATGCGACAAGCCAAGGACCCATCCGGTCGGTTGCGGTTTGGTGTCTTCGAGGTCAATCTTCGAGCCGGTGAGCTGACCAAGCGCGGGGTGCGCGTCAGATTGCAGGAGCAACCATTTCGCGTCCTGGCGATGCTTCTTGATAAGCCGGGCGAGCTGATAACCCGAGAAGAGTTGCGCGAGAAACTTTGGGGCCGGACGGTCGTCGACTTCGATCACGGCCTCAACAAGGCGATCAACAAGATCCGCGAAGCTCTCGGCGATTCAGCGGAAAATCCGCGCTTCGTTGAGACCGTTGCCAGTCGCGGCTACCGATTCCTCGCCGACGTCACCCCAATCGACGCGACGGTTGACAGGCTACCGGCACACGAAACCGAGGCTGTCGCTTCGCTTGCGAATTCCCGTCGTGTCGAACTGGGCGATGTGGACTTGCCACCCACGAAACCATCCCTGCATCGTGCCTCGATAGGCGTCGTTCTCGCCTTGGCCGTGGTACTCGCGGCTTCGCTGTCGTGGCTTTTCTACTCGCAAAGCCAATCGTCAGCGAGAATTCGCTCCCTGGCCGTATTGCCGATGGAGAGTCTGTCGGGCGATGCGTCGCAGGATTATTTCACCGATGGGATGACCGACGCGCTGATCGCGGACCTGGGGCAAATCAGCGCACTACGGGTCATTTCCCGTACTTCGGTGATGACGTACAAGGGTATTCGCAAGCGCCTGCCCGAAATCGCTCGCGAGCTGAACGTCGACGCCGTCGTGGAAGGAACTGTATTGCGTTCCGGCGAGCGTGTACGGATCACGGCCCAGTTGATCAAAGTGCCTGACGAAACGCACCTCTGGGCCCAGAGCTATGAAGGAGAGCTACAGGATACGCTGGCGTTGCAGAACAGCGTAGCCCGCGCGATTGCCGAGCAGATCCAAGTGACTTTGAATCCGCGAGAAGAGGCTGCGCTCAAAAAATCGAAGGAAGTGAACCCCGGCGCATATGAGGCCTATCTCAAGGGACGCTACTTCTGGAACAAACGATCCGGGGAAGGACTTGGAAAGGCCATCGATTACTTCAACCGTGCAATCGAGGTCGACCCAGAGTACGCCAGGGCCTACAGCGGTCTGGCCGATTCCTACGCGCTATCGGGAGACTGGGAATACGGAATCCTCTCACCACAGGATGCTTTCGACAAAGCCAAAACTGCCGCAACCAAAGCGCTGGCGCTGGACGATAATCTCAGCGAAGCCCACACCTCGCTCGCTTTCATCCAGGATCTCTATGATTGGGATTGGGTGCCCGCCGAGAAGGAATACAAGCGCGCGCTGGCGCTCAATCCCAACTATGCGACGGCTCACCACTGGTACGCCTGGCACCTGATTGTGGTGGGACGCAATGACGAGGGCATCGCTGAATTGAAAAGAGCGGAGAGCCTGGACCCCTCTCCCTCATTATCAGCGCTGATCTGGCGGATGCACTGTGCATCGCTCACCGTTATGACGAATCCATGCAGCAAAGTCGAAAGACCATCGAAATGGATCCGCATTTCGCCGTCGCCCATTATCAACTGGGTCAGGCTCTGGAGCAGAAGCAAAGACACGACGAAGCTATCGCGGAATTCAGGCGAGCGATCGAGCTTTCCGGCGGAAATACGACATTCGAATCGAACCTCGCGAATGCATATGCCGTTTCAGGGCGGAAGGAAGAAGCAACGAAGATCGTCGAGCAGCTGGAGAGTCGACAGGGTCAAGGCTCTTCAACCGACGCAAGCATTGCCTTGATCTATGTCGGACTTGGCGACACCGACCACGCGATAATCTGGCTGACCAAGGCCTATCAGGCACGATTCAATCCTTCAATCCTCGTGCGACCGGCCTTCGATCCACTCCGGTCCGACCCCAGGTTTCGGGATCTCCTGCAGCGCATCGGCCTGCCAAGCCGCGATTCAGCCGCCCGCTGATAACAACTCAAGCGGGCTTCCGAGTCACCAGAACGCTCCCTCCCGCTGCGCTCACATGGCGACGGACCGCTAAACAGAAAGTCGGTCGTACGTTGGATGCGGCGCCGAGGCGCACGCCCGGCGCTTGACTTCCTGTGTAATGAATGACACCATTCACTCGCTCGGTTGTGAATGCTTTCATTCAACACGGTGCTTAGCGCCCAACACCGTATCGAGTCCGCCGTGGAAGAAGCCTCACCCTCGCTCTCGCGCGTGGGCCGATGGATGTCCACGCATCCCATTCGCACGCTCTCGCACAGCGCCGAGGAGATTGCCGCATTGACCGGCACCTCGGTCGCCGCGATCAACCGGTTCTCGCGCGTGGCCGGCTTCGAGGGATTCAGCCACCTCAAGACCGTGTTGGGCGAGGAACTGCAGTCTACCGTCGCGCCGCTGCAGAAGCTTTCGACGCGCAAAGGGAGAGTTCGCCCAACGAAGTCCGACGACACCAGCGCTGCGATCGACGCCGAGACCCTGCGTCGCGCAACCACCGTGCCGCAGATCCAACGTGTCGCGGGGCGCCTGCTGAAGGCAAGACAGGTGCTGGCACTCGGACTGGGAACGAGCGGCTATCTCGCCGGTTACGCCGCGCACGCTCTGATGCCCTACCTGGCCAACGTGTGGGCTGTGGCGGGAGAAGGCGGGACCGAAGAGGCAGCGCGAAGGCTGTCGCGTTGCGGTCGCGGCGACGTCCTGCTCGCCGTGTCTTTGCCGCGCTACTCCAAAGATACGGTGCGGTTGGCGCAGTTCGCACGCGAGCGGGGCGCCCACGTCGTCGCCATCACCGACGCCACCTCGGCACCTCTTGCCGTGACCGCGGACGCTCTGCTGCTCGCGCCCAGCGAACACCCCGTGATGCCGAGTTCCGCCGTGGGGGCTCTCGCTGTCATCGAAGCGATCGCGGCGGCGGTCATGAAGCTGATTCCGGACGCGGTATCGATCGCCCGCGAAATGTCGGAACTGGTGGCGTCGCATCTCGCGTCGCCACACCACGATGCAAAGCCCACAAGAAAGGTCAAGGAGGAGAAATGAACGCCGCTTTTCGATTGGCTGCGGTTTGCGCGAGCGCCGCTGCAGTTGCTGGTTTGACAGGCCCGGTCCACGCCGGCAAGGTGGTCGACAGCATCAAGCAGAAGGGCGCGGTTACCTGCGGCGTACACACCGGCCGCGCCGGCTTCGCGCTGGCCGATTCGAGCGGCAAATGGTCGGGGCTCGACGTGGACTACTGCCGGGCGCTCGCAGCCGCCGTGCTCGGCGACGCGGGCAAGGTGAAGTACGTTCCCTTGAGCGGGCCGACCCGCATTACCGCCCTGCAGAGCGGCGAGGTCGACGTGCTGGCGCGCAATACCACCTGGACCTACACCCGCGACACTTCGCTTGGCCTGGTCTGGGTCGGCATCAACTTCTACGACGGGCAGGCCTTCATCACCAAGAAGAAGCCGGGTCTCGCCAAGGTCGCGCAGCTCGCCGGCGCGACCATTTGCGTGGACTCCGGTAGCACCACCGAGAAGAACCTCGCCGAGTACTTCACAGGTCACAAGCTGCAATACAAGAGCGTGGTGTTCGATCAGATCGAAGCCTCGCAGCAGGCGTTCATCAGCGGGCGGTGCCAGGTGTATACCGGGGACAACAGCAACCTCGCCGTGCTCAAGGCCACGCTGCTGAAAAACCCGGACGACTACGTCATCCTACCCGAGCAGATCTCCAAGGAGCCACTGGGTCCGGCGATCCATCGCGGTGACGACGACTGGTTCGCCATCGCCAAATGGACACTCTTCGCGATGATCGAGGCTGAGGAATTGGGGATCAGTTCGAGCAACATCGATTCGCTCAAGGCGTCGAGCAGCGACCCGACGATCAAGCGCTTCGTCGGCACCGGCGATGATCTGGGCAAGTTCATGGGACTCGACAAGGAGTGGAGCTATCGCATCGTCAAACAGGTCGGCAACTACGGCGAGAGCTTCGATCGCAACGTCGGAGCCGACTCCAAGGTCAAGCTGCCGCGCGGCCTGATGAATCTGTGGACCAAAGGCGGCCTGATGATCTCGCCGCCGCTACGCTGACTATGGCCACCGTCGAGAGCGCATCGTCAGCGGCCCTTGCGCCACCGCGACCGCCACTCAATCTCCGCTCGATTGGACTGCAGGCGCTGGCGCTTGCCCTGGTCGTGGCGCTTGGAGCGTGGCTGGTAAACAACGCGACCATCAACCTCCGGGCGCAGAACATCGCTTCGGGGTTCGGTTTTCTCGGTGACACCGCGGGCTTCGCCATCTCCGAGGGGCTGCTTCCCTACGAACCCAGCGACAGCTATGCGCGCGCCTTCGCTGCGGGCGTGGCTAATACGCTACGCGCGGCGCTGCCCGCTGTAGTGCTCGCCACCGTGCTCGGCTTTGCGCTCGGCATCGCGCAGACCAGCCGGCACGCGCTGGTGCGCCTGCTCTCGCGCGGATTCGTGGATCTCGTGCGCAATGTGCCGCTGCTGGTGCAGGTGCTGCTCTGGTATTTTGCATTGACCGAACTGTTGCCCGGCACCGATACGCCGCTGCGACTGAGCGATGTCGCGTTTCTGAGCAAAGGGGGCCTCAACATCGCCATGCCGGAGCTGACCGCCTCGCAGGCGATCGTCCCCCTTGCACTGACCATCCTGGTGCCGTGGCTCGCCTGGGTCGCTGCGCCGTGGCGGCGGATCACGTTGCCGGTCGCGCTCCTGGTTGTCGTCGGCGTCTGGCTTCTTTGGCCCGATTCGTGGCAGCACCCGGAGGTCGGCAACTTCGGCGTCAGCGGGGGCGCGACGCTGACCCCCGAGTGGCTGGCGCTGGTCATTGCCCTCACGCAGTATTCGGGCGCCTATTGCGCCGAGATCGTGCGCGCAGGACTGCAGGCCGTGCCTCGCGGACAGTGGGAGGCTACGCATGCGCTCGGCCTGACGCGCCCTCAGGCGCTGCGGCGAGTGATCGTACCGCAGAGTCTGCGCGTGATCGTCCCGCCGTATACGAGCCTGGTGATGAACACCATCAAGAACTCGTCGCTTGCGGTGGCGATCGGTTATCCCGACATCGTCTCCGCAGCGACCACGGCGCTGAATCAGAACGGCCAGGCGATCGAATGCATTTCCATCATCGCGGCCGTGTATCTGCTGCTCAATCTGCTGACCACGCTGGTGATGGGTGTGGTGAACGCGCGTGTACAGTTGAAGGAGCGCTGACATGGCCGAGATGGTGCGTCCTCCCGTGGGTGCCACGCTGGCCGAGCGTTGGCGGCATACGCTTTTCGGCGACAAGCCCTCCGCGATCGTCTCCACGGTGCTTCTGCTCGGCATCGCCTGGGCCTTGTGGCAGGCGTTGCGCTGGGGCGTGTTCGACGCCGTGGTTCGACCTGACGCTGAAGCCTGTCGGGCGGCGGAAGGCGCCTGCTGGGGCGTCATAGTCGAGAAGGCCCGCCTGGTGCTGCTCGGTCGCTTCCCTTCGGGTCAGCAGTGGCGGCCCGTCCTCGGCAGCATTCTCCTGCTCGGTTGCGTAGGCGCCGCGGCGCATCCGCGCTGCTTCGGCCGCGTCGGCTTCGTCCTGATGGTCGGGGGCGTGGTCGCATTCGGCGTGCTGATGGCCGGCGGGGTTCTCGGACTCGCGCCGGTCGGCACAGATCTCTGGGGAGGACTGCCGCTCACCCTGCTGCTGGCGGTAATCGCGCTCCTGATTGGCGTGCCGCTGGGCATCGCCCTGGCTTTGGGGCGTCGCTCCAAGCTTCCGGCGGTGAAGTGGCTCTCGACGACCTACATCGAGCTGGTGCGCGGTCTGCCGCTGATCACCCTGCTCTTTTTCGGCGCCTTCGTCCTGCCGCTGCTGCTTCCGCCGCAATGGCGGCTGGACCCGATGCTGCGTATCGGCATCTGCCTGGTCATGTTCGCGGCGGCGTATCTCGCTGAAGTGTTCCGCGGGGGGCTGCAGGCGGTAACGCGTGGCCAGTACGAAGCATCGCACGCGCTCGGACTCAACAAATGGCAAGCGCTGACGCGGGTCGTGCTGCCGCAAGCCCTGCGCATCACCATCGCGCCCACCGCGAGCCTGTTCATAGGGACAGTGAAGGACACCACTCTCGTGTCCATCGTCAATGTCTACGATCTGACTGGGACGCTGAAGCTGGCGATGGGCGACGCCGAATGGCGGCCGTATTCCGTCGAGATGTACGTCATGGTGAGCGCGGTCTATCTCACCATCGGTCTTACGATCGCCTCCTACGGGCGTTACCTGGAGCGGCGCTACGCGCTGAAATGAAATGAGTGCAGAAAATCTGCTGGCAATGGAGAGCGTGCACAAGTGGTACGGCAACTTCCACGCTCTGGATAACTGCTCGCTCGGCGTTGCGCGCGGCGAGAAGATCGTCGTCTGCGGGCCTTCGGGCTCTGGGAAATCGACGCTCATTCGCTGCATCAATCGCATCGAGCAACATGACGGCGGCCATATTGCTTTCGAGGGCGTGACGTTGGATGATTCGCGCAAGGCTGTGGAGGCGCGCAAGGGCATCGGCATGGTGTTCCAGCAATTCAACCTGTTCCCGCATCTGACCGTGCTGGAGAACGTGATGCTGGCGCCGACGCTGGTCAAGCGGCAGGGGACTGCGGCGGCACGCGAAAAAGCGATGTCGCTGCTCGCCAGAGTGCGCATCGTCGAACAGGCCGAGAAGTATCCGGGGCAGCTTTCGGGCGGACAGCAACAGCGCGTGGCGATTGCACGCGCGCTGGCGATGCAACCGCAGCTCATGCTCTTCGACGAGCCTACATCCGCGCTCGATCCGGAGATGGTGGGCGAAGTGCTCGATGCGATGAAGGAGCTCGCGCGCGACGGCATGACCATGATTGTAGTGACGCACGAGATGGGTTTCGCGCGGCAGGTCGCCGACCGCGTCGTGTTCATGGAGGCCGGGCGTATTCTCGAGATCCAGCCGCCCGCGAACTTTTTCGACCATCCGCAGAGCGAACGCTGCCGCGCGTTCCTGGGCAAGATACTGAAGCATTGATCGTGACGCCGCCTTTTGCGCTCGCGCTGCACGGCGGCGCCGGAACCATCGCCAAGGGTAGCGCTTCCGACGAGGCGCCGTACCGCGACGCCCTGCTCGAGGCGCTCGCCGCGGGACAGAAAGTACTCATACGGGGCGGCAGCGCGCTCGATGCGGTGATCGCGAGCGTCGTTTCTCTCGAGGACTGCCCGTTGTTCAACGCGGGACGCGGCGCGGTGTTCACGTCCGAGGCGCGGCACGAACTCGATGCTGGCGTGATGGACGGCAGCTCTCTCACAGCCGGCGCCGTCGCCGGCGTGCGTACGATACGCAATCCGATCCTCGCGGCGCTGGAAGTCATGCGCGACGGCCGCTCAGTGATTCTCGGCGCCGACAGCGCGGAGCTGTTCGCCCGCGAACACGGACTGGCGATGGTCGATCCATCGTACTTTTCGACGCCGCAGCGCCTCGCTCAACTACGCGCGGCGCAAGCCAAAGGCAGAGACGCCGCCGTGGTGGACCACGATGGTGCTGCTGCGGTCGATCGCGACTCGCAGCGATCCGGCACCGTCGGCGCGGTAGCCCGCGATCATGAAGGCCACTTGGCGGCAGCCACGTCGACGGGAGGACTGACCAACAAGATGCCGGGTCGCATCTCCGATTCGCCTATCGTCGGCGCGGGGGTATACGCCAACGATGCGACCTGCGCCGTGTCGTCGACGGGAACCGGCGAGCATTTCATCCGCGGCTGCGTGGCACACGACGTGCACGCGCGGATGCTGTTTTTGAAGCACGATCTCGCGCGCGCCGCCCAGGACGCCATCGTCGAGTCCCTGCAGCCAGTAGGCGGTCGCGGAGGCGTCGTCGCGGTGAGCCACGACGGACAAATCGCCATGCCTTTCAACTCGCCCGGCATGTATCGCGCCTGGGTGCGCGAAGGTGAAGCGTCTCGGGCGGCGATCTTCGCCGCGTAGATTACTTGGGGCTGTTGAAGCGCTTCTGCTGCGCGGCAGCGAGGCGTTCCTTCTCGGCGAATTTCTTGCGCGCGGCCAACATGGCCGGCCGATGCTTCACGGCCCAGTCGTAGAGCGATCGCAGGGGTGCCATCAGCTTTCTGCCGAGCTCCGTCAACTCGTAATCCACGCGCGGCGGAATGGTCGGATACATCGTCCGATGCACGAGCCCGTCACGCTCCAAGCCCTTGAGTGTCAGCGTGAGCATGCGCTGAGAAATCCCGTCAACGGCGCGTCGGATTTCGTTGTAGCGCAGCGGCCCCTGCTCGAGAGCGCCGACGACCAGCACCGTCCACTTGTCGCCGATGCGGTCGAGCGTTTCAGCGACCGCCTGGCAGTCATCTGCCGACGTGTCGATCCTGCGAACAGAAGTGTGCGTGCCGCTCAAAAAAGTGCCTCCTTGTGCGAGCCGTCACAGTCACTATTATAGTGACACGAACAAAATGTTCGCAAGCTCGGAGGTTTGTTATGAGCAAAGCACGCATCGGTATCGTTATTTCGACGACTCGAGAGGGTCGATTTGGCGACAAACCCGCCAAGTGGATACGGGATATCGCGGCCAGCCGCTCAGATATGGAATTGGAAATCGTCGATCTTCGCGATTATCCGCTGCCGTTCTTCAACGAGGCTGCTTCGCCGCTTTGGGCGACGCCCAAGAACGAGGTCGCGCGCCGCTGGGCGCGAAAGGTGGCAGAGCTCGACGGTTTCATCTTCGTAACCGCGGAATACAACCACGGAATTCCGGCTGTGCTCAAGAACGCCCTCGACTATGCCTACAAGGAGTTCAACCGCAAGCCCGCGGCCTACGTTGGCTACGGCGGCGTGGGCGGCGCGCGCGCGATCGAGCAGCTCCGGATGGTGAACATCGAGCTGCAGATGGCGGCTACTCGCTCGGCCGTCCACATCGGCGGTTCTGACTTCATGGGCATGTTTCTCGAAGGCAAGACCTTTGCCGATTTGCCTCATCTGGAGCCGGCCGCGCAGGCGATGCTCGATGATCTCTCGTGGTGGGTGAAGGCGCTCAAAGCGGCCCGCGCCGCAGCGGCGAGCGCGACCACCGACCTCGCTGAGAAGGAGCACGCGTGAACGCACGGTACCCGACCCAGGCAACTGACCGCCGTGTAATTCATCGCACGCGCGGATATTCACATGGGCCCATTACACGCCTTGTCAGCCCGTCCGATATTGGCGAGCTCACTAAGCCGTTCGTCTTCCTGGACTATTTCGACCTCGACCCGAAGCGCTCGCCAGCGATCGGCTTTCATCCGCACTCAGGTATCGCAACGCTGACACTCGTCCTCGAGGGACGAATCTCCTATGAAGAGACCTCCGGCACGAAAGGCTTCATCGAAGCCGGAGGCGTTGAATGGATGCGTGCGGGAGGTGGCGTGTGGCACACCGGAGGGGCTGTGGGAAGCGTACAGGTCAAGGGCTACCAGCTATGGATCGCACTTCCTCCCGAGGTGGAAAGCAGCCCGTCCGAGGCGCAGTATTTCGAGGCCGAGCACTTCCAATCACATGGTCCGGCAAGGGTAATCCTCGGCCGCGTCGGTGAAGCGCGGAGCAAGGTTCCGGCGCCAACGACTATGAATTACCTCGATGTCGCGCTGAGAAAGGGTGAGAAATGGCGCTACGAGCCGCCGAGGGATCACACTGTTGCCTGGCTCGCGGTGCACAAGGGGATGCTCCTCGCACCCGCACTCGCTGAAGAGGGCGAATTGCTTGTGCTCGAAGAGCCGAGCGGCGACGTCGAGTTTGAAGCGGTTGAAGACACGAGCTTCGTTCTGGGGTCGGCTGTCAAGCATCCCTACGACCTGGTGCTAGGAAATTACTCCGTTCACACCAACAAAGATGCGCTTGACCGCGGCGAGGCAAGGATCGCGGAGATTGGCAGACGCCTCAGAGTGGAAGGCCGGCTCTAAAGAACCGGGACGAGGTCGGATGCCGGACTAGTAGCGACTGGTCGTCGGACCTTTTCCTGGTGCGCTACTGTTGCGTGCCCTTGCACCACTGCTCCAGTTGGCGAGTGGTTACCTGAAATCGCCTATAAACGGCGATAATCTCCGAACGTTCAGGCATGACCCGCTCCGCTGCCCTGCTGATTGCGATCGCGCTCGTCCCGACCACTACATACGCCGAGATGCAGGATGACATCGCGGTCAAGATCAAGCGCGACGGCGAAACGTTCGCAGTCACGGTAGAGCTCACCGTCGATGCGACACCGGAGCAAGTGTTCGCCGTGTTGACCGACTACGACCACATGGCGAAGTTCGTATCGAATGTGGTGGAGAGTCACATCGTCCGCCGCGATGGCCAGAAGATCGTGGTCGAGCAGAAAAGCCGGTTAGCTCTGGGTCCTCTTCATTTCGATTTCACGAATATCCGCGTGGTGGATCCGGTCCCGTTCAGCGAAATCCGTTCACGGGTGACGGAAGGCGACATGCAAGGGTCCTCGTTCACGACCAACCTGACCGCGCAGGGGACTCGAACCTTTATCGACAATCGCGGATCTTTTTATGCGGATCGGTGGATTCCGCCCATTATTGGAAACATGGTGCTGGAAAACGAAACACGCAAGCAATTTCTGGAGTTTAGAGCAGAGATCCTCCGGCGCAAGGAAATTTCAGCGGCGCCCAACAAGTGACCGCGCGAGGCGCTTCGCGGTCGCGCAAGGTCGCCCTTCGGGTAGGATAGCGCGCCGACTGGTACTCAAGCTCCGCTCGGATACTGACAATGGAGGCGAGGCTGGACGCCGAAGCAGCTCAGAGGTGCCCGAACTGCGGCGCTCCGGCCACCGGTGCCTGGTGTGCAGGCTGCGGCCAGGAATCCACTGGCGGGCAAGACGTATTCGTTCGCGTACTCAAACGACAGTGGCAACGCATCCGCCACACGCTCGTGGCGCTTCTCGTTCATCCGGGACAGTTGACTGCAGAATATCGAGACGGCATGCGTGCCCGCTCCATCAGTCCATGGCGACTTACCTTCAACGTGCTGACGGTTTTCTTCCTGCTCTCGTTCGTGACGGACTTCAGCGTTGCAAACTTTCCTAAACAGGACCCCAGCGGCACACTGGCGCGGGCAATGAGCGCTGCGGCACAACAAGCCAAGGTTGACGAGCTTGTCTTTACGGAACGCGTGGACCGACGCTTTAACGGGATTTTCACGCTTTCGCTCATCCTATCGACTGCCGTCTCTGCGGTCGTCGCGCGCGCCACACATTTGCGCCGTCCTGAAACTTGGAGCGTTCATCTTGTTTTCGCGCTCCACTTCACTGCCTGGGGTGTGATAGCCAACCTGGTGTACTTCCTCGCGATGCGTCTTTCTGGACTGTCCCTGACCTACGGAGCCCAGAACACCGCCGTGGGTACCGCACTGATCGTCCTGATACTGCTCTGGCAGTTTAGCTACCTACTCTTCGCTTTTCGTCGAGTGTACGCCGATGGCTGGAGTGGTGCATGTGCCAAAGCCGCAGTGATGGTCTTCGTGGGCTTCATCACCGCCAACGCGCTAGCTATCTTGGCTTTTCTTATCGCAATAGAGGCGTCGCTGCGTGTTGGCTAGTCTTTTGATCGTGTGATCAAGCAAACCAAAGAGCCCGGCGATGCCGCAACATGCCGCAGTAGAAGTAGTTCGCGAGTTCTGGCGACTCATGGCCACGAACGATTTTCACTCGGTGGCTGCCGTCCTGGCGAAGGAATTTGTACTTGAGTGGCCGCAAACCCGAGAGCGCATTCGTGGCGCCGAGCGCTTTGCGCGGATGAACCAGGAATATCCTGCGCAGGGCTCCTGGCGTTTCACCATCAATCGGTTCGTTGGCGGCGAATCGGAGGCGGTTTCGGATGTAACGGTTACCGACGGAGTCCGCACTGATAGAGCTATCAGCTTTTTCACGGTTGCTAACGGCAAGATAACTCGCCTGGTCGAGTTCTGGCCGGAACCTTCCTCTCCTGCGCCGAACCGGGCGCACCTGACGGAGCCTATGGAATGAGCGCTACCTCGAAGGCAGGTGACAATGGAGACATGGCCTCGTATGAAATTACTTACGACCCAACGCGCTTCGACATAGGCGCGATTCACGGCTTTCTCTCCCAGACTTATTGGTCTCCTGGCGTTCCGCGCACCGTCGTCGAACGCGCGATGGCCAACTCGCTTTGCTTTGGTGTCTTTTACGACGGGCAACAAGTGGGCCTTGCTCGCGTCGTAACCGACAAGGCGACCTTTGCCTATCTCGCCGACGTTTACATCCTGCCGGAGCACCGAGGCAAAGGCCTGTCACTGCGCCTGCTGGAAACGGTCTTTGGACACCCCGACCTTCAAGGCCTTCGGCGTGTATTGCTCGCCACTCGCGATGCGCATGCTCTGTACGCCAAGTTCGGCTTCAAGCCACTTGCTGCTCCGGAACGCATCATGGAGCTCCACAATCCCAACGTGTACGGTAGCAACTCCAAACCGGGCCCTAGCTCGTCGCTCAACTGAACTGCTTGCCGACGTGCGGGCGCGCGTGCCAGACCACGGCAATGCGTTGGGATGTCCAGCCTGCCTGGACTGATCAGACGGCTTTGCCAAATACGCCCGAGGCCAAATCGCGTGAGCATTCCTTCACCCAGTCGTGCCTTGGCCCGCCGTGATAAACGCGCTGCTGCCCAGTCTCAACGTTGGCCACCGTAACGGAATAGTCGTAATGCACCTGCCCGGGCGCCTTTGAAGAGACTACCCCAATGTACAGTATGAAGTCCTCGTGCCTGAATCCGAGCCGACTCAGCTCGGACTCGAAGTCCTGCTTCTCCCCGAGTTGTTCGATCACGCGGCAGTCGCCCTCGCAGTGAACTGTCATCGGATGTGTAAGCACGGTGGAAAACGCCTGCTATTTTCGACCATCAAATGCTTCTCGATGTGACACTTTGATGAAACCGTGAGCGCCAGTCCGCCACATTGGGGGAACTTGATGTCGGCATTGGACAGGCGCCGCACACGAAGCACTGAATTGGCCTGCGTCGGTTACCCGACCGAAACTCAGGTATGTCCCTCGCCCCAGCGCCTCAACGCCTTGAGCACGGGCCGGAGGCTTCTCCCCTTTTCGCTCAGCTCATATTGAAGCCGCGGCGGATGATCGCTGTACATCCGGCGAGTAATCAAACCGCCCGCCTCAAGCTCCTTCAGCCGGGCGGACAAGACATTGGGTGCCAGCCCATCCATCGATTCCTGAAAGTCCTGAAACCTCCGGGGACCCTTCAGGAACAGGTCCCGGAGAATCAGCACCGTCCAACGCTCTCCGATAAGGTCCAGCGTTCTGGCAACGGGGCAGCTTTCTTGTCCATATGACCTGGCCATAAGATCAGATGCTACCCTATTGACAATCTATTTGCAAGTCACTACTATATTGATAGTTACTAGCTGCCGGATATGTAGAGCGCGTGGGATCGAATCGCGCTCCGGGAAGAGCACTGATCATGCGTCACCACTCGCAGGAACGCTCACCACGGGATTGCCCGTATGGATCGCGCGGCGCTGCTTGAACGACCAATCGCCAGCACCCTCCTTGGGCTCGCCTGGCCGGTACTCGTCGTACTGGCGCTGCAAACGTTGGTCGGAATCGCCGAGACCTACTTCGTGAGCTCCCTTGGCACCAGCGCAATCGCTGGTGTCGCGCTGGTGTTCCCGTTGTTCATGCTCATGACCATGATGTCGAACGGCGGGATCGGTGGCGGTGTGTCCTCAGCCATCGCGCGTGCAATCGGAGGCGGGAACCGCAAAGAGGCCGAAGCGCTGGTCGTCCACGCTCTCGTCATCGCGGTCGCGTTCGGTGCCTTGTTCACGGCCGGCGCATGGATAGGTGGCCCGCCTCTCTTCCGATTTCTTGGAGCGCAGGACGATACTCTCAAAAACGCGCAGGTGTACTCGAAC
>Ga0126381_100000716_pt1 | contig 36715 bp, 58 predicted proteins | sample PanSoiMetPlot_28_FD_96465 | JGI IMG/M metagenome (GOLD analysis project Ga0126381, IMG submission 96465) | Tropical forest soil microbial communities from Panama - MetaG Plot_28 | ecosystem: Environmental > Terrestrial > Soil > Tropical forest > Bulk soil | place: Panama | collected 2016-02-17 | reverse complement strand
TGTGGTAGTTTTGAATGAGTGGTTTGCCGCAACCGGGTCGATCTGCGCTCCGGATGTCGTCGGCAGAGAGCCCGTAGCTCAGTTGGTAGAGCAACGCCCTTTTAAGGCGTGGGTCCTGGGTTCAAGTCCCAGCGGGCTCACCACAACCCGAAAAAACTAGTTAACTCCTTTAGATGCGCGCTCTCCTCGGCGCGCCTCTGCCTCGGACTACGCCGGAAAGGGCGTCGTTAGACGCTCGGGCGTAGACCGAGACGGTTTTTCCCCTTGATGCCGAAAGGGGAAAACCATGCTCAAAGGGCTTGTACGCATCCTCGCCCGTCCTCCGCAACGACAACCCAAACCGGCCGAGCTCTCGGCCGACAATGCGCTCGCCAATCTGGTTTTGCGGGCGAACATCCTGGCCGAGTTTCAGATCCGTTTCATCCGCGGCTCGCTGTTTTGCTCCGAGTGCCGGCGCCCGCAGCCGGAGGGATGGGGCCAGGGCCTCGACAAAAAAAGTTTCCATTATCCCAACTGTCGCGCCGGCCAGGTGCTCGAGGCGATCGAGCTGCTCGAGCAGATGCAGATGGGGGGCCGGCGATGAGGCGATTTCTGCTCTGCTTTTTTGGCGCCCTGGCCTGCTCCGTCGGCGCCGTCATCGTTTGCGTTCTGACGATCCCCAACGAGCGCGCCTCGTTTGTCGCGGCCTGCTTACTGCTGATCGCGATCGCGATCGTTTGGGGGCGCCTGGCCGCGCAGATTGGCGGCCGGGCATGAGTGTGAGTGAGGTCAGAGATCTAGTCGGGCTCGACATGCTCTGTAATGCGATGGATCATCTCGCCGCGCAGTTTGATGTGAGCTGGCCGCGCGAGCTGGCAGCCGCGAACCTGGATGCGCGCGCGCTGCTTTTTAACGCAGCGCAATCGATCTTTCGCGAGTACGGCGTTCCGATCACGCGCGCGGAAGTTGAGGGCGCGCGATGATTCCCGGTATCTGCCAGTTTTGCGGCGACAAATCGGAAGACGACGGCGGCACGATCGACGGCAATCGCGTTGGATGGCTCAACTCGCGGCGCGACTGCTGCAACCGCTCGGAGTGTACGCGGGCGCGCAACAAAAAGATCAAAGACGAGCGCGAGGCGATCGCCAAGTTGCGGCGCAGTCGCCGGCCGGAGGCCATCGAGAAGCGGAGAAAAGAGCAACGCCGCGAGCAGCGGCGGCGCGAGCGCGAGCGGCGCAAAGCGCGGAAGGCGAAACCATGATCGAGCCGGTTATCGATTGGCCTCGGCCGACGCCGCGGCCATATTCCAAGTGCGCGACGTCGAACTGCGACGGCGTGGGGCGCCCGATTCTTGACGGTTACTGTCGCGACTGTTTCGGTTTTCGCAGCTCGTTCGCGCTCGAGGCCAAACTCAAGGCCGAGCGTTGCGCCAGGCGCGCGCGGCGCCTTGTGTGGTGGCGTCGCAATGGCGCGTACATCGTCGCCGCGGTCGCCGTCGAGTGGCTGCTCGTTTGGGAGTTTCGCGATTGGATTATCGAGCTCGGCCGCATGTGGTTTTTCGGGGGTGCGAAATGACGACGACGATCGAGCAGGTATTCGCCGGCGCAGACTATCAGCCGGAGCGAGACGCGAAGCGGCTCACCACGCAGATCGAGCGCGTGTGTTTTGTAATGCGGGATCAGGCCTGGCGCTCGATCGCGCAGCTCTGCGACGAATTGCGGCGACTATGGCCGACGACTCGTTTTCCTGAAAACAGCGTGCAGGCGCAGCTTAGAAACCTGCGCAAGCTCGGGCACACCGTCGATCGTCGGTACGTCGTCGACGGGCTCTACGAGTATCGCGTCATCGAAAAGGTCGAGGCGCCGGGCGCCGGTGATCCGGCATGAGGGCGCGCTGCGCGGTCTGTCACGACGCAGGCGTCGTGAGCATCGGCGACGAGGTTGTCGCGTGCACGAGCTGCAACGGGCTCGAGCATGCAGCGCGCAAAACGCGCTGCGGGTTTGCGGCGGATAGCAAGGGCTCGGAGTGCGTACGCGACAAGGATCACAAAGGCGGCCATCTCTTGCGGCCGAGCGAGGGCCGCGCGTGACGGATCTCCTCGGCGGACAAATGTTCGACACAAGCGACGTGCAGATCGCGGCGCTCTTGCGTAATCGCGCGATGCTGCGCAAGGCTCTCGCGATCGCCGCGCTCGAGGTCTCGGGCGGCAACGGCGAAGTTGCGAGGGTGCGGGCGATGCTTTGGATTTTGGATGCCGATACCGAGATCGAGCGCGAGCGAAAGGCGCAGGCATGATCGATCCGGTGAAGGCGCTCGCCGCGGCGCGGGCCGTCGAGTGGCGCGCGGCAAGCGGCCAGGAGCTCGCCGGCCAGGATCTCGAGCGGTATCGGGTATATGTCGGCGTGGTCGCGCAGGCGATGGCGCGATTTGATCTGAAGCAAGCCGAGGCCGAGCAGTATGCGGCGATCGAGGCCTTTGGAGAGTGGGGGGTGTCAGATGGCAAAAATGCCTGAATTAGTGGTCAAGATTCAACCGGGCTTTGTGGGGCTGCAGCTCATTGCGCAGGAGCGCGAGCGGCAGATCGATGCACTCGACGGCGAAGGATATACGGCAGCGCACGACGACGAGTATCGCGGCGCCGAACTGCTGCGCGCGGCGAGCTGCTACGTCGAGGCCGCTCGCATGCTCGAGCTCGGATCATGCATCGCGGTCGTATCTCAAGCGAATAGGGCGCGCGCGGCCTGGCCGTGGCACTCTGCCGAGTTTAAGCCGGATGCCGATCCGATTCGCAACCTCGAGAAAGCCGGCGCGCTGATCGCGGCCGAGATCGATCGCCTGGCACGGGCGCGCGGATGTGGTCCAATCCAGGTTTTTACTCATCGCGCGATCCCACACGCACGGGCACGCACGTCGCAATGGGTGAATGGCTGCGCTCGAGTGCGGGCGCCCTAGCCGTGATCGTGATTCGCGTCGACGATGCCTCGCTCGCGCTCGATCCTGCGATCGCGCCGCGCGACGCCGAGGATCTCGTCGCGCACTACATGCCGCAGCTCGCCGCCAATGTGCAGCAGGCGCGCGCAGAAAAGAAAAAGGGGGCACGGCTCGAGCTCGGGCCGCGGCCGGAGTAAGGGGGCAAAGGATTGGCGCAGCACTACACAAAGCAGACGATCTCGGCCGCGGAGTGGTGTAAGGTCTGCCGGCGCGAGACGGTGCACAACGTTCAAGGCGGGCGCCTGGCAGCCTGCACGGAATGCCTGAAACGGCGCGAGCAGGAAAAGAGCGATAGAGACGCCGAGCCGGCGCCAATCGAGCAGGGGGTGCTCTTTGGAAATTAACCCGAATCATCCGACGACGCGCGCGCTGCATGACAAATGGCACGTGTTATGCGCGGTGCTCATCCGCAAGATGGGCAAGCGAAATATCCGGATTACCTTGCAGGATCTCGTCGAGCTCAACATGAGCGGCGACGCGATCGTCGCCGACGGCCACGAAGACGATATCGAGCTGCGCCTGATCTCACAGTTTGAGGCGATGCGCCTGGCGCGCAAAGAGGGAGGGCTGCCGGTTTGATACAGCTCGGAGATTTAGTGCGAGACGAGATTACGGGTTTCGAGGGCATTGCGTTGGCGAGGATCGAGGCGCTCTATGAGGCGACGCAGTACCGAGTGCATCCTCGGCAGCTCGACGACCAAGGCAACGTGCGCGGCTCGTGGTGGATCGAGGCCGATCGACTGGTAGTGATCGAGGCGCATGCGGTCGTCGGATTTAAAGAGATCGTCGGCCAGGTGCGCGTATGAAAGCTCTCTCACTTTGGCAGCCGCATGCCGCGGCGATCGCGCTCGAGCTCAAGACGTGGGAAACGCGCGATTGGCCGACGCACTATCGCGGGCCGCTCGCGATTCATGCGGCAAAGCGCGCCTGGGATGATCTCGACGCCTGGCACGGCGAGGCGGCCTCGCGTTTGCTCGCGCGTTGCGGCGAGCTGCTCGCCGCGCAGTTTCCGGAGATCGACGCCGATCACAAGAAACGCGCGCAAAAGTATCTGCGCGATCGCGTGCTCGTCTTTGGCGCCGTGGTGTGCATCGTGGATCTCGTCGACTGCGTGCCGACGCGCGATCTGCGTGGCCGGCTCGATCCTCGATTCGAGTTTTGGGGGGATTTCTCGGACGGCGAAACCGGCGCCGGCCGATATGCGTTTCGGCTCGAAAATATGCGCCTACTCGACAAGCCGGTGCCGTGGCTTGGCATGCAGAGGTTTTTCGAGGTGGAGCTCGGCGCCGAGCTAGAGGCGCCGGCCGCGATCGCCTCGCCTGGCGCACCCATGCAGCTCGATCTCTTTGGAGGTGGTTTTTGATGAGCAAGCGACCGAAGGGGCCGGCGCAGGAAAACCGGCGCAGGAGAAAACTCGTCGGATGGCAGCGTGAATCTCTGCGACGAGCGACGGGCGATTTCGCGCCGATCGTCTACGGGCCGACGAAATGGGAGCTGCTGCTGCGTCGCCTCGAGATATTCAGCGACGATCGCGCGCTCGAGATCCTGCGCGGCCAGTGGCCGACGACGCCGGCGAAGCGTAACGCGCTGCGGGCGTTTGCGCGCGAAAACTGCGCGCGGCTATTTGTGCCCGAGAATGTGCTCGATCTGCTCGGACTGCAGCGCGAGGCCGAGCGCGGCGGTTGGGGTTTAAAGGCCTGCGAGGGGGATTAAGTGGCACGACGCAAACGTAACGTAAAGGGCTCGATCTATCTGCTCCATTTTCATCGGCCGCTCAAGCATGCGCGGCACTACACGGGATGGGCGAAAGACGTCGTCGCGCGCGTGCGAGAGCACCAACGCGGATGCGAGCATTCGTCGCGACTCATGCAGGCCGTCATCGCGGCCGGCATCGGTTTCGATGTGGTGCGCGTGTGGACAGGCAAAACAAGGATCGACGAGCGACAGATGAAAAAGCACGGCGCCGGCCGGCGCTGCCCGATCTGCACGCCGGAGGTGACGCGATGACCTACGAGGTGAGGATCTCGATTGCGCAGCTCGCGCAAATGCTCACGGTTGGTTATGAGGTGCGCCAGTTTATGCGCGTAACACACGGGCTGCCCGAGGGCGCGCAATTTACCGGCGCCGCGTTTGATCTGCAAGCGAGCGAGCTCTGCCTCTTGTTTCATGCGCACGAGGGCCAGGGGCACGAGGTTTTGCCGATCACTATCGAGGCGACGCCGCATCCCGCGGCCGAGGCGATCGCGATCCTCGAGATCGCCGAGCTCGACTGCCGGGGGTTTGAGGCGCTGCACGATTGGGTCGAGCCGGCCTGCGAGCTGCTCTCGCGCCTGGGGAGGCTGCGCACGGGGCCGCATGTGTTTTGGGCTGATCGCGATCGCGGGGTGCGCTCATGAGTCAAAAGCAGGCTAAACGCCGGCGCCAGGCCGAGCGACGCGCCACGGGTACATGTGAGCTCGATCGCAAGCGACAGGCCGAGCGCGAGCGATACGACGAGCTCGCGCGCCGGCGCCAGGCGGCCGAGGATCTGCGCCGCGACAATCCCGACGAGCACTTTCGCCAGCAACGCGAGCGCATTCGCCGACTGTATGCGGTAAACGAGACGCTCGCCGCGATCGGCGTGGCCTTATTTCGCTAATTTCGTTTCTTTCGTAACTCAGGGGAAAGCAAAAAAATATGTCTATTTCGGTTATGTCCTTGGTTTGGGGCTCAACTCTGCGCGATCGCACTCAGGTCAACGTTTTGGTGTACCTGGCAAATTGTGGCGACGACGACGGGGGCAATTGTTTTCCGGGGATTCCGCGGATCGCGCGATTTGTGCGCTGCAGTGAGCGCACGGTGACGCGCACGATCGCGGAGCTCGAGCAGCTCGGTTTTATCGAGGTGTTTCGCGGTGACGGGCGCGGCGATTTTATCGAGTTTTTGATAAATGTCGACAAGCTAAAAGGGTGTCAGGATGTCACCCTTTCAGGCCGCAAAAGGGTGACAAAGACGACAGAAAAGGGTGACACCCTGACCGGAAAGGGTGACAACGACGACAAACCCCTAAAACCCCTTATAGGTAGATCCGTAAAAGAAACGTCAGAGAAGCGGGACACGCCCGCGCGCGAGCTGCCGAAAACGGCCGGCGAGTTTGGCGCGGCGACCTGGCTGCTCGACGAGCTCGGCCTGGCTGCGCAGCCGTACGACGTACGCGTGCTCGGCCAGGTGATCGCCTACACGGCGCGCGATGCGCCCTGCGAAGTCGAAGACGCGACGCGCATGCTGCTCTCGGCCGCCAAGGCCGCGATCGCGCGCGGCGACACGGTCAACGTGTTTTGGTTCAAAGATCGCAAGTTTGCCGCGGCGTCGCGGGATCGGCCGGCATTATCGCAGCCGCGCGCGATCGTGACGGCCGACGATGACGAGGCTTACCGGATGTGGGAATCAATGCCGGAGAAATTTAAGCAGGAAAACCCCTGGGGGCGATGATGATCCGATTCGTGGTAATTGCAAGTTTGAAACGCGGCGCGATCGAGCCGGCCGAGATCCTCGACGACGACGGCCAGGCCGCGGCGATCCTGCAGCTGGAGCACGACGAGGGCCTGGCGGCGCCGGCGCGATATTCGGAAACGGTGTATTGGCGCCAGGGGCAGCCGTACGTCGATCAGCGCGGGATCGACGAGCGCAGTCTGCCGGGGGGCGAGAAGCTGCCGCACATCACGGAAGATTTGCGCGGTGCGATGCGCAGATATGCGGGGCTCGCCTAATGCCAGGCCAAAGAAAGCCAAAAACGCTCGAGGAGAATCAATTCAATCAACAGGTCGGCGCGTTGATCGCCAACGTGCGCAGGATACATCGCATCGAACAGGCCGAGCTCGCGCGCCGGCTCGGCGTGAGTAAGGGAATGATCTATTTTTGGGAATCCGGCGAGCAGAGGATTCCGATCTATCGCCTGCACGAATTGGCGCGCGTGCTCGGCGTTCCGATCGTTTCCCTGCTGCCAGGAGTCACAGTACCTAGTTTGTCGGCACGGAAAAGAAAAATAGTTATACAGTCTGTTTCGGTAACAGAGACAATTTCGCGCGGTTAAATTTTGCTGCGCCGGACAGGTGAACCGAGGTCGCCGCAATGCCCAAAGATACGCGGTCGTGTCTTTGGGCATTCGCGCGTAAAGGGGCAAGAATGGCGAAACGACCTAAAGGCGAGCAAGTAAAAGTCTTCGCAGAAAACGGCTCTCGCGTGCTGCACTTTACGACGCTCGAGCGCGCCGCGCTGCACGAGCGCGCCGGCGCCTGGCGGCCGGATTTTTGCCAGATTACCGGGCGCCTGCTCGGTTATCGGATCGTCGGCATCGAGCTGCGTCGCGTCGACATGGATCTGCGATCGATGCACACGACGGCCGCGCTCACGAAGTCGGATATCGAAACCGTGGCCGGCTGCCGTGGTCGCTCGCATACGATCGGCCTGCGCGAAGACGATCGCGCCGCTCGCATCAAGAACGGCCGGCCGCCCGAGGATCGGATCGAGCGCAGGATCGCGACGTTTCGCGTTTACAAGAAAGTCGGCGCCGCGAAGGGCGATATTTTGCGCGCCTGGCCGAAGTAGAGGAGTCGGGATATGGAATCTCCAAACGTGGTCGACGTTCCGATCGAGGGCGTAGACAAAAACGCGCCTGATCTTACTGATCTCGAGCTCGAGCAGATTCGCGTCGGGCTCGAGATTCCGAGCGCGCAGGGCATTTACTCTCTGTGCCGCGAGCTCGCGCAGTGGCGCTCGGGTGAGCGCAGATTCGAGAAGCCGAAAGGCTAAACAATTCGGGCCGAGAGTTTGCCGGCGACAATCCACAAACACACGGGGGCGCGTTTCGTATGGGTGCGGAATGGTTCACGGCCGGCATCGCGGCGATCGGCATTTTGGGGCAGTTATATCTCGGCGGCCGTAACGCGGGCCGTCGCGACGAGAAGATCGAGGAGCTCGGCGAGGCGCATCTGCGTCTCGCGCAGAAGGTCGACGAGCACGACAAACTCCTAACCAAGCATCAATCGCACCTCGCATCGATCGCGGGCAAGTGCGCGGTTTTGTTTGGGCCGGAAAAATGGGGCCAAAACGGAGGTTAGCGCAATGCTTACATACATCCAGTCGCTCGCCAGGATGGAAGGATTCGGCAAGGCCGGGGATATTCCGACGCGCGATCACAATCCCGGTGATATTTGCGCGGGCAAGTTTACCTCGGCGCACGGCGCGATCGGCGCCGATGGTCGTTTCGCGCAGTTTGCGACAGACGACGAGGGATTTGCCGCGCTGCGCGCTCTCTTGCTCGAGCATTACGTCGGAATGACAGTCGCCGCGGCGATCGCAAAATATGCGCCGGCCTGCGAGAACTGCACGGCGAATTACATCAAGGTCGTCTGCCAATTGTCGGGCCTGACGCCAGACACGGTTTTGACGGCCGACAACATCGGCTGAAGGGAGACCTAAATGGAACGAGATGAACTTATTTCGGTAACAGTACAGGTCAGCGACGCTTCTGGAACGCAACTATTTAGCGTGGAAGTTGCGGGCAAGCTGTCACAAGTGCAACAAGCAAATATGGCAACGCCCGGATTCGCGAAAGTAGTAGAGCTTTTGAATAACGCTCTCAAGGAACTGTAGGGGCGGTTTTTAAGAGGTCTTGATCGACCGGGGAAGCGATCGAGACAAGGCCGGCCGTCGAGCTGCGTTTTGCATGGGCGCAGATCCGGCCGGCCAGAAACGAGATACCACTGAGCAAAAGCGAAAGGCCGGCGAGAGAGAAACGTTGCTGAGGTTAGGCGGGCCGAGGGATGACGGGGAATCGGTCGCAATATCCAAGCACAAGCCGTCACGCAGCGAATCTCGCAATTCTCAAAGGCCGACGAAGAGAGCCGGCGAGCTCGGGGTTAAAAGGCCTCGGGCTCGTCGGCGTTTTGGGGGTATCGCCGATATGTCTCAGATCTGGCAATTTGTCGCGGCGCATTGGGTCGTGATCTCGGCGATCGCCGCGACTATCGCGACGCCGGCGGGCTTGCTTTTGACTGCGCTCGTGAGAACGGCGCCCGAGCAAAGGCCGAAAACGCTCGACGATTTTTACGCGTGGTTTCGCGCTGCGCTGCTCTTGTTTTTCAACATGGAGAGCGCGCGCGGAAAATACCCTTCCCTGCCGGCGACAGATTCGCCGGCGCAACACGAAACGAAGTAGCAGCCGGCGCCCTGGCGCCAGATTGGAAACGCGCAACTATGGCAACCACAACCACAACTCCGACGCCGGCGACGCCGGCAAAAACAAGCGTTTGGAAAAATCTCGGGCATTTCTTTGCGAAGATTGTCGCCGACATTAAGGCATACGAGCCGAAAGTCGAAAGCGCGTTGCAGACGGCCGAAAATGCGGCGCCAGTCGTCGAAGCGGTGAGCGCAGGCATTCCGACTTATGGGCCGGCGCTTGTGACGGCCGAAAAAGCCGGCGAGATGGTACTCGGCAGTGTGCTCGCAGCTCTGCACGCCGGCGATGCTGCAGCCGCGGCCAAGCTGGCCGATGCTGGCCTCGATGAGACGGCGATTCAAACTGCGATCGCCGTTTATAACACGCTGCCGATCGCGAGACCGATCGCGCCGATCGCGCTGCCGCCAGTGGCGAGCAACTAACAATGCAGCGCGCAAAGTCGATCGCGCAAATCGCGCTGATCGTGATCGCATGCGGCCTCGGCCTGGCGCTGACTCGTGCAGTGTGGACGTCGACGCCGGCCGCGGTCGCGGATCTCGAGAAAACCGGCCAGGCGCTCGACGCAACCACGCGAGCGGCCGGTGATCTCCAAACCGCGGCCGACAAGGTGAGCGCGATCGCCGATGAGAATCGGCCGAAGATTGCGCAGATGCTCGACAATGCCAACGGCGCGACGGCGAATCTGCGCCAGGCGTCGCACGGATTGACGATCGCAATCGCCGAGATCAATCGGCCATGCAGCGAGCATGCGCCGTGCGGGATGATCGCCGATATCGATCGCACGCTGGCAACATTCCGCGGCGCTGCCGGCCAGGTCGAGATCGCAGCGCGGCACGAGAACAAGCGTCTCGACGTGGTCGACGGCCAAGAGCAGCAGCTCGCCGACGATACGCACGAGGCGATCGGCAAGCTCGACGGCGCGATCGATCAGATTAACGGCACGGCGAAGTCGATCGGAGATCTCGCCGGCAACAAGGATCTCGCCGCATCTCTTACGCAGCTCAACTCGATTTTCAAATCCGGCGCCGGCATGGCGAAAGAAGCCGAGCAAGCCGTGCATAACTTCTTTCACCCAAAGTGGCCGGCGCGCGTGTACGGCCAGGTGAAAAGCATCGGCCTGACGGCCGCGCGTTGGTTTGTGCAGTAATGGCGCTCGTGCCGTGTAAGCGATGCCAAGCGACGCTCGTCGCGCGTGGTTACTGTGATGCGTGCAAGAGCGCGGCGCCGGCAACGATCGCCGAGCAGCGGCGCGGGAGCTCGGCGGCGCGTGGTTACGGCGCGGCCTGGCAAAAGGCACGCGTCGGATTTCTGGCAGCGCATCCGATCTGCGTCGATCCGGATCGCCGGCACATCGGCGAGATCCGCTCGGCCGTCGAGGTGGATCACATCACGCCGCATCGCGGCGATCGCGTTCTGTTTTGGGATTCGCGTAACTGGCAGGGTTTGTGCAAGAGCTGCCACTCGTTCAAGACGGCCAAGCATGACGGCGCCTTTGGCCGAAACGTTCAAATCGCTGCATTCGCACTCGTCGTATTGCTGCTCGGATGCGAGGCTTACTTCGCTCTCGGTCTCGGTTAAATCGGATGGGGGTAGGGGGGTCTAAATCTCTCCGACCTTGATGGCGCTAGACCGGCCAACAGCTTAATTTTTATATCCACAAATCAAAGTTTTTGGCCTTGGATGGCTGAAAATAACGCCGGCTCAATGGCCGGCAGGAGTGGGCACGCATGGCACGGCGAGGCGCGCAGGCGCGATCGCGTGCCTCGAGGGTCGACGCGCGTCGGCCGGCGATCTCCTGGGGCAAATGTGAGGCGCGATGCCAGCACGTAGAAAACCGACCGCTCTGCTGATCGCATCGGGGGCCTTTGCGAAGAATCCGGCCAGGGCGCGCGATCGCGAAAACGAGCCGGTACCCGAGGGGCCGCTCGGCGATCCTCCGGCGGCCTGGGTAGAGGGCGCGGCGAATAATCAGCGATTCGTCGAGTACCTCAAGAACTGGCGCGAGATCGTCGCGCAGGCGGCCTTTGGGGTGCTCACCTCGTCGGATCGATGGGCCGTCGAAAAGGCCTGCACGCTGAAATACAAGATCGATCGCGCCGAGGCCGGATACGGCAAGGCGACGAGCGGCGATTACAACACGTTGAATAAGATGCTCGGGCAGTTTGGCATGACGCCGGCCGATCGGAGCAAGGTTAGTGGCGGAAAGAAAACAGAAGAGGCCGCGGGCGCCTGGGCAGAGCTCGCGGGGCAGCGGCGCAAGCGGGCGTGATCCTGGCCGGCGCAATTACGGCGCGATCGGGCACCAATACGCGCGCGATGTAGTCGCCGGCAAGATACCGGCGGCGAAGTGGCAGCGGCTCGGCTGTAAACGGCATCTCGACGATCTGGCGCGGGAGCGCAATCCGGATTTTCCGTTTAAGTTCGACGCCAAAAAGGCGGCGACGACGTGCCGGTTTATCGAGCTATTGCCGCACGTCAAGGGCAAATGGGCGCGCGCCGAGCACGGCCAGGCGCAGCGCATGATCCTCGAGCCGTCGCAGATTTTCGAGGTCGCCTCGCTATTTGGTTGGGTCGACAAGGTGACCGGCCTGCGCCGGTTTCGCCGCGCGTACTTGAAAAAGGCGCGCAAAAACGGAAAGTCGCCGCTCGCCGCGGCGATCGGGCTTTTCATGTTGGCGGCCGACGGCGAGCCGGGCGCCGAGGTCTACTGCGGCGCGACGACGCAGGATCAGGCCTGGGAAGTATTTCGGCCGGCGCGTTTGATGGCGCTCAAGACGCCCGAGCTGCAGCAGTATTTCGGGGTTACGGTCAACGCGAAAACGCTCGTCATCGAAGAGGATTTTTCGCGATTCGAGCCGGTGATCGGCAAGCCGGGCGACGGCGCGATGCCGAGCTGCTCGATTACCGACGAGTATCACGAGCATTTAACGCCCGAGCTGCTCGAGACGCAAGAGACGGGCATGGTGGCGCGCGAGCAGCCGCTCTCGCTGATCATCACGACGGCCGGCTCGCTGATCGACGGGCCGTGTTACATGCTCGAGCTCGAGGCAAAGCAGATCCTCGAGGGCCTGCTCGAGAATGAGCGATTTTTCGTCGCGATCTATGGGATCGACGACGAGCCGTACGAATGGAATGGCGAGCTCGTCGAGGCCGACGACTGGCAGAGCGAGATCGCGCTCAAAAAGGCGAATCCCTTGTTCGGTGTCTCGGTTTCGGCCGAGGCGCTCAAGGCCGCGCAGGCCGAGGCGATCGCGACGCCGCATCGTCAGAACACTTTTAAGACGAAACACCTCAATATTTGGGTCGGGGCGCGCTCGGCGTGGATGAATCTCGAGAAGTGGCGCAAGTGCGGCGACGCCTCGATGCGCATAGAGGATTTCGCCGGCGAAGATTGTTACGAGGGCGAGGATCTCGCCGCGAAAATCGATCTCGCCTCACGCTGCAAAGTATTTACGCGGGAGCACCACGGCGCGCGGCACTATTACGTTTTTTCGCGTAACTACGTGCCGCGCGATCGTGCGCAGGATGGCAAGCACGTGCACTACGAAAAATGGGTGCATGAGGGATGGTTGATCTCGCACGAGGGGCCGGAGATCCAATTGCCGCTCATTCAGCGCGAGATCGAGGCGGATCTCGGTCGATTCAAGTTCAAATGCCTGGCCTTTGATCCATGGTCTGCGCTGCAGATGCAACAGGATCTCGAGAAGAAAACGGCCGAGGGCACGGTGATCTCGATCCCGCAGACGGTGCAGTATCTCTCGCCGGCGATGAAAGAGGTCGAGGCCGCGGTACTCGGCGGCCGGCTGCACCACGACGGCAACCCTGTATTGGCCTGGGCGATGGCTAACGTCATGGTCAAAGAGGACGCGAACGAAAACATTTTTCCGCGCAAAGAGGCCAACGGGATTTCTAAGATCGATCCGGCCTCGGCGCTATTCAATGCCATCAATCGCGCCATGATCGGCGCGCCGGCAGCAACGACCAACGAGGTTTTTTTCCTTTAAATAAGGGGCTCGCATGGGAATTTTGCAAAGAGTCGGGCGCGCGTTCACGAATCTGCGCGCATCGATCGAAAATCCATCTGTGCCGCTCTCGCTCGCCTCGTTTCTCGCCTGGCTGGGCACGGGCGAGCCGACGGCCTCGGGCGAGATTATCAACGTCGCGAGCGCGATGCAGATCACCACGGTTTACGCGTGCGTACGCGGGATCGCGGAGGGCTGCGCGCTGCCGCTCGTGGTCGAGGAGATCCGCGACGACGGCTCGCGCGAGCGCGTCGATCACGATTTGGCTTGGACGCTTAACAACGCGCCTAACGACGAAATGAACGGCGCGACGTTTTGGGAATCCTATTTTGGCAATATGGCAGCCGCGGGCAACGCATACGCCGAGATATTGCGCGACAACTACGGCCGCGCGGCCGGCGTCTATCCGCTCTCCTCGCACTCGACACGGCCGCGGCGCAATGAGTCGAGCGGAAAGCTCGAGTTTGTGACCAAGGTCGACAACCGCGAGCGCGTGATTCAGAGCGACGATATGCTCTTTAATCCGCTCTTTTGCTTCGATGGTTTGATGGGTTTGAATCCGATCGCGCAGGCGCGGCAAATGCTCGGCCTGGCGCGGGCCACGGAAAAATTCGGCGCCCGGTTTTTTGGTAACGGCGCGTATCCTGGCGGCATCCTTTCACCCGAGCCGGGCAACATCGTCGACGACAAGCAGAAAGCGAATCTCAAGGAATCTTGGGAGCGCAATTACGGCGGCGACAATGCGCGCCGCGTCGCGGTAATGACGGCGCCGTGGAAGTGGCAGGCGATCGGGATCACGCCCGAAGATTCGCAGTTTATCGGCACGCAGCAGTTTACCCGCACCCAGATCGCCGCGCTCTTTAACATGCCTCCGCACAAGGTCGGCGACACGTCGCGATTGTCGAATAACAATCACGAGCAGCAGCAGCTCTCTTTCGTGACCGATACTTTGCGGCCGTATCTCAATCGCGCCGAAAAAGAGCTCACGCGCAAGTTGCTTCCGACGGCCGGCTCGAAAGCCTATCGCCTGGCGATTCGCTTCGACGTTTCCGAGCGTCTGCGCGGCGATTTTACGACCATGCAAGAGGGTTACGCGCTCGGCCGCCAATGGGGATGGCTCTCGGCAAACGACGTACGCCGCGATATGGGCATGCAGCCGATCGGCGCCGAGGGCGATATCTTCCTTTCGCCGCTCAATATGCTCGATGCGCGCGCCGTGGAGTCGACGCCGGCGCCACAGCCGGCCAAGTCGAAGCAGCTCGGCGAGGGCGAGACCGAGGGCACGGACGCCGAACGCAGCATGCTCGGACGTTACGCGCAGAATCACGCGCGCGGGTTTGTGCAGGCCTTTCGCCTGGCCGGCGGGGATCTCGAGCAATTGCGCCAGGGCCTCGCGCCGGCGATCCGCGGGATCGCTGACGAGGCGGCGCGGGAGCACGCGTTTACATTCTGGCCGGATGGGGCGCAGGAGCGTATCGCCGGCGACGCGATCGACGGGGTCGTGCGTCGTATGCGCCGTGCCGGCCTGGCGACGATCGGCGTCTCGGAGCAGTTATGCCGCGACGAATTTCGGCGTGTAGTGCGCGCCGTTCACATCAACACGGCGCGCGAGAGCGCGGCGATCACGGCCGAGGCGCAAGTCGGCCAGGAGGTTTGACGAGATATGGAACGTCGGTTTATCAAGGGCGGCCAGGTGCGCGCAAAAACTGGCGACAAGCCGGGCATTTCCGGCGTCGCCGCGGTGTATGGTCCCGAATACGATCTCGGCTATTTCTCCGAGAAGATCGCGCCAGGCGCGTTTACGCGCGCGCTCGAGGAAAAGCAGGATGTGCGCTGCCTATTCAACCACAACCCCGACAATCTACTCGGGCGCACGAAGAATCGCACCCTTTCGCTGGCCGACTCGAGCGACGGCCTGCAGTACGATTGCGACACCGATCCCGAGACGAGCGTCGGTCGCGATGTGGTGCGCATGATCGAGCGCGGCGATCTCGATGGCTGCAGTTTCGCCTTTGTGGTGCGCAAGGATAATTGGTCCGATGAGTTTGACGGCGCCGGACGGTACGTGCGCACGGTGCGCACGATCGAGGATCTCGATCTGTACGACGTGGGGCCGGTGACCTATCCCGCGTATACCGAGACGAGCGTCGGCATTCGATCGATGTGGCCGGAGGGCCTGCCGGCCGAGGTTCGCTCGCATCTTCCGGCCGAAAAGCTGGCCGAGCTCGAGCAGCTCGCCGCGCGGCCGGCCGCGGCCAGGGCCTCGAGCGAGACGACCAAGAAAGTCGACGGCGAGGATCTAACTAAGGATTGTTTCTTGCTCGTCGGCGATCCCGATAAAACCGCGACCTGGGCTCTCCCGTGGAAGTTTTCGACGGCCGAGAAAACCAAAGAGCACTTGCGCGACGCCCTGGCGCGTTTCAATCAGGTCGAGGGATTCAGCGACGAGCTGCTCGCGAAGGCCTGGAAAAAATTGCTCATGCTCTGCGATCACTATGGGATCGACGTTGCCGAAAAAGAGCAGCCGCGCAGCGCACGCACGATCTCGATGGCCGGCGATGGCGATGGTATGTGTGAGTGTCCCTGCGATCCCTGTAATAACGATGGCGATTGCGAAAACTGCTCGCACGAGGATTGCGACTGTCAGGGCTGCATGTGCCCTAATGCGCAGGGTCGATCGCTCCGGCTGCGCGCTCGAGCGCATATTATCGCCGGCGCCTAATTCCAAAGTTCTGACGAGCTGCAGCTCTGCGCTGCTGCCTTCAATGGCGGGCGTCGTCGTGTTGTCTATCGTGCTCGAGGCCGCGCGCCTGGCACGCAAACCCGCAACGCAGTCGAAACCGGATCTCAGGAAAGGGATCAAATGACAAAAGCAGAACTGCAACTGAAGCGCGGCCAATTGGGCACCGAGGCTCATCGGCTGCTGACTCAACCAAACCTCACGCCGGCGCAGCGCGCCGAGGCGAATACCAAGGCCGCGGCCATGATGGATGAGGCCGACGGCATTACCGAGCAGCTCGCGCTCTTGGAGCGCAGCGATCGCAACTCGCAGATCGTGCCGGGCAGCCGGCCGCAACCGGGCGCCGGCAACGGCGAGATCGACGACGATCAGCGCAGCGACGAGGAGCAGGATCGCCAGTATCGCAGCGCATTCGAGGTCTACATGCGCGGCGGGATGCTCGCTCTACGCGACAGCGAGCGCACCCTGCTCAGCCGCGGGCAACGCACCCTCGGCAAAAATGTCGTCAACATCAACGGGGAAAAGCGCGATCTCACTATCGCCGGTACCGGCAATTTCATCGTGCCGCAGCAGTTTTACAACGAGCTCGTCGGCGCTAAGAAGTACGCCGGCGCGTTCTTGCAGAACGTCAGGCGCAAGACTACGGCCGGCAACGGCGCGCCGATGAAAATCGGCCTGGAGAACGATACGGCCAACACGATCGTAGTGGTTGCGGAAAACACCACGGTCACCGAGGCCGATCCGACTCTGAGCGGATTTGTTTCGTCGACCGACACCCTGGCGACCCTCATCAAGGTCTCGAAACAAGAGCTCGCCGATTCTGCTTTCGATCTGCAGGCTCTGTTCCGTGATCGCCTGGGCAAGCGGTATCAGCGCGGCATCGAGAACTTTATCGCCAACGGCGACGCCGGCAACATTCAGGCGATCACTGCCGCGGCGACGTCCTTCTCGACGTCGGCCGTCGCGTCTGCGGTCGGCTATCCCGATTTCGTCGCGTGCGAGGCTCTGCTCGATATCGCATACGAGCCAAACGCCAAGTGGGCAATGTCGAAGGCTACACGCAATTATGTGATGGGCCTGCTCGACACGCTCAACCGGCCGTTGTTCCTTCCGAATCCGCAGACCGGCATGCTTGACGAGATCATCGGTTACCCGATCGTGCTCACGCCGTATCTGCCGGCGGCCAACGCCTCGAACGTCTTGGGCATTTTGTTCGGCGATTTCGAGGAAGGCTATCTCTTGCGCGATGACGGCGAAATGACCATCCAGCGGCTCGACGAGCGTTACGCCGATCAGCTCATGGTCGGATTTATCGCCTATACGCGTATCGGCGGCAACGTTACCGACGCCGGTACGCACCCGATCGTCGGCCTCAAGACTCACGTTTAATCAACCGGGCCGCGGCGCTCTCTCGGCGGCGCGGCTCTCTTTTCTCTCGAGATCTCCAATGCAATTTATTGCCGTGTCTTACTTTCGCGTGAAAGGCGCCGATCGTGTCGTCGTGCCTGGCGACGTGATCGAGACGACTGCGCGCCGGCTCTCTAAGCAGATCGCCGCGGGCATGGTCGCGCCGATCGAGCGCGCGCCCGAGCTCGCCGTGCGCAGGCCGCGCGCCACAACGACCGATAACCGGGAGCGAGAATGCCGCTAAATGTCAGAGTTTTGTCGGGGCCGGCGATCGAGCCGATCACGGTCGCGCAGGCCAAGGCGCAATGCCGACTCGACGCGGGTTTCACGGCCGACGACTCGCTCTTTGCGGTCTACGTGCCGGCCGCGCGCCAGATCGCCGAGAAGATCACGCGCCGCGCGTTTTTTAATCAAACTTGGCGGCGCACGCTCGATAACTTTCCGCTCGCCGCGTCTTTCGATCTCTCGCCGACGCCGGCCGATCGCTGGAATTGGCCGGTGTACGGCGGGATGTGGAATCGCCTCGCGATCGATCTGCCGGGCGGCGACGTGGTCCGGATCGTGCAGATCCAATTTCGCGACACGAACAATAATCTCGTGTTGCTGCCGGCCTCGCAGTATGCCGTCGACCTTACCTCGACGCCCTGCCGGATCACGCCGGCCAATGGTTTCGTCTGGCCTTTCGAGGGGTCCTATCTGCCGGGCTCGGTATGGATCGATTACGAGCCGGCGTCGTACGTCGTGCAGATCTCCGAGACGTTTACCGTGCCGGCGGCGCCAGGGCCTTACACGTACGCGCTCTTGCAGGGCGGCGCGCAGGGCGCGAACGTGACGGCGATCGACTCGGTCGTCGACGCGCAGGGCAACCCCATCACGGATTGGACGCCGGCAAACGGCGTGCTCACATTTCAGGCCGGCGACGCCGGCAAGACATACACGGTCGCCTATTGCGTCGCGAAGTGTCCGGAGATGATTCAGGCCGCGCTCTTGATGATCGCCGCGCATCTCTATCGCAATCCCGAGGCGACGACGGATCTCAAACTTTCCGAGCTGCCGCTCGGCGCGCAGATGATTCTCTCGCCCGAGATCGTCGAATGGACGGATTACCGGCCATGCTAAAGCCGAGCGTTATCAATCCGTCGATCGCCGCCGGCGAGCTCGTGCATCAAGTCACGATCGTGTCGCCGTCGACGGCCGGCGACTCGTACGGGCAAAGCGTCGTGCCGACGATCTGGAATCCCGTACGCACGGCGCGCGCCGCGATCGCGACGGCCGGCGGCCGGGAGACGTCGGCCGCATCGCAGCTCGTCTCGGATGTTTCGCATGTGGTTACTGTGCGTTGGACGCCGGATGTTATCAAAGCCGGATTCCGCGTACTCTTTGGCTCGCGCGTTTTTACGATCCTTTACGCCGAGAATGTTGCAGAGCGTAATCGCGTGCTGCTGCTCTATTGCCAGGAGATCGACGGCAATGTTTAACCGGGCGCCTGGCGCCTAGAAAGTGAGTTTTCTCGATGCCTCTACCGAGTCAACAGTCGCCAGTGCTCGGCCTCAATCTGCCGGGCGCGGGTGATCCCGATTACAACCCTAACGGCGCGATCCATCTCATCACGGCCGCGCTGCTCGCGCTCGAGGCGCAAGTGTTCGGCCGTACCAAGTACACGGCGGCCGGCGCGATCTCGATTCAAAACGGCACGGCGATCCTCAAGGCCGGCTCGGCCGCGGCGATGACGCTGCCGGCGCCGATCGCCGGGCTGCCGGGCGCGGGAGGTCACGACGGGATGCGACTCGCGATCGTCGCCGAGGATGCTTTCGCGTACACGGTGACGGGGCCGGCGAACTCGATCAACGGCGCGAAACACATCGCGACGTGGACGGCCGCGGTCGGCAACTCGATCGAGCTGCTCGCCGATAACGGCGCGTGGCTCACGGTCGGTACGCCGCAGGGCGTCGCGCTCACTTAATCTCAGGGCTCGTTTTTTTTTAAATCGAAGGCCGCGAATTTGGCGGCCTTTTCTTTTTGGAGTAAAAACAATGCTCTTGCAAGAGGGGCTCGCGGCTCTACTCGCGGCCGACGCTAGCATATTGGGTCTCGTCGGCTCGCGTATTTATGGGGTGCTCGCGCCGGATGATGCAGCGCAGTATCCCTGCTGCTCTTACTCGCTGATCGGCGGCACGGCCGAGACGACGCTCGACGGCGTCGTCGTGCGCGAAGCACGCCTCGAGCTCAATGGTTTCTCGCTCAACTCCTATCGCGAAGCTAACACGATCCGCGAGGCGCTCATCGCGGCCGTCGACGGATGGACGGCGACGCTCGGAGCAGGCCTGCAGATCGGCGCGCCGACGACGCAAATTCTCGAAGTAACTCTGCTCAATCCTGGGACCGATTTTTGTAGTGTGCAGCGCGTTTTTCGCTGCCTCTGTGAGTTTCGCGTTCTCTACACGGTGCAACTCGGGCCGGCGGCTGTCCTCGTCGTTTCCGACTAAAACCCACAAATATTTGGGAGGAATGAGAAATGCCCTATACAGGCTCAAAATCGCAAGCGGGCCGCGGCTCGCAGTTTCTTATCGGTGCGACGCCGACCGAAGTCGGCGAGTGCAGCGACGTGCAGTTCAACCGTCCCGAGTGGGATTTCGCGGACGTTACCAACCTCGACTCGGGATCGGATCAGGAACTGCTGTCGACGATCCGCAAGGCCACGACCATCAACCTTAAAGGCAATCGCGTCTCGAGCGATGCCGGCCAGGTGCTCGTCGAGACCAATTATCAATCGGGCGCCGAGGTTGCATTTACCCTGCAACTGCCGAAGACGGGCTCGCAGGTTACGGCCGGCGACAAGTATGTCGGCAACGCGTTCGTGAAGGCCTCGACGTTTGACGTGACTCCTACCAAGCAAATCGAATTTAATATCACGCTGCAGCCGACCGGGCCGATCACGCTCACCGTAGGATCGTAAACGCCGGCGCTCATTCCTCCGAATCGTTTCGCGGCGCCTGGCGACGGGCGCCGATCTTTTCTCCAAAGTGAGGCTTTCTTTATGACAAGCAACAAAGCGACGCGCGCGATCGCCGGCACACGTGCCGATGCGACGCTGCCGAAAACCCCTGTCACGGTCGGCGGCAAAACTTACGATCTATGTTTCGATCTCGGCGCGCTCTCCGAGGCTGAAACGGCCATCAATGCCGAGCTCGCCGCGGCCGGCCGGCGCGACTTCGTTAACCTGCTCTATGCGCTGCCGGCGGGCAATCTCTCGAGTACGCGCCTGATCTTTGCCGCGGCGGTACGCACCTTTCATCCCGAGCTCACTTTCGACGAGGCGACGCGCCTGCTCGAGCTGCCGGATCTCTTCGAGGTTGCGGTCGCCGTCAAGGCGGCCTGGGCCGCGGCCGTGCCTGAGGCTGAGGAGCAAAAAAACCCTCAACCGGCCGGCGAGTAATCGCGCCGCTCTCGTGGGCCGATTATTGGGCATTCGCTTACGTGCAGCTCGGGCTCTCTAAGGCTCAGTTCTTCGCCCTGACGCCGCGACTCTTCGCGACGCTGGCCGAGGCCTGGCGCCGCGATCGCGAGGGCAAGGCGCGCGAGCAGCGCGCTCTATTGGCTATCCTGCGCGCGGATATCATCAATTTCTCGCAACGCGCGCCGAAACGATGGATCGGGGCGCGAGATCTCCTGCCGGCCGAGGATCTCAGGGGCCAGGGTGAGAGCTCGAGGCCTCAGAAGCTAACGGCAAAGCGGCGCCGGCAGATCGCCGAGCAGATCCGCGTCGGCATGGTCGGCCTTTGCTTGAGGTGAAGGATGGAAGGATTTGAGGCAAAATTCGAGGGCCTGGCCGAGATCGAGCAAAAGCTGAAGGGCCTCGCGACCAAAGACGCGCAGCGGATCGTCAGGGCCGGCTGTATGGCCGGCGGCCGGGTGCTGCAAGAGGCGATCACGGAGCGGGCGCCCGAGCGGCCAGATCTGCCGAGCGGTGACGCTCTGCCTCCGGGCGCCCTGGCGCGCGATATCGTGGTGCATTTCGGCCGCGATCTGCAAGGCCTGCCGGCGGCGATCGTCGCGCCGGGCAAGTATACGCGCCACGTTGCGATGTGGGTCGAATACGGTCACAGGATGATTAAGGGCGGATATAACCGGCTCGTGAGAAATGGCCTCGGCCGCGGGCCAGGTCGTCGCATCAAACTCGACACGGCGACGGGCGACGTGCCGGCGCACCCATTTATACGGCCAGGCTATGAGGCCTCGCGCGGTACGGCGGTAACGGCCGCGATCGCCGCGGTGCGCAAAGAGCTCGCCAGGGTGACGGCCGGCAAATGATATACTGCGGGCCTTGCCGGCAAGCCGGCGCGAAAGAGGCTCGACGATGGACACTGTTGTAAATGCTCATCCCGAATGGGGGGCGAAAAAGCAGGAGCAGCAGCAGCAGCACTCAATTGATACGCCGGCGCCGGCGATCGCGAAACAGCAGCAGATCACGGCCGGCCGGATTGCGATCGGCGTCTTTTTAGGTAACTTGCTGACGGCCGTAGTTGTCGGGGTATTTTGGTTCCTGACGACGCATTAAAGGGGTTTTATTAGGATCAGATCAGGCTCGCGCGCGGCGCGAGCCTTTTTATTTGGGGGCACAAATGGCAGAGGCGGCCGGCGAAGTAAAAGTAATTTTTGCAGCCGATACGGCGTCGTGGTCGCAGGCGCTCGACAAGGCGCAGCAGCAACTCAACAAGCTGAAAGGCGCGAGCGTCGACGCCGGCCGGGTGACCCGCAAAGAGCTCGCCGAGTCGAAGGGCGCCGCGGCCGTGCTTGGCGAGGAGCTCGGCATTCGTCTGCCGCGGCACGTGCGCAATTTTGTCGCCGAGCTGCCGGGCGTCTCGCGGGCCATGAGCGCGGCGTTTAACGCGATCGCCGTTTTCGCGATCATTAACGCGATCGCCGAGGCGACGTCGAGGCTCGTCGAGTTTGCGCAGAAGTCGCAAGAGGCCGCGCGTAAAAACGCCGAGGCCTGGCGCAGTGTGCAGCAGCCGTTACGCGCGACGGCCGACGATCTGCGCCTCGCCAACGACAAACTCGAAAACGCGATCGCGAAGCTCGAGCACAAGCCGGAAAACAAACTGAAAGAGGCGATCGACGAGGCGATCGTGTCGGCCGGCAAGCTCGGCGACAAGCTCGACGAGGATCTCGGCAAGATTGCCACAACGCTAAAAGGGCAGGAACCTGGGTGGTTTGCGCAATTTATGGGTGTTGCCGGTACCGGCGACATTACTAAGCGCGCGCAGGGTATGCAGGAGTTTCTCGAGAGTCTCGATCTCGAGGGGCACAACCGGCTCGAACAACTGCGCAAGTCGGGCGCGACGGCCGAGCAGCTCGCGCAGGCGCAGCGCGCGATCGACTCAAAGCGGAAAGCGGCGCTTGACGCGGAAGTTGGATGGGCGAATCGTGAGCTCGCGACGGCGACGGCCGAGCAGACGTCGGCGGCCGGCGGGGGCGCTCTCAATCAGCGGAGAATCGCGCTGCTCGCGCAATATGGGGGCGGCCTGGCGCGCGAGTCGGATATCGTCGGCCTTTCGATGACGCATCAGGATCTTGCGCGGCGTAGCGACGTTTTGCAGGGGCAGCACGATGCCGAGGAAGCGGCTAAGGCGGCCGTGCAAAAGCAGATCGAGAGCTCGCAAGAGCTGCTCGCTGCGATCCATGCGCGTACGACGATGACGGCGAAAGCCGAGGCCGATTTCTGGCAAGCTATCGCGGCCACGGATGCCAAAGGCGGCCTCTTGCGCACGGAGGCCACAAAGCGCGCGAATCTGAAGCTCGGCGAGCAAATGCAGCAGGACGCGGCAGAGAAAAGCGCGCGGATTATCGCAGGGGCGAGAGATAACGAGGCAATGCAGGAGCACATCTCCGACGCCTTGTACGAGACGATGGTCACGAATCAGCGCAAGCTCGACGAGGGGGATCAGAAGGCACAGCAGGCCGCGATCGAGGCTTTCAAAAAGGGGGAGCAAGAGCGACTCGACGCCGAGCGCGTCGCCGAGGATCACATTCGGGCGCAGATGGCCTCGGGCGGGCTCTCGCGCCTCGAGGGCGCGCAGGCGATCGCCGCGCTGCACGCGCAGGGCGCCGCGGCCTGGCAGCAGTCGAATCAATCTTTTCGTAATGCGTTTCCGGATGTGTCGACGCCTGGCGCAGCCGGCACGATGACGCGCATTAGTATTCAGGCGCAAGCCGATCAGCGCGCGCTCGAGACGGCGCGCACGCTCTCGGCGCTCAAGGATTCCGCGCAGCATCTGGCGAGCGAGTTCACGGATACGGCCGCGATCGTCTCGGATCTGCTCGTAACGTCGCTCAAGAGTTTCAACGATACGTTGGTGCACATCCTTACGGCCAGGAGCGGATCGCTGCAAGGGCAACACCCCTTTAAGCAGCTCGGCGCCGGCATTTTTGGCGATATCGCGAAATACGGGCTGCAGGAGCTCGAGGGGCAGCTCTTGAAATTAGTGCTCGGCAAAAATCCGCTCGCCAAACTCGGCACGATCGGCAACCCGATGCACGCGATTATTGACGCGTTCGGGCCAGGCGCAGCCGGGGGCGGCGCGGGCGGCGCGATCGGCTCAGGCGCCGGCGGGGTCATCGGCGGGGTTCTCGGCGCTGCGATGTCGTTTTTGCCAGGCTACGCCGACGGTGGTCCGGTATCGACAAACATGCCGATCCTCGTCGGCGAGAATGGGCCGGAGATCTTTCAACCAACGACGAGCGGCCGGATTGTTCCGAATCACTCCATCGGCTCGAGCGGGGCGACTATTCACGTCGACGCGCGCGGCGCCGGAGATCCCGCGGCCGTCGAGGCGGCCGTACACCGATCGATGCGCGCATATATTCCGGCAATGGCGCAGCTCGCGCGCGGCGCTGTCGCCGACGATCGCAAACGGACGCCGTCGCGTTTAAGGGGCCGATAGATGCAGACGATCACGATCGGAAGTAATACCTACAATCTCGTGACGCTGCCGAGCTCGCCGGCGCCGTCGGATCTCGGACTCGGCATGAATGACGCCGTCGCCGTGCAAACGTCGCCATTTACGCGAGCCGAGCAAACGCAATACTGGCCGGGCGGCGACTTTTGGGATGCGACGATAACTCTGCCTCCGCTCTCGAGCGCGCAGGCCGCGGCCTGGCGCGGCGCGACCGCGGAGCTCTCAGGGCGCGCCTACGTCGTGCAACTCGGCGATCGGAGTCAAAAGCAGCCGGCCGGCGCCGCGCTCGGCATTCCGGAGATCAACGCCGGCTCGGGCCTAAACGCGCCAATGACGAAAGTGCTCTCGACGTTCGGATGGACGCCGAATATCGCGCGCATCCTCTTGCCAGGCGATTACCTGCAGGTCGGATATCGCCTGTATGTCGTGACCGAGGTCGCTAACAGTGCCTCGGATGGCACGGCGAGCGTAAGCATCTGGCCGTCGATCCGCGAGACGCCGGCCGGCGCGACGCCGATCATCCTCAATCAACCCGTGGGCCTGTTTCGCCTGGCGGCCAATCGGCGCTCGCTGCAAGTCTCGAAAGATCGACTCACGACGCTCTCGCTCTCCTTTGTGGAGGCGCGATGAGTCGCAATCTCGGCTCGCCGATGATTACGGCGATCACGAGCAACGGGCCGATCGGGCTGCTCGCTCTCGTTGATATCACGCTAAAAACCGGATCGGCGCACGTGTGGAGCGGCGTCGGTACGCTCTCGTGGAATGGCAATACATACCTCGGCGTTGGATCGCTCGGGGAGATTGGCGACGTCAAAGAGGGGATCGAGGTCAGGGCCGAGGGCACGACGATCGCGCTCTCGGGCATCGATCCTAATTTGCTCACCGATTGTCTCTCTGATATTCAGATCGGGGCGCCGGCGACAATCTGGTTTGGAGTGTTTCAAAACGGCGCGATCGTGGGCACGCCGTATCCGCTCTTTTCGGGCACGGTCGACAAACCCTCGACGCCGATCGGGACGGATTCACTGACGATCGCGCTCGCGCTCGAGTCGAAGATGACCGACCACGCGCGCGCGACGATGCGACGTTACACCTCGAGCGATCAGCGGTATTACTACTCCGACGATATCGGCCTGCATTGGGTCGAGACGCTCGCCGATATCGCTCTGCGTTGGGGCGGATAAACTCTCTCACTTTACGAATTTCAAAAAAGGGGTCAATCGATGCGCATCTCTCGCGTCTTCGCTCTCGTGTGTTTGTTTGTCTTCGCGGCCGGCTTTGCTCTCGGCCAGATCACTATTCCGTCGGGGTGTCCGACGCCTCCGGCCGGTTATATGGAGATCTGCTCGGCCGCAACCGCAAACCAGAGCGGCGCGCTGCTCAGTAATGCGACGATATCCTTTCAGCCGACCGACAACAACGGCAACGCGATCGCGTACAAGGTGTCCGGTCACGGCCAGGCGATCAAGTGGCCAGCGACGGCGCAAGTCACGAGCGGCGCCTTTCAGATTCAGCTCGCCGACACGGCGCTAACTTCGCCGCTCAATGTTTGTTTCAATGTTACGGTGACGGATAACTCGACGGGTAACTCCGAGATCGGCGCGACGGGATATACATGCGTGCAGCCGGCCGGATCGGGCGTCGCGGTTACGGGCACGGGGGCGTGGTGTAATGCCGGCGTCGGCTCGAATGGCGGCCAGTGTAATTTCGACGACTACACTCCGAATATGACGGCCGGCGTCGTGACGCAACTTAACGGGGGCGGTTTGGTGCCAGGCGCAGGCCTAGACGTCACACATGGGAATACATCGCACGTCATCAAAACCGGCGATGCGACGCTCGGGAACGGTCATCAGACTTCGATCGCTGCAGCCGTTCAGCCGCAGAATTATTACACGCCGGTCGCGACTTTGATGGGCATCGGAAATATGCAATCTGCATCCGGTGTGACTCCGCAACAGATTCGCGTGATTTTGAACGGAGATTCGACGACGGGATTTCATAACACGGCCGTAGCTTGTATGTTGGCAGCGCAACTCGGCGGCGCCGGCTTTGATTTCTCAGGCCTCGGCGGGGTTCAGCTAGGCGAGGGCGAGCCGTGCAACTACAGCGTAATGACTCAATCGGTCATCGCCTCATCGGGCACTTATACGATCAACAATGGAGCAGGGTCAATCACTGCGGGCAGCGGTGCTCCCTACGATTACACACGCTCCCCAACCGGATCGGTTTATAACATCGCCTCCGGTGCATCGATAACGATGGGGGGCGCAGGAGCAGCTCAGGCGGGCAATACGCTCAAGGTCTATTACATCAAAGAAAATCTCGACGGCATCTATGCCGCTACGCCGGGCACGATGACCGTAACGATCACTTCGAGCTCATCCGGTCCCTGTCCTTCGGGTTGCGTTCAATCCGGTATCTCACTCAGCAATGCGAGCTCGGTTGGTGGGGTGCTCCAGATTAACCAGAGTTATGATCCGGCATGGTCTATCAAGATCGCGGCGACGGGCGGGGCTGTTGATATCTTTGGCATTGGAATATATGACACGAGTCATAACGGTGTCATCGTCGCCGGAGGCACGGGCCGCGGCGGCCTCACACTGCCGGATAGCGTATCGACGCCGACGGCTATCACTGCGCCTTGGTATGCATCGGCAGCCGGGCAACCGGTCCCGATCACGGCATGGAGCTGCGTCAGTACTCTCTGCACGTTCACGGCGGCGAATAACTACTATACGGGCCAGAAAATCACGCTGGCAGGATTCCCGACGGCGATTGGTTTTAATCAGCAGTACGTCACCGTTGCATCGCCGACGAGCACGACTTTTCAAGCTACCGTGTCAGGAGCGACGACGAGCTCGGGCACGGATGCCGGATGGGCGCTTCAGAGCGATATAAATACGCTGATTATGTTCGAGATGAAAGACAACGGGCAAAACATCGGCCTCTATCCTGCTTGCACTCAGGCGACGACGGCGAACCCGAGCAATCTCCAGAGCTATAGTTATTGGCTCGGGCTCTATCAATCGCAGTGGACGACGGCGAATTCATTTGCCGATCTCGAGTTTACAGGATCGTACGATATCAACGACGCGTGCGTGCCTGTCCACAATGAAGCCGAGCGCGAGCTCGCGCAGACTAACCAGTACATCTATTTTGATAACTTCTTTCAGCAGACTTATGTAGGCATGCTCAAGCGCGGCCAGTTCATCGTTCCCCCGCACTCGGCTATCGGGGAGCAAACCTCGGGGGCTGCGAGGCTATGGCGATATCTGGGGCTCGATGCGACTCTCGGGGCTATGGCGAAGCCGGTCTCGAATCAGTACACGCTGACAGGGTCGCTTTTCATCGGGGGCGGAAACTACCAATATCAGTCTCTCGCGGGCGTGAATACTCCGAATCAACTTTACCCTGGCGCGCGCTGGTATCAGGATCAGTTTAATAATCAGTTTGTGGACGTCGTGCAGCAGTGGTCTATCTGGAATGGAACTCACTCGGCGCCGGCTCTCTTCTGCGTACAAGCGAATGTAAACTCGACGCTCCCGGCAGGGTGTCAGGTCCAAGTGGGCACATCTGGAGGGATAACTCAAATCGTTAATAGCTCGACAGCTAACGCATTTGCCTCGACGGCGACGAACTCCTCTAATGGGTCATGGTCGTGGAACTATAACGCCGGCGGGAATACGAACACGCTGCAGATCTGGCAGAACGGTTTTCAGAACTGGCAACGCTTTTTTCTTAATGGCACGCAATATTGGGAGCACGGTCTACCCTGCTGCGCGTCGTCAGACTACGCAATCGAAGACACGAATGGCGGCAGGAATCTAACCGTCCTTGATTTTCCATCCGGCGTGATGCCTGCAGGTTCTATCGGCGGCAACGCGAAGGGTGCGACGCTCCTCACGGTCCAGACGGCCTCAAACTGCGCGGTAAACTCGGCCTCGCCGGCCGCGTGCGGATCTGCAGCAGCCGGTGCGATCGTCGTGCCGACAACGACGACGACGTACACGGTCAACACGACGGCCGTGCAGGCCGGCTCGCGCATCTTTGTGCAGCCGCGTACTTACGTCGGCGATCTGCCATCGTCGCCAACCTGCACGACGCCGGCAGCGGGCCAGTATTACCCGTCGGCGATTGTAGCCGGAACGAGTTTTACGTTCACGCTGCCGAGCACGACGGGTACGACGTGCTGGAATTACCACATCGTCAATTAAGCAGCCAAGCAAAGCGGCCGGCGCCAGGATCTCGCGCGCCGGCCGTTTTCTTTTTCGGGGGCTTTCCTTGTCACTTCCACGTGTACAACATTGGGACACGACGGCGTTTCACGAGTTTTTGCTCGCGCGCCGATCGGCGCCGTTTAAATGGGGCGAGAATGATTGCGCCCTATTTGCGGCCGACGGCATCGAGGCGATTACCGGCGTCGATATCGCCCAAGAGTTTCGCGGCACGTATACGACCGAGGCCGGCGCCCTGGCGCGGATCGCCGCGGTGTGCGGGGGCTCGACGGTCGCCGATGCGGCCGTCTATTGCGCCGAAAAGCACGGCCTCGTCGAGTGGAAATTTCCGCTCATGGCGCAGCGCGGCGATCTCGTCGTGTTTCAGAACGGCGCCAATCTCATCGCCGGCCTCGTGCATCTCGCGGGCCGGCACATCGTCGCCGTGGGGCCGGGCGGCCTGTTTCGTTTTCCGATCGCGGAAGTAGACGAGCAAACCGGCGCAATCTCAACCGCAATCGCGAGGGCCTGGCACTATGAGTAAAGCGATCGTCGGAGCGTTTGAGATCGCCGCGGGCGTGGCGCTCGAGTTTATCCCTGGCGGCCAGGTATTCGGCTCGATGCTGATCGCGGCCGGCATTGCAACCGAGGCCGGCGCGATCGCCGCGGCGCTCGGCTCGAATAGCGGCGTCGGCGTCACTACGCGCCAGGCCGCGGCCTTGCGCCAGATCGTGCGCGGCGAGCAGCGCGTCGGCGGCACGATGGTTTACTGCTCGACGACGGGCGACGATCGCTCGCATTACAACATGATCGTCGCCTTTGCGACGCATCAGATCGACGCATACACGAATCTCTATCTCGACGGCCGGCAGGTCGTCTGGTATCCGGGCTCGAGCGGTAACATCGCGTGCGGCCAGGTCGCGACGCCGGCGACGGTAACGCCGACGATCTCGGGGGGCGTGATAACCGGCCTGGCGCTCACGGCCGGCAGCGGGGGCGGGTATTTTGCCGGATACTCGTCGGGCCTCGGCGCATCGACGGTTATTCCGGCGCGCGTGCGCATCGTCGGCGACGGCACGGGCGCGACGGCGACGGCCAACATTCAGAGCGGGCTGCCGATCAATATCACTTTGACTAATGGCGGGACGGGTTACACCCATGCGACGGTGTACATCGACGGCGCGTTTCTCTTTGGCGGCACGGCCGACGGGTCGACCTATATCGGGCCGAATGGTTTGCATTATGTCTTTGGCAATCTCGTGCAGTGCTGGCCGTATTTCGGCGATCAGAACGCGACGACAGGTTTCGCGACGGCGCTCAATGCGCAGGATTCAACCTGGGCGGCCAATAGCGACGGCACGCCGTACTTAGGCGGGATCGCGTACTGCTATATCAACATCAAGGCCGATTCGGGTCAGTTTCCGCAGTTTCCCGAGATCCGCGCGACCATCCGCGGTAAGTGTGATATTTACGATCCGCGCACGAGCACGCGTGGATATACAAACAATTGGGCTTTGCACATTGCCGATGCGATCACGGATGCGACTTGGGGCCTGGGCGATAACTCCGTGAATCAAGCGCAACTGATCGCCGCGGCCAACGTGTGCGATGAGGCTGTGACCTGCGCCTCGCCGACCATTGTCTCGGGCTCGAAAGTGCTTTTCTCGAAACCCGAGTCGCGTTATACGCTCAATTGGCACTACGATACGGGCACGTCGCCAGGCGACGCGATCGCGCAGATGATGGACGCAGCCGCGGGCCGGCTCTCGCGCATCGGTGGGCAGTGGTACATCTGGCCGGCGTATTGGCAAGGGCCGAGTTTCACGTTCGATGAAAATGTGCTGCTCGAGGCCGTGCAGTGGCAGCCGTATCGCCCGATCTCGGAGTTATGCAACCGCGTCGTCGGCACTTATATCGCGGCTAACTACCCTTACAACGTCGCCGGCGACTTATACGACACTAACGGGTATTGGCTTGGGCAGACGCAGAACAATTTCCCGTATGCCTTTCAGCCGTCGAATTACCCGATGTACGCGGCCGACGCGCTGCACGGCTACGGCGCCGGCGTCGACGTCTACCTGCAGCAAGACGGCGGCATCGTGCTGCCGAAAGAGGTGCAGCAGCCGTGCGTATTGTCGATCGCGCAGGCGCAGCGCGTGGCAAAGATCATCTTGCTGCGCAACCGGCAGCAGGGCTCGGGCAAGCTGATCTGCTCGCTCGCGGCCTGGCAGATGCAGCCGATGGACGTTTTCCAATTCAATCTCGCGGCGCCGGTGAATTGGGTCAATAAGCAGCTCGAGGTGATTGGGGTCACGTTTCACGTATCGAAGCGCGGCAACGATGAGACGCCGAGTGCCTGGCTCGAGCTCGACGTCGCCGAGACCGATCCGAGCGTCTATAACTGGACGCCGACGCAAGAGGAGCTCAACGCATACGACATTCCGGTTTTTCAAGGCCAGGGCAACACGTTCGTCGTGCCGGTACCGACGGGGCTCACGATCACCGATGACGCCAATACGGCGACCATCGGCAGCGATGGGACGCTGATCCCGCGGGCGCTCGTGCAGTGGACGCCTCCGCTCGACAACGGCGTCAATAATGGCGGGCACATCGAATTGCAGTATCAATTCGTGTGGGCTGCCGGCAGCCAACCTTCGAGCTCGCCGCTCACGATCACGGTCGCCGGCGGCCTGGCCACGTCGCAATGGATCGACGCCGGCAAACTCTCGGGGATCTCGACGAATTGTTACATCGACAATGTGCCGTCGACGCAGACGATGAATTTGCAGATTCGCGCGGTGCGCGCCGACGGAGCGGCGTCGGCCTGGGTGACGGCCTCGACGGCAGCGCACGGGCCGCGGCCGCGGCATTTCTCGGGCTCGACAGGAACGGCGAGCAGCTCGAGCTCGGTTACGGTAGGCTCGTCGTTTGCCGATCTGTCAGGCGTCGGCGGAAGCGATCCCGGCATGACGATTACCTGCGACGGCCAGCCGGCGCTCGTCTCGATTCTGCTCAACTTCGCGGCGATCGCCTCGGGCGGCGCGGTGACGGGGATCTCGGGTTTCTCGCCAGGCGCGACGACAGGTACGGCGCCTCCGGGGATCACGATCTCGATCTCGGGCGACGGCACAGGCGCCTCGGCCTCGGTATCGTGGACGCCGACGGGCTCGGGGCCGATCTTTACTTGGACGCCGACGGTGCACATTACCGGGGGCTCGGCGTACACGACGGCGACCGCGACGGTCACGACTAACTCCAACGGTGACTCGGGATACTCGACGGGCACGGTGAGTTATTCCTGCACGCTCGGCGCGAGCACGACGCCGACGAGCGGCGCGCCGATCTTTGTCCAAGTCTTGATGGACGAGGGCGTGATCATGGGGCCTTTCGAGATCACGACAGACTCGACGGGTCACGCGAACTTGTACGAGCTCGCGCTCGTCACGCCGACGCCGTCGGCCGGCTCGCACGTCTTCGAGGTGGAGGCTATGACGACGGCCTCGGTCACGGTCACGTCGACCAATCGCTCGTTTACCTTTGTGGGGCTCGCATAGATGCGCGAGATCGTGATCGTCGTCGTGGCCGTCGCCGCGGCCGATCTGGCCGGCCAGGTGCGCGCCTGGCTTGTGATCTGGCAGCTCTCTCGCGCGCTCGCCTGGCCGGATCTGCGCCGCGAGCTCTCGCGGATCTCCGATCGCGTCGGCGCGCTCGATCGCGGCCGGGTGCTCACGTGTGAGGCCGCGGAGCTCGAGGAGCTCGCCGGCGAGCTCTCGCGTCTCGCGATCGAGCTGCGCGGCCTGGCGCTACGCCGTCGCCGGATCGAGCGGCAAAAGAAAGGTATCTAGGGCTCGGGCCGGCGCCGCGGCGAGCTCCTGGGTCAAATGTGGGGCAAGTTTCGGGTAGTTTCGGGCCATATCTCAACCGACAGGAGAATTTAGACAATGAGATTCCGTTTCGCGGCGGGCGCCCTGGCGCTCGCCTTTTTGTTTGTAGCGCACGCGCAGCAGCCGACGCAGCCGCGCAGGCCTGCGCCGCCGAGGATCGCGACGCATGCTCCGGCCGTAACTCCGATCGCCGCGGCGACGACGGCGCCGGCCGGCCACTACGTCGCGCTCGCCTGGGGTGCGTCGATCGATTCGGTCGCCGGCAATCCTGGCACAACCAACGTGTACAAGATCACGGGCACGTGTCCCGCGACGCTGCCGGCTGCGATGGAACCGGGGGGCGTGGTCGCGAGTGGTTGGGTGCTCGAGAGCACGCTCAACGCGCCAAGCTATACGGCCGCGGCGCCCTTCTACGACACGGCAGTAAGCGGAGGGCAGACGTACTCTTATGTCGTAACGGCTCTCGTGAATGGGGGTGAGTCGGGTCCGAGCAACTGCACTACGGGCGTGACGGGCAACTTTCCGCCCGCGAATCTGCAAGTCGTGCACGCGCAATAGAGGGGTCCCGCAATGACGGCTCGAGCATTCATCGATCAGATATTTTCGCGCCGGCAAGATGGGGTCGCATCTAATCTGCGCTATCTTTCGCCGGCGCAGCTCGAGCTCTTGCGCAAGCTCGTCGAGGCCGACGCGATCGGCGAGCTGCGCCCTGGCATCTATGGCTCGTTTGTGTGGCTCTTAGACGGCGAGCACTTTGTCGTTTCTCAGGATGCGGCCGGCCGGCGGCGCACGATTCTTTGGCTCAAAGTGCAGCAGAGGGCGGCGAGTTTGTTTTAGACGGAAAACGCCGCGGGGGGTTTTACGAAGGGTACTTTACGAAAGTTTTACGGATAACCTTAAGAAAACCTTAACCGTCACATAATGCGGTACTTAGAGCGAAAGTACAGCGGCGCAATGTGGGACGCTCGCGGCCTGCGGGCCGCATTATGGGACGGTTTAACCGAGGTTTAAACCAAGCGAAAAAACGAAAGGGGTGTAACGGTATGGGGCTGTAAATCACCTATTGTGTAAAGTTTGGCTTGCTTCTATGCGTTGGCTCATGGTATCGAGTGGGCAATTGTGCTAACGCGAGTATGCAGTTTGTGCCAGGCTTTGCGGGGGTTCATACAACTTTAGTGGGTGAACCCGCACTCTAGGGAGGTTGATTATGGACCCAACAACCATCACCACAAATTACGCAGTGCACACGCCGGGGCATAAGAATTGCCCTGCGTGCAGGGGGTCGGGGGAAGTGATAGCGGGCGAGTTGACGCCCGAGCTCAAGTTTCGCGAAGCGTTTGAAATGTGGCTCGGGCGCAGGGTAATCGAGGGTGCATCTGTTGGGGAGCGGATGCGCAAGGTTAAATACATTTCTGATCGTACCGAGCGCGATCTGCGCCAGTACGCACGCGCCGCGGCTAGGTTCTTTGACGAGCTCACGCTCGCCGAGATCCATGCCGGGCACATCCGCGAGTTTCAACGCGCCAGGGCGACTAACCGTCTGATCGTCGAAGATGGGGGCGGCCGGCAGATTGTCAAAAACCCCTGGGATCATCCGGCGGGCGCCAATCTGATTTTGAAAGAAGTGCAGCTCGTGATCCGGATCATGCGCGCCGCCGGCGCCTGGAGCGATGTGCTCGACGAAATGGTCGAGCTAGTTTCGCCCGATGAGGCCGACGTGCGTCGCGCGCTCACGCCCGAGGAGCAGCGGCGATGGATCGCCGCGGCCGGCTCGCGCGAGGCCTGGCGCGTGGTGTACTGGTGTTCGATCGTGGCGCTGCAGACGACGGCCGCGACCAATGAAATGCGCGCTCTGCGCCTGGGCGATATTTTCCTCAATCAAGGCACGCTGCAGATCCGCTCGGAGGGCGCGAAAAATCGTTTTCGCATCCGCACGATCCCGCTACAGACTCAGGAGGTGACCTGGGCTCTCGGCGCGCTGATCGATCGCGCCAAGATGCTTGGCGCCTCGGGGCCGCATTGTTATCTGTTTCCGTTTCACATCACGAGCGATCATTACGACGCCTTGCGGCCGATGACGGTCTCAGGCCTGCGCCGGGCCTGGGATGAGGTTCGCGCGGCCTCGGGGATCGATTGGCTCACGCCCTACGGGCTGCGGCATTCGGCCATAACGCGCATGGCCGAGGCGGGCGTGCCGATCCAAGTAATTATGAGTTTCGCGGGGCATATCCGGCCGGCCATGCAGCAGCATTACACGCAGATCTCGATGCAATCGAAACGGCGATGGGCCGCGGCGGCCTGGATGAATGCCGAGGCGCCGAGTTATGCGCCAGGCGTGGCGAGTCTGGCGCCAGGCGTGGGCATTCCCATGCCGATCGCGGCGCCGGCCGGATCATTCAACGGCGTCGCTCCACGCGCTGCACTCGCGGGCGGCGAGGCGGGAGATGCGCCGGAGGCGCGCCCAGCGCGGCGCCGGCGTGGAGCGACGGCCGTGCGCTGACGGCGATCGCTCTTTTAAGCGGTCGCTCGACAACTGAAAAATAGCAACGCGCGCCTCGAGGGGCGCGCGTCTTTTTGCTTTGTGCTGGTTAGATTTGCTTTGTGCTGGTTAGCGTTTGGGGCAGTGGGGAACGTGCAGGCGCAGATCGCGCGCGCCGAATGGCTCGCCGCAATAGGGGCACGGTTTGATTGTCTTTTTGCGGCCGGCGTTTTTTGGATCGCGTTTTAGGTTGAGACGCCGAGTCCACTCGCGCGCGAGATCTGCGTCGCTGATTTTTGAGAGATCGATTTTCATCGTGATAGTCGCGACGTAATCGGTCGCAGCTCTCAGTGTAGGCCAGGCCGTACCAAACTCAGGATTTTTGTGCTCGCCGGCGGCGCCGGTTAGGATCATGCGGCCGTCGCGATCGCGAAGTATCCAAGGCGTGAGCGCGGTCGCGTGTCCACAATGCTCGAGCATCCATCCGTCGCGGTGCGCGTAACGGGCGTGCTTGCCGAGGCCGCGGCGGGTGCAAATCCATCCGCGGCCGGCGAGCTCTTTTTGACTGACGGGGTTATCGCGCATTGGCGGCCGAGGGCTCGAGCTCGTGCCAGGTCCAATCCCAAAACTCGTCTGAGTGTGGATCGCTCGAGCGGCGCCGGCCGAGATCGGCCAGGGTGCAGCCGGCCAGGTGGTAGCGGCCGTAGTCGGTGTGAAAGGCGCGCGGCGCCGGATCTCCACTGTGCATGTACTCGACGCCTTGCCAACGATCGCGCACGTATTTCTGTACCTCGGCGAGCGTCGCGAATTTGTGCACGTCGCGGCCGTCTACGCCGGTGTAGGTCAGGGTGTACGGTTTCGGCCGGCGATCGGCCTTGACGATCACAAACGTGCAGCCGTGCACATTGACGAGGGCGCCGTCGGCGCGTTTGGTGAGCAGTTCTTGCTCGGGGGCGCAGCCGCGCATCGGTTGAAACTCGACGAGGAAACCCGTCGAGATCTCGCCGACGACTTTTACGCGCAGGGGCTTTTCGCTCGGCCGGTGTTCAAAGTTGAGCAGCATCGTTTTCATTTGCGATCGATCCTTTTGCCGGTGATACGCGCCGGCACGGTTGAGGTGCGTGGCGCTAGTAGTCGAAGCGATGGAGATCGATGCCAAACTCGGCCTGGCAGTAGGCTCGGCCGGCCGCGGTGAAGATCAGCCAGGTGCAACCCTCGTCGACGTCGGTCGTGATGAGGCCGGCGCGTTTGAGCTGCGTGAGGTTGCCGCGATCCTCTTTCGATCCGCCGACGTTTCCGCCGACAAGGGGCATGCCGCTCCAATTGCCGGCATCCTCGGCGTATCGCTTGAGGAGTTGTCTGCTGGTTTCGGTGATCTGCATTTTCGTGGTGTCCTTTCGGGTCGGGATTGGTTGAAAGAACAGTAGAACACAAATTCTAGAATTTGTGTATACGAAATGCGAGAAAAGTGCGCGCGATCGCGTCGAGCGACGCCCGCGAAAGATCGTGTAACTGTTACTCGGTTACCGCAGTGTGGGACCTGTACGGGTTTTCCACGTAACGGATGAGGTTCGGGGGATTGACGGGGCGCTATTGGGGAATGTTAGGGTTTGGAGCGTATCAGGGGAATCAACCGAGGCGGGTTTTGCAGGGTGTGGAAGTCGAACGACGCCGTTTCCGGCGTGGCGCACGCTCTTTTAAGGCGTGGGTCCTGGGTTCGAGTCCCAGCGGGCTCACCATTTCTCTTCAGTTCGAGATGGACCTCGACCACTCCCCGACAACTTCGGTACCGGCTGCTACGAAATTTCCCCCGCAAT
>Ga0126381_100000715_pt1 | contig 36765 bp, 34 predicted proteins | sample PanSoiMetPlot_28_FD_96465 | JGI IMG/M metagenome (GOLD analysis project Ga0126381, IMG submission 96465) | Tropical forest soil microbial communities from Panama - MetaG Plot_28 | ecosystem: Environmental > Terrestrial > Soil > Tropical forest > Bulk soil | place: Panama | collected 2016-02-17 | reverse complement strand
GATAAAGGCCATTCCGTTTTGTTCGTCAATCTCATAGATTGTGCAAATGTTGGGGTGGTTCAAAGCCGAGGCGGCCTGCGCCTCGCGCTGAAAACGAGCTAGCGCCTGCGGGTCCTGCGCGACATTGTCCGGTAGGAATTTCAGAGCTACGAAGCGGTGCAGTTTGACATCCTCGGCCTTGTAAACCACTCCCATTCCACCACCGCCGAGCTTTTCGAGGACGCGGTAGTGCGAGATGGTTTGTCCGATGAGCAACTGGGACTCAGGCATGTGGCGGTCATTCTAGGTTGCGGGACTGAAGCAAGTCAACGAACCCTGGCTGTAACCTCTGCCAATCGGTAATAAACGAGGGGCACGACCCGGTTAAGAGCCGCGCCATTTTTATTAGTACCTGATGAGCCTAACAACCACGCTCCCTGTCCTGACGAATCAGCGCAGCTTCTTTCTCTGCGGCCTCGGCTTGTAGACGGATTCCGCCGCTGGTCTGGCGTGCAGCTTGTGCGATTCGATTTCGTTCGCTATGCGTACGGCCTTCGGAAACGGCTCGATCAAGGACCTGACGCCAAATGTAGTTGTGCGCCTCCATCGGGTCGGGTTCCGACAGCTTGTTTGCTAATCTGGCTTTTCTTTCGTTTTCACCATTAAACCGAGGATCATTTGCATGTGAATGCCGAGACAACGGAGTGTGGTTCGAATCTTCCTTCTTCGCCCAACGGTAATCCTCTGGACTCGCGGGAATATGTCCACGATGTTCACGGGTCTCCTACACGACTTTCGCCGTTCGGCAATTCGTAATATGATAAGGGCTGGTGTTTCTGACAAAACTGCTATGCAGATTTCTGGACATGCGACACGCTCGGTTTTCGACCGCTATGACATCGGCAGCGATACGGATTTGCAGCGGACAAGATCGAAAATCGCAAAATTGGACGCAAATTGGTCACAGAAACCAGCAAAGCAGAATCATCAGAGGTAAGTCGTTGAAAACACAGTGCCCAAGTGGCGGAACTGGCAGACGCGCTAGCTTCAGGAGCTAGTGGCCGCAAGGTCGTGGAGGTTCGAGTCCTCTCTTGGGCACCAACTTTTCAATCACTTACGGGCCCTTGCTGTTCATGACCGTGAAAGAACATCATGCTTTTCCGTCCCTGGGGCTTTATTCGCCGAGCGATCAAAAGGTTGAGCCATTCGCCGCAGATGGCGTCGAGGCCAAGCTTTCCCCGGATGGGAAATGGGTCGTGTACACAGGAGCAGGGCGCGTATGAGCTGGAGCGCAACCCCGTTGGAGCCATGACGGCCGGCAAATATTTTTCATCGAGCCCGACCGAAAGCTGATCGCCGTGAGCTTTGATCCAAGCACAGGAAAGGCGGGGGCACCGTGCGTCCTTTTCCAAACACGTATCGCTGCCGAACGCATCGCGAATTGGCAGTACACCGTCGCGCCCGACGGCCACTTCCTCATCAACTCGCTTCCCTCGAATACTGCCGCTCCCCTTACGCTCATCACCGGGTGGAATGCCTCCTTCCCACACCGCTGAGATATCACACCGGCAAAGTCACACCTGATAAGTGGCGAAACCGGATAACGTGTCTGGTACCCGCGGTGCGGGAGTAAGATTACGCCATGGAAAACGAGAAGCTGGTTCGCGTGGCGACGTACGGCACTCGAGCGGAGGCCGAGTTGGCCAAAGGCGCACTCGAGGATGCCGGTATTCCTGCGATGGTGCAGGCGGACACAGCAGGAAGGATGCGCGAACACTTGGCGTGGTCGGGACCAGGGTTCCAAGTGTGGGTGCGGGAAAAGGATTTGTCCTCCGCAAGCGAGTTCCTTAGCGCCGCAATTGACTGGTCAGATGTCGAATTTCCTGAAGAAAATGTGCCACCAAGCACGTGGCGGCGATTTACCTGAGGAGGCTATACGCAGCAAATGCCTTCCATCCGATAAGTGGTGCCGGCAACCTGAAATTCACTTGATTTCCGGTAGCTTAGGGTTCGGCTGAAGGCCTCGAAAGCGTGCTCAGATTAAAAATGAGCTTCGGCCCCGGTTATCAAAATTCGGCGTCCTTTATCTTCGCAGCCAGGCAGAAATTGCACCAGCCTTGCTTGAACCAAACTTTCTGGCCTGGACAAATATCCTTTCGCATGTTCCACCCGTAGTCTTGCAAGGGCTTAAACTTATCGCAGTTGGGACAGAGCCACAGCGGAATACCCTCCCGCTCGCCGTCAGGTTCAGGCAAAGCGACTGGCATATGGGACCTCCATTCTCTCGAATCATTCGCAAATCGGTAGTTTGTAGTAGCCGCGCGCGACACGTTCACGGCAGTTTGTCGCAGCTCGGAGTCAGACTCCACAGGGGGCGCAGCCCAAAATCACGACAGTATATTCCAAAAAATAGTCCGCCCAACATTAGCGACCGTTCCCGTGGTAGGGTGGCATTTCCTACGAGCCAACTGAAGTGTTGAAGCGAAACAGGCTTTGGCCGAAACAAGATTTCGCAGCTGTTCCGTTCGAACAATCCTTAAGCAAGAGGATTTTTGCTGCCCTTTTGGTAACCGTCATCCCAGGAACCGTGCTTCACGTTTAGATTGAGAAGAATGGTGTGCTTGAATTTTCTCGACTGCCGCGGTGTGGCGGAAAGTAGTTTCTGGGCTGAGCAATCCAGAATCAGCCGCTTCGTACGCCAGCCTGCGCACCGCCGCGAGTCTGACATTGGTGGTGCGCGGCACGAGCTGGCGATCTTCGAGGTGAATGCGATACCGGGTGACTTTTGTTGAAGGACAAGCGGGGCTCAGAACAATACCAACCGACAAACTCACAATCGCATGCCGATAGCTGCGCTGCGACCTCTGACTAGCGAGCACGGCCTCCTTGGCGTGATCCGAATCAGGAAGACCGAGTCTCCGCCGAACGAGGTTCCGCCTTTTGCTTCGCTCCTCATGGTTCGCCGCCTCCCAACGGCTGGCCACGAGATTGCCGGGCTTATGTCTTATGGACGAGATCCCCGTTTCCGAGTGGCACGTCAGCCACCCAAAATCGGCCGGAACGCGTTTCAGTTTATCGGAAGTTCTCGACAAGAATGATGTCACTATTTGGCGCATCCTGTTGTGTGTACAGCATTGTCTTTTTGTTCGGAGAGATCGCCAATCCTGGCGCTCCCCAGGCGGGAGGGTTCTCCAGATCGAACACTCGAGTAGTGCGATGGACAGCAGTATCGAAGAAGTTGATCCCAGGTTTCGCTGTCATCTCGAGGTAATAAATGCCGTTCTCAACGACTGCCCAATAGCCCCACAAACCTGCTTCCAGAGAGCTTATGACCTCGATTTCTTCGCCGCCGTTAGTCGGAACGCGCCATAATCCGGGAACGCCGAGGCCTTTTGCATAGTACAGAAATCTACCGTCGGGCGATTCCAACGCCGCAAATCCACCTTGATGTGTCACTTGCACAGCGGATCCACCGGTCGAAGGCATCTTCCATACTTCCTGATGGCCGGTGCGATCTGACGCAAAATATATCCAGCGTCCGTCTCGCGACCAACTTGGCACGACCTCGCTCGATGGTTCGCTGGTCAATCTCCGAGGCGAGCCTCCCAGAGAATCCACGACGAAAATGTCTGCATTGCCGGAAGCGCGTGAATCGAAAGCAATCTGTTGTCCGTCGGGCGACCAACGGGGAGTTCCAGTCATAGAGTTGAAGTGGCTTAGCTGAACGAGGTCACTCCCGTCGCTCCGGCACATCCAGACTTCATAATATCCGCTGCGGGTCGATTCGAAGGCGATTTTAGTTCCATCAGGCGAGAACTGAGGACCACTTTCCATTCTCGTGGAAGATATGAACCTATCGGGAGGAGTGGCCGAACGCAATGAATCAAGTTTCCTCCTCCAGATGCTGAGATTCTCCGCCTGACGCACATACACTAATCGGTTCCCTCGAATCATAGGCTCAATCCCCTCTTGACCGAACTGCAGTCGTTCTGGTTCACCCCCATCAATGGATACCTTCGAAAGCCAACCTGCATTGACCGGCCAGCTAGCCTCGGGAAAAACGAGGTTGCGACCGTCAGAGGTCCACGTTAAGCCCCAGTAGATTGTAACATCCGAGCTAAAACGCTTTTCCTGCCCTCCCGAAATCGGCACCGTGTAGATTCCAGCTCCTGGCCCAACTCTTCTAGCGAAGGCCAATGTCTGACCATCGGGGGAGAATGCAGGATCGAAATCACCCTTCGAAGAAGTGAGGCGGCGGACTTCCAGCGAATCGAGCGATAATAGAAAAATTGAGGCCGCATCGTTGTTTGATTCACGGTCAGAAAACGCGAGTAACTTCCCATCCGTTGACCACGAGAGGCGGCCTACGGACCCAAGGGCTTCGGAGAACTCCTGTTCCCACCAACGTGTCTTGCGCACTCTGCGCTCGGCGCCGCCCAATGCAGAGATGATGTAAATTCCCGGTTCATCTTTTTGAATGCGGCAGAATGCGATGTAGCGCCCATCGGGCGACCAAACCGGATTGAAGTCGGTTGACGCCTGCTTCGTCAGTCGCAGCGGTTCCTCAGTTCCGATGAGCTTCACATATATGCTGAGGAGAGGGCCGGCTCCGCCGTTCCAAGCGAAGGCCACGTGCTGACCGTCTGGCGAAAGACTTGGGGTAAGTTTTGTGCCAACGTTGGTGACGACAGGAGTTACGACCGGGGTGATGGCGGGATGACCTGTTTTGGATCTGACCGAATTCCCGTAGTACAGAAAGGACAGCGCAAGAACGCAGGTCGCCAATCCGCCTAAAACAACGCCCCTTCTGGTGAACAGCCACTGCCGCGCTCTGCGCCGCGCTGATGGGGTCGCGGCCGGCATTTCAACATTGCCTATGAAGCGATATCCACGGCGAGCCATCGTTTCAATGAACATCGGTGTCTCCGCCGATTCGCCCAGCGCATCGCGCAACCTCTTAATGGCAGCATTCAGGCTATGGTCGAAATCGACGAAGGTGTCCGCCGGCCAAAGCTTGCTGCTCAGTTCCTCTCGGGTGACGACTTCTCCCGGCCGTTCAAGCAGCGCGGCCAACACTTGAAATGGCTGTTCCTGGAGCTTTACCTTTTGTCCCCGGTGGCGTAGTTCTCCTGTCTGAAGATTCACTTCGAACGTACCGAAACGGATAATTCGGGATGAGGATTTGGCGGACACGGCGAACTCCCATTTCGTCGCAGTCTAGCACCTTCGGGGTAGTTCGGTGTGGTTGCCCCTCCGACGGTCTTTCGATGACGATTCCGCGAGAATCTCAGCCTATCGGGATGCATTTCTGCATTTCTAAAGAAAACGACAATCAAAATGGAAGAGAGCGCGCTCCGGTTCCGTCTGAAGGGCATCGTGATAAGGTCGCAAAAACAGGTTTTGGATGGTCAGCATATCGGAAAATCGTGCCGCCCGCGGGAAAGTTTGGTACCTTCCACCTGGCGCTTGTTGAGGGTGAGGCCCGAAAAGCGGAATTCCGCTTTTCTTCGCCGCGCATTTTTGTCGGAGTGGATATTTGCGACGATGGCCCGGAGGAGGCGGCTTTAACCATTCGGTCGCCCGATCAAAAGGAACAAACCGTTACCTTGCGCGCCGGCGAGCTGCGTCGAGTTCGAACTGAGTGGACAGTTCCCGTAACACAAGTGGGGTTCGGGTTTCAGAAAGCCGGCGCGCTGCACTTTGACAATTTGGCGTACGCGCAAGGGCAATAAGTTGATCTGCAAATAGGACTTGTTCAACCAAGAGCTTGTCAAACAATCCCTGAAAAGCCTTATGCGCGGGCGGCGCGAGGATTTCTTTCAGATTTTCTTTGCGTGGACTGCCTGACCACCAATCTTGGCTCCAGCAAAATGCGCTGCGGAGCAACCGGTTCACCTGCTTCAATCAGCTGCAAAGCTAATTTTCCGGCTTTTTGCCCGAGAGCGGAAGTCTGCTGGTCAACACTGCTGAGGGGGATTTTGAGGAATTTATTGTAAAGCAGATTTCCGCAGCCAACGATAGCGACGTCTTCGGGAACGCGCATCCCGGCATCCAGCACCGCCGCAATTGCGCCGTAGGCAATCGCGTCGTTGTAGCAGAAAATTCCGTCGGGCCTCGGATTCAACTGCAAGAGCTTGGTGGTCGCCTCATATCCCGTGGCATCTCCCAATTCTTCGACTAGTGCGGCGTTGTAAATCAATTCCGGATCCGCGGCCATTCCGAGCTTTGCCAGAGCGCGCTTGTAGCCTTCCATGCGGCCGACGACCGGACTGAGTCCGGAGCCGCCGATGTGCGCGATGCGCTTGCACCCGGCTTCCGCCAGATGCCGGGTGGCGAGCGCACCGACCTCTTCGTCGTTGACCCCGACGAAATGCGATGCCAGGCCCGTAAAAGTGCGGTCGATCAGAATATACGGAATGCCCGCTTCTTCGACGCGGCGAAACATCTCGACGGTCCATTGCGTTGACGCAACCAGCAAGGCATCCACTCCGCGCGCAATCAGCTGTTCAACGGCTTGCTTTTCCAGTTTGGGATCCTGTTCGGACGAGGCGGTGACCAACGTATATGCGGTTCCCTGCAAGGAAGAGGATACGCCGCGGACGATTTCTGAAAAGAACGAGTGAAGAAGATCCGGAACCACAAAGCCGATCAGATTGGTGTGGCCGGTAACCAGGGCGCGCGCTGCGAGGTTTGGACGATAATTCAATTCCTTGCAGCGCCTAAGTACGCGCGCTTTTGTTTCGTCGCTGATGTCAGAGTGGTCGCGCAGCGCTTTCGAGACGGTAATCACACTGACGCCCAAGTCACGCGCGATATCTTTCAATCTGACAGCCATAGAGAATTTTAGCACGTCCGTTCTCGGCAGGTAAGGCTCGCTGGGCGCAGAAAGACACAGAAAGGCCGGAAAGCTTTGGTTTTTAGGTTAAATCGCGTTTACAATCCAGCGTCGCAGTATTTTTCCACCGCGGCCATCGCGCCTCGGCAGACGGAGATTCCACATCCACTTTCTGGGCATTGACGTTGGCACCGGCGGTACGCGCGCGCTGGTAATGGACGAGAACGGCCGAGTTGTGGGGTCGGGTACCGAAGAGCATCAACCGTTTGCTTCGCCGCAGCCTGGCTGGGCCGAGCAGGCCCCGCAGGACTGGTGGCGCGCTTGTGGCATTGCCGTTAAGACGGCGCTGCAAAACTCCTTCGGCGTTCGCGCGGATGACATCACCTGCGTCGGCTTTTCCGGCCAGATGCACGGCGCGGTTTTGCTGGACGCGGAGGGGGAAGTGGTCCGGCCCGCGCTCATCTGGTGCGATCAGCGCACCGAAAAACAATCGAGAGAACTTTCGGAAAAATTTGGCACCGAAAGTCTGATTCAGTTGACGTGCAATCCGCCGCTGACAAATTTTACGCTGACGAAAATTTTGTGGGTGCGTGAAAATGAGCCGCAATTCTGGGCGCGCGTTCGTCACATCATGCTGCCCAAGGACTATGTGCGCTTCCGCCTGACCGGTGAACGCGCCATTGATCAAGCGGACGCCAGCGGCACCCTGCTGCTGGACGTTGCCAAGCGGAAATGGTCCGCCGAAGTTCTTGCCGGCACCGGTATGGAAAAAAGTTTTCTCCCGGCATTGTACGAATCGCCGGAAATTTGCGGGCTGCTGAACGCCGAAGGCGCTGCCGCAACTGGATTGAAAATCGGCACACCCGTCGTTGCCGGCGCGGGCGACCAGGCGGCTGGGGCGGTGGGAATGGGGATTGTGCGCGCGGGAGTTGTCAGTGCGACGATCGGAACATCCGGCGTGGTGTTTGCCGCGACCGATCGTCCGGCGCTTGATCCCCGCGGACGTTTGCACACGTTTTGTCACGCGATTCCTGGACGCTGGCACGTCATGGGCGTTACACAGGCTGCCGGACTTTCGCTGCGCTGGTTCCGCGACACCTTTGGAATTGGTTCCATCGTTCCGGTCTCGGGTCGTTCCTACGCAGTCGTTCCGAGCTCGATCAGTTTGGACGCTCTAACGTTTGGTCCTGGCAGCAGTGGCACCGCGGCAGGTGATCCATACGAATTATTGTCTGAGGCGGCGGCCGGTGTGCCGCCCGGCGCCGAAGGGTTGCTCTGGGCGCCATATCTGATGGGCGAACGCACTCCGCATCTCGATCCCAATGTGCGCGGAGCGCTGGTGGGAATCACGCCTTCCCATGGTCGCGCCCACATGGTGCGCGCGATTCTGGAAGGCGTGGCGTTCAGCCTCAAAGACTCCTTCTCCATTTTTGACGAGATGAAAGTTCCAGTAACGCAAATCCGCCTGGGCGGTGGAGGCGCTCGTTCGCCGCTTTGGCGTCAAATTCAAGCCGACGTGTACGCTCACGAAGTCGAACTGCTTGCAGCCGAAGAGGGCGCCGCTTACGGAGCTGCCATTCTGGCCGCGGTCGGCGCAGGCCACTTCGCCTCCGTTGATGAAGCCTGCGACGCAATCGTGCACGTCGCATCCCGCGTCAAACCGAATCCCGCCGCGTCGTCGCTGCTACAAAAAAACTACGCCGCCTTTCGACGCCTGTACCCCGCTCTGCGTTCTCTTCAGTAGCACAGCCACTGCTGATCGTGCTCTTCATTGGTCCTCGCCGATTCATTCAAATCGTTCGACATCCCTAGTTCGACGCCGCATCTGCGCTACTCTATCCGTTCCATGCTTTTTTTCCGTCGTCCTACCGACAAGCAAGTTCACCAGCTGGTCGCCGCGCGCGAATCAATGACCTTCTCGTACTCTGAAGTGGGAGGAACTGGCTCGGATGTTCCCTCTGGCTACCGCATTAACCACATGCGTGCGTTTCTGGGCGAAGGCGACGCAGTCCGCATCCGCGCCATCAAAGCGCTGTTCTCGTAGAAATTGCTGGCGGTCGCAGGACTCGAACTCTACCCGAAGGGTCCGCCCATGCAACCGCCTTACCAACGTCGCCTTACTCTCGCGACATTTCGGTTTCTGGTCGCTCGATTTTTGGCACGTGATCGATGTATTTGAAGCGCGATCCGAAAACGGAGGAGCGATCCTGCGAAGCGGTTTCGCCTATGGCACATTGCCCGGCCACGCGGTCCGCGGAGAAGAGATTTTTTCCATCGAGTGGCATCCCGCCAGGGAGAAAGTCTGGTACGACATCTATTCGTTCTCTCTCCCCGCCAATTTCCTCACTTCGCGACCCATTTCGTCCGGTAGATTCGACGCTTATTCCGCGGGGAACTTGTAGATGGTTTCGGAGTGGAAATCCTTGCCGGGAACTACGACCGTCGAGGGAAACTTTGGGTGATTCGGCGAATCGGGGAAGTGCTGGGTTTCCAGGCACAGCGCGCCGAATTTCTGGTACGCGCCGCCGATGCCTTTGTTGGAACCGTCGAGTCCGATGGCGATGTAGAGTTGCACGCCCGGCTCGGTGGTCCAGACCTCCATTGCCCGTCCGGAGGCCGGATCGGAAACCTCACCGGCTTTGCGTAGCTTTCCGGCTTCACCGTTCAAGACAAAATTGTGGTCGTAGCCGGCGATGCCGGGAATGCCTCCGCTGCGCGCACCGATTGCGATGGGCTTGCGGAAATCAAAGGGCGTGCCTTCGACAGATTTCAGCTCACCGGTGGGAATCAGCGTGTCGTCCACGGGCGTGTAGCGGCTGGCATTCAACTGCAGCACGTCTTTGAGAATGTCGCCGCTGCCCGCTCCGGACAAATTGAAATAGCTGTGATTGGTAATGTTCAGCACCGTGGGTTTGTCGGTTGCAGCGTGATAGCTGATCTTCAACGCGTTATCATCGGTCAATTCATAGGTGACCTGCACGGTCAGAGTGCCAGGGTATCCCTCTTCGCCGTCCGGACTAATGTAGGTCAATTTCACCGCGGCGCCGTGCGTCACTTTCAGCGGCTCGGCCTTCCAGATTCTTCGGCTGAAGCCCACTTTGCCGCCATGCAATGAGTTCGGTGCGTTGTTGATGAATAGCGAATAATCCTTGCCATCGAGGGTGAACTTTCCCTTGGCGATGCGATTGGCGTAGCGCCCGACGATTGCGCCAAAGTAGGGATGATCGCCGGCGTAGCTGGCCAGATTGTCGAAGCCCAGCACCACGTCAGCATTTTTTCCGGACTTGTCCGGCATCCACAGCTCGGTGAGCGTGGCGCCGTAGGTGATGAGTTTCGCTCGCGCGCCCCTGGCATTGCGCAGGGTGTACTGCTCGACTTCACTTCCATCCGGCAGCTTCCCGAACGAATTCTTTTCCACGTTGTCGCCCTTTCCAGGATCGCCGCTCTCCGCATTCAATCCGCCAGGAACCAAAATCAAGGCGAGAAATGCAAGCAACGCAACGCAGCGGAATTCGGTTGTGCCGTTCATCGGGTTTGACCTCCTCGACCGACGTTTTCAGCGTCTGGAAGATTACTACGTCAGGACCGCGATGCGTACCCGTTCGGATGCGCCTTGCGCCAGCCCCAGGCGCTGCGCACAATGCTCTCGAGATCGGCGTACTGAGGCTTCCAGGCAAGCTCACGGCGGATTTTTTCCGAACTGGCCACCAGAACCGCAGGATCGCCCGGGCGGGGCGGCGATTCACGGGCCGGAATCGCGTGACCGGTAACCTTACGAACGGTTTCAATCACTTCGCGCACGCTGAATCCGCGTCCGTTCCCCAGGTTGTAAGTCAATTTCTCCTTTTCCTTCAATGCTTCCAGCACCAACAAGTGCGCGGCGGCCAGATCGCTGACGTGAATATAGTCACGCACGCAAGTGCCATCAGGCGTTGGATAGTCGGCGCCGAAAATCGCCACTTCTTTGCGCTGTCCCAGAGCGACCTGCAGCGCGATAGGAATCAAATGCGATTCCGGATGATGATCTTCGCCCTGTTCGCCTGTTGCGCCCGCGGCATTGAAATACCGCAACCACGCATAACGCAAACCGTGGATGCGGTGCAGCCAATCCAGCATTTGCTCGGCCAGCAATTTCGATTCGCCGTAAGCGTTGGTGGGCTGCAACAGCGCGGTCTCTTCGATGGGAGTTTTTTTCGGAGTGCCATAGAGCGCGGCCGTCGAGGAAAAAACGAAGCGATTCACATTGTGCGCCAGAAGAGCTTCCAGCAGCGTCAACGTGTTCGCCGTGTTGTTGCGGAAAAATGTTTCCGGATGGCGCATGGACTCGCCGGCTTCGATGAACGCGGCGAAATGCATCACGGCCCGCGGTTCAAATTGGACCAGCACGCGGTCCAGCGCCGCGCGATCGGCAATGTTTCCGACGATCAACTTTGCCGAGGGTGACAAGGCCGCACGATGACCGTGGGAAAGATCATCGAACACCACCGCATCGTAGCCACGCGCGAGCAATTGCGCCACGACCACACTTCCAATGTAGCCCGCGCCACCGGTCACCAGGATTGTCTCCGCCATCGATGCGCCGGCCTCTTTTCATGAAACGCGTTCTGGTGTCGTTGCGCGCTTTATTGTATTACGGGTCCGCGCCAGTTCGCTTGACGCCTAGTTTTGAAGCGGTCTGCGGATGGTCCATCCCGGGGGCAGTCGAAACGAGCCGCGAAAATGAAAAGGAGGCGGGCCAGGTCTTCCCGCCTCCTTTTTTTCTCCTTGCGGAGAATCCGGCTGACTTGACGGAGGGTGGTCAGCCGGTCGTGTGTTGGCCTAGCTATTTAACCGCAAAAATGGCAAAAGAGTTTCGGAAAAATTGAAAAAAAGTTTAAGATCCTGACGAAATCTTTATGCGAGCTGACCAAGGCGACAAGGAAAGAGACAAAATGACTCGGTCCGCTCCTTTTGACGTTGATAACATACTGCGTTTTCTGCAGGTTACGGGTGGAGGGGCGAATCTTGGGGAGTTGCAACGGGGCCTGAAACTGAGCAAGTCGGAACAGCGGCCACTGCTCAAAATCCTAGCTAAGCTTAAGAAAAGAAAGGCGATACTGGAGCTGGCCGATGGCCGCTTCTGGCTGCCGTCACAACGGCCGGGGCGGCCGAACCAGGCCGGCCCCGGGGTGCAAAGCCGCCAAAATCGCCCGGCAGCATCGAGTCCGAGCGGGAATTCGTTCCCCGGCCGCCTGATCCTGCATCAGGACGGCTACGGCTTTGTGGTTCCGGACCGCCCCATGCCGCAGTTGGACCGCGATGTTTTTATTCCGCGCGAAGCCGTCGGCGACGCCATGCACGGCGACCACGTCGAAATACAACTGGGCCGCGTGACAGCCGGCGCGGCCGGGCAACGCGCCGAAGGCCGCATCACAAAAGTTTTGGATCGCGCCCATCCTTCCTTAGTCGGATTGTTCCGCTACGGACCGCGCGGAAATGTTGTGCTTCCCTATGACACCCGGATCCAACATCAGGTGGAAATTCCTCCCGGTGATGAACTCACTCCCGCGCTAAGAAAGAAACTTGGCGTCGAGGATGGAAACGCCTCACGAACCCGGCGCGTCGGACGAACGGATGAACTCGACGGCGCCGTGGTAAACGTCGAGCTGATGCGCTTCCCCAAGGGCGGGATCGCGCCGGTCGGACGAGTCATCGAAATTCTCGGAAAACCCGGCGACCTTGGTGTAGATACCGAAATCATCATTCGCAAGCATCACTTGCCGCATGAATTTTCCGCCAGCGTACTGCAAGAAGCAGAGCGGCGGGCAAAACCTGTGCAGGAAAGCGATCTTAGAGGCCGCGAGGATTTTCGCAGCTTGCCGATCGTGACCATAGATGGAGAAACGGCGCGCGATTTTGACGATGCGGTGTACGTCGAACGGCGGGCGGACGGCGGCTGGCACCTGCAAGTGCACATTGCGGATGTGGCTCACTATGTGCGCACGGCAACCGCGTTGGACATTGAAGCACGTCTTCGCGGCACCTCCGTTTATTTCATCGACCGGGCGGTGCCCATGCTGCCGGAATCGCTTTCCAACGGCATCTGCTCGCTGAATCCGCACGAGGACCGCCTGGTGATGAGCTGCCTGATGGAATTCGACGCTAGTGGGCAGATGCGCGAATCCAGAATGACGGCAGGTGCGATCCGTTCCGCAGAGCGCATGACCTACACCAACGTCAATAAAGTTTTGGAAGGCCATGCGGAGATGAGCGCGCGCTACGCTCCGCTGGTTCATCGTTTTCAGGACATGAAAACGCTGGCCCTTCTGCTGAACGCGCGCCGCAACGAACGCGGCTCCATCGATTTTGATCTGCCTGAGCCGGTCATTGAATTTGACGCAAAACAGCGCATGACCAATATCACACGCAGCGAACGAAACATCGCGCACCGGTTGATCGAAGAATTCATGCTGGCGGCGAATCGCGCGGTGGCTGGATATTTGCTCCGCCGCGGGCTGGGAACATTACATCGCGTACACGAAAAACCAGATGCGCGAAAAGTACTGGAGTTTGAAGAAGTGGCCAAAGCCTTTGGCTACACGCTGGGCGTTGAAGATTTGCATCGGCGCGAGATTGCCGTGAAACATGGACGTGTTCCGGCTCCCGTTCGTGCGGGCCGCGCGGATTCCTATGGCCATGGGAGCGAACGGGTGATGAAGATCAGCTTGCCGGGAACGGAGGAGCTGAGCATTACGCCGCAACATTACCAACGATTGCTGAAGAAGCTTGTTGGCAAGACCGAAGAGCGCATCGTCTCATATCTGATGCTACGTTCGCTGAAGCAGGCGCGCTACGCAGCGGACTCGCTGGGCCACTTTGCGCTGGGCTTTGATGAGTACGCGCACTTTACTTCGCCCATTCGCAGGTATCCGGACTTGGTTGTGCACCGGACGTTGAAGTGGGCGCTGGCTCATGCGCAACAAAATACACCGCATGAGACGCATCCTGCGGCGCATGCGGAAGCTGTGGTCTACAGCCACACACAGCTCGAAGAACTGGCCACGGAAACTTCTGAAGCGGAGCGCCGCGCTGCTTCCGCCGAACGCGAACTGCGCGACTGGAAGACTGCACAATTCATGGAAGAACATCTCGGCGATGAGTACCAGGGATTGATTGTTTCCGTGCAGAAATATGGCTGCTTCGTGGAATTATTAGAAGTGTTTGTCGAGGGACTTTTGCCCATCGGGGCGCTGGAAGATGCAGCCGGAACACGTTGCGTGTATCGCGAGCACGATCACTCGATCGTCGCCGTTGGCAGTGACGAACGCTCGCGTAAGGGTCGCGGTGCCACGAAATTGAAACAGCGACGTTGGGGCCTGGGCGATCGGGTGAAAGTCCGCGCCGAGCGCATCGATCCCATGCGCCATCGCGTGGAATTCGCTGTGCTGGACTAGCCAGCCGCAGAAACCGCCGCGATCGGTTAAATGCCGATCGATAGTAATCGTGACGGGTTTCGCGTGCACTATGGTTTTGCCGCACTCATCAAAACGGCTGGTATCCGACGTATACTTTCCGGGATCGGTGGGCGTCCAAGGTCGATCTTCTTTTCGAATATCTTTCCAGGCGGATGAGGCAACACGATTGAACTCCCATTCCACACTTCTGGCGGACCGTTGGGCCCTGCCTCCGGGTAATCTTGTTCTCCGGCCCCGGCTCGAGATCGAGTCCAAGTCTATGGCTTGAAGGTGTTGAAAGGCCGCTACCCATTCGGCCAGGATGCGCCCCCGGCCAACACTTGTTGCTTGGCGTCGTCGAAGGTGACGCGTTCGCCGGTTTGAATCGCGGCGATGGTCATGCACAGCGCGATCGAGTGACTGTAGCCCGCTTCGATGTGCGCGTTGGGAGTTTTGCGGCTGCGCACGCACTGCATCCAGTTGCGCACGTTGGCGCTGGTGGCTTGGTCCACGCCGGCGTGCGCACTGCTTTCCACCTCAGCCGATTTTTCGACCAGCGGGCGGGTACGCAACTGATTCGCCTTCATGCCCATCGCTTTGGCATAGGATTCTTCCAGTCCGCCCTCACCGCTGATCATATTCTTGTCGAGGTCCAGCGTTCCGCCGTTGCAGCGATAGAGTTCTTTGACATCGCCCGCGGAATTGGTCTGCCGCGAGGAGTACACCACCTGAAAGCCTTTTGATGGATCGTTAAGCGGACCGTAATCAAACACCGCGGTCATAGTGTCCCAGTTCTTGCGTCCGTCCTTCCAAAGATAGATTCCACCATTTGCCACCACACTGCGCGGATGCGGCAAATCCGTGAACCAGTGCACGGTATCGATCTGATGCACCATCCACTGATCGGGGATTCCCGACGAGTACGGCCAGAACAGGCGAAATTCGACATATTTGCGCGGACTGAAGGGTTCAAACGGCCGGTTGCCGAGCCACAGTTTCCAGTCGGTGTCCTCTTCTTTCAGTTTTTCGACCAGCGCGGGACGCCGCCAGCGCCCGGGTTGATTGACGTTCCAAGTCATCTCCACGCTGACGATATCGCCGAATTCGCCGGACCCGATGAATTCCTTCGCGCGCTGATAATTCGCTGCGCTGCGCCGCTGCGTTCCGATCTGCACGATTTTGCCGGTCTCATGCACGGTGCGACGGAGCTCTTGCGCGTCGCCCATACTATCGGCCATCGGCTTTTCAATGTACGCATCTTTCCCAGCACGCAACGCGGAGATGCCATGCTGCGCGTGCTGAAAGTCGGAGGTCGCCACAATCACCGCGTCTATATCACCTCGTCCGAGAAGTTCCGTGTTATTGCGCGCCGCTGTGACATCTTTCCCGGTGACTTTCTTGAGGTGCGTGATTCCATCTTCGCGCCGCAGCCGCCAGATATCGCTGAGCCCGGCGAACTCAAAATTCATCGTGGCGGCATGCTGCTGGAACGCCGGAAGCAATGCGTCGCGAAACCGTTCGGAAAATCCGATCACTCCCACGCGCACGCGGTCGTTTGCACCCAGGATTCGCGCGTAACTCGCGGCCGTCGAATGCAAAACGATTCCGCCGCCGGCCGCTTTCAGAAATGAACGCCGCGAAGCCGCAGTGGTGTCTGTTTTCTTTTCGCTCATTTCAGCGCTCCCGCTTTGCGAAGTAGTTCCTTGGTGCCGGCCATGCTCTGCCGGGAAGATTCCTCCATGTTGCCGGCGCCGTTCCAGTGCGTCTCCAGGCTCATGGTACCGCGATAGCCGTCGCGCAACATGGCCTTGAATTGTCCCACGTAGTCGATGATGCCGCGGCCCATGCATTCCCAGTCGTAGGTTCCGCCGGCGTTCCGCGTTACATCTTTCAGGTGCATGTGCCCAATGCGATTCTTGGGCAGCAACGCGTAGCCTGCTGGGAAGGCGTTGTCGCCGAGCCTGGCGGCGTTCCCGGGATCCCAGTTGAGAAAGAAATTCTTGTTTTGTACCGCGGCCAGCGTTCGCGCGCACTCCGGCCCGCTCGCGGTGTTACACTCATATTCGTTTTCCAGAACCAGGACGATGGCTTTCTTCGCCGCCTTGTCGGAAATCTCGCGCAACTTTTCATCCATATCTTTTCGGTACGGCTTGTCGTCTGCCAGCCGCCAAAAATCAAAAAGCCGCACTTTATTGGTGCCAAACGCACGGGCCATGGCCGCGGCCCGCTCGAGCACTTCGTCCTGTTGCGCAAAGGAAAAGCTCGCCGCATAGGAATCGCCCTTCGGGCTGTATTTGGAAATCGGGGCGCCAGGCCAGTCCACCTTGAAGAGTGGGCTGGCAATGTCGGTGACCTGCAAATCGAATTTCTTCAGCAGACGTTGCGCTTCGGCGACTTCTTTTTCGTCGAGGTTGACTATGTTTTTCTTCCATATTTCGCGCAACTCCACCATGCCGACGCCGAAGTCTTCAGCGGCAACCTCCAGTGCATGGCCCAGGTCCTGGGTGATCTCATCGGTAATCACGGAAAGCTGAAACACGCAGTCCAATTTTGCCCCCGGCCACGCAAGCTTTTCTGCGTACGGAAGAGTCAACGCACTGAGCGCCGCAGCGCCACTTTTCTCGATCCATTCCCGCCGCTTCATGCCCCAATTCTCCCGATGGGATTCTACTCCTGCTCCAGGCGCTTAGTTAGCGCAATCCCGCCGGTCTCGTTGCGGCATGTTATTCTGAATGGCTGCCGGCAGGGGTGCGGTCCATTCTGGACGCGCTTTTGGTCTAGGCTTTTGGTCTGTTACTTTGCCGCCACAGAAAGGAATTGCAGATGGTGTCTTTGTCCACTGCCGCAACTTCGGTGAACCGGGTATTCAACTTTAGCGCGGGACCGAGCGCCCTGCCGCTTTCCGTCCTCGAACGCATCCGCGAAGAACTGCTCGATTGGCGCGGTTGCGGCATGTCGGTAATGGAGATGAGCCACCGTTCGCCGGAATTTGAAAGCATCAACGCCGCAGCGGAAGCCGGCCTGCGTAAGCATCTGGCAATCCCCGATGAATACGCCGTCATCTTCGTGCAGGGTGGAGGCAGTACGCAGTTCGCACTGGCACCGATGAATCTTGCGTTGCCAAACAAGCCAGTGGATTTGCTGCATACCGGTGCGTGGACTGCAAAGGCGCTCGCCGAACTCAAAAAAGGCGTCTTGCACAAAGTTGCCGCCACAACTGAGTCGGTGAAGTTCACCCGCGTTCCGCGTAAGGACGAGATTTCGTTCTCGCCTGATGCTTCCTACGTGCACCTGTGCACCAACAACACCATCGAAGGGACGCAATACCATTCGTTGGCTGAGACCGGCGAAGTTCCCATCGTCGCGGACATGTCCTCGGACATAGCCTCGCGTCCTCTGGACGTAAGGAAGTTCGGACTGATTTTTGCCGGCGCGCAGAAAAATCTCGGGCCCTCCGGCGCGACCGTGGTGATCATACGCAAGGACCTTGCCGAACGGGCCGACAAGAACCTGCCCACTATTTTTCAGTACCGCACGCACATCAAGGAAAAATCGCTCTATCACACGCCTCCGACGTTTGCGGTTTACGTGGTCGGTCTGATGATGGAGTGGATCGAATCGCAGGGCGGCCTGACAGGGATGCAAAAGCGCAACGAGGCTAAGGCAAAACTGCTTTACGACACCATCGACGCCAGCAACGGTTTCTATCATTGCCCGGTGGAAAAGGATTCCCGTTCGCTGATGAATGTGGTCTTCCGCGTAGCCGGCGCGAATGGGAAATCCGCCGCCACAAATCCCGACGAATCCACCGAAAGAGAGTTCGACAAACAGTGCGCAGCGGCAGGCTTGGTCGGCACGCCGGGCCACCGTTCCGTGGGCGGCATGCGCGTTTCGCTTTATAATGCCGTCGAGCCTGCGGCGGTCGAAGCGTTGACCAGTTTCATGCGCGAATTCCAGCGCAAACGCGGCTAGAACTTGGTTCTCGGACGCCGCAACCCTATTTCATTGTCTGCAGTCATTTTTTGTTTTGTCGCGTATCCACAAAATGGACCAGCCGCATCCTGGCTGCGTGAGGTCTTTCGATGACTCTTTTAGGCGTCGTTGTTTTTCTTCATCTTGCCGGCGCACTGGCGCTCTTCATCGGCTATGGAATTGAGTGGACCGCCAGCACTCTGTTCCGCTCGGCGTCATCCACCGAGCAACTGCGCGCCTGGCTGCGCGTCTTCAAAGTGTCCCCGCCACTTTCCGGCGCGGGCCTGGGCGTCCTGCTCCTTTCTGGTGGATACCTGGCTTCGCTGACCGGCGCCATGCGAAAAGGCTGGATTTCCGCGACCTTGTTGGCAATTTTCCTGGCGTTAGTTGCTGGTTTTGCGCTGATTCTTCCCCGCATGAAGCGCATTCGCGCCGCGCTTCCCGCCGGTAACGAGCCTGTTTCGCCGGCGCTCCGTTCACGGATCGCCGATCCGGTTCTGCTTATTGCAATCCGCGTTCGCGTAATGTTGGCAACCGGCATCGTCTATCTCATGGCTGCCAAGACTGCCTTGTTTGGGAGCCTGGTCGTGCTCGCGGTGGCGGTTTTGCTCGGGGTCTTATTTTCGCTACCCGTCTGGAGAGGCGCTCCGGTGCTGCGGAAAAATTCTTAGACGGTTGGTTTCGGCGCGGGACGCGCCTATCGCACAACTGTTCGCTCCCGCCAGCAATTTTTCCTTTGCCTTTGCGTGGATTTGCGGACTACCATTCGCTTCGCCGAAGCGAGCTCTTCGCTGAAAATCTACACTGAGAATTTAAGTCGGCGTGGCTGCCTTTGCCCTAAAAACGTAATTCTGGCCGTTGCGAGGGCTAAGCCTTTAGAGTTTCTGCTTTTCGAAAATCATTTGGAGGAATCATGCGCAGTTTCACTTGGAAAACTATCGCCGTAACCGTGCTGGGTATCCTTTTTCCTCTATTGCTCCGCGGTCAGAACCAAGCGGCACAGCATCCTCTGGAAGCGCTGAAAACCCAGGAATATTGGATTGTTTACGACGTGCTCCGCGATTCGGGAAAGATACAGGAAGGCACTGTCACCCATAGCGTCTTGCTCCATGAACCCGCCAAGGACAAAGTACTCGCTTGGAAATCCGGCGACCCGCTTTTTCGCGAAGCCGAAGTCATTCTGCTGCACAAGGGCGTGACCATCGAAGCGCTGGTGGACATCACCGGCCACAAGCTGGAGTCATGGAAAGAACGCAAAGACGTCCAGGCCCCCGCCATCATGAACGAGTTTCACGAACTCGGTGATGTGATGAAGAAGGATTCACGGGTGATCGAAGCGCTGAAGAAACGTGGCATCATCGACCTTGCTCCGATCACCTGTTTTGCCGATCCCTTTGGTTATTTCGCGCTACCGGAACTCCAGGGCCACCGCATCATGATGGGCGGCTGCGCCGACGCCCACGGTGTCTATCTTTCTTGGTCTCGCGGTATCGAAGGATTGCAGATTAAAGTTGACGCCACGGAAAAGAAGGTGCTTCAGGTTGTGGACGAGGGAATTACTCCCGTCTCCCAGGCGCCGGCAAATTACATGGATCTTCCGGCCGCGCCCCGCGCTGGCACCACTCCGATCGTTGTTTCTCAACCTTTGGGCCCGAGCTTCCAGCTGAAGGGCAGCGAAGTCAGCTGGCAAAACTGGCGTTTCCGCTTCCGGCTGGATCCGCGCCTCGGGGCCATCATCAATCTGGCTGGCATCCAGGATGGCGACCGTTTTCGTTCCGTTCTCTACGAAGGCTCGATGTCCGAACTTTACGTGCCCTACATGGACTCCTCGATCGGTTGGGCCAATCGCGTCTTCATCGATGCGGGAGAGTTTTACGCCACAGGTGACGTTCTCAAGCCCCTGCGGCCGGAAATCGATTGCCCATCGAACGCTGTCTATCTAAACAGCCTTTCGGCCGAAGAGCACGGCTTCCCGGTCATCCGCTCAGATGTGGCCTGCCTCTTTGAAAGCTACTCCGGCGACCCGGCCTGGCGCCATTTTGAAGACCACCAGATGTCAGGCAGCGGAGCGCGCGTGCTCGTTTTGCGCACCGCGGCCGTCATCGGCAACTATGACTATGTCTTGGACTGGCGCTTCGAACGCGACGGCAATCTTCGCGTTGCCGTCGGCGCCACCGGCATCATCGAAACCAAGGCCGTTAAAGCCAAAAACGCCAGCGAAGCTGGCGGAAGCGCTGCGGCAAGCGGCGGAGCACATACCATGGCCGGCGCGCCCGACGAATTCGGCCACTTCGTTGCCGAAAATACCGTCGGCGTCAACCACGACCACTTTTTCTCCTATCGCCTCGACGTGGACGTAGATGGTGTCAACAATAGTTTCATGGCTATGCGGCTAGTGAAACGCCAACTGACCAACCCCATGCGCAAGAGCATCTGGGTAGCTGAGCCCTCCATCGCCAAAACCGAAAAAGACGCCATGATGGATATCCACCTTGATAAGCCCGCGATGTGGCACTTCATCAACCCAAACGTTAAAGGACCCCTTGGTTATCCGACCGGCTACGAACTTATGCCGGGAACCACCGCGGCTTCTCTGCTCGATCCCGATGACGGTCCGCAAAAAGTTGGCGCTTTTTCGACGCACCAGCTGTGGGTCACACCCTACCAGCAGGACGAACGCTATGCTTCGGGTGTCTATCCGACCGAAAGCAAAGGTGACGATGGACTCGCCTCTTGGACCAGGGCGAATCGTCCCATCGAAAACACCGACATCGTCGCGTGGTACACCTTGGGCTTCCACCACGTCACCCGCGCCGAAGACTGGCCGGTCATGCCGGTCATGTGGCACGACTTCGTTCTGCGGCCGTTCGATTTCTTCCCACAGAGCCCGGTCATCACGCTCCCGCCCGCTCCGTGATTGCTTAGCAAATGAAAAAGGTCCGGCGTTTTTGTGTGCCGGACCTTTTTTCGTCTCTTGTTGATCAATTGCAAATTGCTTTTTGTGCCCAACTCCGGGGCGCTGCTCACGCCAGATCGAACAGCAGCACTTCTGCTTCCTTTACGCCTTTCAACTGCAGTGCTTTTTCTTCCGAAATTTCCGCGCCGTCGCCGGCTTCCAGCGTTTTGCCGTTTAGCGTGACACGGCCTTTCGCGACTTGCACATAGGCGTGCCGCTGCGGCTTCAACTCATGCTTCACGCTGTCGCCCGCACCCAGAACGGTCGCGTACAACTGGTTATCCTGCCGGATTTTCACCGAACCCTCGCGCCCGTCCGGCGAAGCCACCAGCCTCAGCTTGCCGCCTTTCTCCGCCTCGGAGAAATACTTCTGATCGTATGCCGGCTGGTAGCCCTGTTTGTCTGGGAACATCCAGATCTGATACAGGTGCACAGTTTCGGTTTTTGAGGCATTGAACTCCGAATGCGCCACACCCGTTCCGGCGCTCATGTACTGCACGTCGCCGGGCTTGATCACCGACCCGTTGCCCATGCTGTCCCGGTGCTCGAGCGCGCCTTCGAGCACATAGGTAACGATTTCCATGTCCCGATGCGGGTGGGTGGGAAATCCCCCGCCGCCTGACACGCGGTCATCGTTCATCACGCGTAAGGTGCGAAATTGTACGTGCTTGGGGTCGTAATAATCAGCGAATGAGAAAGTGAAGTGGGTATCCAGCCAGCCGTGATCGGCATGGCCGCGGTCGCCGCTCTTGCGAATGTTGATCATCATAGCCTCCGCAACTTCGGAAATAATACTCGTTATAACAACTATTGTCAAGAGGTTCATCTGGTGGCCCGTGGTCACCTCTAACCCCTTTATTTTCTTTTATCCACAGCGTCCGCCCTCGCTTTCCGCTCACTGCGGGTTCCGTGCCTCGTTCCTTTGGTGTACAGTGGGTTGTTGCGAGGTTCGACTGATGGATTCCCCGACCACTACTGCCAGCAGCAAGAAAATTGAGGCCGCTTCTGCGTCCCGCCAGTCGCTGACCATCACCGACAATCGCACCGGCAAGTCCTTTGAAGTCCCCATCACCAACGGCACCATCAAGGCCATGGACCTGCGCCAGATCAAAACCGGCTCCGACGATTTCGGCATGATGAGCTACGACCCGGCTTACAACAACACCGCATCCTGCATCAGCCGCATTACCTACATCGACGGCGACAAAGGAATTTTGCGTTATCGCGGTTATCCTATTGAGGAATTAGCCGAAAAAAGCACGTATCTGGAAACTGCCTACCTCCTGCTCAACGGCGAACTGCCCAACGAAAAACAATTGAAGGACTGGACCTGGCATATCAGCCATCACACCTTCATTCACGAAAGCATCAAGAAATTCCTGGACGGCTTTCATTATGACGCCCATCCCATGGGCATGATGATTTCGACGATTGCGGCACTTTCGACCTTCTATCACGACGCACGGGAAATTCTTAACCCGGAATCGCGCCTGAAGCAGACTTACCGCCTGATCGGCAAAATGCCGACCATCGCGGCATTCGCGTATCGCCACACGCTGGGCATGCCGTTTGTCTATCCCGATAACGAATTGAGCTATCCGGGAAATTTCCTGAACATGTTGTTCCGCACTACGGAAACGCGCTACCGGCCCAATCCCACGCTGGAACGGGCTCTGGACATTTTGTTCATTCTTCACGCCGACCACGAACAAAATTGCTCGGCCAACGTGATTCGCGGTGTCGGCAGCTCGCACGTGGATCCGTATTCCGCCACCGCGGCCGCCATCGCCGCCCTGTACGGCCCCTTGCATGGCGGCGCCAACGAAGAAGTCCTGCGCATGTTGCTGGAAATCGGTTCGGTGCAGAAGGTCCCCGATTTCATCAAGCGCGTCAAAGCCGGCGAAACCAAGTTGATGGGCTTCGGCCACCGCATTTACAAGAATTACGACCCTCGCGCCCGCATCATCAAGCGCGTCGCCTATGAAGTGTTCGAACTGATGGGCAAGAATCCCTTGCTGGAAATCGCTTTGGAATGCGAACGCATCGCCCTCGAAGACGAATATTTCGTGAAACGCAAACTTTATCCCAACGTGGATTTCTACACCGGACTCATCTACCAATCCATGGGCTTCCCGATGACCATGTTCCCGGTATTGTTCGCGATTCCGCGCACTTCCGGCTGGATCGCCCAGTGGCAGGAAATGCTTCTTGATCCGGAACAGAAAATCGCGCGGCCCCGCCAGATTTATCTTGGCCACGATACCCGCGACTACCTGGCCATGGACAAGCGCGCCTGACGCCGCCCTCGCGTGACGCAAGGCTTTTGTTTACCCTTTGCCCGCATCGCGCCACGACTCTCGGCGCGATGCGGTATAGTCAGTGAGAGAGAGTCGCTCATGTCCCAAGTTCCCAACAGTCCATCCACGGCAAGTTCACGGCGCCGCAGCCAGCGCGTGCTGATGCAAATTAGCGTTCGCATTCATGGCCTTGATGCGCAAGGTAAGCCATTCGATGAAGAAACTGACACCCTGGCTATCAGCGCCCATGGCGCGCGGGTGCTGCTGAATGCCCGGGTCACCAGCGGCAGCTTGCTGATGCTGCGCAACAACACCACCAAGGATGAACAGGAATGCAACGTGGCCTTCCTCGGCCCGGTGCGCGGAAACAAGTGCGAAATTGGTCTGGAGTTTTCCGCTCGCCGCCCCCAATTCTGGCGTGTCGCGTTTCCCCCCGAGGATTGGTCGCCCAAGAACCCGGAAGCGCGAAGCGCGACGCAGCGGCAGCACCGTCCTGTGACCAAGTAGCCGTCAGCTGCTCTAACCTAGCCCACGATTACCACCAGGATCCGGGCTTCCGGATGCACCACATCCACCAGATAATAATCGTCCCCGTCTTCTTCGATGTAGCATTCATCGTCGTAGGACCAGCCCGCGGGCCACACCTCGACAACTTCGAACACGTAGCCGCTATATTGGAATCGTCGGTCGTCTCGCCGCTGTACATGGAAGTGATGCTGGTTGCCAAAGCTGGCTCGAAGCTTGTCCGGCGGAATTCTGCGGACGTTAGTGCGGGTGCCGGACTGCGGGTTGGCTCCCGGCGTTGACTGGGACGCGGACTGTTTCCGGTCTGCAGTCTTTTTTTTCTCCTTTTCCTCTTCTGCCTGCTTTTGCTTGTTTGCATCTTGTTGCTGCTTGTCTTGCTCAGCACGCGGCTGAGACTTAGGTTCCTCGGACTTGGGTTGCGCCTTCGTGGGCGGCTGTTTTTTCTTTTCCTCCTCTTGTTGTTTCTGTTTCTCTTTCTCCGGCTCAGGTTCTTGGGCTGAAACAAGTGGACCGCCGGCGACCGCAAGCATCACTGAAAAGACTGCGATTTGAAAAACTTTCATACCTGCCCTCCCGCAAAGAAAATGCCCACACCATCTGCGCCTGCGGAGGGCGCTGCCCTCCACTAAACACAGATTGGACAGCCTTCCTTCGCCGCCTGGCTGTTCGATGGTTGCTGTATAGGGGCTAGGTATTCGCGGTACAAGGGTCGTACCGTAGGCACCCGATTCCTTGGCCTATCGTCGGCCTGGAATGGTCTTGCTTAATACAGGTGGAAAAATCCATTCGATCGCTGTAAACGAAGCTCTACTCCAAATAGCGATCGCAGATTCTCCTCGGTGAGCACATTCTCTTTCGGCCCATCGGCGGCGATTTGTCCCTCTCGCAGAAGAATGACCCGTTCGATCTCCGGAATGATTTCGCTGACGTGGTGTGTTACCAGCAAGATCGCTAGTCCGGATCGCGCTGGCCCGCCATGGCGGGCCAGCTCACGCATGGTGTCGCGCAGCTGAAATTGCGCGGCAATGTCCAGGGCATTCGAGGGTTCGTCGAACAGCAACGTATCCGGGCTATGCACCAGAGCCCGCGCAATGAGAGTGCGCTTGGCTTCGCCGGAGGACATCTGCATCACCGGACGGTCCGCCAAATGCCCGATTCGCAGCCGCGCCAGAACTTCATCAGCACGCACAACGTGCTCCGGCTCGGGGTGGTGATGCGGGAATATCCGCGTGCTGCTGAAAAATCCAGACAGCACCACGTCGCGTCCGGTCGAATCCGTGCTGCAGGATGCCAGCAAGTCCGGCGAGACGATTCCCAGATGCCCGCGCAATTCGAAAATGTCCCAGCGCTCGCGGCCCAGGATTCGCATCGCGGATCCTTCGCGTGCCAGCGGATAGCATTCTCGCGTAATCGTCTTGATCAGCGTGGATTTGCCGCAGCCGTTCGGGCCCAGGATACACACGTGCTCGCCCGAATCGAGCCGCAGTGAAAGATTGCTCAGCGCCGGCTGCTCGCCGCGCATTACCGTGACATTTTCTAGTTCCAGAAGCGGAGGCACGCCATAGTGTAGCGTCAGCCCGACTCTGCGGCGATGTCGGAATTCGCCGGCGTCCCCTCTGCTGGAGTTGGTTGATTTGTTGCCGTCCCATCCAGTGCATCTCGTACCAGGCTGCCCAGGTTAGTGAGGGCTGTAGGGTTTTGCAGGTAGGACGCCTGCGGTTATTTTGCCGTCCGCTCGTCGCGGTGCCTCTTGGAGGCAGACTTCTTTCTCCTCTGCTTATGCTTTTCGTCATAACGGTCTTCGTCAGACCAGTTCCAATCGGGAAGGATGACGACTCGGGGTGGCAGACCCTTTCGCTTCCGTCTCTGCTCCGAATCGCGGACTTCAAGGTAAATGTCGTCTCGATCCTTGAGCTTCTTGTCAAAGTCGCGTTGGAACCGATAGGCCCATTTTGCGTCGTCCTCGACGATCTTCTCGAAATTGTCGAAGAATTCGCGGTTCGCGGACACGCGCGCTATTTCGATCTCGGAACGGGCATGCTGAATGAGATCACGTTGAAAGAATGGAACGGACTCCAGTTTTGCCAGGCCCGCCATTAGCTGGTCGACTGATTGGTTGAGCTCAGTGATTTGCTGGAACAGCTTGAGTTTCATAGGCTATCCCGCGTAGTAGCAGAGGCGAGAGAAGTGTCGCCAGCTGCTAGGCTCCAATGGCCAAGTGGAGACAACTGATGGAGGGAAGCCCGAGGCGATTTAAAGCAGGCCCAAGCAGTGGAGGCCCGCCCCGGGTCGAGTTGCATGCTCAATTGGAAATGGATAACTTCTGTTGCAGCCATGGTTGCACCTCATACGTGCTCTTTGGTAAGGGGCGCGTCGGTGTTCTAGCACTCACGCGTCCCGCTTTGTCACGGCGTAGTTTGTTTTACCTTCTTTCCTGTTCGTCGATCCAATCCCTTGCCGGCGTAATGCGCGGCCTTGTTTTCTCTTATCAACGCCATCTCCGCATCAGTCCAAAATTTCACAAGGCGCCCATTAATTATTCCGGCCCTTGGCGTAGGTATGGCCTTTCGAGCGGTCCACCGCTGGAGCGTTCGCCGATCAACTTCCAAGATCTGTGCCGCCTGGGACACGGAATACTTCTTCATATGTATTGTGCCGCAGCTGCGGCATTTGTCAAGTAAAAAGTGATACCGGCCGGATTGCCTGCCATGTTCGTCCCATCGGAAGAGTACCGCATATTTAGCTTCAAACGAACACACTCAGGCGCCGAAACTCATTTAGCCCAATGGGTCTAAGCCAACCCAAGGACTTGACGCTTATTCGTCCTATCCAGAACCATCCTGCTTCGCACCGCAGGCAAGCTGGATCATTCCGTGAGGCCGAATCAGTCATGGGGAGATTTGATCGGCGCGGCGCAAAAGGAAAGCGATCAAGCCCGAGATCAGCCCTCCGGCGACGATCACGCCTTCCCACACCAGGCCTGCCGCGAGAACCAGCGCTGCGGTCGCACCGAACGGCAAGAGCAGTGCAACCAAGGCGGCTTCTCGAATGCCCATGCCGCCCTGCGTGAGCGGCAATAGTGCCGCAATCTTGGCCAGCGGCCACGCAAATAGCCACACTCGAAATGGCTGTACAAGGCCACACGAAATCGCCAGCAGGGCGTTCAGAAGAATGAAGGTGGCCTGAATCATGACGCCGAGAATCCATCCAATGACGAGCACCTGCGGGCACGCACGCACCGAGCGCAGCGCATGACGCCATCGCGCGAGCTGCCGAAGAAAACGTCGCGAGCGCCCGGCAAAGAAGGTCTTCCTGAACAAGAATAGGAGCATAGCGGCGACAAGAATTACCGCGGCGAAGAGGAGCAAAATCCTACGCGCCAGCGCACTGAACTGCTCCGGAAGAGAGCCCGGCAGAAGGATCAACCCGAACGCGACCAAGGTTGCCTGTGCAGCAACATCAAGAGAACGGTCGACAACATTTCCCGCGAGAACAGCGGCGGGGCGCGGACTGCGGCGAAGTCCTACCGCCATTCGCACGACATCCCCGCCAATGATGGACGGAAGAAACAGTGTTCCGAAAAGTCCCCCGAGATAGCATTGCGCGCTGGTGGAAAGATCGAGCTGCGATCCGGCGGCGTTCACCACCATTCGCCACTTCAGAATTCCAAAGGCGTGCGTGCACAAGTACACCATCAAAATGATCACGAATCGAATCGGAGGAATGCTGGCCAGCGCCGCGCGCAGCGGGGCTATGGGAAGAAAGTGAAGAAGGATCGCGAATACAGCAAGAGCTGCTGCCCAGCGAAAAAATGTGACCCAGCGCGCGCGAGATTTCTTTTGCGGCCGGCGCGCTCCGATCATCTGATGGCCGTCATTTTAATCGCCACGCATGCGCTGGGAATCATGAACGGTCAGGTGCCGGAAGTGGCGCGAATTGCCGTGTGTGCGGCAAAGATTTCCTCGATTTTTTCCGCCAGCACAAAATCCAAATCGCTGATGCCCTTCGCGCTGTGGGTAACCAGATCGAAAGCCACCTTGTTCCAGACGTTCGACCATTCGGGATGATGGTTCATGGCTTCGGCGACCAGCGCCACGCGCGTCATATTGCCGAAGGCAGCGTTGAAATCCTTGCACTCAAATTGCTTGTGCAGCTTTCCGGCCACCACATGCCAGCCGGGCATACGGCTGAGGAGTTTGTTGATTTCATCGTCTGAAAGCTTTCTTGCCGGCACCAGGCACCTCCAGGGTGATCGTGACCCTGCCTCCGTTGCGGGAAGACGGTCCGGGGGCGTTCGGGGTCCCAGACATTATGAATCCGCGAGGGCGTGCTGCGCCAGCGGCGAAACCGTTAGCCGACACTGCCGTTGCCAAACGATTTGCGATCCGCTCGCCATTCGCGAATGGTTTGCCTGCACAGGCTGAATCCTTTATCTTATAGGTTTCGCTGCACCACAAATTCGGCAGTGAGCGTCGAGCTTCATAGTTCAGAGTTCGCGAGTGCGAAGACGGAGACTCAGGTGAAAAAAAAGATACGCGCGATTCAGTACGGAATTGGGCCGATTGGCGCCTCAATCGCCAGATTGCTGCGGGAAAAGCAGTCCGTCGAACTGGTGGGAGCGATCGACAAGGATCCCGCGAAAGTGGGACGCGACCTGGGTGAACTGGTGGGGGCGAGCGACGCGCCCTGGGGCGTGAAAGTTTCCGACAACGCGGAAGAGGTTTTGTCGCAAGCGGCGGATATTGTGATGCACACGACTTCGTCCTCGCTGGAAAAGGTGTCCGAGCAGTTGATTGAATGCTTGAAAGCCGGGTCGTGCGTGGTTTCCACTTGTGAAGAGTTGTCGTATCCATACCGCACCCATCCGGAGCTGGCAGCGCGGATTGACAAGGAAGCCAAGGATTGGGGAGTGGCGCTGGTGGGCACCGGAGTGAATCCGGGCTTTGTGATGGACAAGCTGGTGATTACGCTGGCGGCGGTTTCGCAGCGCATTGAACACGCCAAGGCGTTGCGGATTGTGGACGCGTCCAAACGCCGATTGCCTCTGCAGAAAAAAATCGGAGCGGGAATGAGCGTGGAAGAATTCCGCGCAAAAGTTGCCGAAGGGGTGATCAAGCATGTGGGATTGCCACAATCGGTGGCCATGGTGGCGGATGCGCTGGGCTTTGCGGTGGATGAGATCACCGAGACCATCGAGCCGAAAGTTGCTACCCAGCGCGTACCAACCGAGTATTTGACAGTTGAGGCAGGACAGGCTGCGGGCGTTCACCAGACTGCGCGTGGACTTTCCGGCGGCAAGGAAGTCATCTACATGGAATTGCAAATGTACGTCGGAGCTAAAGATCCAGCGGACACGGTGACGCTGACGGGGCATCCGAACATCAGTTTGACGATTCCTGGCGGTTCACATGGCGACATCGCTACAGCGTCCTTGGCCGTGAACTCGATACCGGTGATTCTGGATGCTCCGGCGGGACTGCGTACGGCAAAGGATCTGCCTATCGGGTTTTTCTCTCCGAACGCAAAGCCTTGAAGAAGTTCACCCTTCGACAGTCAGGGCAGGTAGACAATTTGTACGCCAGTAGTCAAGTATTCATCGGTTGAGTCACGCGGAATACGGTAAGGCCAGGCCGAGGGTAGAAATAGGGGGAAACCATGCTCGACGTGATCTTGAAGAGGTTCGAGGCGCCGGACGAGGTGCGAGTGTTTGAGAAGGGGAAGTTTGAGTTGGTGAAGGTGGGCGGGACGACGATTGGGCGGGCTTCGTATGAGCCGGGATGGAAGTGGTCGGTGCACGTGGGTGCGGCTACGGGGACGAAGAGTTGCAAGGTGGAGCATGTGGGGATGGTGGTTTCGGGGTGCGCTACGGCGGCGATGGATGACGGACGGGTGATCGAGATGAGGGCAGGCGATGTGTTCTACATCGGGCCGGGGCATGACAGTTGGGTGGTGGGGAGCGAACCTTACGTGTCATTGCATTTCCTGGGAGCGGAGAAGTATGCGGAGAAGAAGTGACCGCGAAAATCGAGAGCTGTGAAGCAAGAAGCGAAGAAAAGGATTTAGCGCAGGGGAAGAGCAGAGGAGATCCAGAGTCCGCAGAGACGGAAGAACCATTAGAGGTCCCTCGCTCTGCCCGCGATGATGGACAAGGGTATGAGGGCTCCTGGTTGGGGGCGGCCGCTGGATTCCATCAGGCGCTACGACTTACGAAGAAAAACCCGCACCCGCGGAAAAACGAAGGGAGATCCCTGCCGCGAAGAGCAGAATCTTTGATCGCTTCGCTCGGAATGACGGAAAGGATATGGGTATGTTAGTTGTGCTTTACGAAGGCGCCGGGGTGGTTGGTGAGGGAGTTGTAGAGGGTTTCGATGAAGATGTCCTGGCTGACGAAGTCGTTGGACCATTTGGCCCAGGGCTCTAGGACTTTTTCCTTTTTCATTTGATCGACGGATTTGTGGGCGTCGATGGCTTGCTGAACGACTGCAGACGTTTCCTTGAGCATTTTGACGTAAGCGCGGACGTCGTCGAGATCGGAGAGTACGCCGTGGCCGGGAATCACCTTGACGTCGGCCGGCAGCTGCGCGGAGGCTTTTTCAACGCCATCGATCATGCCCTGGACGCTGCCGCCGCTGGCCACGTCGATGAACGGGAAGCCGTAGCGGACGAAATCGTCGCCCATGTGTACAACCTTGTTTTGGGGGAAGAAGATGATGGCGTCGCCGTCGGTGTGGCCGGCGGGAACGTGAAACGCGCGAATGTCTTCGCCATTGAGATGAACGGTGACGTCGTGCTCAAAGGTGATGATGGGCAGAGCGGCTTTTTCGGCGGGCTTGTTTTCTATTTTGAGTGAGCCGCCGTTGCCTGCCGTGCCACCGGATATGAGCCGCTTGCGAACATTGTCCTGCGCGATGATGGTCGAGCCGGAATTGGCGAACGGCGGATTTCCGCCGGTGTGATCGCCGTGATAGTGGGTGTTGATAACGAAGCGCACCGGCTTGTCGGTGATGCCCAGATTCTTGAGCGCGGCCTGAATTTTTTCCGCCAGCGGAGCGAACTCGTCGTCCACGATGACGATGCCGTCCTGGCCCACGGATGCCGCGATGTTGCCACCCTGGCCTTCGAGAATATAGATGTTGCCGGAAACTTTGCTGGCCTTGATCTGGACCGTGGACCAATCGGGAGTTTTTTCCTGAGCCGGGGCGAAGGCGCATAGAAAGAGCGTAGATGTTACGACCAGGACTAGGAATGCCTTGTTCACAAGTGCCTCCGGAAAATCGTCAGATTCTACCATTCGCCACTCCGTTGCGGCATGAAACGAAATACAACCTGAGGCTTTCCGCCCGGCGATAGGACGGCTGATACCACGGGAGATATGGCTTGACCCTGGAACCTGTTCCAGGGTTTAAGCTGTGCTTGGATGAGCCGACCGATGTATTGCGGGGAATTGGCGCGGATGGCCGGGGTCAGCGCGGACACGGTGCGCTATTACGAACGACGTGGACTGATTCGCGCAGTGCCGCGATCGCCCGCAGGGTACCGGTTGTTTCCGCAGGAAACGCTTGGGCGGGTGCAGCTGATTCAAGGCGCGCTGGCTATGGGATTTTCGCTGAAAGAATTGGGCGCCATCCTGGGGGAGCGGGACCGTGGCGGCGCGCCATGCAAGCAAGTGCGTCAGATGGCGGCCGAGAAATTGAAGGCGCTGGAGACACGGCTGCGCGAAATGCAGCACTGGCGGCGTGAGCTACGCGTCACTCTGGCAGTGTGGGACCGGACGCTCCGTAAGACTCGCAGCGGCCAGCGAGCCGGATTGCTGGAATCGTTTGCGGAAGGCCATTTAGCGCGCCGGAAGCGAGACTCGGGAGGACGAGGATTCACCAGCGAAAATAGGAAACGGGGACGGAAACGATGAAGGAAACTGTGATTCTATTGTGTCTTGTGGTTCCGTTCCGGTTGGCGCCGGGACACCAGGGTTCGCCACACCCTTCGCAGCAGGAGAACAATCAGGTGAAAAGCCCGCAGTCCGCGTGCCCGACGCACGATGAGCACACGCACGGAGCATCCGGATCGCCAGAACTGCACGAAACGGAAATGAATGAGCGGGGCGGAAAGGGCATGGGATTTTCACAGCGTGCCACGACGCATCATTTTTTGCTGAAGGCGGACGGCGGTGTGATCCAGGTGGAGGCAAATGACCCGGCCGATAGCAACGGCCGATCTGAAATTCGAGGACACCTGGCGCATATTGCGGAGTCCTTCGCGAATGGAGATTTTGCCATTCCGATGTTTGTGCATGACGCGGTGCCCCCGGGAGTACCGGAGATGAGGCAACTGCGGGAGAAAATAAACTATTCGTTCGAGGAAATTTCGGGCGGCGGTCGGCTGGTGATTTCGAGTTCGAATCAAGCGGCGCGCGAAGCGATTTGGAAGTTTTTGCGATTTCAGATTCAGGAGCACAAGACAGGCGACCCAACGAACGTTGGCGGAAAAATCGCGAAGCTGAGCGGCATCACACCTGCGTAAACCAAATCTAAGAAACGTAAGGCGTCTGCTACGTTGTCTAGGAAAGGGCCCAGCATTCTGCGGCCCTGAACGGGATGCGGAGTGGCTGCGTGTTTATTTTTGCCAGAATTTGAAGACCGCGGCATAGTCGAGGTCGTCCTCCGACGAGCCTCTGACCGAGTTGTAGATTTCGCGGGCGGCGGCGGCGGCAGGGAGCGGGATGCCGAGTTGGTTGCCGAGTTCTAGAGCGAGGCTGAGGTCCTTGTGCATCAGACGCAGCGGGAAGCTGGGTTTGTAATCACCGCTGAGCATGACCGGAGCTTTTACGTCGAGAACGCCGGAACGGGCCATGCTGGACTGCGTCACTTCGACGAGTTTTTCTCCGGCGAGGCCAGCGCCGGTAACCAGGGCCAGGGCTTCGGCAAAGGCATCGACCTGCAGGGCTAGCAGCAGATTCATGGCCAGCTTGATGGTTTGCCCGGCGCCGTTGGGACCGAGATGGAACAGTTTTTTCCCCATGGCGGAAAGAACCGGGCGCGCGGCTTCGAGCGTTTCGGCTTGGCCGCCGATCATAAAGAGAAGTTCGCCTTTCTCCGCGCCCCAGGTGCCGCCAGTGACAGGCGCGTCGAGAAAGCGAATACCCGCGGTCTTTGAGGCGTCGGCAATCTTGCGCGCGAGGGCGGGGGAGACGGTGCTGGAGTCGATGTAAATCGCGCCTTTCCTGATTGCGGAGAAAGCGCCGCCGGACTTTTCGTCGCCGCTCCACAAAACCTGCTCGAGGGCGGAAGGATCGCTGACGATGGTGATAAGGATGTCGGCGGCAGCGGCTGCATCCTTCGGCGAGGTGGCCAGGCGAGCCCCTGCGGCCACCAGTGAGTCGGCGCGGGAGGCAGTGCGATTCCAGACCACCAGAGGGAATCCGGCTCTGAGAAGATTGTGGCCCATGGGACGCCCCATGAGGCCCAGTCCAATAAGACCTACGCTAGGTTGTGCCACGTTGCCCTCCGGCTACATGTGAAGTGCGAAAACGAAGGATTAGTTTAGCGCAGCAGGCAGGACCAACATACGGACGGGGATCAATTCCCAAAAGTGGCAGAGAAAAAAAGCCTAGATCAGGCGGTCTTCCGATTATGGGCTAGGGGAACCAGGGAGGAACCTCCTGACGCATGAGCGGCGCTGGCTTGCAGATTTTCTTCCGACGATAGGTTGAGTTGCTGCGCGGAGATTACATTTTCCGGTGCCAGAACGGGCCTAGTGTCGGATTCTTCCAGGCGAACGATGCAAGGATAAGGGATTTCCCAGCGGAAATTCTTTACCTGGCCATGCTGCTCGAAATGTTGCTGTAGAAAAATGGAGCGGCCGGAATCGCCTACAAAAGTGCCGGAGGCAGGAAGGCAAATGTCCCCGGCGCGGTATTGAACTTCGACTGGGCGGCCAAGAAAGGCCGAATAACGGGCCATGATTCGAGTGTGCTCGTGGATGGTTCCATGGTCAATAGTACGAATGATTTTGCGAGAAAAATATTGTGGAAAACGTTCCTAATAGAAACTAAAACGGCTACCGGAGTCAAAAGAAATGCAAGGCATCAACACTAGCGTGACAAATCGGCGAGAACGGCTTCGGCCGCGCGGCGTCCGCTCACCATCGCTCCGTGGATGGAAGCGTGATCACGGTGATCACCGCACAAATAAATTCCCGGGCGAACCCGCACCGGGCGCTGCGCCGGTTCAAGCGCACCGGGAAGTTGTTGCGGCTGAGCGTGTGGAATGCGATAGCTCTTCAGGTAGCGCCAGGAACTGGCGATCGGGCCGAACCAATTCTTCATTTGCGCGATGATGAACCCGCCGAGTTGCTGGTCGGTGAGCCGGTGAGTTCCGAGAACGGTTACCGAGACAAGAGCCTTGCCGGAGGGTGCGTAGGAGGGAGCGACCTGGCTCATCACCGTGAAATTGTTTACTGGTCCGGCGCCATCGCCGTTCAGCACCAGCATGGAATGCGGGACGGGCGGTTCGTCAGTGGAGTAATAGAAGCAACTGACGCTGCGCGAAGCGGGTTCGGCTTCGCCGACCAGTTGCGCCGCAGACGGGCCGTCCGCGGCGACCACGATGGCGCGGGCGCGCAAGGACTCGCCGTTCGTGAGGGTGAGCTCATTTTCGTGAAGCGATTCGGCGTGAGAGTGCAGCCGGATGGAGCCGGCCGGCAGATGAGAAGCAATCTGCGCTGGAATCGCACCCATGCCGCGCGCGGGAATCGCCGCGTCGCCTTCCGCAAGCATTTTGCAGACGAACTCAAACACGCGGCTGGAAGATTTTAGATCACCGTCGAGAAGAATGCCGCCAAAAAACGGGCGAAAAAAATGGTGAATGAATTCTTCGGAAAATCCCGCGGCGACCAGGGCGTCTCTTGTGGAACGCTCCGGGCGTTTGAAAATCTGCTCGATAGAAGAAGCACGAAGATGCGAACGCAGGCGAAGAACGCGCAGTTTATCGAGAAAACCACCGAAATCAGAGCGCAGCGCTTCGCCCCAGCCGCCGGGAGTGCGCCAGGGATCGACGACTTTATTCATGCGGCCGGCAAAAAAGGATAGTGCGCCGGGAATGAACTTTTTCAGGTCCAGAGCGCGAAAATCGAGCGTGCGCTGCGCTTCGGGATAGGCGGTAAGCAGAAACTGGAAACCGCGGTCGAGGAGAAATCCTTCGAATTCATCGGTGCGCACGCGGCCGCCGATGCCGTCGGAACCTTCGATGATCTGAAAAGAAACGTTGTGGTCGGCAAGATGCCGTCCGCAGGCTAAGCCGGAAAGACCAGCACCGATGATCAAAACATCCGCACCGTTGGACATTCCGCGCGATTCTCCCGATTGCGCTCGAACGAGCAGCTACAAGGTACCGATACGGCGGTGGAGCGAAGGGAATATCGTGCGGCAAATCGGCAGTCCGACGCAAGCCGCGAAAGGAAGCGCCAACGAATTACTGGGCGGTTGCGAGGTCGAGGTAGTTCGGACGGTCGGAAACCAGCTTGTGGCGAAACGCGGATATGATTTGACTATTTTGTAGGAGGAATGCACCCGGCATGCGCTGAATATCTCCAGCAGGAAGCAAGGCGAAGTTGCCTTCCATCCAGGACAGCAACATGCGATAGATACTTTCGCTATTCAGATACTGGCGCAATTCGGCGTGGGTTAGTCCGAACGCTTCGTAAAGATTGCCACCAGGGTCGGCAAAACGGGGAAGGTCGTCAAGTTGATATGGCGCAAAGAATTTTGCCGCGCGTTCTTCGGTTCCCAGATGCACGAAAGCCATGCGCGTACCTTTCGCTTCGATCTGTGGACGAAGAGTGGAGAGCTCGGCGACCGCCTCGCGGCAGAAGGTTCAACCAAAATGGCGCAGGAACACCAGGAGCAGGGGACGGTCGGCGCACAGTGCGGCGATGGTTTCGCCCGACGGCGCGCGGTAAGCCTCCAACAGCTGCGGATCAATATGTTTGGACCGAGACATCGCTGCCTTCTTTGCCGATAGACGGCCGCTAAACGTTGATTCATCTTTGCCGATTGTTGTGAAAGACGCAAACGCTTGCGCGGTCAACTGGCGGCGACCAACGAAAATGCTTTGGAGTTCGTGGCGGGCCGGTAAGCGAAAGTGCGAATGTCGTGCGTTTTAATGGCCTGGAGCCTTGGGGCTCGAAGTATAGATAATGACGCCAGCTAACAGAATGCTCAGAAAGACGATCATCAAGATGTCGGAAATTCTGCGAAACCACTTGCGGCGCTCCAGATAATCTCGTGGAACAGTGGCCCAACGAAAACCGAGGAAAGTTCGAGAATGATGACGGGCTCTGGTGCTCATAAAGAACCCCGTTAAGGGTAAAGTCCGATGCATGCAAGGAGCCGGGCGGCGGTCCGGCGAGAGAGCGGAGGAAAGAGTGGGTTTCCCTTGCTGAAGCCGACATCGCTTGATCAGCTCGAAGGCGATTCTAACAAATTCCTCCTGTTGCAAGAAACTTTTCTTTGCCTGCCCTGGGCAGGAAATGCGATGCCTAAACACATCTAAGTCCCGTGAAATCTTGCGCTTGCCACTCCTTCCGGCGTCAACGGGAGATTCCTTGACATTTAGCTCTGACAAGCTATTTTGAGCGTTTGGTTTTTTTGGGCAGTCTTCGGAGGAAATGCCATGGTAGGAAAATTACTGGTGTGTTTTGTGTTGTGTGGTTCTAGCTTGCTGCCGGCGATCGGACAGCAGAAAAAACCGGCGAAGAGTTATGTATTGAAGG
>Ga0126381_100000714_pt1 | contig 36766 bp, 30 predicted proteins | sample PanSoiMetPlot_28_FD_96465 | JGI IMG/M metagenome (GOLD analysis project Ga0126381, IMG submission 96465) | Tropical forest soil microbial communities from Panama - MetaG Plot_28 | ecosystem: Environmental > Terrestrial > Soil > Tropical forest > Bulk soil | place: Panama | collected 2016-02-17 | reverse complement strand
CGCAACCCATCATGGTTTCCCAAGGCCTTTCAGGGGGAACGCTGGAGTACAAGGTAAACCCCATTTATCCCAGGGAAGCTCGTGTGCTAAGGCGGGAAGGGCGGGTGACATTGGACGGCGTTATCGCAGAAGACGGCAGAGTGCGCGATTTGAAGGTGGTCGATGGAGACATGATGCTGGCGGGCGCGGCTATGCAGGCAGTCTCAAAATGGCGCTACCATCCATACAAGCTTAACGGCGAGCCAATTCGGATGGGTACGACAATCACATTGATATTCAAGCTTCCTTGAGGCTACGGCACGGGATGGAACACGGAGTCTCGACATGCACAGCCCCTTCCCCTGCTGCCGCCGGTTTTCGCGCAGCACCTATTCCAAGGTAATCCCAATCGTTCGTAACCAGCTCTCGACTAGCTGAGGCCAGCCCGTTATCGGAAGCCGGCTACGCCGCAGGCCAAACGCATGACCGCCTTGCGGATACAGGTGCTCACCACGCGAACACCAGCATTCTTCAACGCAACATAGTAAACGAGCGACTGGTTTACGCCATCTACGTGGTCATCCTCCGCCTGCAGCAGAAATGTGGGCGGCGTATCGACGCATACACTCACAAGTCGAAAAAGGAAAAAACCATGGGTACCGCTCCGATTCATGTTGACGCGAGTAACTCCGTCCACCCACGCGCAACGCAAGCTGAACTACGTGCAAAAGGAAGGAAGCTGCGCGAAAAATATCCGCGCAGCTCGCACGGGACTTGGAAAGCTCCTCGGGATAGGCGAGACCCGGTTGATCTGGTCGAGGATGCGAACATAGGACGACTGCCGGAGCTAGTACCGATTCGCCATGGTCGCATGATGCTGTCGCCCTTCACGTTCTACCGCGGGACAGCGCTGAATATGGCTACTGATCTGGCAACCACACCAGCAACGGGCATTCGCGTGCAGGTTTGTGGTGATGCCCACCTCGGAAACTTCCGGCTGTTTGCCACCCCCGAACGACGCGTGATTTTCGACATCCACGACCTGGACGAGACCCTGCCTGCGCCCTGGGAGTGGGACGTGAAAAGACTAGCTGCGAGCTTCGTCGTCGCATCCCGGAACAACAATCTAAGTGAACAGGTCGCGCGGGAGGCGGTTCTCAACTGTGTTCGATCGTATCGGGAACAGATGGCGGAATTCGGCTCCGTGAATGTGCTGGACGTCTGGTACGCTAGTTTTGAAGCGGACACTCTTATCAAAAACTTCCGATGCAAGCGTCATCGCAAACACCTGGCGAAGCGCCTTGCCAAGGTTCGCGAACGTAGCGCCTTCGAAAATGATTTTCCCAAACTAACTAGCGGTGGAAGTGATCCTAAGATCCGTGAGCACCCTCCGACCATCTATCATTGGCGCAAGGCCAAATACCAGGGTGCGGAAGCATTCTACACTTACCATGACACGCTGCCATCCTATAGACGGGGCCTTCTCAACCGATTTGAATTAAGGGATTTCGCTATTAAAGTGGTTGGCGTCGGTAGTGTGGGCACCGCTTGCTTCGTCGTTCTTCTCATGGCTGGACCAGAAGATCCGCTTTTCCTGCAGGTCAAGGAAGCGCGCGCGTCAGTACTAGAGCCTTACGCGGGAGCGAGCATTTTCCCCCACCATGGACAGCGAGTGATTATGGGGCACCGGTTGATGCAGTCGTCCAGCGATATTTTTTTGGGTTGGACATCCGGTAGAAGTGGCCGCCACTACTATGTCCGCCAGCTTCGGAACGCAAAGATCAAGTTCGAAATTGACCGCTTCGATTCATCTCACATGGTCCAATTCGCAGAGCATTGCGGCGCAACTCTCGCACGCGCTCACGCACGTACCGGCGAACCGGCAACCATCAGCGGATACCTTGGCAAGGGCGACATTTTTGACAGATCGATTGCCGATTTCTCGATTGCATATGCTGATCAGGCAGAGCGTGACTATGAAGCCTTTGTGAAGGCGATCCACAAAGGGCGGCTCGAGGCGTTCGTAGAAGAGAAATAGATCCACGCCTGGCCAAGGAGTACGCCGCTGCATAGCTTTGTGAATACCTCTCAGCGACGCGGTTCGAGAACGAGTTTTTGTACGCGCCAGTTCAACAACTCGCTCACGTAGAGTTCACGATCGGACGGACATGCAATTTCGTGAATCCACCCAAACTGCTTGAGCTGTTTGCCGGACTCCCCCAGTACTCCCAGAACCGTACCGTCAAGGCTTAGTTTATAAATCCGGCCGGGGTAAGCATCAGAACTAAACAGCACCTGGTTCGGCGGAGGCGTGATGCAGATTGCCCAGGGCGAGCCCGGCGCCATCGTCTGCGCTCCCTTGATCGGTAAGACTGGCTTGTTTCCAATGGCGGGGCGGGCGTTGGGATCGAATGGCAGATCAATCGTGATTTGTCGAAGGAACTTTCCCTCGCTGTCGAATACCTGGATGCGACGATTGCCGCGGTCGGCCACGTAGACGTGGTCTTCGGCGTCGACGGCAATGCTGTGAGGAGTGCTGAACTGCCCGGGTTGGTCTCCGGGTTCCCCCCACGATTTGATCCAGCTGCCGTTTTTGTCGACTTTCGCGATCCGCGAATTGATGTAGCCATCGCTGATATAGGTGTTGCCCGCCTTGTCCCAGGCCATGTCGGTTACTTGGCGAAACATTCCATCGACAGCGGGCAGCGGCGGCTTCGGGTGCGGCAGGGGCCCCGTCTTCTCGTCAGACGCCTCCTGCTTGCGTCCGAAAACCATGAGTACGTGGCCTTCGGAACTAAACTTGATGACCATGTCCGAGCCCTTGTCGGCCACCCAGATATTGTCCTCTCGATCGACCTTGACCGAGTGCGCATAAGACCAGGCGTACAGGTTGTGGCCAATCTCTCGCAGGAACTTGCCCTCAGCATCGAACTCCAGCAACTGTGCCGCAGCGGCTCCGTAAGCCGGGCCGGTCGAGTTACCTCGCGAGAGAACGAAAATGTGTCCCTTGGAATTGACCGCAACTCCCGCGGCTTCACCGAGAAAGAGATCTGCGGGAAGTTTCAAGAGATCAGGAACCGATTGGAATGGGATTTCCGCTACCTGTGGTTGTTGCGCAAATAGGGAGCTAGACATGTAGAGAAACAGCAGAAGGTGAATTCGTCGCATCACGATCTCCGGCCGGCGCAAGAGAGCGCCTTGAAACTATCATTAACGGCTTCTCGTCGCAAAAATATATCACCTGCTCGTGAACAATAGTGATGTCCCATCGAGGCCTGGAACCGCGCTGTCCACTATCTCGGCCATAGCAGGTGCTCTGCTCGAGAGAACCCCTGTGAGAATTAACAGGCTTCGGCATTGCCGAGGCAGGGTTAGCATATGGAGTCAATGGCACTGAGTATGGCTGGTGGTTTATGAAGAAATCGATCATTGTTCGAGCCATACTGCTCGCGATCGGCTTGACCATATTCGCCGTGCTCCTTCTGGCAAGTCCGTCGACACGCAAAACAAAGGTGACGTTCAGTCAGCCAGTTAGAATACCCGGAACCGTCTTGAGCGCGGGAACGTACTATTTTGAGTCGCCGCACCCCAACAACCGGACTATGGTTAGGGTCTTAGATAAACACGGCCAGATGATCACGCAGGTGATGGGCGTCGCTGACTACACTAACAAGAAACACCATGACGTCATAATCTTCGGGGGTCAGGATTGCGGCATGAATGCAATCAAAGCTTGGTTTTATCCAGGCAGCGGGATGGGCGTGCGATTTGTATATCCCGAGGATGAAGCCGCCACGATTGCCGCTGCCTGCAAGGAACCGGTTCCTGAGACACATGGAAAGGTGAATGTCGGACAGGCGAACTCTGAAAAGATTTATCTGATCACGCCGGAAAGGCAAGAGGAAGAGTATACGCCGAACCAGCTCACCAAACCGGATCAGGCGGACACAAATGGGTTCGATGCCGCAGCCGCACCGTCCTCGCCTGATCACGACTCTCAACCGCACTAATAGAGCTGAGCTCTATTTTCCTCCGCCTAGGGGTCGCTGGGGCAGTTCCTATGCACGCCACAGCACAGAACAAGGGGGTTTCATGTTGAAGGCGCTGACTATCCCTATTCTTCTTGCTGTCTTCACCGCAGCAGCGTTGAGTCAAAACTCCTCCGAATTTCAGCCGGGAACGATCATGAAGGTGGTGAGGCATCCCGGATCAACCGGGCAGAGTCTGCAGTACAACGTTTCGATAAAAGTCTCAAATACGGTGTACACGGTTTTGTATACCCCGCCACCCGGCGTAAATTCGGTGGAATATTTTGGTGGCCTTCAAATCTTAGTTCAGGTAAAGAAAGACTCTTTGGTTTTTAACAGCAGAGTGTCAGGAACTACAGAGGTTCCGATCCTTGAACGCGAGACGCTTGCCGGCGACAACGCTATCGATTTTTCTAAAGCTCCCAGTGAATATTACAGCATGAAATTACGGAACCTATCGGAACAACTCGATCTCAGCGAAGACCAAAAAACCAGAATACGACCGATTCTCGAGCAGGAAGCCGGGGAACTGAACTATGTATGGGGCAATCCGGCTTTATCTCAGAAGGACAAGCTAGAGAAGCTACGGCGAGCAGTACATGCTTCCGACCGCAAAATGAAGCCGCTTTTAACTCAAGCGCAATGGGACAAATTGGAAAGCATGCGCCAACAGCAGGAACAAGAGTTGAACCAGCGTCTCCAGGAAGAAAAGGCTGTGCAGCACAAGTAAATGCGCAGCACTCCGTCTGAGTTCCCCTGTGTTCCTGGACGCGGTTTCCAAGACAACGGGCAGCCGCAAGGGACTGGCAACTTTGCCAGTCGCAGGCAGGGAAAAAGCGCCTTTAGATAGGGTTGAGCGGGTACGGCGCGGGCTCACCCGAGCGAATCCGTACCAGATCAGCACGTCTTCGTAATCGTGAGGTGAAAAAAACATGGAACGCACACTCAAGATGTTGGCCATAGCTGCTGTCATTGCTTCACTGTCTCTGCATTCGTTCTCTCAGGAGAAGGAAGAAAAAGGAAGTGCTGAGCGCGAGCGGGTTAAAGAATCGGGCGATGTGCTGAAGCAAATCCTCGACATGCCCGATAAAGGCGTTCCGAAGAGCGTGCTCAACGGAGCTAAGTGCGTGATTGTCATGCCTTCCGTAAAAAAGGTCGCGATTGGAATCGGCGGCACCTATGGCCGGGGAGTAATGACGTGCCGCACCGGCTCTGACTACAAGGGTCCATGGAGCGCACCCATCATGATGGCCTCCAGCGGCGGCAACATCGGGTTTCAGATTGGAGGCGAGGCGACCGACTTTCTCATCATCGTGACGAACGACCAGGGCGCAAAAAGCCTGCTGAGCAATAAGGTGAAATTGGGTGCCGACGCCAGCATCGCTGCTGGCCCCGTAGGACGAACCGCAGAAGCCTCGACCAACGCCAGCATGCAGGCCCAGATGCTCTCCTATTCACGTTCTCGTGGCGTGTTTGGTGGGGTGTCTCTCTCCGGCGCGACCTTGCGACCAGACGGAGATGCCAATAATAATTTGTACGGAAAAAAGGTTACACCGGAAGAAATCATTGCAAACAAAGTCGAGATGCCGCCCGAGGCAAATCAGCTGATCCAGGATCTGCAGAGTGTGCAATAGAATTTCGTGAACACGATAAAGCGACCGATGCCGGTCGATGGTAAGGCCTGGGGTTCACGTTCCCCTTTTTCGGCTCCTCGTCGAAGCCTTGAATTTTTGGGAAGGCTGAGACCCCTGGCCTGTGCCTATACCACATCGATGGCGTGCGCGGCCAGCTTGCTCTCTGTCTCAATGAGCGCCAGCAGGGACAAAAGCCTATACGCAAAAAGAAACTCCTGGCCATGTCAACGTTATGCGGTCATGGTTTGATCCTCCGGGATTCCCTGGGCCCGGATGGTCTGGAGCAGGAAATGCTTTTCCCCTACTTCTAGCAGCATCTGTCTTGAACTTTTTCGGAAGCGCCTGCAAGTTCTGCCAGTCCCCTTTTCACAATTTACCCTGATACTAGAGTCGAGACGAGGAGAGGAATGAATGAGCTCTGCAGTAACCAAGTTTCTCGTATTGAGTCTGCTACTGACCTCACTCCCACTGTCGGCTCAAGAGGACGAGGCGAATGACAATAGGAAATCTAATGGGCAGCTTGGATTGCCCATCAGCATCCCCCTGAATCCGATGGGGCAGTTCGCAACGGCTGGTACAGGAGTAACCTACGGCGCTGGATATAACTTCACACGAAGGCATGCTGTGATCGGCGAGTTTATGTGGGACTGGCTTCACCCGACTGTGGGTCGATTGCCTGGGATCAGCAGCGCGAACGCCCACAGCAACCTCTACACTCTCACTGCCAATTACAGATTTGAGCTTAGGGGACAAACGTTCGGAACCTACTTCATTGCCGGCGGAGGGTGGTATTTGCGCCATTCAAGCCTCACCCAGACCGTTGTTAGTGGCGAGGCAGTCACCTGCACTCAGGAGTGGCTATGGTGGGGCGCGACCTGCAGCTCGGGCGTAGTGACCAATGAGCACACTCTCCGGAGCTCATCGTCGAGCAACCTTGGAGCAAACGGAGGGATCGGGTTCACGGTACGAGTCGGCGAGGCTCCTTGGCGAGTCTACGTCGAATCCCGCTATCACTATGCTCCCAGTCGGTTCGTGCACACCCAATTGGTTATCACTACGGTAGGAATTAGATACTAGCCAGCCCTGCCGCGGTTTTGCTCGTCGCTTTATCGAACCTCCGCCCTCAGTCTGGCAGCCCGATTTGCGCGCATCTCCCCTGCAATCACTTGGCGGCACTTGGCGGCTCTGGTAAATGCTTACGCTACAATAAGCCGAATGCGGCTTCGACAAACACATGCCCTTAAGTCGATGGCTGCTCGCGCATTGCGACAAATGGCTCCACTCCAGGAAAAATCGTGGAATGGAACCACACGCCTGTTTTCTGATCCACTACAGGGCTAATCCTTCTTCGGCGGAGGATAGTTCTTTAAGAGCTTATCCACAGTTTTCGCTAAATTCTTCTGCTGCTTCTCTGGTTTGGCATCTACATCGATCGTCTTCGTCGCAAGTCCGCGCCAGACGAGATCGTGGTTTGTCGAATCGTACATGTCCAATGCCAGCTGCCCCGTATAAATAGTAGACGTTTGGCCGCTGGTGGTAGTTGTTCCACCGGGTCCGTACCATCCACCTCCCCAACCATGGCCGTATCCCCAACCGGAACTGTACGACGAAAATTGCTTCTCCTGACCGACCCCCACCTGGTAGCCGATATAGAGATTTGCGCTGTCATCCTCAACCCGTTGCAGTCCTTTAGTCGCCAGTTCCTCGTCAATTGTTTGCTTGATCTGTTTGTCGAGCAAGCTGTCAACCTTCGGAGCGTCTTTTAGATCGACCCATTTATAAGTCTTGAACCTAGAAAAGTCGGTGTCCTTGTCGAAGTTATATCTAACGTCCTGTGCAGACGCGATGCTGGCGACTAGGAGAATCCCCAGTATTGAAACTAAATGAATTTTGTTCATCGTGGAACCTCAGTGTCAGTAGTAAACTCAATATTTCGGACCAGATAAAGCAATACCCAAATACCTGTGACGTCGAATATCCAGTTTTCGGTGTGCCACACTCCGGCCTAGAATAGATTCTAAGAACAAGCAAAGATGGATAACACTGTCAACCTTTACGGGGGCAGTATGAACGTATGCTCAATCCGGCCGACTCTGCTCGCAGGGATCCAGGGCGGGCAGCGCCAAAACACGCCCCGAATATCAACAGGTTAAGCACAGAGCGCGAGGAGCAAGGGACATCCGTCATGGTTGTGCTCCGGCTCGCTTCTCTCGATCTATGACGGAGCCCTCCCCTGTTGCCACTCTTCTCCATCCAAACAAGGGAGGCATAAACGGATCCAGCTGTGAGGTTCAGCTTTCCCCGAAGCAAGCCACCGATGAACATTTCATACACATGCCAGCGCTACCACCTTAGTACGAGGCTCGAGTTGGGCTCGAGGAGGGTTAAGGCTTGAGCAGCATCTGGCCGACGATCGATATACATGGAGATCCCACCTCATATTGTGCGATTGTTCCCCTCACTTCGCAGGTAACTCCATTGCTGTGCCCGATCCCTGTCACATGTAACAGTATCATTCTAAGCGATTACGGCTTGAGAATTACTGAAACGCTTTTGGTATGTTGCTTGCCTGCAGAGAAGTTACTGGTTTCTTAGAGATTCTACCGCGTCGTGTTGTATCGGGTCTGTCGCTGCGATCCTAACGAGCAGCGTGCCACAGACGTTAACTACGGAAGCCGAGGGCGCCGTCACGATCAGCCGGAACTTTGCCGCAAAGGGCAGCTTCGATTCAAGCTGGGTTGCCGCACCAGAAGATGTCGGCAGGCACATCCAGGTATTTGCCTGTCCCACGAGGCGCCGATGACAAATATTTCAAGAGGTACGCGACTGGGACTACTTTGGATCCTGTTGGTCACGCTGTTAACCGCTTCAGCATGTCTTTCGGGCAGCACCAGAAAAGCCTCCTCGGTGAAGTCAGCTAAAAACTTAAAAGCTTCTCCGGCAGAACTCAGCTCACGAAACCAATCTCTGCTCGGGATTTACTGCGCTGAGATCGAAACGGCGGCCGACAGGATCATCTCGGATTCACCTTCTCTCGCTGCCAGGCGTCAAGCACTAGCCTGGAAGGCTGAGGCCATACCGGCAATTCAAGCGTCATTGCTGAATCCCGACCCCCTCGCTGCCATCCTGGATACTTGGGTCTTTCTATTTCAGATGCGCACCTTCATGGAGCGACCCTCCATCAAGGACGCCTTTGGGGAATCTTACTCAGTCGTTACCGAAACGATAAACCACATGAACGCCGAAATGGAGCAACTTATTCGAGCGGCAGCACCAGGGGCTAACGTCGCTCATCTGCGCGCAAGAGCTGATAGCTGGGCGGCAGAGCATCCGATCCGATCCGGGTTGGCGGGCCGACAATCAGTGGATCCTGAGCTGATTCGTCTTGTCGGCAAAACTGACTTGGGAATCGGATCAGTGCTCCAAAGCGTGGAAGAGAGATTGGGCGACATTACAGCGCGCCTAGATGTATACAACGCGTACCTGCCCAAGCAAGCTCGATGGCAAGCTGAACTCTTGCTCAGCGACATCGGCCAAGACCCTCAAGTTGAGGCAGTTAGGTCGAATCTGGTCGGTCTCTCTGGCGCCCTCGCGAACACCGCGAGTCGCATGGATCAATTGCCTGAGTTTATGAACCAAGCCCGGGTAGCGGTGAGGTCCGATGTTGAGGGGCAACGCCTGGGCGCTCAAACTTTTCTGCGCGATGAACGACTAGAAACACTTGACGCTCTGCACCAAGAAAGAGTGGGCACAGTTGCGGACTTGCGCAATGAGCGACTGGCAGCGACGGAAGACATCCGTGGCGAACGACGGGCTGTGCTCGAAGGGCTTAACAATCAGGAACAGGCGGTCATCAGAGACCTTAATACCACCAGCGAGAAACTGATGCAGGACTTCGATACCCGGAGTCGGCGTCTGATTGATCACTTCTTCCTGCGAGCCCTTGAGTTGGTGCTTTTTACCATCCTATTGTGTTCTCTTCTTGGTTGGCTTTTGCTTCGTTGGTTTTTTAGCAGGTACGCCCCCGTGCGCCCGGTCATGAAGAGGGCTGCCTAACCTCGGTCGACAAAAGTTCATTTTCCCTTGGGATGCGAGGGTTGGTTCGCGGCGTAAGATTGGAGCCTCGGCTTGCCCTATGCTGACTGCCGGACCCTAACGACGTCAGCGGTCGACTTCTTTATCAGCGGCTGTACACTGTCACAGGGCGGAATCGCGTTTCTCCTCTCGATGTCCAAGGCCCGCGGTTGCTTCAAAATGCAAGTTTAATAACCCAAGTTACAATTTCTTTCAAAGGAATGACAGTAAGAATGAGAGGCAGGAGCGGCAAGACAAGGACACCCGCAAGCCTTATCACTGCCTCTTTACCGAACGGTACAAGCCGAATTTCAGAAACGATTTTAAATGAATTGCCGAGGTCAGCCAAAGACTGGAGGTCAGGTGTTCCCAGCAGCGCTTCGGTGTTTTCGGCTTTGTCCTGTATCCATTTGTCCCGAAACTCATCGACATACTTGCTTGACAGAATTCCAAACTCGCGTTTGGCCCTTCGGTGAGCGCGCTCGAGATGCACCGCAAAGAAGGCTAGTGGCGCCAACACCGCCAGCATCAAGAACAATATTGCACCCGCAATTTCCAGCCTAAAATCAACCAACCTGGCACTGGTGTGCAAGATGCGATCGGCTATGGCTCCAGAAAAGAGTGTTGACTGGGCCAGGAGGACCGGCGAAAATGCCGGAATGCTTGCAGCTAGAAAGCCTAACCCCGCCGCGTGATCAGGATGGAACAGGTTAAGTCGGAGAGGTAAACCGCGCACTCGCCAGAGAAACTGGTACCACAGAAATATCCGAAAGTACCAGCGGAAAAGAAGAAACCGAAAGATTGGAAGGCTGATAAATGCGTACCAATATCCAGCTTTGCTGAGAGACATCATTCCGCCGGATCTTACGGCGTACCAGCTTGTGCCTGGAAGGGCGAACTGCTCCCGCCATACCCAGTGGGCGACCGTGAAGCAGAACACAATTAGCACAGCTTCGAACAGCACGGAGTTTCTCAAGCGCATAGTTGACGCAATGATTTGATCGAAGCGAGTGCGATTTTCGGCAGCTATGATGTCTCGTTCAATGAACTGGCGTACGACAATGACGATACGTCGATGCACGAGCAACTCCGCTATGATCAACAAGGGAACCGCGACAAGGAACCGCGCGTGGACCTCGACATCGGGCAAAAACGGTAGGGTAACCCGCCCAAGGGCCTGATGAGCCATCGCCGAGAGTATTAACAAAGGCCCCCAGCAAATTAACGAGATGAGTAGCACTCGACGACGCAGAAGTCCAAGTGGCGGCGTTGAGAGTCTGGTACGAAGATAAAACCGATACAACGGCCCACCCAGAACCAGCGAAAAATCGTGATCAGCATACGGCCAAGTGAGCACATCGTTGGCACGGGTTTGCGTAGCCGAAACATCAGGATGGGAAGGTTTCCTCATGCTGTAGCTGAGTCGTAGGAGCTCGAGCTTACGCTACGCTTTTATCCTCCGAGCCTTTTGATGCCGATCCTACTGACAAGTCTGACAGGAGGACGGAATGAGGACTACTCATAACTCCATCATCGCCAACCGCGACGGCGCCATCGAAAACCACTTTAACCTAAAGGCCGCGCGACGGCGATTGAGCACACCAGCTAGTTTGCAGCCGTTTCCGGGCGGACAGTTCCGGGGATCCGCTCAAGCCAGCGGCTTACGTTCTCGTGGGAAGTTGTGCTGGCGGGCTGCGGCACAGACCATGCTCGAGCTCCGCTTGGCAAGTTGCCGAAAGGCTGCTGCGGCCGAGGCCTGGCGACGAGTCTAGGTACTCACCCAGGCTCAAAACAGCGACTGCCGCTGCAAAGCGCAGTAGGGATGGATGGACGGCAGCGAGCCGAAGCTTCTGGTATTCTTGACAGTTTTTTCTGTGCCGTGAGCGGATGATGCTGGGAGGGTCTAGTGGTGCAAGTCGATGAAAAACTATCCGAATGGCGTCCGACGGAGAACTGCGTGAAGCCTTCTTGGAACAAGCTTTTTGTTGCGACGTATGTTATTGCCTTTGGAGCTTCTCTCGCCGCGCAAAAAGTTAAGGTGGGTTACGACAAAGGCGTGGATTTTTCCAAATTCAAAACCTACACCCGACTCGAGCCAAGCACGCCACCGACGAGACCAGTCCTGTACACGTTTGTGGTCAATTCGATCGATTCTCAGCTGAGCGCGAAGGGCCTCCACCGTATCGATAAAGACGGAGATCTCATCCTGGAACTTGCCGGCGGGGTCGATTACGGAATTTCTGTTTCCTCTGGTCCACCCCTCACATCCTCCTACAGCGGTTCACCGCCAGCGATAAATTCGACGATGTGGACTGGCGCAAACGGCGGGCAAGGTGAGTTGATGCCCGCCGAACCTGAAGGAAACCTCCAGCTTCAGTTTATCGACCGGGCGGCGAACGAGATTGTCTGGTCTGGTACCGTGACCCAGGTACTCGACCAAGAGGATAAGGGGAAGTCGTTGGAACTCGCGAACAAAGCAGTTACTAAGCTGCTCAAGCAATTTCCGCCTCCCAATTCCCGTTCGAAATGAGCAGTGCTGTCGCCGCCCAGCATCCTTGAATTCAATTGGGCTTATATTCGCTCACCAGACTTCCTACTGGCAAGACTACCAGTGGAAGCGGGCAAACGAGCGCGCTATCCATAAAGCGCGGTTGTTTTGTAATTGCTTGCGATACGATTGGCTTTGGGGCACGGGAAGTACACTGGGTATGCGTTTTGCATCGAGCTGTTCCCTTCTTCTGCTCATCTCGTGCCATATAAGTTTGGCACAGGCGAGTTCGCAAACGAAAACGTTGGTGGTGAATGGAAGATCAGGCGCCGCCACAATCGTACAACTCAATGGGCGAACATACGTCGATCTTGAGACCGTAGCCCGCATCGCAAACGGCTCACTGGCTTTTCGGGGCAACCAGGTTACCCTCGCACTGCCGGCTCCTCCTGCAACCACTCCAGCGACAGAGTCGCCTGGGGATCATCCTGCCACGCAGACAGGGTTGTCACGAGACTTCAGGATAGCCGCAGCCGAAACCCTTGCTGAAATGCGCGAGTGGGCGAGCACAACGGCAAACGCCATCCAGAACGGATACCCTATTACCGAGAGTTGGGTCGCCGATTACCGAGCAAAAGCGGCAACCAGCCTGAGTAAGGCGAGTGCAACTGCCTCCACTGAGGAAGACCACAGCGCTCTGGCGTTGCTCACCACTGAGTTTCAGAACGTAGAAACGTGGAACAACGATTTGCTAGAAGCGAGAAAAAACATGGATACCGCGAAATACTCGATGTCGAGCGATGCCCTTCGCAATGAGCCCCTCTCTCAGAAAATCATCAACTGCGGGCATTTCCTGGTAACCATGTTGGGTAGCGGAGAGTTCAAAGACGATCTTTCGTGTCACTGAAGAATCGTTCATGTATCGAGATCATTCGGCACTTTTCGCCTTCTTGCCTTTGAACACCTTCCTATGGATCTCCGGCCAAAATTCGATTGCGAGGTTCCCCAAGGTCTGATAGCTGAGACTGATGGCTACTCGAGTTAGGGTCAGATTAGCGCCGCGATCTTCTGCCGGATAGTACAAATTGGACAGACCAGCGCCTGTCAACTTGCCAAAGACGTTCGACCAGTTCGGTTGAGTGTTGCCCGAATCGGATCGCGTAACGAATCCCCGAGACACGGAATAGCCAACTCGTGACCAGGCACTTCCCTGACCCTTACGAAAATAACGAGGGTCCTGATGCAAGAGCGAAGGGAATGCGTACGTGCCAAAGAACCTTACGGACGTGCCGTCCAGTAGCGCAGCACCAAAGCGTTTTCCGTATCCGGCGAAGCCTTGCCCATATCCGTGATGGGTGTCTGTCGCTTGACTGACTCCAGCTTGCAAGGCGTAAAGCGTAACCGGAAAGGGATCCATCGTGCCCTCGACGAATAGTCCGAACTTTTGCGCGGAGGTCAATGAAGGAGCATTTTGGGCGTCGGTTATGTTGTAGGCAGGAACAACCCCAAAAATCCGCTGAGAAGAATTGTCCTGTGTTTGAGACGGCGTTGAGGTATTGGCGCTAGGCGTGGTTGTCTGCGCCTGGGACTCTGGCCTGCCGGCAGGCCGGTCCGAGCTGTCCGACCGCGCCCACATTGCAGACACGGAACAGAATACCGAGAGCAGGCCCGCTGCAATCGATCGTGAGATTCGGGTTGCAGCTCGGTTGTTCTGCATACCTGTCCTACTTTAGGGTGGGTATCTTCCAAGTCAGGTTGTGCTCCTCACTTAAACCGATAAGTCAAGCCCAGCACCGCGCCGAAGGTAACCATGTTGTAGAGGCTTGTCCTATTTCGATAATCTACGAACAAATATCGGTAGCCCGTACCCAGCATCCACTTGGCTGTCCGCCCGAGGGCACCGACAGTTCCATGAGGTCATTGTCGAGTTCGCGCTTCCAACTTTGAAGCCGGGGATTACCCGCGAAGGTCCAACTCCAACCCCATGGGTATGGCGCTTCAACGATGTTGAGGAAAAGGCAAAGCGCTAACCACTGTCGCTAATGACAGGGACGTGAAAAACCATGGCGGAAAGTGGCACATCGCTGCTGCTCGTCCGCCGATTGTCATCCAGGGCCTGCTCGCGCCTGATGGCGTCAGTGGTGCAATTCTAGCGATTTGGGTTAGAGGGTCAGTCTGGCTTGGCCAGCTTTTCAATCTGGTCTGCTGGAACTTGAGGCCCTAAGATTTGGCGTAGAGCCTCTTCGAGGATTTCATCTCTGCTAGCGCGTGTTCCGGCGAGCGTCGGACTCACGACAAAATCTGGCAAAATACCAATGCGCTGCGTTGGTTTCTTATCGGGATAGAAAACCCCAATACCACTGATCATGGTTCGAATGCCGCCCGGCAAAGGAAACGGCGACACATTGCCATCCGCACCCTGTGTTGTCTGGCCTACCACGATCGCGCCCGGAGCAGATCGGAAAGCCATTGCGGTATATTCGGCCTGACTGATTGAACTTTCATCTACCAAAATAACAATCTTGCCGGAGTAATGAGGTTGCTGCGGGCTCAACGCCTCCGGCTCGGTCCAGTGAAACGCACCCGGGTTGGACAAGTCGCCTTCAGTGAATCGGGCAAACGGCGTGTCGTGGTCAACTAGCAGTGACCCCAGGGCAAAGACAACGAACTCGGATGGATAGTTGCGGATGTCGATGATGAATCCTTTCGTTAAGGCCGCTTTGGCTTGCTCCACGTATTTGGGGCAATCCGTTGCTTTCACGGCTGAGAGTTTGAGGTAAGCGACCTCTTTCGAGAGAAGTCGGAAGGGCGGTCCAGGCATGTCGTTCGTGCTCGTTTGATCCTGAATCGGCGTACGGTGGATCCGCAGCTTAAGCGTTTCTCGGGTGCGTCTCACCCCGATTTCTGTCTCTTCGCAAGCACCGCGCGTCATGAATTGAGCGATGGCACGGTAGAATGCAGCATCGTCGGAGACCGCGTAATACGGCTTCCATTCCGCTATAAGGGTGGAAACTGGGGTGCCACCAATATCCGTTATTACGTCGCCGCCCTTCAGCGCGGGAGTAACATCGTTGCTGTTCGCCGAGATGATTGTCGGTTGACCCTCGATAAACCTGACCTGGGCCGGAATTCGGCACCCACCTATGGGTGGCCGAGTATCCAAAGCGTTCCACAAATTTGCGTGCCCGTCATGGAGTTTCGCGACTAAGGCGAACAGCTGTAGCTTGTACTCATCTGCAGTTTTCGCCATCGCAACTCTCGGAATGAATTCGGCGAGTACGGCATTCCAATCGGCGGGGACTCGGTTGTCGCCGATGATGTTGCGATAAGGCGACCAGTATTCCACTATGTTCCAAAAACGATAGACGGCGAGGAGTTGAAAGCCAAAATCGGGTAGCTTGATTCCGCCATAGGACAGTTCATGATCGAAGACAGGATTGCCGACCCCCTGCGCCTTGGAGGCATAGAATTGGTGCCCAGTTCGATTGTCTCGAATAGACGCGAGTCGTTCGCTGAGCCCGCTGCCAAGGAGCTTCGTGTTCTCAATCCATTCCAGGTCGGGACCGTACTGCAGTTTCGCCGTGTCGAGCCTAGCACACGGGTTGCATGGTTGTGCGACGCCCAGGGTATCAATCCAGTGCAGTAAAACAGTACTGGCGATTTTCTGATCGCCAGCGGCGAGTACCCTGGGAAGGACACGGAAGAGTTCGTAATCCCAGTTGTAGTGACCAGAGGTGACGGCGGGGTGGTAGTACTTCAGGAAACCCCAGATCCTGCCCAGGATCACGAGATTGTGTATCTGAACTGGTGTGAGCTCTTTGACGACAATTTGCGATCCTTCATCGAACTCGTGATCCGTGTCGAGGACGGTTCTTGTTCGTTGCGCAGGCGGGGCCTCCCAGACTGGTCTTTCGTCAGCAAGCAATTGCAGATCATCCGCCCACGTTTTTCCGGTACCTGCAAGCAGCACACCGAAACAGAGTCTTGTTGCCTTGGGATCGAACGGCAGCTTAATCGAATACTCGGTCCAGGGCGTTGTCCCCTTGAGTTGATGGCTTTGCATGTTATCGAACTGCAACATGCCCGATTCGCCATCTTCACGGATCCAGAGCCCTGCAGAGCTCGTAACCTCTTGCGTACGGAGATAACCGGTGAATTCGAGAGTTGTGCCCGAAAAATCTATTGGAAGGCACTTCGTGATAGTGGAAAACTCGCCCCCGCTCTCTGCGGTGCGCTCGATGCGGGCCGATCTTTTCCCGCTGTGAACAACGGTGTCATCCGAAAAAATAGTGCCGGCTGGCCCACCGCCCCACCCTGCTGGCATGTTGTCGTTTGGGGCTGCCTCAAAATTAAGGACATCTGAGAGCACTTGCCGCAATGTAGCCGGGGAGTTGGGCTCCTGGGATCGCAACCCTAACGACAAACTAAAAACAAGCAGAACACACGAGACGAACAGCTGGATGCCAGCGTTAAATCGAAACGTGTCCTTCATATGACAGCTATTTGCGATACAGATAATACAAAACTGTGAGCCCCTGCGGGAATGAAATTATGGAACGGTACAAGGTTGATCTTCGGCATGGAGAACGGCGATTTGAGCGTCGTCCTGTTCATAGAATCTCGCGCGTGCAGCGGATTCACTTAGCCTGGTTGTATTCCTTCTTTTCACTCTTTTCGTCGGAGGACACTACTAAACCGCTTGATTTGCTGGAAAACGCCCGCAGTTGCGAGTCTTGTCGTTGGAACCTCAATTGGCGCAGACTTGATCGCTCCAGCAGCCTGACATTGTTTGAAAGCTGCTGAACTCTAGCTTCTGTACATGGTTTACCCGATTGATGCAGATTACGATTCGGCGTGAGCTGTGTGAGAACGCCGGATCTGCGAGACAGATCGCTGCTTGCCTGTTGCGCTCTTACCCGCCTTCCGCGTTTCCACTTCCCTTGCTGCTCGATATGCGGGTTTCCACCGCCCGCCAAAAGATAAGCCACATCGTCCCTATTGAGACCGTTAACTATGGAGGTTTTCACCATGGTGAAATCGGTATTGGTTGCGGAGGACCACACCCTTGTGCGTCAGGCGATTTGTTCTTTGTTTGACGCCCAGCAGGACTTCGAAGTGTGCGGGGATGCGGAGAATGGAAAGGAGGCAGTCGAAATGGCCCAAGTCCTGCATCCCGACCTAATCGTTCTTGATCTTTCGATGCCCGTGATGAATGGCGTGGAAGCCGCACAGGCTTTGAGACGGTTTGTGCCTGAAACGCCGATTGTCGTGTTCAGTGAATACAGCGATGTGCTTTCGGAGCACGAAGCCCGCACTGAGGGTATTTCCGCTCTTGTCTCAAAAACGGAACCAGTTTCAGTGTTACTGGATAAGGCTCGTGCTGCGCTTCATTCCACGGCAGACAGATCCGTTTAAACCACCAACGATCGACAGGAGCAAGGACATTTTCACACGGTTGTCGAACCGTCCCCGGAATGTCCGTGCTCCTCGACATCCATGCACCACTCTTCGCACCACTCTTCGTGAAAATTGCTATGCAAGCCGCACAGCTTTTCAGCGGCCTGCCTGACTTCAGTTCGTGCGTAGAGCCACCATGGGCTCGACCTTGGACGCTCTTCGTGCCGGGAGATACCCAGCCAGTAGCGCGACGACTCCTAGTAGACCCACCATTCCAACAAACGTAAGGGGATCACTCGGAGCAGTCTGAAAAAGAAGAGTAGCAATGAGGCGCGCCAGCGCGAACGACGCAATAATTCCAACTGCGATGCCACTTAGCAAGAGTCGTAACGTCTTTGAGATTACGTCGAATTGCACCCATGATCGCGTCGCCCCAAGAGCCATCCGTATACCGATCTCCTGCGTCTGGCGCGTGACGGAATAGGAGATAACACCATAGATCCCTAGCGATGCTAGGAGGAGTCCCAGACAAGCGAAGGTTCCGACTAGCACTACGAAGAAGCGTCTTGGAGAAATCGCGTGGTCTACCAGTCCCTGAATTGGCTTGAATTCGGTCGCGGGCTGTGCGGGGTTGATCTCCCGCAGGCTATGCATCACACTTGTCGCCAGCGCAGGAGGAGGCAGCTTCGACCGCACGACTAGATACGCTCCTTCCGGACCAAATTGTTTCGTCGCTGGCAGGTACATCTGTGCTCCCGCGTTGTCTTCTGCATCACTTTCCCGGACGTCGGCAATCACGCCGATCACCTCGGCGTCCATTCCGCCGGCTACGGCTGTGCGGCCAATTGGATCCTGTCCCGGCCACAGTCTCCGCGCGACCGTTTGGTTGATGATGACGACGGCTCGATTGTTGAAAAGATCGTCCCACGTGAGATCGCGGCCTTCCATCAGGCGCATTCCCATCGCTTTCAAGTAGCCAGGAGAAACAATGTAGACGAACACTGGGACGTAACTGAGGGCATCACGTTTCTGCTCACCTTTCGCCGCGATGCCCCAACTCCGGTTGCGGCTCATGGGCAGGTTGTCGGCTATGCCGGCCGACTCGACGCCCGGAACCATCAGACTTCGGTTCGTGACTTCCTGCCAGATTGCCGCCCGTTTAACCGCAGTTCCGCTGTCGTCATAGTCAACACTGATCGCTGCGGCGTGACTTGGCTCGAAGCCTAGGTCAATGTCGAGAACGCGGACAAAGCTCCGCAGCAGCAATCCCGCCCCGACCAGTAGCACACAAGCCAGAGCAATTTCCGTTATGACCAGCGTCGAGCGCACCCTATCATGTTTTCTGCCCTCACTGAGTCCATGCCCGCTATCTTTCAGCACCTCCTGCAGATTGCCACCTGACATACGCAGTCCGGGCACCGATCCGAACAGAACTGCCGCTGCAACTGCAATCAGCAGCGTCCATTCCAACACGGTTCTGTCCACGCGCACCATGGCGAGCAACGGCAGGGCAAGCGATCCTTGATGCGCCAAATACGTGAGGATGACATAGGCAAGGCCCAAGCCTAGCGCCGCCCCCAAAGAAGCTAGGACCAGGCTCTCAGTCAGCAATTGACGCACGAGCCGACCGCGTCTGGCTCCCAATGCTTTGCGCATAGCAAATTCTTTGCTGCGTGCCGCTGTCCTGGCCAGCAGCAGGTTCGAGAGGTTTACGCAGACAATTAGCAAAATCAGCCCAACCGCACACCACAGCACGATCAGCGAGCGCCGCAACTTGCCGCTGACGTACTCCTTTAATTCGGTGAGCTGGCCTGTGTAATTTTTTCCGTATTCGGGGTGCTTGTGCTCGAAATAGAGTTGCGGAAAAAGTTGATCGGCCTCGCTCTGTGCCTGCCCCAAAGTCACCCCTGGTCTCAAGCGGCCAAACAACGCCAGGTCATTTCCGTCGTCGCGGAAATCATCCATGATGTATGGCATGAAGAGATCGATCTTGGACCCAGGCGAGAAAACCGAGCCGAAATCGAACGAATCGGGTAACACTCCGATAACTACTACCGAGGTATTGCTCAGGTTAATGGTCTTGCCAACGATGCTGCGATCACCGCCAAACCGACTCTTCCAAAACGGGTAGCTCAACAAGGCTACGGGCTGGGAGTGTTGCACGAATTCTTCCGATCGGAATAACTGTCCGAGCGAAGGTTCTACCCCGAGTGTTTGAAAGAAACCTTCCGCGACAAGAATGCCTGTAACCGGTGTTGGCTGGCCATTCCCAACCAGTTTCAAATTGTCAGGTCCAGTGAACGCGAAGTAGCCGCTGACAGACTGAAAAGAGCGGTTTTGTTGCTGGAAGTCCTGGGTGGCGTCTGCCGTAAACGTCTTGCTTGATTCGCCAGCTTTCGGGTCCTTCTCCACTATCCGAACCAACCGCTGCGGATCGCGAAACGGTAACGGTCGCAGCAAAATTGTATTCACCACACTGAACACCGCGATATTGGCACCTATGCCGAGCGCGAGAATCAGGACGGCGACAATCGCAAAGCCCAGGTCGCGCCTCAAGGTACGAAACGTGAACCGCAGGTCCTGCAGAAGGATGTCGAGCCCGGGCAACCCGCGTGATTCGCGATGCTGCTCAAGTGCCTGCTCCACTCCTCCAAATTGGACAAGGGCCTGGCGCCGGGCTTCTTCCGCAGACATGCCGCGCCGGAGGTTTTCTTCCACCGCCATTTCCAGATGGGAGGCAATTTCTTCGTTGACCTCGTGATCGAGTCGATCATTGCGGAAGAAAGAGCTGACTCGGTTGATTGCTGCTCGAAGGGAATACCTCACGGTTCAACTCCATCACCCTGCATCGCAAGAACTCGCCCCATGACTCCGGCCAGCCGCTGCCAATACGCAGCGTCCTTCGCCAACTGCTTCTGACCGAGCTTTGTAATGGAGTAGAACTTTGCCTTGCGGTTGTTATCAGAAGTGCCCCACCTGGCAGCGATCCAGCCGCGCTGCTGCAATCGCACCAGGGATGCGTAAATCGTCCCCTGATTCAACAGCACTTGATTGCCGCTCACCTGTTCAATACGACGCGCAATGCCGTACCCATGTAACGGACCCAAAACCTCCAGCGTTTGCAGGACCATCACATCGAGCGTCCCTTGCAAAAGATCGAGTTTAGATTGGCCCATGAGTCTTCTCCTGTGGGGACACCACATAATGTCTCACATCTGCTGTGGTAATGCCACAGGTAACGGCGAGACCCAGAGACCGCGGAGAAGTCTGCCCGACGGGGTCGCAAGATCACAACGGGGCCACAATTCAGCGCGGGCCGGGCGGTAGATGCTCTGTCAGGTATCGCGTGAGCAGGTGATGGAGATGCACGGTCGTACCCGGACCTTCGGAGATGCCGTGGCTGCGGCCGGGATAGGTCATGAAGTCGAAAGGTTTTGCGAGTTCTACGAGTTTGTTGACCAGCAACTCCGCCCCTTGATAGTGGACGTTGTCATCGCCGGAGCCGTGGATGATCAGCAGATGCCCTTTTAATCCTGCCGCGAAATTGATCGCCGAACCCTGGCCGTAGCCCTCGACGTTGTCTTGAGGCAGGCCCATGTAACGTTCCTGGTAGATAGTGTCATAAAGGCGCTGGTCGGGCACCGCCGCCACCGCCATGCCGACCTTATAAAGGTCGGGCGAGCGAAACATCAGGTTGAGAGTGTTGGTACCGCCGCCGCTCCAACCCCACACTGCGACGCGGTCTAGATCGACGAAGGGGTCCACCTTGCCCAGGGAGCGAAGGGCCTGAGCCTGCTGTTTGGACGAGAGCACCCCGACATCGCCGTAGATGGCCTTGCGCCATGCCCGGCCGCGGGGTGCGGGAGTGCCGGAATTGTCGAAGCTGACCACGAGATATCCGAGCGAAGCGATGTAGCGGTGGAAAAGCGTGCCGTTGCCGCCCCACCTGTCGAGCGTGGTCTGGCCTGCTGGCTCGCCGTAGACGTTCACCAAGACTGGATATTTCCTCGAAGGGTCGAAGTTTGGCGGCTTGATCATCCAGCCGTCCACCATCACCCCGTCGCCAGCATCGACCCTGAAGAACTCTGCTGGCGGCGTGAGAAACTGCGCGATCTTCTGCTTGTATTCGGTGTTGTCATTGATGCTGCGCACGAGCTGGTGCTCGGGTAGCGATACCAGTTCCCGCAGACCGGGATCGTCGAAGCTTGAGAAGCTATGGAAGGCGTACCTCCCGTTGGGCGATATATTGTAAGTGTTTACGCCGACGAAGTTGCCGGGAGTGGCTCGTACCGGGTCGCCCGAGCCGTCAAGCCGGGAGCGGTAGAGATAGCGCTGAGTGGCGTTGTCGGGAGACGCGATGAAGTAGAGCCAGCCGCCCTTTTCGTCGATGCCTTCAATTCCCGTGGCGTCCATGGCGCCATGGGTGACCAGCGTTTCGTGGCCGCTGCGATCGATAGCCCAGACGTGCATCCAGCCGTCCTTTTCGCTGACGACGAGGAACTGGCGGCCGCCATGAATCGGCTGCGCTTCCGGCAGGCCGCCAAAGCCGACGCCGATGAAAGCGTCGTCGTGATCGCTCCACATCTGGTGGACGGTGCCGGAGACGACTTCAGCGATTAGGTAATTGTCTGTGTTCTGGAGCCGGTTGAGTTGCTGGATAAGCAGCGTGGTATTGTCGGCCCATTGCATGCGCGCGATGTAGTTCTGGCGCGAATCGCCGGGGATTCCCATCCATTGGACGCCGCCTGTGCTGTCGGCACTCACTACGCCGACCCGCACGGCAGAATTTGTGGTCCCCGCCAGCGGGTACGGGACCTTCATGATCACCGGGTAGGGGCCGGTTTGCGCATAAGGAATGTCGGTGACCACCTCACGTTCCTTACCGAGGTCGTACTTGAGCGCGAAGTCACCAACACCGTGCAGGTCGAATTGCCAGAAGGCGATTCGCTTCCCGTCCGGGCTCCAGCGAAAGCAATCGTGCAGGCCCAACTCTTCCTCGTTTACCCAGTCGGAGCCGCCGTTGATTATGAGACTCGTGCCATCATCGGTGAGGCGTTTGATATCGCCACTCGCGAGGTCTTCGACGTAGACGTCGTTGTCCTTGATGTAGGCGGCCTGGGTGGCGTCGGGATTGAATTTTGCATACATTAGGCTGGCCTCAGGCGCACCGCCGCCCAGCTTCTTGAGTTTCCCAGTCGTACGGTCGAAGAACCAGTAGTCTCCGCGAGAATTGGTCCGCCAGACGCGGCGGGTATTCGTGAAGATCAACACGCGCTGGTTGTCCTTCGACCAGCTCAGGCCGGCGATCTGGAGCGGTTCTTTTGCGCCTTGAGGCGTGAGCTGTACGGCTGTGATCAGGACCTCGCGATTCTTGCTGGTCGCGGCGTCGTACTGGACGAGGTCGAGCCCGTGGCCGCCAGCGGCTGGTTCCATGGTGATGTAGGAGTTCCCGTCATCGAACCAGCGCGGCGGAGGCGTGGAGCGCTCGTTGAATTCACCGGTGAAGATGCGAGTGATCGTGTCCTGGGGCACCTCCGCCGGCGCGGGCTGCTGCGCAAAGGAAACGGCAGAGAACGCCAGGATTAGAAACCATGCAAGGCGAGGGCGGGCGTGTTGTTTCATGAGGATTCTCCGGATGTACTTGAAAGGAGAGATGGTACGGAAGCGGGCGTGGAGAATGCAATTGTCAGATGCTCGTCGATTGACCGGGAGAAGGCTGACTGCCCCGCCGGAGGCGCCTGAGTTGACCCCAGGTGTGTAGTCGCAACATCCGGATTGCTAGTATTTATTTGCGGCTTCTTTAGGGCGGTTCACCGAATCGTCTTTCTCCGACCCTGGTGTCAGGGTTCACTCTGCACGTAGGGCATCTAGAGGATTCACCGATGCCGCTCTTTGAGCCGGGAGATAGCTGGCTACCAACGCGGATGTCGCCAAAATGACGGCTACGATGACAAGCGTTGTTACATCCCAAGCCTTGGTACCGAACAGCAGGCGTCGAAGCAGCGTGCCAGCAGCAAGTGATCCAACAAGGCCAGCGGCTAGTCCGATGCCGATCAGAGACAGAGCCTCTTTCATTATCAAGTGACAGATTGTGGTGCGGTGCGCTCCGAGCGCCATGCGCACTCCGATTTCACGCGTCCTCTGGCTGACGGAATACGCGATCACGCCGTAGAGCCCGACCACGCTGAGCAGGAGTGCGACAGCGGCAAAAGTTCCGACGATCCAGGTTGATGCGCGGTGCAGGTAGGCAGGTTGCGAGTCGTGAATTCGTTGATCCATGGTCGAGCCCCCGAAGGTGCCAATGGAAAAATCGATGTCGCGGATGGCAGCGGAGATCATGGGCAGCACACTCTGGGCAGGCCGGGCGGTGCGCGCGACGATCGAGAAGAAACCTCCGGGCCGCTTCTCGAATGGCAGATAGAAGGCACAACGGGCGTCCGTGTCGAGCTGGCCTTCGCGGATATCTTCGACGACGCCGACAACCTGCATGGCGTCTTCAGGTTTGGCTCCTTCGAAGTTCATGCGCAAGCCAACCGGATTCAGTCCCACGAAATATTTACGGGCGAGCGCGTGGTTAATGATGACAACATTGGGTTGGCTCGGCTGTTGGTCGAGATCGGTAAAGTATCTCCCCTCGAGCAGGTGCGCCTTGAGAGTTTTGAAGTAGTCGGTGCTGACTGCCCGCCAGGCGACTTCGTTGTGTTCTCCGGGATGCTCATGGCCGAGGATAACGAAGGAACTGGTACCATCGCCATCCCCGACGGGAAGCCTGCTGGTAACGGCTATGGAGGTAACCCCGGGCACAGACGACATGCGATCGATGACCCGGCGCTCGAGAGATACCTGCTGTTGGCCATTGAAATAGTGCTCGCGTGGAGCTGAGAGGGTGAGAAGGGCGAGGTTGTGCGACTCGAGTCCGGGATTGACCTGGAGCAAGCGGTAGAGACTCTTGGTGAACAGACCTGCGGCCACGAGGAGGATGACCGCGGTGGCAAGTTCAACTGCGACGAGCTTCGACCCGAAACGGCGCCAGTGCAGGCCAGAGGAGCTGCGTCCGCCCTCCGTGAGGCCAGCACGCATGGATTCGGATGACAAGCTGATGGCTGGCGTAAAAGAGAACAGCGCCGCGCTTAAGAGTGAAATGAACAAAGTGAAGAATAGGACGTGCGGAGTGAGACCAAGCCCGTGCAGATAGGGCATTCCCGCGAGGATATCCTTCGGAACGAGCTTCGTGAGAAGATTCATGGCGGCGTCAGCGGCGAAGGCGGCGAATGCGCTGGCAATCAGGCCGAGCACCAATCCTTCCGTGACAAACTGGCGGAGTAGGCGGCGGCGAGAGGCGCCCAAGGCTTCTCGGACCGCAACTTCACGCTTGCGGTTTTGCGTGCGAACGAGCAGGAGACTGGCGACATTGACAGTGGCGATCAACAGAAGGAGCGCGGCACCTCCGAGCATCGCGAGCATGATCGGGCGGATGTCACCGACGATGACGTCGGTCAGCGAATCGGTGAACGCACCCTGGCTATTGTTCGAGTCGGGATATTGCTGCTCGAGCTGTTTTGCAATGGTCGACATCTCGGTGGCGGCGGCCTGCAACGTGACTCCGTCTTTAAGGCGGGCGATGCCGAAGAGCCAGTGACATCCGCGGCACCGACTTTCATCGTGCTCGGCGGCCCAAAACTCCGTCGGTTCGGCCGGTGCAAAATGGAAGTTGGCCGGCAGCACGCCGACTATGGTATTGGCATTGCCATCGAGTGTGACACTTTTCCCAAGCACATCGGAGCGGCCGCCGAAACGCTGCTGCCAAGCGGCGTAGGTCAGGATTACCGTGCGCGGTGCGGATGGCTTGTCTTCGGTATCAGAGAAATCGCGGCCGAGAAAGGGAGTAACTCCTAGCACGCGAAAGAATCCGGCGCTCACGCGCGCGCCCGGCGCGCGTTGAGTTCCGGTCGGCGTGGTAAGCATGAAACCGCTTGGATCATAGACTTCGAACGAGGTGAAACTCTTGTTCAACCTCTTGAAATCGTAGTAGTCAGGGAATGACAGGTGGAATCTTGGACCGAGTGGGACGCTGCCGTAAATCACCACGAGGCGTGATGGATCGCGATACGGAAGAGGCTTGATCAGAGCGGCATCGACGAGGGAAAAGATCGCAACCGTCGCACCCGTACCGAGGGTGAGCACGAGGAGCGCAGTGGCGGCGAAGCCGGGATTTTTACACAGTTGTCGTAACGTGTAGCGGAGATCTTGAAGGAGAGTTTCGAGGAATGGGAGGGCATTCTGATCGCGGTAGGCTTGCGTGGTGGCCTCGATCCCGCCGAGTTTGAGGACTGCTTCGCGGCGGGCTTGTTCGGGGCTCATGCCGGAGCGAATGTTGTCGTCGATATGCATCTGGAGATGCGACTCGAGCTCCTCGGCAAAGGCCTCGTTTTGACGCGTGCTCCGAGGAAGCCCCCAAAAGCGCAGAACAAGGGCGCGAAGCATCCTGATTTTTCTCATAAGAGTTCCTCACTTGGTGAGACAAAACGGTTGAGGATCGCGGCGGCCTTCCCCCAGCGTTGAGACTCTCTTTGAACCTGGCGGCGCCCGGCGCGAGTGAGCTTGTAAAAACGCGCGCGGCGGTGGTTCTCGGAGGTGCCCCATTCAGACGAGATATACCCCTCCTGCTCCAAGCGCAACAGCGCGGGGTACAGAGTTCCATATTGAACAATCAGCTGGTCTCCGCTGACCTGCTCGATGCGACGTGCAATTCCATACCCGTGAAGAGGACCCATCGATTCAAGAGTCTTCAGAACCATCAGGGCGAGAGTGCCCTGCCAGACGTCGTTTTCGCCCATGCGGATCTCCTATTTATAACCAATAGGACTCAAACCATTCGACGTATTGGATAGCAATAGGTGAGCAGCGCGACATTGTGAAGCGCCGGACACATAGGTAACACCTTCCCCCTGAGGAGTGGGCTAGCCGGGGATGAATTTGGGAAAGGGACCCCGCTCACAGGCGGTTTCCTAACAGCCTCGATTGAGTTTGCTTCCTCACCATTCCTGTAGAAGCATGCTGCTCTGAGCTCACCACGCGCTCTGGGAAGGAAGAGCAATGCTTGCGCAGGGAGTGTTCGGCCAATAGATGAAAGAAGAAAGTTTTAGGGCTCGACGGCTCGCGGGTGAGCCCATGGCGGAACTGTGCCGCGAGTTCAGAATTTTCGCGCAAAACCGACTGTAAGATCAGTGCAACCGTTCCACCAACTCAACGGTTACATCCTCCGGTCCGACCAGAAAGACCAGCTTCCGATCATGAAACGCAACGGGCTGATTCTTGATGAGGACCCCCGCTTCTTTTAAGCGATTTACTTCGCCGTCCAAGTTTTCCACTCGGAACGCCAAATGATTGTAGCCGGTGCGATGCAGGTTGGTGGTGTTGGGATCTTTGAGAATGGGTGGGTTCATGTAATGAAGCAGTTGAATTTCGAAGCGAGGGGTGCAGCCTTGCAGCACCAGAGTAATGTGTCGGGCTTCAATATTTTTTATACCCATGTACGTGGATAGAGCTTCCCCCGATATGACCGTGTCAATTTCGTCTTTAAATCCCAAGAGGGAAAAGAACTCCTTGGCAGCTTCCACATCCCGCACGACCAGAGTGACATGATCGGCATTCTTAGCAACTCCGGACTTCCCTCTTCCGGACAAATTGGCGGTCGAATTTTGGGAGGCCATAGCTTTCTCCCTTCTTAATCGAGGTTCTTCAATCAATTTTAGCTCAGTCGAACTGTCGCTAGGTTCCGAGGGTTCGATAGGTCAGGCCGGGAGGTTTTGCAACTCATTGCCAATAATAAGACGATATAGAATGAAGCCCATGACCAAGATAGCGATCTCCGCTGGCGCGGTACACGATGTACCAGCGGATTTACGAAGAGTTCTTATTTCTGACCCGGCGATGCGAGCAAAATGGGAGGATATTACGCAACTCGCGCGGAATGAATGGATCTGCTGGGTTATCTCCGTCAAGAAACCGGAAACCAGAAGGCAGCACATCGAACGGGTGCGCACGGAACTTAAGGAAGGAGTACGCCGGCCTTGTTGTTGGCCGGGCTGTCCTCACCGCTGATAAGGACGACCTCGCTGCTTCCACTTTTATCGAAGTAGAGAAATTAGGCTGCCCGCGCGAGCGCTCGATTCTAAGATTGTACCCGGACCGGTTTCGCAGATGGCTACTTGCGTAGCTTGATGTTGGCATCATTAATGTTGTGATCCACGGAAATCGCCACATCGGTAAATCGTGGCTTATGCCAGCCGTGAAATGCACGCAGGAAGCCGCTCGGCTCCTTTGGACCGAAATGGCCCATATCGAGGACCCCGTTATTGTTTTCGTCCTCAAAGGCGCTTACTGCCCAGCTTCCAGCGGGAACATAAAAACGAAAGGTCGGTGCGGCCTGGGGATCAATTCGGACTTGTTTGACGGGCTTATCTAGAAATCCCTCGGAGCCCCAGAGCGCAACATAGATCGTGTGTTTGCCAGATCCTCCGGTCACTCTTCCTGAAATCTCGAATTGTTCTTTGCCGCTCACCTGCGCGAGTGTCGCAGGAAGTGTCACGAAGGCTATCAAGCTCATTCGGACTACACTGCGCAGCCAGCACCTGTGAGTCAAGGTTGCGAGAACATCATTGGAAGGGTGACGCCGCCTGTTCCCGTTGCAAGAACTTCTTGGATAGCACATATAGCAACCTCGATTCTATGTGAGCGCCCGAATCGTTCAGGCTAAAAGCCATAAAGCGTTAATCAGCGGGGTCCGAATCCAGTATGACTCAGCAAGCAAAGTTTTTGGGACAAATTGGGAAGGATTGGGTTCTGTGTAAGGAGTTGAATCGCCGACGCCAGCCTTTTTGGGGGCCGCGATCCCCCGTCCGTTATCTGTTGATTCTGCAACTATTAAGCACGAGCTCTTCCCGTTTTTCTCGCCTTTTTTGCGGGCAGTACATAACAGCTGGCCGAAGTCTGCCTCAACCCCTGCTGGTTACCACCCCAACTGATCGCGAAGCTCCAGCGGTAGTCTCCCCGCCGCCCCTTCCAATCGCCAAATCACCCAATCACCAACTTCAGAATGTCCCTGTATTATGTCTGATTCGACATGACCACCACCGCCTCCCTCGCCCCCGCCAACCCGCGTTCCTTCTGGCGCAGCGAGACCGCCGTCCTCATTTATTTTGCCGCTGCCACTATCGTCATCCACTGGAGCGCTGCACTCTACTCCCCCGGGTTCCACCGCGACGAACTCGCTACCCTCGACGACGCTCGCCACCTCGCGTGGGGATACGTCGCCTACCCGCCCGTCACACCCTTCTTCGCGCGCATCTCGCTCATCGTCTTCGGTACGTCGCTCGCCGGTTTTCGGTTCTTCGCCTCCCTAGCGAACGCCGTCGCACTCGTGCTGATCGGACTGATGGCCCGCGATCTCGGCGGACGCCGTGGCGCTCAACTCCTCGCCGCCTTCGCCGCCCTGCCCGCCTCCCTCGCCATCGGCTCCATGATGCAGTATGTCTCCTTCGATTACCTCGCCTGGGTGCTGGTCTCGTTCTGCGTCGTACGCCTGCTTAAGACCGAAGAACCGCGCTGGTGGCTCGGCGTCGGCGCCTCCGTCGGCTTCGGCATGCTCTCGAAGTACGCCATGCCCTTCTTCGTCGCCGGAGTCGTCCTCGGTGCGCTGTTGACGCCCGCTCGCCGCTACCTGCGCGGCCGCTGGTTCTGGATGGGCGTCGGCCTCTCGCTGCTCATCTTTCTGCCGAACTTGATCTGGCAAATCCGCAACCACTTCGTCTACCTCGATTTCGTGCGCCACATCCACGCACGCGACGTGCGCATCGGCCGAACCAAAGACTTCCTCCCCGACCAACTTAAGTTCACGCTATTCGCCGCGCCGCTATGGATCGCTGGGCTCTGGTTCTGTTTGTTCTCCGCCGCCGGACGCCGCTTCCGTCTGCTCGGTTGGATGTATGTCACACCTCTCGTCATCTTTTTGATCGCCAAGGGCCGCGGCTACTACCTCGTTGGCGCCTACCCCATGCTCTACGCCGCGGGCAGCGCATGGGGCGAGCAATGGATCGGCCGGATGCGCTCGGGATGGCGGACCGCGCTCCGCGGCGCCGCCTGGAGGGTGCTCGCGCTTAACGTCGTAATCTTCGGCGCGCTCTTTTTGCCTGTGACCGGTCCAAGCTCGCGCTGGTGGCAATGGGCGGCGTCAAACAACGGCGACCTCCGCGAGGAGGTCGGCTGGCCGGAGCTGGTGCAGACCACCGCTCAAATTCGCGATTCGCTCTCGCCGCAACAGCGCGTCCGCCTCGGTATCCTTGCCGGTGACTACGGTGCCGCCGGCGCGATTGACCTCTACGGTCCTGCCTACGGACTTCCTCCGGCCATCAGCGGCATCAATTCCTTCTGGCAGCGCGGCTACGGTGACCCGCCACCAGAAACGCTCATCATTCTCGGCGGCTCACAGCGCTGGGTGGACGCGCAATTTAACGGCTGCCGCATCGTCGCTCACTCCTGGAATCGGTACGGCGTGATCAACGAGCAGACCAGCGACCATTCTGATATCTTCATCTGCGGTGCGCCGCGCCAGCCTTGGCCCGATTTCTGGAGGTCCTTCCGCTATTACGGCTGATCAGATCGCCAGATCACCCGTATTCCTGGATCGTGGCGCAAGTCCCAAAGCGGACATCCGGCACGAAAATCGAAACCTACGGTGGGGTGAGAATGGGTTGTCGGCTTAACCGGAAGTTGGGACATTGGCAAGGGACGCACCGTGGATCAACAGGTGTCAAGCCAACCCAAGAGTCGCCGATTCGCAAACGACACGAAAATTCATTTTCATCGGCTCCGACCAGTGGACCGATTGGAGTCCCCACTACCGATGCGGCGGCCCACTAAGCTCCCGGTCCACGGCGCCAAGTCGCGACTCTGGTCCGACAGGCACCAGGCTTCCTGACATGCGCTCTTCGCGCACAATCCGCAACAAGGCGATGATGAGAGTTAGCATTACAGGACCGACAAAGATTCCGATGATGCCGAACGCTTTTACGCCGCCGAAGAAAGAGAGCAGGACGAGGAGCCGATTCACATCCTTGCCCACCCCTGCGAAGTGTGGCCGAATGAGATAGTCTGCACCGGAGACTAAAACCACACCCCACAGAAACAGGAGGATCGCTTTCCCCCAGTCACCATAGAGAGCCAAGACCATAGCTCCCGGCAGCCACACCAGAATCGGGCCTACCATCGGAACGAACGAGAAGATCATCGCTGCCACTCCCCAAAGCAATGGAGCGGGAAGGCCTGTAACCCAAAAACCGAGTGCAGTAAGAATGCCCTGGGTGACACCAACGGCGAACATTCCATAAACATTGTTGACGATGCTCTTATGAACGATGGTTGCCAATTCCTCAAAACGGCCCGGCGGCAATGGTAAGAGGTCCGAGACGGCAGCGCGAAACTTCTGCCGGTCGCGAAGAAGGAAGAACAAGATAAAGAAGATCAGGACTGCGGTCACACTTTGCTGCGCCACTCCGCGTGCGGCCCATCCAACCATTCCAACGGCCCACGAGCCGAGCTCGTGAGCTCGCGTCGCGATTTCACCTCTCAGTCGTTCATCAGAAATGCCAGCATGTTCCGCCAAGCGAAAGAGGCTGTCTGAGAACCTGCGGACCCCTCCGGAAGAACTCCATTGCTGTGACAACGAACCGTAGAGACTCGTGGCCTGTGCGAGCAACCTCAGGCTGAGGAGGATCGATGGCAGCAGGACGAACAGCACGACCACCGCCGTCGTGAGCCATGCAGCAACCGAGTTGCTGCGGATATGGCGTGAGACCCAATCGTGCAGGGGCAAAAATGCGATGCTCAGTACAAACGACAGAAAGAATGAAGACAGGAAAGGTCGAAAGATGATGTATGTGAGATAGAACGAAGCAGCCGTTAGCGCGAGCAGAACCATGAACGAGAGCTTCCTTTCGTTCAACCATTCTCCGAGTGGAGAACGGGCGCCGGTGTCCTGTCCTGGAGATGGCCGACTCTCGTTTGGTTGAGAAGCACTGACCAGCCTAGATTTCTTCACCTTCACATCCATCCCTTCTCACCCACAAGCTAATTGCAGTTTAATCTCAGTGTGCCAATTCGAATTCAGCTACCAACGGTAAATGATCAGATGCGGCTAGAGCCTTACGGCTTCTGTGCACGCGAAAACTTCGCAAGACAAGGGGGTTGCCGTAAGTAAGCCAACACCAGGGGTAGAACAAATCGCTTGACAAATAGCTGAAAGTATTTATACCTACCTGTTCTACAGGTTCTCGAATGACGTCTTTCAATTGCAGCAGGGGTCACTGTATCCGGCCTTGCACAAGCTCGAAAAGGACAAGCTGCTCGCAGCGGAGTGGAAGCAGACCGACACCGGTCGCGAGGCCAAGTTCTATTCGCTGACCGCTGAAGGACGCAAGCGACTCCAAGCTGAAGTTCAGAGTTGGGAACGATTGTCGGGTGCGGTGTCCCTCATCCTGAATACCGCGGAATAGGAGTACCTGAATGGGTTGGCATTCCTTTGCGAAGCAGGGCTTGCGGGACCGGCAGCTTGAACTGCGTTTTCATCTCGAACAACGTATTGGCGACAACTCGGCTTCCCGCATGAGTCCGAGCGAAGCTTGCCGCGCGCTGCTCGAATTCGGCGCGCCAGCTCGTGTCAGGGAAGAATGCCGCCCCCTGCACTGGGAAACCACGGTTGAAAGCCTCTATTGCGATTTCCGCTACACGCTCCGCTCATTTGCTAGAGGCCTGCGGTTTTCTGTACTCGCGATTCTGACCTTGGGTCTAAGGATCGGTCCCGCTACCTTATCCGTTGCTCTTCTGTTAGTGCCCTTTTCCTTGCTTCCGTTTGCGGTGGCGCAGGTCGAAGCTCCTCTTCCCCCTGATGTTCAGCAGAAGATCGATGCCGCCGCGAACGATGTCTTACACAATACCGGCGTTCCGAGTGCCTCGGTCGCGGTCGTGAAAGATGGCAAAATCGCATTCCTGCAGGCATACGGTAAAGCGCGCCTGGAGCCAGCTGTTCAGGCTAAGCCGGAGATGCGTTACGCCATCGGCTCGATCAGCAAACAGTTCACTGCGTCGGCGATCCTGATGCTTCAGGAAGAAGGCAAGCTCTCGCTCGACGACAAGGTCGGCAAATTCATTCCCGACCTTACACGAGCAAACGACGTGACTATCGGCGAATTGCTTTCGCACACCTCGGGCTATCAGGACTACTATCCGCAGGACTATATACCTCCGCTGATGATGAAACCGACTACGGCGGCCGAGATCATGGAGCGATGGGCGCGCAAACCGCTCGACTTCGATCCGGGAACCAAGTGGCAGTACAGCAACACGAATTACGTTATCGCCGGGGCGATCGTCGAAAAAGTAAGCGGAATGAAATTGTTCGAGTTCCTGCAAAAGAAAGTCTTCGCGCCCCTTGACATGAACCAAGTGGCCAATGTCGATCAGGACAAGCTGGGGGAGACCGACCCAAGCGGATACATGCGGTATGGATTAGGTCCACTGCGGGTCGCCAGGGCCGAAGCTCCCGGTTGGATGTTTGCCGCGGGTGAGTTGGCCATGCCTGCTTCGGAATTGGCTAAGTGGGATATCTCACTGATGGATCAGAAACTGCTCAGGCTGGCGTCGTACAAAGAGCTTGAGACGGAGGTTGTCCTACAAAACGGAGTGGGCACGCGCTACGGGCTGGGTCTGGCCGTGCTCTCGGATTCAGGGCACCGGACACTCGAACATTCGGGTGAAGTCTCGGGATTCAGCGCTGAGAATGTGGTTTTCCCCGATGACCGCGATGCTATCACCGTACTGACGAACGAGGATGCGGCCGACGCGGCGAGCAGCATTGTAAAACGAATACAGCCATTGCTGCTGAATGTGAGCGATCCGGCGTCGCCGGTCAAGTTGAACGAAGCAAAGAAGATTTTTGCCGATCTGCAGCGCGGCACGATCGACCGCTCGCTGTTCACTAGTGACGCAAATTTCTATTTCAGCGATCAAGCGCTCAAGGATTTTCAAGCCGGCCTCGCGCCTCGGGGCGCGCCTCAAGAGTTCAACGCCGTCGCCCACCGCCTGCGCGGCGGCATGACAGAGCGCGTTTATGAGGTGAAATTCCCCAAGCAGACTCTGCGGGTATGGACCTACGAGGTGCCGGACGGCAAGTTAGAGCAGTATCAGGTCGCGCCAGAATGAGTAGATAGAACGGCTACGTTCCCATACGAAACGCGGTGTTACCTCTCCGGAGAATCGCTGTTCGTTTTCAAACATCGGCCTCAATTTCCGGCCAGTGGCCATTCTGCCCCAACGCAAACGATCGCAACTAGGACCTTACTGGTTTTAGGCTCCTTCACTCAAATATATGTGGCCCTCCCAGGCTGCGGCGAGGGAATGGCGGCCGCTCAGTACGATAGTCCCCTCGGGCCGAGCTTCCCTGGGCGAGGAGTAACGGAAGGATCGCTGACCTTGCACCAAAAGCTAGATTTGTGATCAGAACACTAGCTCTCAGTGCTGAAGCGCATGCAGGAGGCGTGTTGCTCGTCAGCGGCCGCGCAGTCCTCGAATTGAGACTCGATGAGTGGGAGTACGAGCGATCACGGTAATGACGCGATGCCAATACAGCGATGCTCATCCCCGAAGCTGTCCGCTTCCGGACACGTGTCGCTCATGGGCGAACATTCGGATTGCTCTTAACGCCCTAATTCCCGATGTATCCCCTTATTCACCTGTGGCCTACGGGTCTGCGGAGATGGTATGAGAATTGCCACTTCGATGGGTAGTACAGAATTGTGGAATCGAGGCTAGGAACGGCATGCGGGTAGAGCTCAGTGAAATGACAAGCGGCAAAGACGAATTCACAGTTGACGTTAGCCAGGACTGGATGCTCGCGTGCGCTGTCCAGCAAAGGTTCATGCAGGGCTTGGGACGGAGCAGCAGATTTCTCGACTACAGCGCGCGCTGCCGGCAGGTTCGAGCTCTGGGTGGCGATTGCTACGATTTCACGCCCCTGGCTGAGGATCGCGTGGCGTTCGTCGTGGGAGACGCCTCCGGCAAAGGTCTCCCCGCGGCGCTCATGATAGCCAATGTCCAGTCCTCGCTGAGAACGGCAGCCTTATTCACGGGAGAGGACCCGGCTACCTTGCTCAAAGTCGTGAACCATCAGGCATATTCTTCATCGCCGGATGATCGATATACGACGTTGTTCTACGGGGTGTTCGACGGAGCGGAACGCACCCTACGGTATGGGAATGCGGGACATAATCCGCCGGTTGTCGTTCGGGCAAATGGTTCTGTCGATTGGCTCGAAACGGGTGGTCCTCCGGTTGGAATGTTCCCTGACTCGACGTATGAGGAAAAGATGGTGCGGCTGGGGCCTGGCGATTTCGTGATCGCCTATACCGATGGAGTTATCGAAGCGACAAATCCTGGCGGGGAGGTATGGGGAGTTCAGGGTCTCTTGCAGGCAGCAGCCGAGTGGGTGCCAAAAAGCAGTGATGATGCTGAAGATCTCGTCCGATTCATCTTCAGCTCGATGGATGACTTCTCCCGGAGGTGCCAGTCGGATGATGTCACCTTAGCAGTCCTGCGCGCGCGCTGAACCTATCACCGCAACCGATACGTTGATTTTGGGTGGGAGCAGCAAAACCGTTAGCCAGCTGGGGGTAGTGAGCAAGGTTCAAGGGAACTCGATTCCCTGATCCGCATTGACTTCCCTCGTCGCACTCATGTCGAGATCTGAAACGGGTATCTTCGTGGCACGCTCTCGTGTCAGCACCCAGAGGGTATTTCCGACCATCGCGTAGTTCTGAATCTCGCTGCGGTGACCGTCGCGAAACACCAGGATTCGGGTGGGTGGATTGGCCTCGGCCTCCTGCTTGCCCTGGCTTGGTGTCGGCTGTGGGTTCCTCGCAGATTCCTGCTCCTCGCGCAAACGCCCCACTTCAGAGGTTAATTGATCAATACTTGCACTGAGGTTCGCCCGTTCGTACTCTTCCGCGGGGACTGAGGCCTCGGGTTCCGCGTACGATGTATCGGCGTAAACCGGATAGGGCAAGAGTAGGGGTTGGGCAAAGAACAGCGAATTCCCGAAAAAGACACGCCGACAAAGAAAGGGGTCAAAGAAGGGATTATTCAAACAAGCGTTTGCGAAGAAAAAATTGAAATGCCGGTGACGACGAAACGGAAGCCGCTGGACCATGAAGGATCGATGACGGAGTGGGCGGGCTCCGAGCACACTAGTTCGGCGTGCTGAGAACCCAGCGCGAACCTGCGGCCCCATGCCGATGCGTGCGGGACGAGCCGGCGCGCGCATGCCACGCATCTGTGCGAGCAGAATCGGGCACGAAGCGATAACCAAGAGAACGAGGGAACTGATTCTGATGGCGAGAGTGGGAAGCGGCGTCCCCCGATTGCGCAGTGCAAAGACGAAGACTTTCATATCCATGGCCCTCCGTCTTGCGGATTTGTCCTTTTACAGACTTGGATCTAAGAGAAACCGATTTGGTTGCACGCCAATTCCGTAGCCGGCGTTCGTTTCATCGCTTGCCAGCAATGGTTGTGTTCGCTCGAATCTCGAATTTACGGTGCCGCCAGGCGATGCTGATCGGGCTTATACCGAAGTCTCGTTGGCTCAACGTACACTACAGCAACCCCACCAATGGCAGGCACACCACCCCAATTCCGCCGATGATCTTACCTTTATTGATTAGCGCAATGTGGGTTGTACGTTGGGCTGCCAGAGATCCCTCCACGCAAGCCACCGCCTCCTCCTTGTTGAGCAACGGCTAAGTTGCCGAAGCCGACGATCAAATGGACAGACATATTGATCCCAACTTAGAACCGCTGACCCCGACCAAATATCACTTCCAGGTCAAAAACTCGTCACATTGTTTCGAGGAAGTTATTAAATAGTGCAGGGCGAGCAGAAAGATGACTAGAAAGCCAGGCGGCCTGTTGCACGGTTTAAGGCAGTCCCGCTGTCAGTAGGTGTGCAGAGCGCACACCAAAATCCGGTGATCGCCAATTCTGCCCAGAAAGTGCAAGCCGGGGTAATAGAAGTGGGCTCGAATTTCTTCCTCTTCTTCAGCTCTCACATGCCTTGCATT
>Ga0126381_100000713_pt1 | contig 36821 bp, 30 predicted proteins | sample PanSoiMetPlot_28_FD_96465 | JGI IMG/M metagenome (GOLD analysis project Ga0126381, IMG submission 96465) | Tropical forest soil microbial communities from Panama - MetaG Plot_28 | ecosystem: Environmental > Terrestrial > Soil > Tropical forest > Bulk soil | place: Panama | collected 2016-02-17 | reverse complement strand
GCAGAGGTCCTTGTCGAGTTCGACGCCCACGGCATCGGCATGGAACTTTTGCGCCGCCATCATGACGATGCGCCCGTCTCCCGAGCCAAGGTCGAACATCTTCTCGCCCGCCTTAAGCCCGCCCAGCTGGAGCATTTTTTCGACGATCGTTTCGGGGGTGGGATAGTAGGGAGCCAGTTTTGCGTCTTGCGCGAAGGCGGTGGGCAGGATCGGCAGCAGGGCAAAGAGAAACAGGAGCCGGGGGCCGGGGGCCGGGGGCCAAGGGAAGGAGCGGCCCGGCGGGCCGGAATTCTTCGGCAAAAGCCACCGCCGCGGGGCGGCGCACCCTTCCCCAGCCCGCAGGCCCCGGCTCCCGGCCCCCGGCTTTCTCATATCCACACCTTCTCCAACGCCACTCCCTTCCTGCACCACTCACAATGCGCGCCGTCCACCGCGTAGCTCGCATCGAGCTTGGCCAGGTAGTAGAGGGGGAGGTCGAACTGAGGCGTGGTCGGCGTGGGTTGATAGATGATCACAGCAAGGCCTACCACATTCGCGCCGTTCTTCTCCAGAAGCTGTTTCAGTTCGCTCAGCTTGTTTCCCGTACGCAGGATGTCGTCCACGATCACCACCGGCTCGCCCGGCTCGGGGAGCAGGTATTGGCGGAAGTGGAGCGGCTCGGCGTCGTGCTCGCGCTCGGCCCAGTAGACCTGGCGGGTGCGCAGGGCTTCGCAGACACCGTAGGCCACGGGCAGGCCGCCGGTCATGGGCGTCACAATGGAGAGATCGCTTGTCATGGCCCGGATTTCAGGATTGGCGCGTAGCAGGCGGCTCAACCCCACCGACATCATACGCTGGTGCCGAGAGTAGCGCAGGGCCAGCGGCACCTGCAGGTACTCGTTGGAATGCAGGCCGGTGGGGTATTCGAAGTGGCCGTCTCGCAGCGCTCCGGTTTCGCGCAGCACGCTCACCACTTCTTCTTGGGTGGGAATCAGATGCATCTAACTGGCTCCGTGGCCGGTCACCAGCCTGGGAATGGTGCGCAGAATAATCTTCCAATCCAGGGCGAGCGACCAGTTATCAATGTACTGCATGTCCATCTTCATCCAGGTTTCGAAATCCACCAGGTCACGGCCCGAGACCGCCCAAAGGCAGGTCAGGCCCGGACGCATGCGCAGGCGGCGGCGCTGCCACTGCTTGTATTGCGCCACCTCGCTCGGAATGGCCGGGCGCGGACCAACGAGCGACATATCGCCGCGCAGCACGTTCCACAACTGCGGCCACTCGTCGATCGAGAAACGCCGAAGATAGCGGCCGAAGGTTGTAACCCGCGGATCGTCGGGAATCTTGAAAGCCGTCTCGCGCGTGGTGAGGTGGGCCAGCGCCGGCTTGAGCTCCTCGGCGTTGTCCACCATCGACCGGAATTTATAGAAGCGGAAGCGGCGGCCGTTGAGCCCGCAGCGCTCCTGGGTAAAGATGGCCGGGCCTGCGGAAGTGAGCCGGATGAGCCCGGCGATCAGCAGCATGAACGGCGAAAGCACCAGTATACCGGCGCCCGCGATGGCGATATCGGTGACGCGTTTCAACAGCAGGCGGATCTCGTCGTAAGGTGCGGCAGAAAACGTTAGCAGAGGGATCGGCCCGAAACGGTCGAGCGAGAGCGTGCTGTTGACGTGCGGGAAGAAATCGACCGCCAGCGCCGTGCGGACGCCCTCTTCGTCGCACAGCAGGAAGGTCTCTTCGAGATCGGGCAGGCTTTCGCTATCCACCGCGAAAAGGATTTCGTCCACCACCTGCCGGCGCAGCAGCGTGGGCAGTTCACCGATGGGCCAAACCGGATAAGTGCCACCGATGGAGATTTCCGGGGCTGCGACGGAACCACGATCGGCTGCGGCGGCTGCGCGTTCGCACAGGAACCCCCGGAGCTTGACCTTATATTCGCTGGCCTGCTCTAAGGACTCGGCGAGACGCACGGCCCGCTCGCCGGTTCCCACCACCATCACATAGAGCGGCTGGCCGAACTCACGGCGCACCAAGCCGACCAAACGCCCCGCGGTGAGACGAAACAGAAGCAGGACTGCCCAGGCGTAGCCCGTGAACAGGAAAAGAAAGGGCCGCGAAAGATCGAGGCGCAACAGGTATTCGACGACTACCAGGCACAGGGCGCCGTAAGCGCACTGGCGCGCAGTGTCGCGGAGAATGATGCGGGGATGGCCGGAGTCGAGCTTTTCATAGATGTTCAACCAGGCGGCGATCCCGACCCATGCCAGCAGCGCGAACCCGAGCACCAGCGCGTGCTTGTCTGGCGTGAGAAAAAACGCCCGCTCCAGGTGCAGGATGGAGCGCGTCTGGTAAGCTGCCTCGAACGATAGCCCGGTCAGTAAAATATCCGATAGCCCGAACAAAACACGGGCTTTACGTTGGCGGCTAAACATCCGGATTCAGGATAACACGGGGAACGCGCCAGCAAGCAGATGCTAGAATCCGGAGCATTGGGCAAGAATCTTCGGCTATTGGTGTGGCTTTGGCGGAGTCCCGCCGCGGCGATGAGCGGAATTCTGGACGGCGGAAGCCTGCTCTTCGCGAGTCTGGCCGCTCTGGCGGTCGGGCTGCTGTATCCGTTCGGCTTCTATACACCGCTGTTGCTGCTGGCGGCAGCCTATGTCCCAGGGATTCTACTGATCGGCGGTGCGGTAGGGCGGCTCGGCGGATTCACGGCGGATTTCCAGCGCGACTATGCGCCGCTGCTGACCTGCGTGGCGATGTCGTGGACGGCGGCAAGTGTGCTGGCGCTGCCGCTGCGGTGGTTCGCACCGGTGGGATTTATGCCGGCTCTCGGCGTATGTCTGGCATACTTCACCTTCCTTGTGTTCTTCGCGGTGCGGACCGTTCTGGGTGCGTCGAACGGAGCAGCGGCCGGCGTGGCGATTCTGTCCTGGCTGCCGATGGTCGCCGTGGCATTCCTGTGGGCGCCAATCCGCATGGGGCTCTCGTGGCTGGCCTCGCCGTTCTTCCTCTTCTATGCGTGGTACTGGCTGGGTGGTGAATTCTCGGGGTTGGGCGCGGGACTGCGCGAGCGCCAGAACTTCCGCCGCATGCTGGAGGCGGCAGCGCTGAATCCGCACGATGGCGATGCGCAGTATCAGCTCGGCCTCATTCATCAGCAGCGCAGGCAGTACACCGAAGCAGTCGAGAGGTTTCGGCGCGCGGTGGAGATCGACCCCACTGAGACTGACGCGCATTTCCAGCTGGGCCGCATCGCCCGCGAGCAGGGGCGCCCCGAGGAGGCTCTCGCCCATTTTCACCCGGTGCTCGAGCAGGATGACAAGCACAGCCTCAGTGAGATCCACCGTGAGAGCGGTGCCGCGCTGCTGGAACTCGGCAGGCTGCCAGAAGCGCGGCGTGAACTGGAGCTCTACACCGACCGCCGGCCGCACGATCCGGAAGGACTCTACTATTTCGGCCAGACGCTGGAACGGTTGGGGAATCGCGAGCAGGCGCGCCAGATGCACGAGCGCGCCCTGGAAGCGGCGCGGACCGCGCCCCGGTATCGACGACGGTTCACAGCGAAATGGAGCCGCCTGGCGCAGAAAGCATTGCGGCATTGACCGACCGCTCGTCGGCAGCGCAGCGCGGCCGCTCCCCTGCGGTCGCGGCTCTGATGGGGTTCACTGGTGTACAGCGGGCGACAGGCTCCGCAGTTTCTGTACCGCTTCGGCTGTTCGCCCGGCGGCGTAGTCAATTTCTTCTTCGGTGTTGAAGCGGCCGAGGCCGACGCGCACGCTGGATCGCGCTTCGGCCTCGCTCAGTCCTAGCGCTCGTAGCACATGGCTGGGCTCTACGGAGGCCGAACTGCACGCGGAGCCGGTTGAGAGCGCAATATCCGGCATACTCATCAACAGCGCCTCGGCATCGATTCCTTCAAAACGCAGATTGAGATTCCCGGCGAGCCGGTGCTCCATCGTACCGTTCAGCGCGACTCCCACCAGCGTGCCAAAGAGCCGCTCCAGCAGCCGGCTGCGTAGTTTTCCAAGCCGTGCCGCTTCCGTATTCATGGCGGAGGCGGCAATCGAACAAGCTTCGCCGAACCCTACGATGGCCGGTACGTTCAGAGTTCCCGAGCGGAATCCGGATTCGTGGCCGCCGCCATCCATCTGCGCCGCGAGCGCGACGGCCCCGCGCTGCCGCCGCACGTACAGGGCACCCACTCCTTTCGGTCCGTAGATCTTGTGTCCACTGACAGACAGCAGGTCGATTTTGTCCGCGGCGACATTCACCGGAACCTTGCCGAAGGATTGGGCAGCATCGCAGTGAAACAACACGCCGTGCCTCCGGCAGAGCTCGCCGACCGCCGCAACCGGTTGGATGGTTCCGATTTCGTTGTTGGCGTGTATGAGGCTCACCAGTACGGTGGCGGGACGAAGGGCCCGCTCCAGGCAGTCGGGATCCAACAGACCATCGGGTCGGCAGGGCAATACGGTCACGGCGAACCCCGACCGCTCCAGGCGGCGCACCGTATCCAGCACTGCCTTGTGCTCGGTGGCCATGGTGATGAGGTGATTGCCGCGTTGGCGGTATGCCTCCATTACGCCCTTGAGCGCCAGGTTCACGGATTCGGTAGCGCCGCTCGTGAACACAATCTCACGCGGCAGCGCTCCGGCCAGAGCGGCGATTCGGCGTCGCGCCTGTTCGACCGCTTTTTCCGCTTCCCAGCCGAACCGGTGGCTGCGGCTTGCCGCGTTGCCGAACCGCTCGCTGAAATACGGCAGCATGGCTTCGAGCACCCGAGGATCGACCGGTGTGGTGGCGTGATAATCCAGGTAAACGGGCGGGTGCATAACTCTCCACCTATTGTCGCGCGGCCCGCGATGGCGGATACTGGGGGTGGGTGCGCTATGCCGAAGCCCTCCGTTTTGCCGGCAACGGAAGTCGTGGAACGCGAACGCCTGGTGCCTCTCTACAGCGTCGTCCTGCTGGATGACGACGATCACACTTACGACTATGTGATCGAAATGCTACAGAAGATTTTCATCTTCAGCCTGGAGCAAGCCTACCGCCACGCCGAGGAAGTAGACCGCTGCGGCCGCACAGTTCTGATCACCTGCGAATTGCCGGAAGCCGAATTCGCCCGCGACCAGATTCATTCGTACGGTCCCGACTGGCGCCTGCCGCGCTCCAAAGGCTCGATGGCGGCGGTGATTGAACCGGCACGGCCGAGCTAACTGCAGACAGCCGACGGCATTGCGCTGAAGACCAGGCCCGAACGGCGCTTGGCGCCGCGGTCTGAGCTGTCCGCTGTGAGCTGTGAGCTGTCAGCTATCATGGGAAATATGATGTTTTTCCGCAGTTTACTGATCCTGTGTCCGGCGGCATGCATGCTGGCGCAAACCCCTCCCCCTCCGGCCCCGGCCCCGGCGCCCGCAGGGCAGTCCACACCGGTTCCTAAGCCGAACTTCGGTGTGAACCCGGCTGCGTCGGCTCCGAAGGCACCGGCCGTTCCTCCCGACCGCATCGTGCTGACGGTAGGGGATATCACTCTGACGGCGTCGCAGTTCGATCAGCTGATCGATATGCTGCCCGAGCAGTCGCGGGCTCAGGCGCGAGGTCCCAACCGCAAGCAATTCGCGGACAACCTGGTGCAGGTGTTAGCCCTTTCTCAGGAAGGCAAGCGGCGCGGCCTGAACCAGACGCCTTCCTTCAAGCTGCAGTCGAGCTTCACGGAGGCGAATTACCTTGCCGGCGTGACGTTCGGCCAGATCTCCAAGGAAGCTAAGGTGAGCGAGGCTGACGCCCGCACTTATTATGAAGCCCACAAGCAGGATTGGGACAGCGTGAGCGCACGCCACATTCTGATCCGATTCCAGGGCTCGCAAGTGCCGCTCAAACCGGGACAGAAAGAACTGACCGACGCCGAAGCGCTCGCTAAAGCACAGGAATTGCGGAAACGCATCGCCGGCGGCGAAGATTTTGCGACCGTGGCCAAGGCCGAATCCGACGATACCGGCTCCGGCGCTAATGGGGGCGACCTCGGCACATTCCACCACGGACAGATGGTGCCGGCATTCGATGCCGCTGCGTATGCCCTGCAGCCGGGCCAGATCAGCGAGCCGATCAAGACCCAGTTTGGCTACCACGTCATAAAGGTAGAGAAGCGCGAGACCAAAACGTTCGAGGAAGTGCGGCCGGAAATCGAGCGCCGCATGGCTCCCGAGCAGTCGAAGAAGGCGCTGGACGAGCTGGTGAAGAAGACAAACGCGGTGTACGACCCGGAATTCTTCAACACTGCCAAGCAGTAACCTCCCATGGCTGAATCGGTTGCGACCTGTAAACTGTCGTTGGCCTGCCCCACCTGCGGGGCGCCGGACGTGTTTTACAGTTGCACCCCAAACTGCTGTTTCAACCATGTGTGCAGCCAATGCGGCACCACCTTTGAACCGGTAACCGTAGCGTCGGGCGGCAGGGTGGGGGGCATTGTGCCGCCCGACCCGCTGCCCGACGCATCGGACCCTACCGTGGCCTGCGTCTTGTGCGATTCGACGGCGGTCTACGCGACGGCGGCGGGAGGGGCGGTATGCTCCCAGTGCGGCGCCCTGCTGCGCATCGAGTTAACGGAAATCGTTGCCAGTTCCTAGCTCGCCCGATTCTGCCTTTCGCCGTACGACATTAAACTGATTGATCCGGCTTGCAGCTGGTGCTATCCTGGTACTGACGTGGATTGATTTAGGGCTTTCGAGGCCCCGCTAATTGCAACCACGAAAAAAAGTGCTAAAGGCGAGTCGGTCTGTTCGAAAACATTTCGACCCTGGCGCTTTAAGCACCAGGGTTTTTTGTTGTCGGCAGCCTTTCTCGCTGGATGCTGGGAGGTGCGGGATGAGCGTCTGGCCCGAATCTACTCCCTCGGTGCTTTCCACCGAGGAGGGCGATCTGCTGTTGGCTTCGATTGACGTGGAGCCGCGGCAGCTCGAGAGCCTGCTGGAAACCCTAGCCCAATTGGATTTTCCGGTTAACCCACAAATTTATCACGACGCCTCGGTTGTATATCAATACCGTGACGGGAGGGAGGTGTCGAAGAGTGCGACGCTGGTGGAGTTTCCCGCATACGAAGTCCGCCTGGAGGAAGTCCGGCGCGCGTTAGCAGCAGCGGGTTTCGATTCCGCGTGTGTCCATGCGATTAACATGCTGGACGAAATTCACTCGGGACGCGTCGCCGAGCCGGCGCCGCAGGGTTCGCCGTACGTAGCTCGTTACCGGGTGAAGTGCCGGGCCGCCACACCGAGCCGGTAAACTTTCTACAGCGTTGGACAGTACGTCCGAATCTGGATCCGTAGTACTGTCGAAGTTTTCGCAGTTGCATGACGAAAAAATTGCGCCATAATACGTAAACAAGCTGTACCCTGTGGTAGCGGAACACTGGTATGGCGGGTGCTTACCCCGATGGCGATGGTACCCAACTTTCGCGGAGTTTTCGAGGGGAACAGACGGATTCTTCCGGGCCTGATTCTAGCTGCCGGCAGTGTGCTGTGCGCTCAGGAGACGATGCCGGTCTCCGGTCCTGGGGGTGCTGTGCGGCTGTTCACAGCCGACGCCGCCATCCTGGAATCGTCGGACGCACGCAAAGACCTGAACTGCATCGTAACTCCCACCAAGCCTTCGCTGGGGTTCGATCTGAAATTCCACTCGGGGTACGAGGTCAGCATTCCTTTACAGGACCTGGCGGGCGACGGAAACCAGCTCACCATGGTGTTCCGTGTCACTCCCGAGGGCCACGCCGACGATCCGGTTTACTTCTCCCAGCATGTGGCGGTGCCGGCGATCGGCACCGACGAAAAAGGTCCGGCGTTTCTGCAAGGCGTGTTTGACGTGGGAGAGGGCAAATATCATGTGGACTGGCTGATGCGCGACCGCTCGGAACGCGTTTGCTCGTTCCATTGGGACTCCGAGGCCACCCTGCCGAACAAAGACAAGCAGATGGCGCTCGATATCGGTCCGGCAAGTGTGCAGCCTTACGATACCGAGCCGTTCAAACAGGAGCCGCCAGTAGAGCGGAAAGCGGATCCGCCGCTGAATGTGAAGGTAATGGTGAATTTCGCCCCGCAAGATTCGCAGTCCGCTACGCTGCAACCTCTCGACGTCAACGCGCTGATCTCCATTCTGCGCAATATCGCACGGGAGCCGCGTATCGGGCACTTTTCGATCATTGCGTACAATATGCAGGAGCAGCGGGTGATTTATCGCCAGGAGGAGGCCTCGCAGATCGATTTTCCTGGGCTGGGACAGGCGCTGAGTTCCCTGAATCTGGGGACGGTCGATCTGAAGCGATTGAGCCAGAAGCACGGCGACACCGAATTTCTGAGCCACTTGATCACACAGGAAGTCGCCGGAGCCAAAGAAAAAACAGACGCGGTGATTTTCGCAGGGCCGAAAGTAGCCCTGGATGACGGCATCCCACCGGAAACGCTTAAGCAATTGGGTGAGGTAAAGTTCCCGGTGTTCTACATGAATTACAACCTCAATCCGCAGTCGAACCCCTGGCGCGATGCCATTGGAAATACGGTTAAATATTTGAAAGGAATGGAGTTTACGATCAGCCGCCCGCGTGACCTATTCTTCGCGTGGAGCGATATAATAGGGCGAATCGTGAAATTCAAGGGTGGGGCCACGGGCCTTAGTAACGCACCGTCCCAGTAAAGCGTCCCACATGAGGACATGCGGACCATCTCTCTCGCGCTGTTGTTGACCGGCATCTCATCTGCAAGCTTCGCTCAAAGCTTGGCGGCGACGGACAATCTGGCGCCCTACATTCCCACACCCCAGATCATCGTAGAGAGGATGTTGGAGTCGGCCCACATCCGGCCGGGAGAAGTAGTGTACGATCTCGGCTCAGGCGACGGCCGAATTCTGTTCACGGCCGTTCAGGAGTTCGGAGCGCGCGCGGTGGGCGTCGAGATCGTTCCCGAGTTGTGCGACAAGGCCCGGGAGCGGGTCCACTCCATGGGCCTGGACGACAGAATCCGCGTGATTCAGGGGAGCGCGCTTCGCGTGGACCTGAGCCCCGCCGATGTAGTGACGATGTACTTCCTCACCGGTTCGAACGAGCGCATGCGTCCGGCATTGGAGAAATACCTGAAGCCCGGCGCGCGCGTGGTGTCGAACCAGTTCCCCATCAAAGGCTGGAAGCCCGCCAACGTAGTGCACGTGAAGGACGGGTCGATGGAGCACACCATCTACGTGTACGCGATGGGGAAGAAGTAGCAGCTGAGCTTGAAACCAAGGACCAGGGCGCGTTGACCACGTAGCCGGAATTGTCTCGTGGCTCGCAGACTCGGGTTACTTCCCTCTCCCGGCGCTCTCCAGGACGCTCCGCGCCAGGTAATTTTCGATCTTTACGCTGTTGCGGGCGGTCTCGTAATAGGCGGTCTTGAGGAGCTGGTCCTTGGCGTTCTGCAGGGTCTCGCGGATGTTCTGCTGCACGCGGGGGTCGTTCAAGTCACGCTGGCCGCTCGGCTCCTTGGAAAATACCTTCAGGATCCGGTAGCCGTCCTGCGTGTGGATGATTTTTGAATAGCCGTTGGGCGGAAGCGCCATCACCATGTTGCGCAGCTCGGGATTGGCGCGTTCCAGAGTCGATTCCGTGATGAAGCCCATGTCGCCGCCGTTGGGGGCGGAGTTCGGGTCTTCGGAGTAGTTCTGGGCGAGCAGCGCGAAGTCCTCGCCGCGCTGCAGGCGGGCCGACAGGTCTTCGATCTTGCTCTTGGCTTCGGTTTCGTTGCGCGCCTTGGAGTTCTTCAGGTTGTGCACGTTGGGATCGGGATTGGGCGTGACTAGGATTTGCGCCATGTGCACCTGCGGTTCTTTCAGATTGAAGCTCGCCTTATTGGCGTTGTAGAAGCTGGCCACGTCGGCGTCAGTGATGGTGACGTGCGAGGTGATTTCTTTGTTGATCAGCTTGTCGACCGTGAGGCGCTGCCGGATCTGGGTTTTCAGATCATCAAGCGTCATGTGCCGGTCGGAAAGCTGTTTATCGAACTCTTCCTTGGTGAACGGCGCCCGCATCTTGTTGAGCTCGGTGTCGACGTCGGCGTCTACTGCCGTGAGGCCCGCCTTTTCGGCGCGCTGCAGGAGAATCCGGTTGGTGATGAGGTTGCCGAGCAGGTCGAGCTTCTGCGACATCACCAGGTCCTGGTTGGCGGCCTCGGGCTGCTGCGGATACTGTGACTGGTAGGTCTTTTCGAGCTCAGTATAGGTGATGGGCTGGCCATCCACCATGGCGGCCACATTGGCGGGCGGCGCGTGCTTGCAGGCGGTCAAAAACAATGCGCCCACTGTGGCGAGGAGGAATACGCGAGTACGCTGCATGAAGCTGAACCCACATTGTAACCGGTATTTACGGGTGGGGGCCGAAGTCCGTTAGAATAGACGTTCCCATGAGAGTCGGAATGATCGGCACCGGCGCGATCTCTGAGAAGCACGCGCAGGTCTACAAGAATATCGGCTTCGAGCTGACGGTCTGTACGGACATCTTCGAGGCGGCGGGCCGGCGCTTCGCCGAGCGGCACGGCGCGGAGTTCGTCGCGACCTATGAAGAGGTCTGCCGCCACCCCAAGGTGGACTACGTCGACGTCTGCACCTTCCCGGACTTCCGCCTGGAACCCATCGAAATCTGCGCCCAGCACGGCAAACACGTGCAGGTCCAGAAGCCTATCGCCACGAACCTCGACACCGCGCGCAAGATGATCGAGACGGCCCGCTGCGGCGGCATTCTGCTCGGCGTGGTAAGCCAGCATCGCTTCGACGACGCCAGCCTGTTCCTCTCCAGAGCCCTCACCGCCGGGCGGCTCGGCAAGCTGCTCGAGGCCGACTGCTACGTAAAATGGTTCCGGTCGGCGGAATACTATTCGCGGCCCATCAAGGGAAGCTGGAAGACCGAAGGCGGCGGCGCGCTGATCAACCAGGCCGTCCACCAGATCGACATCCTGCGCTGGCTGGCGGGGCCGATCAAAGAGATCTTCGCCGTGTGGCAGCTCGGGGCACTGCACAAGATCGAATCGGAAGACGTGGTGAACGCTGTGGTGCGCTATGCCAACGGCGCGACCGGGGTGATCCAGGCCGCGACCGCGTTCTGGCCAGGCTATCCGGAGCGCGTGGAGTTGCACGGCACCAAGGGCACGGCGGTGATTTCGGGCGACAAGCTGACGGGCTGGGACGTCGAGAACGACTCGGGCGAGCCGGCTCCCGTGGTGCAGGAAGTGGCCTCAGGCGCGTCCGACCCGATGGCCATTTCTCTCACGCCCTTCGAACGCCAGTTCCTGGATTTCGGCGATGCGATCGCCAAAGGCCGTAAACCAACGGTCGCCGGCGAAGAAGGCTACGCAGCATTGGAAGTGGTGGATGCCGTGTACCGCTCCTGCCGCACGGGGGAGAAAGTCGTGCTGGGACAGGGCGCTGCGGCGTAAGTAAGCCGCGACAAAGGCAAGGCCTAAGCTTGGCATGCCTATTTTGGCGTCACCAAATAACTCTTTAATAACCTCGGCAGTTCTTCTCCGCCGCAGAATACTCTAGACAAGATCGTCAGGGTCCGTTAGCGTGGAGCCATGGACACCGCAACCAAGCGTCGTAACCATTCGCTAAGTTGTACCCGCCTGTCCAGCTATCTCTACCATCTTTGCTCTGGTATGAGTCGCGGGCTTCTTAGCGCTAGGGAGACGATGGGCATTGGTAGCCCAGAATCCTGCTGAGATTCCGTTCCCTTTGGCAGATCGGGGTTCGAGTCCCGGCTCTCCGCCATGCTCTTTTGAAAGCGGAATAGTCCATTTTGTGGGACGTTGGCCGAGCGGCCGAGGCCCCGGACTGTAACTTAACTCCGTTCCTGGTCTCCGGGCTCGAGGGTGGTTCGACTCCATCACGTCCCGTGGAGGGGATCGCGCGGGTGTGTTTCAACCGCCGCGATCTCGGCGTATGTGGAAGGGAACCGTACCGGCTGGATGTTACCGGCGCCCCGTGCATGCCGGGGCGAACGATCTCGAAGTTCTCGTCAACCTCTGGCCGAATCGTCCGGCGACGAGACCTGCCGCCGGAAAACCAGTATGATTCGGGCGCCGAACATGGAATCCTGGGCCTGCCGGAGTGGTATATCGGAAGGGACAGCCCAAACCCCCGGGTGGGCGGATCGCATTGGCGACGTGGCGGTTCTATAACGAGAACGACCCGCTTCTCGAAACGGCTTGCTGGGCCGGTTCGATGGATGAACCCGGTGCCACCGGCACTCGACCCATAGTTCCACCATATGGAATTCGCTCGCCGGGCGGCAGTGTTTTTCGGGCCTGACAACGGGCGTCTGGCCGCATCCTGAATTCCACGATGCAGAATTGCTCGCGCTCTACGATTTCCGGCGCGGGTGTGGCGCGGACGCGGAATAATAATGAGGAATGCTCTCCCGCAGACGCTTTCTCGGCGCCGCGGCAGCCTGCGCCGCCCGAGGCGCAGTACGCGCCGGGGACCGCTTCCAACTGCGGGAGTTCAGCTACTCTCAGGTCCAGCTTACAGGCGGCCCGCTGGCAGACATTTACCGGCGCATGCACGCGCACTTTCTGAAGCTGGATGAGGATCGGTTGCTCAAGGTTTACCGCCAGCGGGCGGGACTGCCGGCTCCCGGCGGGGACATGGGCGGCTGGTACGACGCGGACGGCTTTGTTCCCGGCCACCTGATAGGCCAGCTCATTTCAGGGCTGTCGCGCATCTACGCCAACAACGGCGACCCGGAGGCCGCGGCGAAGGCGCGCCGACTGGTGAACGGTTATGCGGCGACCTTTTACGCTGACGGCAATCCGTACGCCAGTCCGAAAGCCATTGCCACGTGGGCCTGTTACGTGCTTGATAAATATGAGATCGGATTGCTGGATGCCGCCACGCTGGCAGGTTCAGAAGAGGCGCGTGCGCTGCTGCCTCGCGTCATCGAGGGCGCTCGTCGGTACATTCCCGACCACACCTTCGATCGCGCCGGTGTGAAGCAGCCGCCCTACGACGAGCCCTATGTTTTGCCCGAAAACCTTTTCAAGACGTACGCGCTGACCGGCGAGAAACGCTTCCTCGAAATGGCCAGGCTGTATCTTCTCGACGAAGGATATTTCAATCCTCTTGCCAACGGCGACAATGTTCTGCCGGGCCGGCACGGATACAGCCACGTCATCGCCCTGAGTTCAGCGGCGAAAGCCTACGCGGTGCTGGGCGACGAGAAGTATCTGCGTGCCATTCGCAACGCCTGGGACATGATCGAGCAGACGCAGCAGTATGCTTCCGGTGCCTGGGCCGCGGACGAGACATTCGTGAAACCGCGGCCGGGCGAGCTGGCGGCCACGCTGACCGCCACCCACAACCACTTTGAAACGCCGTGCTGTTTCTACGCGCATGCCAAGCTGGCGCGCTACCTGATGGCATTCACCGGGGAGGCAAAGTACGGCGATGGGCTGGAGCGCGCCCTGTACAACACCATCCTGGGGGCGCTCGACCCGGACGATGACGGCGGCTACTTCTATTACTCGGACTACCACTCGCGGGCGCATAAGGGCTACTACAAGCAGAAGTGGCCGTGTTGCGCCGGCACCCTGCTGCAGTCCGTAGCCGACTTTCCGCTCAACCTATACTTCCAGGATGCACACGGGATCTTGGTCAATCTTTACGCCGGAAGCGAGCTGCGCTGGAAGGCCAACGGTGTTGCCGTGAGGCTGGCCCAAACGACGGCTTACCCGGAGGCGGAACAGGTCGAGATTCGGGTCGATCCGGATTCGCCGATCGAGTTCGCCGTGCGGTTACGAATTCCGGGTTGGCTCGACCGGCCGGCGCGGATCGCCGTCAACGGCAAGGAGTCCGGGGTAAGAGCGGAACGCGGCACCTTCGCCAGCTTAAACCGCCGCTGGCGCAAAGGCGACGTCATTGAATTGCGGCTGCCGTTTTCTTTTCGCGCAGTGGCTATAGAGGAACGCGCTTCGGATACCGTCGCTGCGATGCGCGGACCGGTGATGCTGGCCGCCATCGATCCGCCCGAGACCCTGGCCGCGACTGCGTCCGCCCTGGCGAATATGGGCCCGGTGCGCGGCAATCCGCTGGAATTCGACTGCCGAACCGCGGCAGGCACAGTGAGAATGAGGCCTTTCTACAAGGTGCAACGCGAAACCTATAGCACGTACTTCCACCGGACAGAGGGATGATGGAGCCACGGATTCGAGCACGCTACCGCATGGAGACGCCGCTGCCGGCGGAGCAGGCGGCCGAAGTCATCGCGGGTGAGCAGTCTACCGGCACGTTTACGCGCATCCCTGGCGAGACCGATGAACTGCGCGAGCGGCACGGCGCCCGGGTCGAGTCGGTGACCCAGACGGGAGCTTCGGCAAGTGAAGTGGAACTGTCGTGGCCGCTTTCCAACATGGGGCCGTCGCTGCCGAACCTGCTCGCGACGGTGGCCGGAAATCTGTGGGAGTTGAAGCAATTCACCGCCCTTCGCCTGCTCGACCTCGAACTGCCGCCGCCGTTCCTCGATCGCTATTGCGGGCCGCAGTTTGGGGTGGCGGGAACGCGCAGTCTCTGCGGTGTCTATGGGCGGCCGGTGATCGGCACCATCATAAAACCAAGCGTCGGGCTCACGCCAGAGGCGACAGCAGAGATTGTGGCCAAGCTGGTCGAGGGCGGGATCGACTTCATCAAGGACGATGAACTACAGTGCGACGGACCGCACTGTCCCTTCGAGGAGCGGCTGAAGGCGGTCATGCGGGTGATCCATGACCACGCGGCCCGCACAGGCAAGAGGGTGATGTATGCCGCCAACATTACGGGGGAACTTGACGAGATGCTGCGGCGGCACGATGCCGTCGCGTCGTACGGCGGAACGTGTGTGATGGTGAGTATCCACAGCATCGGCGTCCCGGGCCTGGCCGCCCTGCGCCGGCATTGCGCGGTGGCCATCCACGGACATCGGAACGGCTGGGGGTTGCTGGGAAGGTCGCGCGACATCGCGGTGAGCTTCGTCGCCTGGCAGAAGATCTGGAGGCTGGCGGGGGTTGACCAGATTCATTGCAACGGAATCGCCAACAAGTTTTGGGAGCCCGACGAATCGGTGATCGCTTCGGCGCGCGAGTGCCTGAAGCCGATGTTCGATGTGCCGGGCAAAGGCTGCGAAGTCATGCCCGTGCTGGCGTCGGGACAGACCGCGCGCCAGGCGCCCGCGACCTACGCCGCCTTGGGAGTCACCGACCTTCTGTTCGCGGCCGGAGGCGGCATCATGGCGCATCCCGATGGAATTGCGGCCGGAGTGCGCAGCCTTCACCAGGCCTGGCAGGCCGCGGTCGACAACGTTCCGCTCGAAACGTATGCCGGCACGCACTCCGAATTACGCGCAGCGCTCGACAGGTTCAAACCGTGATGACGACGCCGCTGCCCCAGGACCGGCCGATCTTCTCGTTCTACGGAGACGACTTCACGGGTTCGACCGATGCGCTAGAGGCGCTGGCGGTAAATGGCCTTCCGGCCGTGCTGTTTCTGCGGCCTCCCGGTGCGACCGATCTTGCCAGGTTCGGCGGGTGCCGCGCGCTGGGTATCGCTGGCGAAAGCCGCAGTCGGACGCCGCAATGGATGCGCCAGGAGCTGCCGCCGGTTTTCCACTGCCTACGGAAGATCGGCGCGCCGATCGTGCAGTACAAGGTGTGCTCGACGTTCGACAGCTCGCCCGAAATCGGCAGTATCGGTTGCGCCATCGAAATCGGCCAACAGGTCTTCGGCAGCGGGCCCGTGGGGGTCGTTGCCGCCGCACCGTTGCTCGAGCGCTACGTGGTGTTCGGCAATCTGTTCGCGATGGGCGGGAATGGCATTCACCGTATCGACCGGCATCCGGCTATGCGCAAGCATCCGACCACCCCGATGGATGAGGGCGACTTGCTGCGTCATCTGGGCCGGCAAACCCGGCGGCGTCTGGCAGGGGTGAATCTTCTCGAGTTGCGGGAACACCCATTCGGGTGGCCCACGGAAGCGGAGGCGGTCTTGTTCGATGGCCTGGAACCCGCGGATATGGTGCTGACCGCGCAGTTGATTTGGGAGCACCGCGCTACGCCGCAGACTTTCGTGGCGGGCAGCTCCGGCTTCACGTACGGTCTGATGGATTACTGGCGGTCGCAGGGTTGGCTCCCGCAAGCGACGGCGTCTGTCCTCTCCGGAGGCGGACGCCAGGAGCGGATTCTGGTATTGGCAGGGAGTTGTTCGCCGGCCACCGAAGCCCAGATCCGCAGTGCCCTGCGTTCGGGATTCTGCGGCATTCGCCTTCATCCCAGAGAAATGAACGCATGCGCGGCCGAGCGCGAAGCGGTGGCGCAACTGAGCGCCGGCCGGAGTGTCATCTTGTATACCGCGCTCGGTCCGGCCGACAGAGTCGAGATCGACAACCAGCCTGCGTTGGGCGCGGCCATGGGAAGGTTATTGTGCCGGGTCATCCTGGCTTCGGGAGTGAGGCGCGTTGTGGTGGCGGGCGGCGACACCTCCAGCCACGCGGCGCGGGAGTTGGGAATTACAGCCCTGACTTTTCTGGCGACCCTGGCGCGAGGAGCGCCGCTCTGCCTGGCTCACGGGTGGCAGGACCACTTGGAGCTTGTGTTGAAAGGCGGGCAGATCGGATCGGAGAGCTTCTTCGAAGAAGTACTGTCATGGACATAGTCGAGGCACTTTGAAAAAGCGGCACGGCGTTCTTGTGTTCCTGATTTCGCTTTCGGCGATCGCGTTCCTCGACCGCCTGGCCATCGCCGTTGCCGGTCCGCGCATGCAGGACGAACTGCAAATTGGGCCGGACCGATGGGGCTGGGTGCTGGGTGCGTTCGCACTGGGCTATGGCTTATTCGAGATTCCGTCGGGCGCTTCGGGCGACCGGCTCGGGCAGCGCCGCGTCCTGACTCGAATTGTGGTGTGGTGGTCGGCATTCACGGCATTAACCGCAGCCGCTGCCGGATTCGTGCAACTGATGGTCATCCAGCTTCTGTTCGGGGCGGGCGAAGCCGGCGCGTACCCCAACATTTCAGGGGTCATCGCGCGCTGGTTCCCCGCCTCGGAGCGGGCCCGTGCGCAGGGTGCGGTTTGGGCCGCCAGCCGGATGGGCGGGGCTCTTTCCCCGTTGCTGGTGGTGCCGCTGCTCGCTGCCTTCGGATGGCGCGGCATGTTCTGTGTCTTGTCGGGGTCTGGGCTGGTTTGGGCGGCCGGATGGCGCCTCTGGTTTCACGACCGTCCCACCGCACAGCCGGGCATCACGAGGGCGGAACTGAACGAGATCGGAACCGCCAAACTGGTGCGGAGCCGTGGCGTCTGGCGCGGGTTGCTGCGCAGTCGGCAGGTATGGCTCCTGCTGACGATGTATTGGTGCTACGTCTGGGGCTCGTGGTTTTACTTTTCGTGGTTCCCTACGTTCCTGGTTCGCGGCGCCGGCTTAAGCGAGAAACAGATGAGCCTTTTTTCCGCGCTGCCGTTTGTGCTGGGCGGTTGCGGCAATCTGGCCGGCGGGGCCCTCAGCGATCATCTGGCCGCGCGTTATGGCCTGAAGGTAGCTCGATGCGGCCAGGGAGCGGCGAGCCTCGCGCTCTCGTCGCTGCTGATCCTCGGGCTTGCTTACGCCACGAACAAGGTGCTGGTAGTGGTCCTTTCCTCTATCGGTTTCGGCGTGCTGGACCTGATGCTGCCGGCCACGTGGTCTCTTTGTCTCGATCTTGGCCGCGCCCACACCGGCGTGCTCACCGGAGCCATGAATTCGGCCGGCCTGGCGGGCGGCTTCGCGTGCACCGTTTTGTTCGGCTACCTGGTCCAGCTGACGGGCGGCTACCGCGCGCCACTCAGTCTGGTGGCCGTCATGGTGATGTCGAGCGCCATTCTATTCGCGTGGATCGATCCGCATCAGGCTGTCTGGAAGGAAGGCGAGTGATGAGATTTCTGGTTACCGGCGGCGGAGGGTTCATCGGTTGGCGAGTCGTGAGGAATCTGCTGGCTCGAGGGATACCCACGGTCGTAGCCGATTGGGGCGTCGATCCGCGGGTCCGCGAGCGCCTGGAGCGGGAGAGCGGCGCGCTCGTGGGTTTCGTGCCCTGCGACGTCGCCGAATTCTCCGACGTGGAGCGTTGTTTCCGCCTGCAGCCCGAAATCACACATGCCATCCATCTCGCCTACCTGATGAGCGCCGAAGTGGAGGCGAACCCTCACCTGGGGGCTCGCGTGAATGTCCTGGGAATGGTGAACCTGTTCGAAGCCGCGGTGAATCACCGGCTCGAGCGGCTGGTCTTTACCAGCAGCGAGACCGTTTACGGGGCATCTCAGCTCGTGTATGGAGAGCGGCCGGTCAGAGAATCGGATCACTGCGCCCCCAAGGACCATTTTTTCACTTACGGGGTCATGAAGATTCTCAACGAATTCATGGCCGAAAAGTACGTTCAGAAGCACGGCATCAGCATGGCGTGCGCGCGGCCGCCCGTGGTTTTCGGGCACGGCCGAAAACGCGGCGCGGTGCTCTGGGCGGAACAGTTCTTTTCGTTGCCCGCCATCGGCAAGCCAATTTCGTTGCCGTTTTCGGCGGAGAACCGCGACTGCTGGGTCTATGTGGACGACTGCGCGGAGCAACTGGTCCGCCTCGCTCTGAAACCACGTCTGACGCACTTCGCGTATAATGCGAGCGGCTGCGCGATACGCGCCGGCGACCTTGCAGAGGTGGTGCGCCGATGGGTCCCCGATGCCGAGATCACGTTCGATGCGAGCAAACCCTCAACACCGCTGGTGGACGACCTGGACGGCAGCCGGCTGATCGAGGAGATCGGCTTCGCGCCGCGGCCGATCGAGGAGGGCGTGCTGGCACATCTCAACGAGGCGCGCGCCGAAGCAGGGTTGCCCCCGATTCGCTGATGTGGAGACTGCTATGAAACCTTATCGAGCCACGGTTGTCGGAAGCTTCCCCCGGCCAACGACCGTCGCGGACACGATGAAACGCCCGAGTTTGTCGCCGGCCGAAGTCGACGACATGATCCGCTGGGCCGTGCGCGAGCAGGTCTCCTTGGGACTGGAGACGGTGACAGACGGCGAGGGCTACCGGGAAAACATGTATTACTTCTATCAGAAGCGCCTGGATGGCGTATCGATGGAAGACATGGTGATGCAATCGTTCGGAACGGCCGGTTTCGGGATCGAATGCGCGCGCGTCACGGGCGAGATTCGCAACCCCCGCTGCAACCTGGCGCACAACTGGAAGGTGGCCCGGGGGGCAGCGCCACCGGCCGTATCGGTGAAGCAAACGGTAACCGGGCCGCACGTGCTCGCGCGCTTCAGCGTAAACCAGCGCCCCGATCTCTACCCCAGCGAACAGGATTTGTGCCGAGCCTATGCGGGAATCTTGCGGCAGGAGCTTGCCGAGGTGATCGCGGCGGGGTGCGAACAAATTCAATTCGACGAGCCGATGTGGACCGAATCGCCGGAGCAAAGCGAATGGGCGGTCGAGATCTTAAACGAGCTCATCGAAACGCTGGGCCCTGTGCGGGTGGGCCTGCACGTCTGCGGGGGCAATCCGCGGCGGAAGCGCGTGTATTTCACGAAATACACCGACCTGGCGCCGGCCTTCCGCAAAGCGCGCATCCACGAGGTTGTGCTGGAGCACTGCACGCTCGGCTACGACCTGATGGATCTGTGGCGCCTCTGGGATTTTCAGGGCGATCTGGCTCTGGGGGTCATCGACCAGCGCAGCGATACGATTGAGACCCCTGACGTGATCCGCGAGCGGATCAAACCGGCGCTCGAATACTTTGCGCCGGAGCGGCTCCTGCTCACCAGCGAGTGCGGGTTCGGGCACGTGCCGATCGACATCACGCGATCCAAACTGGCGGTCCTGACGCGAACCGCGAAGGAGCTTGCCTCGGCATAGACCGTCGGAAGCAACGGAGGCTTTGACGATGATGCTCTCGAGACGGAGTGCACTAAAGACCCTGGCAGGGGGGCTTTCGGTTTCCCGGTTGGCCTTGCCTGCCGAAGATGAGCCAAGGTTCAAGCCGGAGTGGGAATCACTGAAACAATATCGCTGTCCCGAGTGGTTCCGCGACGTCAAGTTCGGCATTTGGGCGCACTGGGGACCGCAGGGAGCTCCGAAGCAGGGCGACTGGTATGCGCGCAACATGTACATTCAGGGGACGCGGCAGTACGAGTATCATCTGAAGCATTACGGGCACCCGTCAAAAGTCGGCTTCAAGGACATCATTCCACTGTGGACCGCGAAGAACTGGGAACCTGAGACGCTGATCCGCCGTTACAAGAAGGCCGGCGCGAAATACTTCGCGTCGCTGGGCGTGCACTGCGATAATTTCGACTGCTGGAACTCCCGCTACCACCGTTGGAACGCTGTGAACATGGGGCCCCAGCGCGACATCGTGGGGACGTGGTGCAAAATCGCCCGCGACAACGATATGCGCTTCGCAGTGAGCGAACACCTGGCGTGGAGCTATTCGTGGTTCAACGTAAATAAGGACGCTGACGCCACGGGGCCCTACGCCGGCGTGCCTTATGACGGAAACGATCCGCGGAATCAGGACTTCTATTTCGAGCCGCACGCCGAGCGGGAAGCAAATTTCACGCAGCATCCTTCGGAGTCGTTCAAGCTGTCGTGGTTCAGGCGGATTCAGGACCTGATCGACCAGTACAAGCCCGACCTGGTGTACACCGACGGCGGAGTATTCGGCCAGATCGGCCGCGACCTGATCGCCTATTACTACAATGCCAACCTTTCATGGCACCACGGCAATCAGGAGGGCGTCTACACGATTAAACATCAACCGCCAAATGGCAAGACGGGCGAGTGGCAGGAAGGCGCGGGGACCCGCGACATGGAGCGCACCGTGCTGAGCGACATCTCGGAGCAGCCCTTTCACACCGATATGTGTCTCGGCCAATGGCAGTATTTCGAGGGGTTCGAGTACAAGAAGTCGCGCGACGTGATCCACACGCTCATCGACGTGGTCAGCAAGAACGGCACCATGCTGTTGAGCGTGCCGCAGATGCCCGATGGCACGCTGGACAGCCAGGAGGAATCGATCCTCGACGACATCACCAGGTGGATGGCACTGAATAGCGAGGCCATTTACAGCACGAGGCCGTGGAAGCGATTCGGCGAAGGTCCGGAGACGACCACGACCGAGGTGGTGGATCTCCGGAAAAGACAGCCTCTCACGGCCAACGACATCCGTTTCACCACGCGCCCTGGGAAACTCTACGTCTTTTGCCTTGGCTGGCCGGAAAAGGATATCGAAGTACAGTCCTTGGGTACGGCTGCCGGGTTATGGACGGGAAAGGTGTCGAATATCCGGCTGCTAGGCTCTCAGGAGAAGCTCAAGTGGACGCTCGAGGCGGAACGGCTGAAAATCGTCCGTCCCGCGCACCAGCCGAGCGACTTCGCCATGACGTTCGAAATCTCGTAGGGCCGCTACCAGACCGGGATCGGCAGACTGTCGAGATCGTGGTACATCCGGTAGGGCGTGACTTCGCCCACCGCGTAGAACGGCCGGAACCTGGCCTGTATCTTAGTGCCGTCCGGAGGCGCCAGGCGGAACACGCCGGGAGAATGGTCGGCCACCAGTTCCTTTTCGAGGTTGGCGGGTTCCGGCAAGCGTGGTATTGCTTCCAATACCCAGTCGTCCATCACGAGCACGACTGGGCCTCGCACCACCGCGATGCGGCGGGGATGCTGCTGGTCCACCGGTTCCATGCGAAGGGTGAGCGGAATACGGATATCTACGCGGTCTCCAGGCCGCCAGGTGCGCAAGATTTCCGACCACGCGCCTGGTTTGCAGGCTTCGGCATCTTCGTGATTCACGTTGATGGAAGCGTTGCGCGTCCAGCTGGGTATGCGGAAGCGCAGTGCGAAACGACTGCTCCGGCTCATCTCAAGATGCAAAGTGGAAACTTCGCTTTCAGGATAGGCGGTCCTGAGCGTCGCTTTGACCTCGCCGCCCGGACCCTGCCAAGTCACTTCGGATGGCAGATAGAGGTTCACATACAGACCCGACGCATCCTTGTAATAGATCAGGTTGTGGTAATCCGCGACGTTTTGGATATAGGAGCCGGAGCAGCAGGAGTAGCGGGAGACTTTGTAGATTTTCATACCGCCGCCGACCCGGTAGTCGGCGTAGTAGAAATGTTTGCCGCCGGTGGTGATCGGCAGCGCAGCCCCTACTCCGTTGTAGAGCAGCCGTTCGGCCCAATCGCCGTAGCGGGCCTCTCCGGTGAACTCCATCAGGTATCGCGAGAGCTTAAACCCCGCCCATGATCCGCAGACCGCTTCGAAGGTTGCATTGCGAGCTTCAAGGCTCCTGCCGAGGGTTCCGTTGGGCGCCACGAATCGTTCCATAGGCCCGTACCCTCCGGTCGCGTAACATTGTGTGGTTTGGAGGTAATCGTATGCGTTCTTAATAATGTCGAGGTAGAGCGGATCACCGGTTACGGCGTAGGTCATGGCCGCACTGCTGAATGTATTGACATGACTGTAGGCGTGCACACCATGCGCCTCGGCGGGCGTGGAACTTCGGGCGAATTTCCTCCAGTAAGTCTCGTACCGGTAGCTGTCGGCGAACGTTTTGATGGTGTTGTCCCCCGACCTTTGCCATGCACGGTACAGGTTCTCCGCAAACGTGTACCATTCGGACGGTCTGCCGTTGAGCCACTCGCCGCCGGCGGGCGTGCGCTCGCGGCTGTAATGGCGAGTGGTCCACTCGAGCGTCCTTTCGAGGAGCGGGCCCGCAGGTGCATGGCCGGCATACTCCACCAGGTCAACCAGCCCACAGACCAGCTTCTCGTAGGCGTAGAGATCCATGCCGCAGTCGCCGGAGGGCTTGATGGTCTTGGCCCATTCCGACAGCAGGTAGGCAGCCTTGTCGCGCAGCGCTGTGTCTCCCGTTGCGCAATACATGCGGGCCATTCCGCTCAGCCATTGTCCGAAGACCGTATCGCTATTCTTCGCGCACCATCCGCCTAACGGTTTGCCGGGAGCGGGCAGACCGGCGGCCGCGCGCCATCCTTGCAGTATGTCGTCGTCGGAAACCGAAAGGTAGTATTCTCGCGCAGCCGCATACTGGTCGCGCCACCGGCTCTTGAGAAGTCGCACACCGCGATAGTCGAATGGCTGAAGGACCACTCGGGATGCGCCCGGCGCGGCCTGCGCCCGGGGTTGGAGCGCCAAAGCGCCGCTCAGGACGCCGGTGGTCCGCAGCCAATCGCGACGACTACTCCGGGCTTCCATACCTCACCGTGAATATCACGCAGCACGGGGCTTCGTCAAAGCCCGAGCCGTTCTCAGAATGTGACGCGCAGGGAAGCCTGCCCAACGCGCGAATTGCGCGCCGATGTAAGCGAACCGAATGCGGCATTCACCTGTTGTCCGGTCGCGGGATTGAATTGCGCCGTTGTGTTCATCCCGGAAAACTGCGTGTGATTGAAGGCATTGTAGGCCTCAAACCGGAGCTGAAACCGGACCTTTTCCCGGATCGGGAAATTCTTGAAGATCGTCATGTCGAAATTGTTGGTCCCAGGCCCGCGCACGACATCGCGCGGCGCATCACCCGGTGTTCCAATCGCCGGCAGCGCGAATACGCTCGTGTTGAAGTATTGGAGGAACGTCCTCTGACCTTTCGGAAGGATCGGGTTGGAGAGAACCAAAGGTCGTACCCCGTCGCCGCCGCCCGGAATATCGAGGCCGTTGGTCGTGCTTAGGGTAATGCCGGATGGCGCTCCGCTGATGAACGAGGCAACGCCCGAAAGCTGCCAATGATCGCCGATGGCGCCGACCACTTTGTTCTTCACCAGTTTGGTTGCCCCGGGAACGTCCCAGAGCCAGTTGACCTCGACGATGTGTGTGCGGTCGAAATCCGATTTGCCATAGTTCCAGATCTTGATCGGCACGATGTCCGCCACCGCTGCGAAATCGTTACTGACGTAATCCATCGATTTTGACCAGGTCCAGGCGCCGCCGATCTGCAGCCCCTTGGCGAAGCGCCGGTTCACTTGCACCTGCATCGAGTGGTAGCTCGAATTGCTGGCGAATTCATCCTCCTGAATGCTGGAGTAGCCCAGGTATGGCTCGAGGAAGATATCGGGGAGCGGCTTGCCGGGATTGGTGGGATCCTGGTTGCTGGCGAGGAAGTGCGCTCCATACGGCAGGGTGTTGAGATTGCGCTCCTGCAGCAGATGGCGTCCAAGCGCGCCGACGTAAGCCACATCGAGCACGGTCTTGTGACCGAGTTCCCGCTGTATACCCAGGCTGAAGTTATACACGGAAGGGACGTTGCCTAAAAGCGAAAGACCGGCGGTGGACGAAGGAGCGAGATTGCCGGTGCTGTTCGTGAGGCTGGCGAAAGAGCTGTAGTAGATGATCGGCGTGTACTGTATGGGCGGCGTCTGTGCGATATCGAGCAACATGACGCGTTCGCGCTCGTTGTGCACAACACCGAACCCCCCACGCACCGCGGTTTTGCCGTTGCCGAAGACGTCCCAGGCAAATCCCACCCGCGGGTCGACCATGATCCCTTGATGGTCCATCATTCCGCCGGGATATCCTGCCGTGCCTTCCTGCACCATACCGTTGGCGGGATTGCCAGTGTCGGGAACGAATGCGCCGATCAACAACGCGGGCACAATGTTGCCGGTCGCCGGGTCGATTCCCATCCGCTTCGCGCCCACCAGTGTGGGGTAGTAGAGCCGAGGCGCCTGGGCCGGATTGTATACGTTGGGCTCGAAACTGGAGTCCTGATTGTGCTTGTCACTGTAGGGCGTGTACCAGGAAAACCGCAGCCCCAGATCGAACGTCAGCCGCCGCGTGGCTCTCCAACTGTCCTGCACGAACCAATCGAGCGTGTTGCCCCTCCCGTTGGTCTCGACGCGCGTATTGCTTTCCTGATAGGACCGGAACACGCCCAGCAGAGCGTTCGAGTAGGCATAGCCGGAATCGAGAGGGTTGCTCGAATCGCTCGAAAAATCGAAGCTGCCCCAGTTCGTGCCGCGCGCCCCGCTATAGTAGCGCACGCGTTCGTAGTAAATGCCCGCTTTGAGCGTGTGCACTCCTACAACCTTCGTCAGGTTGTTCGTAAAGTCGAACAACGTATCGTCGCTCTTGGTGGGGAAACGCGAATCCCACGTAAAGCTCGCCGCGTTGGTGATGCCGCCGAAGGTGGCCCACGGAATCATGTTGAGCGGGTTTAATTGCGGGTAAAACTGCGGTAGCGTAATTCCCAGCGCCGGCTTGCTGAGCTGGTTTACAGAGGCCTGATCGAAGGGGACGATCAACTGCTGGCTGTGGTGCACGCCGAAGGAGAATTCATCCACCATGGTGGCGCTGAAGGTGTGGGTCAGATTGGCCACGCCTCCATCGTCGGAGAAAACGTTCGTCGTCTTCAACTCGCCCCAAGGCGCGCCGCTGCCGCCGCCGCCAATGTTATAGCCGGATTGATGCAACCGGAAATCCAGCCCGCGCACATAAACCCTGGTGTTGTCATTGATGTTGTAATCCACGCGATAGACTTCGTTGTTCCGCGTCGCCGGAATCACCTCCTGAAACGTATAGTTGTACCCGCCTTTCGTAATGGCAGTATTGAGCTGGTTCGGCAGAGGGAAAATATCGAGCAGCTTCTGGCCATTGGAATTGATGCTGCTGGACGGAATCATATTTCCCGGGAACGGATTGCCAGTGGTCGGGTCTTTGATGGTTGTGGAAACCGCGGAATAGTCGCCGTTCCTTTGAGCCTGAGTGGGAACCGTCACATTGACGATGCTCTGCGGAGTACTGGTGGGCAAGTATTCCTGGGAGTAGAAGAAGAAAAGCTTGTCCTTGCGATTGATCAAATGCGGGATATACGCAGGACCACCCAGGTTCGCCCCCCAAGTATTGAACCGATAGCGCGGAATCGGCGTGCCGGCGCGGTTCGAGAAGAAGTTATTCGCGTTGAATTCTTCGTTGCGCTTGTAGTAATAACCGTTGCCGTGGTATTGGCTGGTGCCGGCGCGCGTAACAGCCTGTACCAGCACCCCCGCCGTGCGGCCGTACTCGGCCTGGTAGTTGTTCATCAGAACCTTGACCTCACTCACCGCGTCCATGTTGATGGGGGTGGGGGTGGTCTGAGAACTGCCCAGATCGTTGTTGGTGATGCCGTCGATGGTGACGGAGGGATAGCTGATGCGCATGCCCTGTGCATTGGGATAGGCGGTTCTGGTGCCGATGGCGTCGGAATCGGTCGAGGGAACCACTCCGGGCATGATGCGGAGCAGCGACAGAAAATCGCGGCCCCGCGCCATCAGTTCGTCCATCTGGGCGCTGGTGATCAGACCGGAGCGATCTTCGCTGTTGACTTGCACGGGCGTACCCGATGCGTCTACGGTCACCGATTCGCTGGTGCTGCCGACTTCCAGCGCAAAATCACCGGCGGAAAGCCGTTCGGCCGCAGTCATGTTCAGGTCGGTCTTTTCCACCTTCTTGAACCCCGGCATTTCGGCGCTCACCGAATACCGGCCTGGCAGAACCGCGGTGAAAGTGAACTCCCCGGCGCCGCCGGTCTTCTGCACGGTCTTTACTCCGGTGTCGCTGTTGGTAAGAGTTACGGTGGCGCCCGCGACCGGCAGGGAAGTCGGATCGCTGACCGTTCCGGCAATGCTGCCGCTCACGGTTTGGGCGACAGCGCTGGCGGCAAATGCAAGCAGGCTCCCGAGAATGAGTGTTGCGAATCGCAACGACACTGTTTGGCGAGACATACCAGGTCCTCCGCGATGGGTTTAAGGTATCCGTTAACTGCCGATCGCGATCCCGCAAAAACCGTGATAGTTTCAAATTCCGCAGAGCGGAATGGCCATAACCTCGAAAATAGGGGCGCCGCGAGGTTACAGATCAAAGACTTGAACCGCACGATTCCGCGCTGCGGAACCGAATCACAGCGTGTTTTTTGTGGTGATGAAGGCTTCCGTCTGCCATAGAATCAGTCCAATGCAGTACCTTTTACCCGCGGCGCCGCGGCCCATCGTCATCATTGGGGCAGGTGGAATCGTTCGTGACGCGCACCTGCCGGCCTACCGCGCCGCCAGCCTCCCGGTCTATGGCATCTGCGACCTGGATCCGGCGCGAGCCGCTGCGCTGGCTTCGCAATTCGGAATTAGCCGCGTCTATCCGGGCTCTGATGACGCCTTTTGCGATGCACCGAGGAACGCCGTTTTCGACGTGGCGACTCCGCCGGATGCCATCGTGTCCGTTCTGGAAGGAGTGCCTGACGGCGCTGCAGTCCTCATCCAGAAGCCCATGGGGAGGGATCTGGCGGAGGCGTATTTGATTCGCGATCTTTGCCGGCGCAAACGCCTGACGGCCGCAGTCAACTTCCAGTTGCGTTTTGCACCGGCCATGCTGGAGGCGCGAAGGCTGATCGAACAGGGCGCCATCGGCGGCGTTCACGATATGGATGTCCGGGTGAACGTCTTCATGCCTTGGCACCTTTGGCCGTTTCTGGAAGGCTTGGCGAGGATGGAAATACCGATGCATTCCATCCACTACCTGGACCTGATCCGCTCTTTCCTCGGCGAGCCTTCCGCGGTGTGGGCGCGAACCACCAAGCACCCCAGCGTCCCGCGGCTGGCTTCGGCGCGCTCCCACATCATTCTCGACTACGGCGAGATGCGCCGCGCGGCCGTTGCGACGAACCATGGCCATCTCTTCGGTCCCCGCCACCAAGAGGCGTACGTCAAGTGGGAAGGTACGCGCGGGGCCATCAAGGCGCGGCTGGGACTGCTCATGGACTATCCCAGGGGCATTGCCGACGAATTCGAGTACTGCACACTCGAAGACGGCCGGCCGCCCGAGTGGAAAACCGTCGAGATCGCCGGCTCGTGGTATCCGCATGCGTTCATCGGAACCATGGCGAGCCTCATGCGGTTCGCCGAGGGCTCGGATTCCAGCCTGCCTACGAGCGTCGAGGACGCCTACCGTACCATGGAACTTGTGGAAGCTGCCTACCGATCGAATGACTCCGGAGGAACGCCCATTGTCCACGATTGAACGCTTCGCAGGCGTCGAGGGGGCATCGTGAGACCCCTGGAAGGTCTGCTGGTTCTCGATTTCAGCCAGTTTCTAGCCGGACCTTCGGCCGCCCTGCGGCTCGCCGACCTGGGAGCGCGTGTCATCAAAATCGAAAGGCCCGATGGCGGGGACCTTTGCCGGCGGCTCTATATTTCCAACCTGGAACTCGAAGGCGACAGCACCCTGTTTCACTCCATCAATCGCAATAAAGAAAGTTTCGCGGCGGACCTGAAAGACAGTGAGGACCGCGGCCGCGTACTGGCGATGGTGGCCCGGGCCGACGTCATGATCCAGAACTTTCGCCCTGGAGTGATGGAGCGGCTGGGGCTAAATTATCGCTCGCTCGAAGAGCGTTTTCCGCGGCTGGTTTACGCCGAAATCACCGGCTATGGCGCGGCGGGACCGTGGCGGAACAAGCCAGGCCAGGATTTGCTGGTGCAGGCGCTCTCGGGTCTGGCATGGCTGAACGGTAATGGCGATCAGCCGCCCACACCCTTCGGGCTGGCGGTGGCCGACATGTTCGCGGGCGCGCACCTGGCGCAGGGAATCCTGGCCGCGCTGGTGCGGCGCGGCATCACCGGACGCGGCGGACTGGTCGAGGTCAGCCTGCTGGAGTCGGTACTGGATTTTCAGTTTGAAGTGCTGACAACGCACCTCAACGATGGCGGCAAACTGCCCGAGCGCAGCCACGTCCACAATGCCCACGCCTATCTTGGCGCGCCCTACGGCATCTACCGGACGGCCAACGGATATATCGCGCTTGCCATGGGCTCGGTAACTGAACTCGGCAAGCTGGCCGGCTGCCCGGCGTTGGAAGAGTACCGGGATCCGCAATCGTGGTTCACCGAGCGCGACCAGATCAAGCAAACGCTGGCCTCCCACCTGGCCACTCGCTCCACCGCGGACTGGCTTTCTCGTCTGGAGCCCGCCGGCTACTGGTGCTCGGATGTCCTGACCTGGCCCGAATTGATGGGAGGCGAGCCTTTTCAGGCCCTCGACATGGTGCAGGAGATCCCCTGCCGCGGCGGTTCCGTGCTCCTCACAACGCGCTGCCCCATCCGCATCGACGGCGAGATTTACAAAAGCCGGAAGCCGGCTCCGGCCGTCGGCGAACACACCGCCCAAATCCTGAGAGAGTTTCAACCGTGAACCCATTTCGAGTGGCCGTTCGCGCCTTCCCACCGTTCGAATCGGCGATCCGCAAACAATGGGAGTCGTTTGAATCGGAAGCTCGCACGGGGCTGAGGCTGGAGGCCGTGCCTCTCGATCTCCATTCCTTGCACGCGGCCTTGTTCGGCAATTCGGGCGCAATCTGGGATGCGGCATTCGTGGTGACGGATTGGGTTTCGGAAGCCGCGGCGTCCCACGCCGTGCTCGACCTGGGGCCGTTTCTGGCATCGGCCGCACCGGACGGCTATCCGGATGCATGGCCTCCGTCGTTGCTCCGCTTCCAGCAGGTTGACGGCCGCGTGCTGGGCCTGCCGTATCACGACGGCCCGGAATGCCTGATCTACCGCAAGGACCTGTTCGAGGAGAACGGCCTCAGGCCTCCGGAAAACTGGACGGAGTTCCACCGGATTGCGCGGCAGTTGCACTGCCCCTCCCAGAACCGGTACGGCGCCGTCTTCGCCGCCTACCCGGACGGTCACAACACCGTTTACGATTTCTGTTTGCAGCTTTGGAGCCGTGGCGGTGAGCTGTTCGACAGCGCCCGAAGACCCCGGCTCAACACCGAACCGGCGCGCGAGGCGCTGCGCTTTTACCGTGAAATTCTGCGCGACCGGTCAGCGGTCCATCCCGGCTGCCTCGAATTCGACTCCGTGAAGTCCGGGTACGCGTTTGCCAGGGGCGAAGTCGCCTTGATGGTGAATTGGTTCGGATTTGCCGCTATGTGCGAGACCGCATCCGAGTCTCGGGTTCGAGGGAGGGTGGCCGTGGCCGGCCTGCCAGCGGGCGTGTCACTGAACGTGTACTGGACGCTGGCTATTCCGGCTAGCTGTACTCGTCCGGAAACATCGTGGCAGTTCCTGCGCCATTGCGCCTCTGCCGAAATGGACAAGCTGTTGACGCTCGAAGGGGGCATCGGCTGCCGTAAGTCTTCCTGGGAGGATGCCGACGTTAACCGCGTGATCCCGCTGTATCGTGAAATGGAGCGGCTCCACGCTGGCGCCCGTGAGCTGCCTCGAATGGCCCAGTGGGCGCGGATCGCGTCGGTGATCGATGCCTTGGTCCTGGAAGCCATCCGCTCGGACCGCGCCGAGCCGGAGTTGCTCGCCGAGGCGCAGGAACGGATTACCAGGCCATGATCGAATCCCGTTTTTTTGAGGACTACGAAACCGGCTCCGTGCGCCGGACTTTGGGCCGCACGATCACGGAAACCGATATCGTCATTCACGCCGGTCAGACCGGCGACTTTTATCCGCACCATATGGATGCGGAATGGTGCAGCATGCAGCCGTTCGGCCAGCGTATCGCGCATGGAACGCTGATCTTCAGCGTGGCCGTCGGCATGACCGCCGGAGATGTCAATCCGGAGGCTTTTTCATACGGATATGACCGGCTCCGTTTCATTCGCCCCGTCTTCATCGGAGACACCATCCACGTCACGGTGAGCATAAAGGAGAAGAAGGAAAGCCCGAAATCTTCGGAGCGTGGCATCGTGGTGGAGCTTTGCGAGGTCTCGAATCAGCGTGGCGAGACGGTCCTCGCCTGCGAGCACATCCTGATGGTAAAACGCCGCCAATCAATCGGCGGCTGATGCGCGGTCTTGCAATAACAGGGAGCGGGCTTGTTTCACCGCAAGTTCCGGACTCGAAAGAATGGGCACGTGTTCGTTCCCGGCCGGGAGTGTCTCCACCACTCTGGCCATGGAGGCCTGCGCCAACACCACCACGTCCACCGATTTCCGGAGGTGCGCCAGCGAGTCGGAGAGCAGCCGGTCGTGCGTTACGGTGTCGCCGGAAAGCACCGCGGCAAACGCTCCCTCGCACAGCGACTCTTCGACATCCACAGCCCGCCCGGCATCGATCGCCTTGTCGCGAAGCAGCGCAACGGTCGGTTCCAGGGTTGTGCGCAGGGTAGCGGCCACACCGATGCGGCGGCCCCGGCGAATTGCCTCCTCCGCCATCGCTTCATCCACGCGCACCAGCGGAAAATCGAACAGGCCGCGCGCCAGGTTCACCGCCGGGCCGATAGACGAGCACGTGACGACGACGCCGTCGGCGCCTCCATCCCGAGCCGATCCGATCATGTCAATCACTCTTCGAATCGTGACTTTAGTCAGTTCGTTCGCACGGATGGTGTTCTGGATCAGGCTCTCGTCCACCATATGGAACTGCTCTACTCCGGGCAGCTCCCGTCTCGAGAGATCCGCAAACAGAGGAATCAGAATGTGACTGGTATGAAGGTAGGCTATCGTGACCGGCATGCGGAGTATCTCAACCTTATCGTTATCCCTATCCGCCCCCGATCCGACGGCGAAATCCTCATCCGCACTTGATTCTGCATGGTGGAACCAACATACTATATCCACGGCGGTTCGACTATGCTTGCCACTGCCCGGCACCCTTCGAAAAGACCGCCATGCGGAATATGAAATCCGGCCGATCTTCCACGGTGCAGGCTGTCGTACGCGCGTGCGAAATCATCAAATCGTTCCGCCACGAGGGCGAGGAACTGCTGCTTTCCGACGTCATGGAGCGGACTTCCCTGCGCCGCACAACGGCCTTCCGCCTTCTCCAGAGCCTGGTGACCGGTGGCATGCTCGAGCGCACTGCTCGCGGCGTATACCGGTGTCCGTTTCCTCCTTCACCCGCGCACCGCTTCCGGCTTGGGTTTGCCGCGCAGACGGAATCGGAATTTGTCCGCGGCGTGACGGAAAGCCTGCAGCGCGCCGCCGCCCGCGAGCGCGTCGACCTGGTGATGGTCAACAATCGATACAGTATTAAGGAAGCTCTGCGGAATGCCGATCTGCTGGTCGAAAAGCGGGTCGACCTGGTGCTGGAGTATCAAACCTATGAGCGTGTAGCGGCCGTCGTCTCCTCCAAGTTTCTGGAAGCCCGCATACCCGTGATCGCCATCGAGATCCCTCATCCCGGCGCTGTCTATTTCGGGGCCAACAACTATCAGGCCGGCCTCATCGGCGGCCGCGCGCTCGGCCGCTGGGCGAAGGAGCAGTGGGATGGGAAGGTGGAGCAGGTGCTTCTAATCGGCCTCCCCATCGCCGGACCGCTGCCCGCTCTGCGCATCACCGGAATTCAGGACGGCCTCCGCTCCGAGTTGCCGCGTATCGGCGAGGCGCCCACTGCCCATCTCGATGGCAAAGGCGATTTCGATCAGGTTCTCGGCGTTGTCCGCCGATGGCTGCGCCGTAACTCCGCCAGGCGGACGTTGGTCGGCACGGTAAACGACATGTGCGCGCTGGCTGCTTTGCGTGCTTTCGAAGAGGCGGGCGCTGGGCGCCTCTGCGCGGTGATCGGCCAGAACGCCATCCGGGAGGCCCGCAACGAGCTGCGCCGTCCGGGCACGCGTCTCATCGGAACCGTGGCGTATTTTCCAGAGCGGTATGGCGACGAATTGATTCCCCTGGCGCTGAGCATCCTGGAGCACAAGCAGGTGCCGCCCGCAACCTTCGTCAAACATCAACTGCTCACGCCCAAGAACGTCGACCTGGTCTATCCGCTCGATCGGGCCGGCGGCATCGCCTCTTGAGATTTTTCCTAGACCCTATCCGCCCTGTGCGATGATCATAACTCTGATGATCACGCCCAGCCTCCCGCTCGGCATTGGCTTCCACGCGGCCGGTGCATTGCTCGCGGCCAACTGCTATGCGCCGCAGAAGTATGTGAAGGGCTGGGCCTGGGAGATTTTCTGGATGACGCAGGCGGCATGGTGCTGGCTGCTCTGGCCGATCATCGGCGCCCTGTTGACGATCCCGCACTTGCGGAGCGTTCTTGCCGGAGCGCCTTCCGACGTGATGTTGTATGTGTTCCTGATGGGAGTCGCCTACGGAGTTGGCGGCACCGCTTTCAACATTTCCATCCGCTATATCGGGTTTGCGTTGACCTATTCCATTGCGGTCGGGCTGTCGAGCGTGCTGGGGACGTTGGTGCCACCGTTGGTCCGCGGAGAGATGGGAAACATTCTCCAGCGGCAGGGCGCGGGATGGGTGCTGGCGGGAGTAGCCGCAGGCGCCGCTGGAATTGCCGTCTGCGGCCTAGCCGGGCATTTCAAAGAGCGCAGCCTGCAAGCGTCCTATGGCGAGCGTGGCGAGTTCCGGCTTTCCAAAGGATTGGTGCTGTCGCTGGTGGCGGGCGTGCTCTCCGGAGTGTACGGTATGGCTCTGGAGGTAGCTGCCCCGGTGGCGGACCTTGCAGAACACTATGGCGCCGGCATTTGGAAGGGCAATGTGTCTTACCTGTTCGTGAACACCGGGGCGTTCCTCACCTCTCTGATGTATAGCCTGTTCCTCGCCAGGCGGAACCGCACCATAACGGAGCTCGTGACGCTGCCCAAAGCCCATAGCGGCCGGCAGCTCGGATGGAATTACGTCTTCGCGCTGCTGACCGGCACACTGTGGTACGGCCAGTTCTTCTTCTACAATCTTGGACATGTCCGGCTGGGGGCGGAGTATGCCTTTTCCAGTTGGGCGATTCACATGATCCTGCTGGTTCTCTTCAGCAACCTGCTCGCACTCGTTTTCCGCGAATGGAGAAATTGCGACGGCCGCACGCGTCTTGTCATGGGAATGGGAATTGTGGTCCTTTGCGCAGCGGTGATTGCCATCACCTATGGCAATCGACTGAGCGAGGTATCCTGACAACGGTCATCGGCGCCGCAGGGTGCGTAAACGCCGTCCGGAACTCGCCAAGAAATCCGATGAAGAGCTGGCGAAGTTAATAGGTGAAGAAATGACGCCCGTGGGCCGGTTCGGCCGCACCGCCGCGATTGCTGCAAGTGCGGCTTTTCTTGCTTCCGAGCGAAACGGCCTTGTGACCGGGGATACTATTGAGGCTTCCGCCGGTGTCGACCGTTTCATGTCGGCCGACGAGGCATGCTTCAGTTGATGCCTGTCAACTCTCATCGCTAGCACGCCGACGCGAAAAAGGGATTGGGACGCTCATCAGGAGTTGAGACATGGATCAACACCGGAGGCAAACCTTGATTGCCCTGGCGCTGGATTTTTGCGGAGGGGTGTGCCTGCCGATCCAGGCGATCATTAACGGCCGGCTCGGCGGCTACCCCGGATCGCCCTTGCTGGCGTCCACGCCTCAGAACCTGGTTGGCGCGATCGCGGCGCTTCTTCTTGCCGTTTTCCTTGGGCCAACTCGCTTGCGCTTCCCGCAACTTGCGACGACGCCAGTTTGGGCGTGGGTCGGAGGTCTCTGCGGTATCGTTTTCATCCTCGCGGGCGTGATCGCCGCACCGAGGGTGGGCGCCACCGCCATGATGTCGGCCGTGATGGTTTGGCCAACTTAGTGCCTCCCTGATCTGGGACCAGATCGGAGTGCTGCAGCAGCGACGGCCGGCCGATACGTCGCGATCATCGGCTTAGCGCTGCTTCTCGCAGGGTCAATCCTGATCCCGCGCCGGGTGTGATGGGCACCTATTGCGTCCGTAGCCAAGCCGTTCGAGCACGGGGATCTCATTCAGACGCTTCGGAATGTTTTGTCCTACTAGGGCAAACGCAATTGACGGTTTGCCGCCCACCTAGAAGCTGGCCAGTATTCGATAACGGTTGTAGAACGCCGTTACGGACGGTGACACCACTTTCACCGCCTTATCGGAAACGACGGTTCGGCTATTTTCGTAAATCCTCATTCTCCGCGCTTGCATCCTCCACGGGGAGGTATTCGATGCCAGGGGCTAAGCCGAACATTCTCGTCGTGTTTTACTCTCGTGACGGCTCAGTAGAAGCACTTGCGAGAGCGGTCGGCGAAGGAGCCTGTGATGCCGGAGCCGAAGTCCGCCTCCGCCGGGTGCCGGATATCGTTTCTTCGGCAGTGATGGGCAAAGTCCCCGGTTGGGAGGATCGCAGCAAGAGGATGCTCCAAGAGTACGGAGCCCCAACGCACGACGACGCAGAGTGGGCCGACGGAATCGTATTTGGCACCCCGACGCGTTTCGGCAATACGTCGGCGGAATTGAAAGCCTTCATAGACAGCCTTGGCAGTCTGTGGCTTCAAGGCAAGCTGAACGGCAAGGCGGCGGGTGCCTTTACCTCTACAGCGGGGCCGCACGGTGGCAACGAGGCGACGGTGGTCTCGTTGTACATCCCGATGGCGCACTTGGGGTTCATCATCGTGCCGAACGGCTACACTCACGAAAAGATCGTTCAGGGCCATGGAACGCCGTATGGATCTTCATCTACTTCTGGACAGAACAGCGCCCCGCCGACCTCAGACGAACTTGTGGTGGCGAAACATCAGGGTGCACGCGTCACGCAGGTGGCCGCCGCTTTAAAGGCCGCACGATAGTCCGATTACAGAGTTGGGGCCGTTAATCGCGTTTCGTGCCACTATAAATTCCGGTAATGGACGGAACGCCACTGAATCGCCCCATTTCTCTCCCTGAATCCCCCCAACAATTTTGGCCGCCCAGCCCCGCCCGAAATCCTCAAACCCTATTCAAAAAAACGCTGCAGCATTTCGCACACGGCTCCGTTCAAGTAGTGTTATCGAAACTCCCTCGGCGATCAGCAACACCCCTTGCCCCACCCTTTCCTCGCCTCGGGAGTTCCGATCAACGCTTATGACTTTTCGAGGAGGTCGGGGAACATTCGCGTTCCCCGCGAACATCATGCGAATCCAGGGAACTTACACGCGGACGTTCTGCGAGGCGCTGTCCCAATACACCGACGCTTTGCGGAAATGCGATTCGTTCGCCATGTGGCACGCGATAGCGGCGTGATTTCCGAACACTGCGTCCTCGGTAACAGTCCCGCGGGTCTTCACCGCCTGGAAGAAGTTCCACATGTGCGGGCGCAGGTCGTCCCAGTTGTCCGATTGGAATACCGCAGTCTCGCGCAGCTCTTCCTTGCCGGGCGGAATGACATGTTCGGCGCGCCACTGGCGTACGTATTGCTCGCGCATCTTTGAAGGGAATCCGCCCGAGTAATAGCTAGGCGCGGTGTCCATGCCGGATTGTGGAACGTGGCGCAGTTCGCCGCCGCTCGCTTCCAGGATGCCCTTGGGGCCGTAGAACCGCGCCGTTTCCGGGCTTTGCGAACAGAGATCGAGCCGCACGTAGACCGGCACGCCGTGGTAGTCAAATAGCACCAGGTGCACGTCTGGCATGTTGCGCCCGTCATGGAAGCGAAAGATCCCGCCGAGCGCGGCGGCGGATTGGGGCGGCTCGTTCCAGCCGAGCGTGAAAAGCATGCCGCTGAGCAGGTGCACCATCAGGTCGCCGCCCACACCCGTGCCATATTCGCGCCAGCAGCGCCAGCGCGCGAAGCGCACGGGGTCGAAGGGGATTTTGGGGGCGTCGTTGAGCCAGGTGTCCCAATCAAGCGTCTGCGGCGTGACGTCGGGTGGGGGATAGACCCACGCACCGTTGGGATCGTTACGTCCCATGGTGAGCTCGACGAATTCTACGTTGCCGATAGCGCCGCCTTGATAGAGCTGGCGCGCTCTAGCGCAGAGCGCCGAGCTCACGCGCTGCGAGCCGATCTGGACCACGCGCTTGGTGGAGTGCGCAGCCTCCACCATGGCGAACCCGTCGGCGATCGTGTGCGACATAGGCTTCTCGCAGTAGATGT